>OHLX01000074.1_pt1 | contig 68036 bp, 55 predicted proteins | sample 1569241 | NCBI WGS metagenome assembly OHLX01 (sample SAMEA3879521, study PRJEB24766) | human gut metagenome | biome: human-associated habitat; feature: feces | place: USA | collected 1985/1987 | reverse complement strand
CACCCGCTCCGCCTGCGGGATGGGCGTATCCATAGGGATGCCCACAGAGAAGTCGTGACCATCCTTCTTCAGCGCCGCCACAAGGTCGGCCACCTGCTGGGCAGCATCCCCCTCCCGGAAGATGGTCTTTTTGCGAATGCCGGTGATGGGCGCGGGTTTCTTGGCCGCCGAACGGCTCTCGCCGCCGGAGCTCTTGCCCAGCCTGCCCAACAGATGAGAGGCGATGACCACCCGCTGGATCTCGTTAGTGCCCTCGTAGAGGGTGGTGATCTTGGCGTCGCGGTAGGCCCGTTCCACCTCCATGCCCTTGAGGTAGCCGCTGCCGCCGTAGATCTGCAAGGCATCGTTGGTGACCTCCAGCGCGATGTCCGAGGCGTACATCTTCGCCATGGCGGACTCCATGCCGTAAGGCGCGTGCTGCTCCTTCAGCTCCGCCGCGGAGTAGATGAGGAACCGGGCGCAGCGCAGCTTGGTGGCCATATCCGCCAGCTTGAAGGCGATGCTCTGCTGGGCCGCGATGGGCTTGCCGAACTGGACGCGCTCCTTGGAATAGCTCAACGCGTGCTCAAACGCGCCCTGGGCGATGCCCAGCGCCTGCGCGGCGATGCCGATGCGTCCGCCGTCCAGCGTGGACATGGCGATCTTGAAGCCCTCGCCCTCCTTGCCCAAGAGGTTTTCCTTGGGAACCTTCACGTCGTTGAAGATCAGCTCCGCCGTGGAGGAGGAGCGAATACCCATCTTGTCATAGTGGTCGCCGAACTCAAAGCCCTTCCAGCCCTTCTCCACGATGAAAGCGGAGATGCCCCGGGTGCCGATGTCCGGCGTGGTGACGGCGAAAACCACATAGGTGTCCGCCTTAGGGGCGTTGGTAATGAAGATCTTGCCGCCGTTGAGGAGGTAGTAGTCCCCCTTATCCAGCGCCGTGGTCTCCGTGCCGCCGGCGTCGGATCCGGCATTGGGCTCCGTAAGGCCGAAGGCGCCGATCTTCTCGCCCTTGGCCAGCGGAACCAGATATTTCTTCTTCTGCTCCTCGGTGCCATAGGCGAAAATGGGCCATGAGCCGAGGGAGACGTGGGCGGAGAGGATTACGCCTGCGCCGCCGTCCACACGGGCCAGCTCCTCCACCGCGATGGCGTAGCTCAGGGCATCAAGACCGGCACCGCCGTACTCCTTGGGGTAGGGAATGCCCATCCAGCCCAGCTTACCCAGCTTCTTGACAGCCTCCTCGGGAAACTCATTGTTCTGATCCATTAAAAATGCGAGGGGCTTGATCTCCTCCTCCGCAAAACTCCGGATCTTCGCGCGCAGCTCTTCGTGCGCCGCCGTGGTTTGAAACAGCATACGGGTACCTCCTTTTAAAATTTTACAGCTCGCTTGTGTCTTGGGGATCGGATCCGCCGGTCAGCAGCCTGCGCAGGCTCACGGCACGGAACGCCTCGTCCTGCTTTTGCTGCAAGGCCGCCAGCTGACAGTGGATGGCGCACCGCCCATGCTTGTCCTGCCAGCGGCATTCATATCCCGGCTCCATGCAGGCGCACAGGATGCCCCGCTCCCCCACGACCCCCATGAGATCGTAGAGGGAGGTCGCGTCCAGATCGCAGGACAGCGCGCAGCCGCCGAGAGCGCCGCGGCTCACCCGCACCAAATTGCCGGCGGCGAGCTTGCGCAGAATCTGGTAGGCAAACTGATTGGGGATCAATTCCGTTTCCGACATCTCGGCCACCGAATGCTTCTCCCCGTCCAGCAGCACCCGCAAAATGCGCAGCGCGTAGTCCGTCTCTTTGGTGATGATCATGCTCCACATCCTCTTTTCGCTTGCTTGTTAATACCATCATATCAATCTTGATAAAATTTGTCAAGATAATTTCAAAAAAATTATCGCTTTCCTACAGACCGCCCCAGCCCGGGTCAGCTTCGCTTTCCATTCAGCGAAAAACCATGTTCCTTTTCATATTGACAATCTCCTGATCGGGATTGAGCTTGATTTTCATGTTGGCCACCTCTTTCTTGTTTATTGATTGTGGCTTTATCATACCGCAGGACAAAGTCTTTTTCTGTGACGAGGTTACATTGAAAAAAAATCCGGTGCTTTTGGAGCACCGGATTTTAAGAAGGTGAATTACACTTTCCACAGACTGTGGAGGTTGCAGTAGGCGTAGACCGCCTCGACCTCATCACCCTCGCAGAGAGCGAAGCAGACCTCCGGCTTTTCGCCGGGATGCAGTTCCTTACGCTGATTGCCCTGCTTGGTCTGGAGAGATACCCATTCGATGTAGTGCTCCGGCAGCATGGGGTGCTCCACGGAGCCGACCTTGACATGGACGATGCCGTTTTCCACTGTCCAGACAGGGACATGCTTCTCCACGGCGGCGTCGGTGGTGCCGGGAACGATCTCGCTCATCGGCTCGCCGCAGCAGACGACAGGGACGCCTGCGTCCTTAACTTTGGCAATGATGTTACCGCAATGCTTGCAAATGTGACCGGACATTTAATAGAACAAAACGGTATGTATCAGATGATTCTGAGCTGGAAAGACACAGATGGAAAGCGCAGAACCAAATCCATCAGCACAGGACTTCCTGTTAAAGGAAACAAAAAAAGAGCTGAATCTCTGTTGCGTAAAACACAAAAAGAGTTTAACCCTGAAACGATGCAGCAGGTTTCCGACTTGCCGGTATCGGAATATCTGAACCGCTGGCTTCGGGAAAGCGTGATGAACCTTCCGCCCGAAACCTATGGCAGATATGCTTATGATCTGGGAAGAGTAGTTGTCCCATACTTTGAAAAGAAGCGGCTGTCTTTGAAAGCACTCTCTCCGCGCGATCTGGAAACGTTCTTCCGCTATGAGCGTCAGCAGGAGGAGGCCAGTGTACAGCAGCTTCTGGATTGGCACAAGGAGTTGACCGATGCCCTACAATATGCCGTTGACAATAATTGGCTGAAGGTCAGCCCCATCAAAGAAGTTGACCCCTGCCTTGATAACTCCCCGGTACTTTTCACCGACTTCATCACGGACTGGTTGAAAATGATGAAGTCACGAGTAGAAATCACAACCTATACCAGCTATGAAAGAGCAATCGTTCACAAGATCGTCCCATATTTTGAACCGCTCCACTATACATTGCAGGATATGGAACAGCATCCCAAATACATCCAAGACTTCTACCAGCATGAGTTGGATCGTGGCCTTACGGCAAACACCGTCATTCACTATCACGCCAACATCCGCAAATGCTTGCAGTACGCTTTTCAAATCGGCATGATCCGTTCCAACCCGGCAGATCGCGTTGAACGTCCTCGTAAGGAAAAGTTCAAGTCGGAGATTTACAGCGGTGAAGAACTGGAGCAGCTTTTCAAAGCGATTCAAGGTGACCCTTCGGAGTTTGGCGTTATCATGGCTGCATTCTACGGCCTGCGGCGCAGTGAAGTTGTTGGCTTGAAATGGGATGCCATTGACTTTGAAAACAAGAAAATCAGCATTCAGCATACGGTTGTGACCGCAAAGGTCAACGGAACGCTAACAGAAATCGCACGAGATAAGACAAAAACAAAGTCGAGCTGCCGGACACTTCCCCTAATCCCTGCCTGTGAGCAGATGCTCAATAAAATGAAAAAGGAGCAGGAGCAGAATCGGAAGGTCTGCGGCAAAAGCTATTGCACCGATTATCTTGACTATATCTATGTAGACCCGATGGGAAAGCGGATTCAGCCCGATTTCCTGAGCCAGCATTTCCCGGATTTTCTGGTCGCACACCAGATGAAGCGTATCCGCTTTCACGATCTGCGCCATAGCTGCGCCAGTCTGCTCTATGCCAATGGCGTGAGCCTGAAGGAGATTCAGGAGTGGCTGGGGCACAGCGACATCAGCACGACAAGCAACATTTATACACATCTGGATTTCTCCAGTAAGGTATCTTCGGCGAATGCAATCGTCAATATCTTCCCAGAAAACGCCAAAGTATAAAAAATGGGCAAAAAAGAAAAACAGCCTAAAACCTTTCGATCCTAAGCCGTTTTATGATGAAGTGCCGATGGTGGGACTCGAACCCACATGGTTTCCCGAACGATTTTGAGTCGTTTGCGTCTGCCATTCCGCCACATCGGCTTATATTCAATTTTGGGACATTAGTACCGGTTTCTGAGGATTGGAGGGATGTTCAGGAGGGATGTAAGAAATCCTGCTTCGACAAACCTTCAAAATTCAACGGACACTCGTGAATTTCTCGCACAGACACAGAAAATCACGAAGCGGATTTTGAGTCCCCCTCGTCTGCCATTCCGACACACCGGCGTATTCTATTTTACAGACAACATAGTCATTATAGCGGATTTTTCTCCCAAAATCAAGATGCAGCTCACAACTCATCAAATTTCTGCAAATTTCCTCTCCCCTTTTGGGCCGCGGGCGTGTATACTGAGAGAGACAACATCATATCCAAAGGAGTACTCTCTATGAATCAGTTTCTTTCTGCCCCCGTTACCGACGCCCAGCGCCAGCGCGACGCACTGTTAGGGGTGCTGGTGGGGCTGGCCCGCTCCACCGTCAACGAGCCGAAGACCGAGGACACCGACCGTGTGCTGACCTCCGGTCTCCGGCTGGCTGCCGACCCGGGCGCTGCCGAAGACGCGCTGCGCCGGATGTACCACATCGTCGAGACGGAAAAGCACCGCGTCGCCCCCAACTGCGCCACCTGCACCATGCGCTGCGGCAACACCGACAACTACGACCTCGCCCGGCTCTGGGCCGCGCCGGAGGACATCCGCACCCTCAAACTGCGGCTGCTGGCAGCAGTATTCCGGCTGGCACAGGGCCGCCCGGACGCCCGCGCACAGGAGGTCATCGACCAGGCCCTTTTTGTCCTCGCCGAAGACTGGGACGAGGAACTTCTCGCCCCCGTCGTGAAGCGGGCCGAGGACTGCTGTGCCGGGTAAATTCTCCGGAAATTTCTGCTTTTCCCCGCGCACTGCATTTCTTTTCTCTCCGCTGCGCCGCACACAAATCCGGACAGTTTCTTTTTTATAGGACGCTCTTTCCCCTTTTTGTCGGAATTTGGTGCTCCGGGCGCAGAAATATGGGGATGCTTTTTCCAAAAAACACTTTACAAACGTCAAAGAAATAACTATTATATAAGTATAGTGCTTCCAATCGTTGGCACGAACAGAAAGCGGTCGGACTGACCGGTAATACAGCTTCCGGCCCGGAAATCATCCACGTTTTCAATTTGCAGTGGAATACAGGAAAGAAGGTATAAGCTATGTCTGAGAAAAAGTCTGCTGTCCCCGCAGCGGCCGCTGCTCCTGAGACTCCTGCGGCAGAGCCGAAGAAGCGCAGATCTTCTGGTGCTGCACAGCGGCGCGGCCGTCCCCCGCTCTCCCCGGAGGTTTATGTCGAGTTCGGCACCAACCAGTACAACATCACCGATGTCATCGAGCGCGCAAAGGCCGACTACCGCACCACCCATAAAGTGGGCGTCCAGTCCTGCAAGGTCTACGTCAAGCCTGAAGAGGGCATGGCCTACTATGTCATCAACAAAGTCTCCGGCAAGCTGGAGCTGTGATGTTCCTCAACACGAACAAAGGCGTCTGCACAGTCATTTGTGCAGACGCCTTTTCTTTTTTATAAGCCGTACAGTTCGGTATACTTTCGGGTAAGGTACTGGATATAATCCTCGGCACTGAAATCGCCGCAGGCGTTCTTCACCACGTCGGCAGGCTCCATCAGCCCGCCGTACTGGTGGACCTTTTCCCGCAGCCACGCCGTGATGGGTGTGAGGTCGCCCTTTGCCGCCGCGCCCCAGACGTCCACGTCCTGCTCCATCCGGCGGAGCATCTGAGCGCCGTAGGCACTGCCCAGCGCGTAAGACGGGAAGTAGCCGAACGCGCCGCCCGACCAGTGGCTGTCCTGTAAACAGCCATCCCGGTCATTCGGCACCTCGATGCCCAGATATTCCTTATAAAGCTTCGCCCAGACAGCCGGTACATCTTTTGCTTCCAGCGTGCCGCCGATGAGCTGCTTTTCGATCTCATACCGTACCATGACGTGGAGGCAGTAGGTCAGCTCGTCGGCCTCGGTGCGGATGAGGCTGGGCTGAGCCTTATTGACCGCGCGGTAGAACTGCTCTGCGCTCACGCCGCCCAGCTGCCGGGGAAAGAACTCCTGCGCCTTGGGATAGATCGCTTCCACGAAGGGCCGCGACCGGCCAATGAGGTTCTCATAGAAACGGGACTGGCTCTCGTGGACGCCCATCGAGACGCCGCCCGCAAGACAGGTGTACTGCAGGTCATCCCGGATGCCCAGTTCATACAGAGCATGTCCGCCCTCGTGGAGGACAGAGTACATCGAGGATGCCGCATTGTGCTCGTCGTAGTTGGTGGTGATGCGGACATCCTTATTGTTGAATTCCAGCGTGAAGGGATGCTCCGTCTCGCCCAGACCACAATGGCTGCGGTCGAGGCCCATCACCTCCATCAGATAGTCGGCGAAGGCCTTCTGCTGTGCTGCCGGGTACTCCTGATGCAGGAAGCTGTCGTCGATCTGCGGCTTCTCGCCGATTTTACGGATGAGCGGCACCAGCCTCTCCCGCAGCGTCGCAAAGAAGCTGTCCAGCATCTTCCTGTCCACGCCGCGCTCGTACTCGTTCAGCAGAGCATCATAGGGCGCTTTCGAGGCGTCATAATAACCGGCAAAGCAGCGGTTGTAGTCTACAAGCTCCTGCAAGACGGGGCAGAACAGGGCGAAATCGTCCTGTGCCTTGGCCTTGTGCCAGACGTCGTCCGCCCGGTTGCACAGCTCTTTGTAGGCCATATATTCGTCCGCCGGGATGCGGGTCAGCTGCTCGCAGCTGCGGCGCAGCTCCTCCACTTCGCGGCGGTGGACGAGGTCCAGCTCCCCGGCCCGGGCGCTCAGCTCATCCAGCAGCGCTTTCGTCTCGGGGCAGGTCATCAGCTTCTGGCTTTCTCCCGCCAGAATGCTCATGGCCACGCCCCTGCCCTCGGAGGTATCGCTGGGCGCGGTGGTCACGGCGTCCAGATAAAGGGAGCTGTCCGCACAGTGGTAGGCGTACAGCTTCTTTTGCAGCGATTCCAGCTGCTGCAAGGCGCGTTCTATCTCCATTGTCGTTCTCCTTTTCCTTTGATTTTTATCCCCAACCGAACAGCTTCCGCTTCGGCACCTGAACGGGGTCGGGTATCTCAAACTCGTACCGCTCGGTGGCGTTGATGACCGTCGTGCCGCCCCGGGTGCAGACACGGGGCAGGTTTGCCCCATAATTCAGGTGCATATGTCCGTGGATGAACCACTTGGGCTGATACTGGTCCATCAGATCGTTGAACACCTGAAACCCCTTGTGGGCCTTGTCGGTGCCGTCGTTGAGGCCGGATGCCGGGGCATGGGTCAGCAGGATGTCGATGCCGCCCGCCCGCCGGGCCGCGAGCCAGAGCTTCCGGACGCGCCGCCGCATTTCAGCCTCGGTGTACTGGAAGGTGTCATCCCGGTTGTACCGATTGCACCCGCCCAGACCCATGATGCGCAGACCCTTCCAGACATAGACCGCATCGTCCACACAGATGCAGCCACCCGGCTCCGATTCCTTGTAACTGCCGTCGTGGTTGCCGTGGACGTACAGGATGGGGGCGGTGGTGAAGTTCGTGAGGTATTCGAGATATTTTTTCGGCAGATCACCGCAGGAGAGGATAAGGTCGATGCCTTCCAGCCGCTTGCGGACACTCTCGTCCCAGAGCAGTTTAGACGGCACATCCGAGATCGCAAGTATTTTCACGATGTTTTTTCTCCATTCTTTTCTATCCTTGGGGCTTTGCCTGTTACTGCGGCGTTCCCTTTACGATGTCCAGACCATTGACGTTCAAAAGGCTGCGGGTCTTGGCGTCCAGTTCGTCGTAGCTGGGCAGTTCGCCCTCTACGCACTCTTCCAGCCAGTCCATCTCCATCAGTTCCTTGGGCGTATAGATGCCGGAAGCCGCCGCATGGTGAAGGGCATGGCCCTGACTGTAGCTCTCGGTCGGGAAAACATGTATCTCCCCATCGCAGAGCTGGCGCTCTGCCATCTTGAGCAGCTGCATGGTGCCGTCGTTCAGCCGGGTGGGGTATTCCACCCGCTCGGCACCGCTCTTGAGTCCCCACCAGTAGTTGATCGCCCTGCCGCCGGGGGCGCTGTCCCATGTTCCGGCGAACACGGAGCGGACGATCTCGGTGAAGAATACGTCCCACCGCCACTCCGGCAGGCCCAGCGGCTGCAGAACGCCGTCGGGCAGACGGCGGCAGAGGCCGTAATCGCGGTAGGTCCCTTCCGGCTCCCGGAAGTCCTGGCTGTAGAAGACTTCGATGTCTTTCCTGTCCGAGAAATCCTGCGGGTGTGCCGCATCGCACAGGCAGGCCCAGCGCAGCACCACCCGGCTGTCGGGCCGGACGGCACGCACGCCCTGAGCAAAGGCATTGATGGCCGCAGGCACACCATACACCGGGTTTGCAGCCACATAGCCCACCTTGTCGCTGTGGGAGACGATGCCCGCCAGCATTCCCAGCAGATAGGTCACCTCATAGGTGCGGGGGTAGTAGGTGCGCACCAGCGGATGGGGCGCACTGAGGGAACAGTTCAAAAAGCGGGTCTTGGGGTGCTGGGCCGCGACCTTCAGGCAGGCGGTGTGCATCCGGGCGCTGGTGGTGAAGACGATGTCCGCGTGGTCGTGGGCCACCTCTTCCAGCACCTGCTCTGTGTCCACCTCGGGGTTGATATTCTCCCGGCAGCTGACATAGAGCTTATCCGGAAAAGCTTTCACCAGCGCGGCACGGCCCTTGTCCTGTCCGCGCACCCATGCGCTGGTCTGGGCGTTGTGCTCGTGGAGGAACACCACCCGCAGCTCGCTGGGGCGGGAGCTGAAAATGTTCAGCTTGCTCAGCAGCGGCTCCGAGCTCTGCTTCGGCTCCAGCAGCAGTTCCACAGCGTGGGGCTCTGCCAGAATTTTCACCTCGTCCCAGAGGCGGGCCAGATTCTCCCGCACCTCGGTCGGGGTGGACTCGCAGGCGTCGGCATAACGGTACACCGACAGGTACACCAAAAGTGCGTCGCCCGGCGTCAGGCCCAGTGAGCCGCCGCCCAGCGCATAGAACTGCTGGCTGAACATGGTGTAAAGGGACGAAAAATTCAGCCGGTCGTCCTCCGTCCACGCCTCGCCCGTGGCCTTGCAGGCCAGCGCCTGCAGCTTTGCATAGCCCCCCAGCCGGGAGAAGCCGACGTAGTTGACGCGGGAAAGCTTGTAAAAATCAAGGAACTCGTAATAGAGCTTATTCTCCAGCGTGTCGTTCTTTGCCGGGATGAGCCGGGTGACGGTGCCGGGAATTTTCACGGCCTCATAGTATTTGAGGACGGAGACACGCTTGTTGCCCTCCTGCACATAGAATTTGTTCAGGTATTCAAAGGCAATAATAGGGGTGTGGATGCCCTCTTCCAGATGGGCGTCACAGAGGTTCGACCACTTGACTGCAAACTCGGTGTCGTCGTCCAGAAGAGGCATGAAATTGGAGGCAAAGGCGGTGTGGCGTCCGGCGGTCTTGGTACCCACGATGTTCTCGGCCGGGATGTCCACCAGACCCAGAGGCTCCTGCGCCACGATGTCCACATCGGTGAGGATGTCGTCCAGCACCGCGAGATAGGGCGACTGCCCCCGGGCCACATTGGCCCGGTAGGCGCGCTGGCCCGCACGCTGGGCGCTTCGGTAATCTTCTATCATAAACAAAACTCCTTCTGCTTTTTCAGCAAGCGAAGAGGGATACTTTCCTCTAAGGGATAGTATAGCATGAAAATCGAAATTATGGGAGACTTTCTCGCCGCAAGGTGTTGCTTTCGCACAAATTTTAAGGTACGATAAAAGAAACACACGTTTCTTGTGAGGTAAGCTATGCTTTGTGAAACCCTTCCCCGGCTGGAAGCCGACGAATATCCCGGCGGTCTGTGGTACTACGAGCCCCACACCTACCAGCCCTACCGCTATGTGCTGGGGCGGGTGGGCCGCCGCCCGCTGGTGTGCATCGGCATCAATCCCAGCACCGCCCAGCCCGGCGCGCTGGACCCCACTCTGAAGAGCGTCGAGCGTCTGGCCAACGCCAACGGCTTCGACAGCTGGATCATGTTCAACGTCTACCCCCAGCGGGCCACCAACCCCAACGACATGGACAAAACGCCCGACCGCGCCCTCTGCGGCGAAAACCTCCGCTGGCTGCAGGCCGTGCTGGCCCAGACCGAGCCCACCATGTGGGCCGCATGGGGTACTCTGATTGAAAAGCGGGACTATCTGCCCGGCCTGATGCGGGAGATGGTTGCCCTGACGCGGGAAAAGAACATCCCCTGGGTGACCTTCGGCCCCCGCAGCAAAAAGGGCCACCCCCACCATCCCCTCTACCTGCGCAAGGACTCCGCGCCGGAGCCTTTCGATGTAGAAAACTATCTCAACACCTGTTTTGAATGAATCTCTCAGGGAGGGAACAGCATGACACCGGAACGATATAAACGACTGACAGACTGGCTCGAGGGACATCCCGCCCTGCGGGAGGGCATCATTCTGCTCAACCGCTGGCTCCCCCTCGTGCCTTTCGTCTGCTATCCGGTGCTTCTGGTGCTGCTCAATCTCCGGTGGTTCAGGATGCTCACCATCGGACGGGGCGGCGGCGCTCTTGATTTTATGCAGGTCATTGCCCGGGCCATTCTCGTTCCGGGTCTGGCGTTCTGGCTGGGGACCATCCTGCGGGCGAGACTCAACTTCCCCCGTCCTTATGAGCAGCCGGGCTTCGTGCCGCTGGTATCTAAGGAGACCCACGGCAATTCCTGCCCTTCCCGCCACGCACTCAGTGCCGCCGTCCTTGGGATGGTGTGGCTCTACTTCTACCCTGCCGTCGGCGTCGTGATGCTGGCCATCGCCGCCCTCATCTGTCTGCTGCGGGTGCTTTCTGGGGCGCACTTCGTCCGGGATGTGCTGGCAGGCGCAGCCTTCGGGCTTACGTTCGGCTTTGTGGGGATGTGGCTGCTGTGAGAAGCCTTTTGCAAAAAGCGCAAAAAAGTTTCAGATTTCTCTTGACAGGACCCCGGGGCTATGGTATTATACTTCTCGCAGCGTGCTTCGGCTCACAGCTGCGAACCATATCAGGACCCAATGGGATAACAACGTGCGCCCGTAGCTCAGGTGGATAGAGCAACTGCCTTCTAAGCAGTGGGCCAGGGGTTCGAGTCCCTTCGGGCGCATTGATGTGGTGCCCATAGCGTAGTCGGTTAACGCGCCAGATTGTGGATCTGGAGACCGTGGGTTCGAGTCCCACTGGGCACCCCACTAAAAAGTCCGCTGCATTGCAGCGGACTTTTTCTTTTGTGGGGAGTCAGTGGGACTCGAACAAATAAATAGCGTGAAACGCCAGAGTGCAGAGCACCGAAAGGTGCTCTGCACTCTGGCATTTTTCTTTCTCAGCTTCCCAGCTGCTTCAGGATATTATTGACCTCATCGTTGGAGTAGCCCTCCTTCAGCAGTTCGCTGCGGATGGCCGTGTCGCTCCTGCCCTGCCGGTAGAGGCGGGCGGCGCTGTAAGGTACGATGGTGCTGCCGCCGGACGACAACACCGTCCCGCTGCCCGAGCCTCCCGAACTGCCCGCACTCTTTGCCCCGGCGTTTGCCGCAGCCTGCTGGGCGCTCTGGGCTGCCTTGGACTGCTTGAGCGCCCATTCGCCCTTGGCGATATTCAGCTTTTCGCTGGTCACATTGTTGTTGAACTCCTGCTGGCGCAGGGTGTCCTGATACTGCCGCTCCGCCTGCTCGTTCTTGTACTTCTGCTGGGCAAGGCTGTCCTGCCGCTGGGTCTCCTGCATCTGCTGGCCCCACGCAGCGTCAGCACGCTCGGCCGCGTAGGCGCGGTCTTTCGCGTACATATTGTATCCGGTGTTGGCCAGCGCACCCACCAGCGAGCCGATGCCGGTGGTCCCGGTGATGGCCAGCTGCACCGCGTCGCCGATAACGCCCAGAATGCTCAGCACATTATTGAACGTCTGCTGGCGCTTGGCGATGGCCTGCTGCTCCTGATTGGAATAGTAGCCGTACAGGGTGTTCAGCCGGCCCAGATAGTCCTGATAGCGGCCATAGTCCTGCTCGTAGGCAGCGTTGTAGGCGCTGCCCTTCCGGTCGAGCTGACTGTAATAGTCCGACAGCTCCGCGTTATACTGCGCCTGTGCGTTCTTCTCCTGCGTGTTGAGCTGGTCGATCCGGGTCACGACATCGTTGCCCTCACTGTTGTAGGTGTCCAGCGCCAGCCGGTAGAGAGACGGCAGGGCGTCGTTCAGCGCGCCCATCTGCTGCTGGTACGCCTGCTGGGCCGCACTGGCCGCATAGCTGGAGCCGTAGCCGCCGGTGAGGGCCGCAGCCTGTGCGGCGGCGTCCGCGCTGGCGTTGCGGGCGTTCTGGGTGTACTGCCGGGCATACTGGCGGTAGAGCGGATCCTGTGCATAGCTGTACTGGAAGCTGTTCCGCTCCAGCAGCTGGCCGATGAGGTCTTCGATTCGTCCCTGATAGGCGCTCTCATACTTGCCCGGCCGGTTCTGCTGCCAGTTTCTCAGGTCCGCTGCTGCGTCGGTGACGCTCTGGCCGGGGGTGTACACCGCATTTGTCAGTGCATTCTCCACTTCTTTGCGGCTGTTCAGTCCCGCCGTGCTGTAGGAGGACTGGACTGCAGGCCGGGCAGTCACATCTTCCAGCAGCTGCTGTTCTTTCTTTTTCTCGGTGCTCATAAATTCTCCTTTCTCACTGGATGCTGTTCAGCCGGACGCGCAGCGGCTCCGACATATTTTCCACGTCCAGATTGCAGAGCACATATTGTAATTGCTCCTGCATCTGGTATAAGTAGTTGCGGATGGCGCGGGCATCCTCCGCGTCCATGTTCTCGCTCAGATGGGGCAGTCCGATCTTCGAAAGTCCCGTGACACTTGCCATATTCAGTTCACCTCCTGTGCCAGAATGCCGCCCTTCGCGGCGGCGCTCGTCCGGGTCAGGCTGCGCAGGGTGAGCTGGCCTCTGCCCTTCAGCCGGAACCGCAGGCTCCCGCACCGCCTCGGCACAAACGGAACATTGAAGCAGCGCCGCCCGTCGGCGGTCAGCTGGGCCAGTGTCTCCCACGCTCCGCTGTCGTAACTCACAGCCACCTCGATGCGGCTCTTCACCTCGGCCTCGAGCCGGAGCGTCAGCCGGGAGAGATACAGCTCTTCCGGGCTGTCCAGCCCGATGTCCCCGCTGACGAGCTCGAAGCTCACGCCGTCCTCGATGCCGCCCGCCTGCTGCCAGTTCTCCTCCCGGTCCGCATCTGCGGCCCAGATGGCCTTTCCGTCCCAGAGATAGAGCTGCCCGCCGCTTCCGGCCATCTCGTAGGAGCAGACATCTTCCTCCTGCCAGAGCCCCCGTTCGGTGTCGTAGACCAGCAGCCGCACGGTCTGGGCTTCGCCGCTGCCCCGCACGAGGTGCAGATAATACCGCCCGTCCAGCGCGCCGCCCAGCGCCGACTTCACGTTCCGCAGCCGGGCCGGGTCGAGGGCCGTCGAGACTTTGGTGGGGATGCTGCCGTCCCAGGCCATCACGCCATCGGGCGAGAGATAATAAAGCGTCTCGTTGATGACGCAGAGGCTCCGGGCAGCGCCCTTTGCCACGCCCCGGCAGCGCAGGCTGCTGAGCTGGAAGTCCGAGGGCTTGGAGCCGTAAAGCTTGTGAAGGGTGTTTTCCTTGAAGAAAAGCGCGTATCCCATACAGGTAGCCGCACCGGTAAATGCCCCGTCGCTGCCCACGGTCACGGCATAGCTGTCGGCGGCAATGCCCCGGTAGGAGAACCAGTTGGTGGGGTCGCCCAGCTTGCAGGCGTAGATGACATTCTCCTTGTTGGAGCATCCCCACACCCGGTTGTCGCACTCGGTCAGGTAGTCCATGTCCGGCACCCGGCGTTCCAGCTCCACCACCTCTGCCGAGACGAAATCCCGGCTGACGCTGCCGTCCAGACTCACCCATCTTACCGCTGCGCCGGTGCGGGTCAGACGGCCATAGAACCACTCGCCGCCCGGGTCGGCCTTGACGCGCAGAGCATCTGCGCCGGCGTCGTAGACGATGCGGTCGCCGTCCAGCTCGTTCCACTGCCCGGCCTGTTCCGCTGCAGAGCCGGTGAGGGTCACGGTGTCCTCTGCCGCAAAGTCTGTCCCCACCCCCTTTGCCGAGATGCGGCAGTAGTCCAGCACCACCGCCGACCAGTTGCCGGACGCCTTACTATATACTTCCAGCGTGCTCTCGCTGCTCCATGGCTTTTCCGGGTCTTCCACCCGCAGGAAAAGCTGACCGTCCGTCGGCTTGTCGGGCTCAGCAGGGCCGCAGCCGCTCACCTCGTAGACCTTGCCCTCCGCGTCGCAGGGTGCAAACTCCACGCTGGTGTTTTTGCCCGGCCACACCGCGCCCAGAGCGCTCACCTTCCGGCTGGCAGTGTCGAAAGCCAGCTTGTCCGGGAAGATCAGGATCCTCGTTCCGATGCCCACCAGCGTTTTCCTGCCGTCCTCCACGGCGTCTTTCAGGGTCACTTCCATCTCATCCGCGTCGTCCGGCGTGTAGACGAGGTCTCTGCCGCAAACGGTCAACAGGCCGTTCAGGTGATACATCCCGTTCAGGTCTGCTTCCTCCCGCAGCTTCCGCCGGGGCAGACGGGTGCTCAGGGCCGGGAATTTCCGGGCCGAAAAGTTGATGCCCGCGCTGTACTCTGCCTCGGTGCAGCTGTACGTCTCGTTCAGCCCGCCGAACACCCGCAGCATGCTCCGGGTGTTTTTCAGGCCGTTCCGGTTCGAAAGTATCATCTTTCTCCCTCCTTACCAGCGCCAGCTGCAGCCCCGGGCGGGCAGATTCTTCCGCCGCAGCCACGCGGCCAGCTCGGCTAAGATGCTGTTGTACTGAGCCTGCTCACCGGCGTACCGGTCGTTCTCGCCCAGCGCGGCGTCCGTCATGGCGCACAGATAGTGCGGGTACAGGCTGTCGAAGGGCGGCGGCACCAGCAGCACGTCGTCGTCCCGCAGACCGTTGTCCCATGCAATGTCCGCGCCCACGCCCTCCCGGCTGTCGGCGCTGCTGGGCCGGAAAAATTTTTCCCGCAGCATCCCGTCCACCTCGCACAGCCAGCGCTGCCGGGTGCGGGCCGCGACACGGCTGCCCGGGCGCAGCTCTTCGGCCCGCTCCATCGCTTCTCCTACCGTCATAAAAAGCCTCCTTTCGCTTTTTCCAAAAAGGCCCGGCAGAAGCGGCCTTCTCCGCCGTTTCTGCCGGGCCGCGTTGTCTTATTTTACTGGGCCGCAGTCTCTGCCGCAGCGATGCGGGCGGCGGTGTACTCGTCCTGCTGCTGGCTGTGTTCCAGCACCTCGGCCACCTCAGGCGGCACTTCCACCTCCACGCCCCGGCGGATCTTGTAGTTCACGCCGTTGACGCTCACGAACAGATCGCCCTTGTAGCGGCTGTTGTCCTTGAACAGCCGGATGCGGACATTCTTCTTTTCTTCCATAGCTTCTCCTTTCCGGCTGGCTCAGTTTGCCGCCGCAGTGGTGGAATAGCTGGACACGCTCTCGATGCGCACCATGTACTGCTCCACCAGACGCTCGGCGGCGCGCATACCCTTCCAGCCCACAGAGGCGCGCTGGTTCAGCGGATCGTCGCCGTAGCCCAGCTGCTTGACGATGTGCTCCAGGCCGCCGCCTTCCAGCTCGGTGACGCCGTAGGCGTGGGCGCCCAGCACGAGGGTGCCGAAAACGGCCAGACCCTCCGGACAGGTAGCGTCCTTCCAGATCTTCGCCTCGCTGGTCTCGATGAAGCGGATGTTGCCCAGCTTGCCGATCTCGCCGCGGTACATGGTGTCGGGGTCGGCGTACTTGTGGGCCTCGATGAACTCCTTGCAGGTCTTGAGGTCGTAGGCGGCGTAGGGATGGATGATGGCGATGTAGCTGTCGCCGATGGGGTCAGCGTTCATCGCGCCCAGCTGTGCCGCCGCCTGGAAGAACAACTTCGGGGTCAGGGTGCAGCTCTTGTCCAGCGCCTTGCGGCTGGTGACGGCAGTCTCGGTGCCGTCTGCGGAAAGCTTCGGCGCATAGATGACGTTGGTGCCGCCGGCCAGCACATCGCGGGTGATGCTGTCCATGGTGCGGCCCGCCTGGCTTGCCAGAACGCGGGTAGCCTGTACCACATTGTTGTCGATGGCCGTCATCTGCAGCACATCGGTGAGCGGAGTCCAGCCGCCGTACTGATGCAGGTCGCTGGTGATGGTGGTCACATTCAGGGTCTGGCCGTTGGGAGTCACGCCCTCGGTCAGCGGGGTATCGGCCTTGGGCAGACTGTCGTACTTGCGGAACTCAATGGTCTTGCCGCCGTTCTGGGGTACGGGATAGTAGTCCGCGAACTGGTCATGCACCAGACGGGGCTCTGCCTGGTCGATAAGGCGCTTCTCGTAGAAGGTCTTCATCTCGTTGGTCATGGTGCCGGTGGTGTTCTGCAGGCTGGCAGAAGGGTCGGCAAAGAGCTGGAGGTCCATCTTCAGATTGTAGCTTTTCATGTCATTTGTCCTTTCTGTATCAAAATTTTCAAAAACTGATCTTCACCCCGTGCATCGCACGGCGTTCCAGTGCCTCACGCTGGGCGCGGGTCATGCTGGCCACATCGGCCCGGGTGATGGCCGCACCGCCGGGGCTGGTGCCGTTTTCCGCCGGGCGGGCCGAACGCTGGCGGATGCGCTCCACGACGCCCTGCTCCACGGTCTGGGCGGTCTGACGCAGAGCGTCGTTGTAGTGGGCCAGACGGTAGGCGTCACCCATCCGCATCCCGGGCAGCTCCATCAGGCGGCGCATCTCGGGGTTCGCCAGCTCCTGCTTGAGCGAAAAATCCGGCACGTCCCGGCGAAGCATCGCCTCTTCCGCCGCCCAGCGGGCGTGGAGGGCGCGGACGGTGTTCGCGCCCTCTCTCAGGCCCGGGATGGGCGGGAGCTGCAGCGGCGCAGGACGTTCGGGCGGTGCCGGACGCTCTTCCGGCTCCTGCACCGCTGCCGGTGTCGGCACATCCGAAGCCTCCCGGCCCTCATCCGCCTTCATAGTCCCGGAGGCGATGGCCTGCTGAGCCTGTGCATGGCTGAGGGCAGGAGCGGGGGCGGCGGCATCGCCGCCCTCCGAGGCAAAGAGCTGCAGATCCACCATCGACTGTTCTCCCCGTCCGCTCAAATCGGCGAAGCGGACATTGTCCGGGTAGCGTTCTGCCAGCAGAGCAAAGCCCGCCTTTGCAAATTCGAACGCCCCCTCCACCCACGGCTTCTGGGGTGCTGCCGCCGTCACGGCCAGACGCGGGCCGTCCGGCTCGTCCCACACGCCGCTCCTGGTGCCTTCCTCGCCCGCCAGCAGGGCGCAGAGGGTCTGCATCAGGGTGCTGGCCCCCGCACACACGATGTCCTGCCCGGCGGGGGCATAGCCCGCGTGGCCCGAAGCTTCCAGCCTGCAGGTGGGGCCTGCCGGGCCGTCCAGCTCGGTGTAGTTTACTTTTATCATCTCATTTCTCCTTTCTGCGTCTTCATCGCACTCGCCATCGCAGCCGTGCTCAGCTCCTGTGCCGGGCCGCTGAGCTTGGGGGCTTCGGACTTTTTCTGCACCTCCAGCAGACCCGTCAGCTGGGCCATCTGGGCCTGCATCCGGGCCAGCTGCTGGGCGAGGGTGCCGTTCTGACGCACCCGCTGGCGCACCTTTTCGATGCCCTCAAAGTCCATCATTTCCAGCGCCGCCAGCGCGGCGTCGGCGTTGGTCGGGGCGAAAAAGCCCAGCTGATAGCACTCCTTGGCCGTCTCGTTCTGGGACAGGCGGGAGAAGGTGGACTTTTTCTCCGCGCTCACCACGATGTCGAACACCGGCTCATGACTGCCCAGCTCCACGCCGCCCACGACTCTTGCAGGCTGGGCGCGGAGCACCTGGCCCGAAAAGCGGACGAACTCGCTCTTGCCGGTGATGCGGAAGATGCGCTCCTCGTCGTAGAACTGCCTCATCAGCTCGATGATAAGGCAGCACTCTTTGGCAAATGCCCTGTAAGCGCTCTTGAGCATATCCCGGCTGAGCTTCGAGCCCGCCTCCTGCAAGGCCGCGATGGCCGAAGCTGCCGTCACGCCGCCTGCGGTGCCGCCCTGGGTCATGTCGCGGTTTCCGCTGATCTCCTTCAGCTCCTCGATGCGGCTGTTGCGGTAGCTCAGGCTGTTGCCCTGCAGACCCGCCGTCTGCAAAGGCCGGAAGCTGTCGTCGTTCAGCCGCCCCACCACATGGATGATGTCCCGCGACAGGTCCGTCAGCTCTTCCTCATTGACGCCCGCCGTGTCGCTCAGCACATACCGCTGGCGGGACGAGAGCAGGACGTTCTCGTCCATGGCGTGGTTCATCTTGTCGATGGCGGTCTGGCACTCCTTCATCACGTCGATGTACCCGAAGCCCGCCGGGCTGTCCTCCTCCATGAACAGCGCGTCGAACACAAAGGGATACCTGCCGTGGTCGTAGAAGCCTCTTTCGGCCAGCGCCGGGTCGTTCTCGCTGGCGTAGAGCACCACGCCATTGCAGAACTTGCAGTAGTGCAGGACGCTCCTGCCCTCGGGGGAAAGCTTTTTGTAGTACCAGTCCACCACGACGCTCTTGTCGCTGGTGTCGAGGCAGCCGTCGTGGATGTAATGCGGCACGTCCAGCACGCTGGCAGTGTGTCCGGCCAGCTGGGGCCAGCGGCTTTCCAGCTGAGCCGTGTCGGCCAGACTCAGCGAGAAAAAGTGGGGCGACTCCTGAATATCCTCCACGCCCGGCTCCCAGTAGAGCATCAGCAGGTTCATGGGCCGGATGGCGATCTCGCCCACACCGCCCCGCTGCTCCGGATCCCAGAACACGCCCTTGACTCCGGTCCCCTGCTTGAGCTTGCGCCACCAGGTGTCGCTGTACACCTGCTCATAGTCCGCCTGTTCCAGCACCACGGGCAGCACGCTGGAAAGCGCCTGTGCTGCTGCCTCGTCGTCCTCGGCACGGGGCAGGACGTTGGGGCTGGGGTAGTTGTCCATCGCGTCGGCATGCTTGTTGGCGATGGAGTTGAACAACCAGCCGCTGGACGGCTGGGATTTGCCCTCCATCATGGGGTTCTGGTAGTTCTTCCAGTGTCCCATCCGGAACCACAGTTCGTTGTCCACCAGGCGCTTGTCCAGCGCGGCCTTGCCCGCCTTGTACCGCTGCAAGATCTGCGCAGCCTCAGCCACCTCTTCCGGCCCGATGGGCAGTTTTGTTGCTTCATCCATAGTTTTTCTCCTTCCTGCCCTCTGTTGCAGGGCTTTGTCGTTCACGCCCCATCGGGCTTTTTTCGTCTCACACAAAGTTGACCGGCCTGCCAATGGTGCTTCGCACCCGGGTTGCGGCTCCCAGCGTCTGCTGCGCTCTCGCTTGCATCCTGCTGGCCGCTGCCCCAACAATTTCTTCCTGTTTCCGCCACTGGCGGCGGTCGAAATTGTTGCCCCCTTTGGGAGAGGTGTCACCGCAGGTGACGGAGAGGGCAAGCCTGTCTCCCGAGAGCCGCCGCACAGTGATAGGCAGCCCCTTTGTCAGAGTGATACTATCGTCGGGTCTGTACTTCGCCGTCAGCATCCTCGCCCTCTCAGTCTCGCATTCGCTCGCCAGCTCTCCCAAAGGGAGAGCCTTTACACCCTCAGAAATTTCGCCTTCCGATGCAGCTCCAGCGGGTCATCCAGCACCGGCGGGGCCGATGTATGCCGGGGCGGCGAGATGGGATTTTCCATCAGCACATAGCGGCACTCATCGTAGATGTGGTCTTCCTGCCGGGTGTCGATGTCCTCCACATTGCTCTCGTCGTACACGAGGTTCGGGATGGTGCGGATGAAGTGCCTGCAGGTATTGAACACCTGCAGCATCGGCCTGCCCTCGCCGTCAAAATTCAGCCGGTAGTGCATCTGCATCTTGCCCGCCAGACGGGTGTGGTCGCCGGGCATCCAGTGCAGAAAGTTCGGCCCCCGCTCCATCATGGCGGCGATGCTCTCGCCCCGGCTCTCGTCGAAGATGGCCGGGTCGGCGATGCCCTGAATGACTCTGCCCCGGAGCACCGGGTCGTTCTGCTCGGCCTCCCGGATGCGCCGTGCCTGCTCCACCGGGTCGATGCGCAGACCCTCGTTGGGGCGTCCGGTGCAGCCGTACAGCTCCTTGACGCGGTAGAGCCGCCCTTCCTCGTCCGCCGCGTACCACCCCACCGAGAACGGCTTCGAAAAGCCGAAATCGTAGCCCCGGTAGATCTTCCAGTGCTTCGGGATGGTGAACGGCGCGATGACGTGGGTCCAGCGCTGGTCTTCGTAGTGGTTCGGGTCGTTCCGCCACTCGGTGAACACCTGCCCCGAAAAGCTGTCCCAGCTGCCGTAGAGCAGCGCCTGCTTTTCGGCCTCCGGCATGGCCGCGAGGCTGGCCAGATAGTCCGGGTCATTTTCCAGAAGGGCTGGGTTATCGAAGATGCTGGACGGGATGAACACCCGCGCCCGCCGCAGCACCTTTTCGGTGCCGTCCGGCATCCGCACCGGGTATTCCTCCACGATGGGGGTGCCGGGCGGGGCGGGCGTGATGAACCGCGCCTTCACCCAGCCGTGGCCCACCCCGCCGGGGTTGGTGGTGGCCCGCAGATACACCCGGGTGCCGGGGCCGGTGGGGCGGTTGCGGCTCATCATGTAGCTGTACTCCTCCCACTCGAAGTGGGTCAGCTCGTCGAACCCGATGAAATCGAAGGCTTTGCCCTGATAGTTCGTCCGGTCCTTGGTGTACTGCATCGAGCCGAAGTAAATTTTTGCCCCGCTGGGGAAGACCCACACATGGCTCGTGGCGTTGTACTGCGCCTCCGGAAAGGCCCGGCGGTAATAGCTTTGACTCTTGTCCACGAGGTCGGAAAGCTGTGGATAGGTCTTGCGGAGGATGAGCGCCCGGTAGTGCGGGATGTGTACCTGCCGCAGCGCCTCGATGACGAGGGCGTCGCTCTTACCGCCGCCTGCCGCGCCGCCGTAAAGTGCTTCCGGCTCCGGCCTCCGCATAAATTCCATCTGCCTCGGCTGAGGCCTCCACACGACGCCCGCATTCTTGTTTTCTGTCGTCATACATCCTCCACCGGCGGCAGCAGCACCACACCGCATTCCCGCCCTTCTGCGTCCACGCCCTGGTCGTTCAGGGTCTTCGACACGCCCGCCAGATCCTTCAGCACGGCAGTCGCTTCTTTCAGTCCCTTCATGATGCCGGGGTCGGTGCTGTTCTCTCTGCGGGCCATGCGCTGGCGGGCGTTCAGATCTTTCACCTCCTGTGCCAGCATGGTGCTCAGGGTGTCGGTGGCTTTCCGGAGACTTTCCTGTCCCTTGGCCGCAGCCTGCTTTTCCTGCCCCATCCTGTGTTCTCACTTCCTTTCGTTCTGTCGCTGGCAAAAGGATACCACGCTTTTCTCCGCCGCAGGAGTCCATACTTTTTGCCCTCAGATTTGTATTTTACTGTATATTTTATCCTATAAGTAATATTTCAAAGCGGCAAAAATCCCCTGCCTGTGTTCTTTTCCACAGACAGGGGATCTTTCACTCAATTTTCTGCGCAAAGTCTCCGGGAGACTCTCTGCGTATTTTTACAGGGTCTCCACCCGGTCAAACAGCTCCTTTGCGGCCTCCACAGCCTCCTTGCTGCCGAAGACCACCCGCACGCCCTTCTCCATCCGGGCCGACAGGTCCGCCGCCTCGGCCTTGAGGGCGGCAGCATCCACACTGCACAGGCTCTTGCGCTCGGCGGCAGTCATCTCGTCGGTGATGCCGCAGAAATATTTGCAGTCGGTGGACGCAGCCTCTTCCCGGGGCTTGCGCGGGGTGTCCAGCTTTGCTGCCGCGCCCACGATGAACTCGTTCATGTCCTTCTCGGTGTAGTCGCGGCCCGCCAGTTCTGCCGGCCCCTTTGCGAAAGTCTCATAGCTTTCTTTCAGGTGCGGGTCGCGGTAGGTGTAGAGATATTCGGTGCCGTCGTTCTGGGTCACCATGCCGGTGCCGTACGCGCCGCCCACCTCGCGGATGTTGTGCCACAGATACTCGTAGCTCATCACCCGGGCCAGCACCTTCCGCTCCAGCCGCCGCTCCATGGGCCAGACCAGCACATCGTAGTTCACACCGCCGTCGATGATGAAGGCCTCGTTCACCGGGGCTGTCAGCTCCTCCGTGCAGGGCTTTGCCTCGCCGCGCTTTTCTGCCGCGAAGGCACTGCCCGGCAGAAGCTTTTTCAGGGTATCCAGCGCCGCATCGCTGCCGTGGAGGCTGACGGTCAGGGCGTTCTTTTTCAGCACGCTCTTCCACAGCTCTTCCATCTTTTTGCCCAGAGCGGTCCAGTCGGCCTTTTCCAGCAGCTCACAGAGATAGTGGTAGTAGCTCACGCCGTTGCAGCGCTCACTCAGTGCGGATTCCACCGAGAAATGTGCCGCCGCCCGCATGGCGGCGAAGGCGTGGCCCTCCCGCAGGAACTTCTGCTCCATGAGCAGCTTCTGCTGGCTTGCCACCCGCTCCATCGCAGCTTCGGCCTGCGGGCCGCTGAACTTTGTCTCATACAGCCACTCACTGCCCAGCTCCACAGCCTTTTCGAGGCTGCGCTCCAGCATGCTCATCCCCACAGTGAGCTTGGCGTGGCAGGGCCGGCCTTCCTGCTGTCCCGTCCAGCAGTCCATCCACGCACCACTGCTTCCCAGCCAGGTGTTCCGCAGAGTGTTCAGCTCCTGGGCCGTGTGCTTTTCGGTGTCCAGCTCATCCATGACATCCGTGAGCAGCTGCAGGCAGGACATGTCTTCCGGTGCCATGCCGCCCAGATCATAGTAAAGGTACAGGTAGGTATTGCCTGCCGAGGGGTGGTGCAGCAGTTCTGCACCCGCCAGCAGCTCCCTGCTGCCCGGGGTCTGCTTTTTGCCCTCGCCGAGGTCGGCGGCTGTCAGCGGATGGTCCAGCACCAGCTTGCCGTCGGTGCGGGCGGCGCGCCCCTCTTCCTCTTTCCTAGGCAGGGTCGGCACCTGGATGATCTCCACCGGCGCAGGCGCGAACAGCTCCCGCAGCAGCTCATTGAACCAGCCCTGTTCCAGCTTCTCCCGCAGGGAAGCAAACAGAGCGTTCGTGTGGAGCAGCAGGGCCGGGTCGCCGGTGTGGAGCCATCCGGCAGATGCATTGATGGCGTCCAGCACACCGTCCGGGATGCTGCCCGGCCGCTCAAGGGAAGCGAACTCGGTGGAGTTGAGGCTTGCCATCAGCAGCTCCTCGGGGATGCCCTTTTCGAGGATGCCGTCCACGGCTTTGCGCACGGCGGCGGCAAACTTGCCCGCCGACTCTTCCGTCGCGCCCCGGAGCACAAGCTCCAAGGTCGGCTGCAGCGTGCTGTCGTCGAAGCCCACGTCGATGTCCGCGCCCAGTTTTTCTTCCAGCAGGGCGGCTTTCAGAGGCGCCTGGTTCGTCCCCAGCAGGGCGTCCAGCAGGATCTCCACGCCCAGCTGGCGCTCCCGGTCGCTGAACGCACCGGTGTACCACGCCAGCGCACACTGAGCCTCGTCCGGCTCCGGCTTCTCGGTATAGTACGGGATATTCCGCTTCGCACCGACCTGCTCGTCCTGCACCGTCAGGCGGGGGCGGCTGGCGCTCTTGGGCATACGGCTCAGATACTGCTCGTCGAGGAAGGCCAGCTTCTCGGCCATGTCCATCTTGCCGTAGAGGGTGATGCAGCAGTTGTCGGCACTGTAGTGGCGGCGGTAAACCCGCACATACTTCTCATAGGTCAGCGCCGGAATGGACGCCGGGTCGCCGCCGGAGACGAAGCCGTAAGCCGTATCCGGGAACATTGCCCGGCTCAGAGCGTTCTGCAGCTGTGCGTCCGGCGTCGCCAGCGCCCCCTGCATCTCGTTGTAGACGACGCCGCTCACCGTGCCGTCTTCGTCCCGGTGCCAGCCCTCCTGCTCGAACACGCCCTTGTCCACCATGGCCAGCGGGCAGAACACCGCGTTGAGATAGACGTCCATCAGGTTCTTGAAGTCCGTCTCGTTGGGGGTAGCGAAGGGATACACCGTCTTGTCCGGGAAGGTCATGGCGTTCAGGAAGGACGCCATGCTGCTCTTGAGCAGCTGCAAAAACGGCGACTTCACCGGGTATTTCTCGCTGCCTGCCAGCACCGAGTGCTCGAGGATGTGGAACACGCCGGTGTCGTCGGAGGGAAAGGTGCCAAATCCGATGCCGAAGGCCTTGTTGTCGTCGTCGTTTTCCACCAGCAGGACAGCCGCCCCGCTGACGTCATGGGTCAGCACAGTCAGCGTCCCGTGCTGTTCGGGGCAGTCCTCGTGCTTGACGAGGGTGTAGCCGGGATATTGTTTCATGGTCTTGCTCCTTTGTATTTTCTGGATTTTGATTCTATTGTATCATCCTGCCCGCCAAAACACAATGAACGGTTTGTGAATCATAACTCGCGGGACGCAAAAAGGCCTCCCCTCGAAGGGGAAGCCTCTCTGCATGTATCGGGAATTATTGAAGGAATTTTCGTTGCTCTATGAGATGCAAATTCGGAAATCAAACCTTCTTAACCAGGAAGATAGCTCTGCCAATCGGACGCTTTTCGCCTTCCATACCGGGTGCCCAAATCAAATCCTCAGGCAGAGTGATGTCGTCCGTAGAGATATATGCTGCATCACCGGGCATCTTAACAACCAGCTCGCGCTGGTTGTCAGCAGCAGTACCGTTGATGAGCTGCAAGGTAACTCTGACATTGATCGAAGTATCGACCGTCTTTTTCACCTTAACGATAGCCAAAAGCGTGTTACCATTGTCAATGATCTCGACCGGAGTAGTGTCGGCCAGCTCATAGCCCTGCGGGATCTTGTCCGCAGGAATGCTCTTGGGGTCAACGACGGTAGCATCCTTCAGAACGGGATGCTCATAATAATCGCCGCCATTTCCAACGCCTGCGCCGCCATTGTCAACATCGGCAAAGATAATTTTGACCTTCTTGCTCGTCGTGCCAGGCACATCCGGAACTTCCGTATCGGGGACCTTACTGCTGCTATTACCATCACAGCCTGCCAGCACACCTGCTGCGGCAACAGCCAGAGCCGCAGCACCAGCGCTCTTGAGGAAACGGCGGCGGGAAATCATATCCAGTCTCATAATTAAAAACCTCCACATTGTTTTAGAGGTCTTTCCCCGCTCGCATTTTCTTCCTTCCGGGCGTAAGGCAAACCTCTGTTCTGATTCATTATACCCCCCCCCCCCCCATTATATTTGTCAAGAGGTTTTAGTATTTTTGTGGCGGCTTTCTGCATAAAAAATCGCCCGGCTTTTCTGCGTTTTACACAAAATACAACAGTCTGCGTTTTGAATGCACAAGCCCCATCCGCAAGCTGCATATCGCAACTATGCCGTTTTGATAGGCACTATTTTTGAAAAACACAATAAAAAGAGAGCCGTACAAGACAGCTCTCTCCGTTTCCGATTTTTATGAGCGTTTGTTATGCCGTCTCACTCTGACGGCACGACACCCTGAACAGCACGAATCCCACGATGAACAGCACGATGAGGGAGCCGACACCCACATTGGCGCTGCCGGTGAGCTGGCTTCCCACGCTGACGATCATGGTGCCGAGGAAGGACGCGCCCTTGCCGCAGATGTCGAAGAGGCCAAAGTATTCGCCCGACTTTTCCGGCGGGATGATCTTTGCAAAGTGGGAGCGGCTGAGCGCCTGCACGCCGCCCTGGAACATGCCCACGATGACGGCCAGCACCCAGAACTGCCACTGCCGGGTCAGGAAAAACGCAAACACCGCGATGCCCGCGTAGGCCGCGATACACACCGGGATGAGCTTTGCCGAGGGGTACTTGTTTGACAGCCGCCCAAAGATGAGGGCCGACGGGAACGCCACGATCTGGGTCACAAGAAGTGCCAGCAAAAGACCGGTGGTGTCTAAGCCCAGCGCCGTGCCGTAGGCCGTCGCCATGTCGATAATGGTGTACACGCCGTCGATGTAGCAGAAGAACGCCAGCAAAAACCAGAACACCTGCTTATCCTCCGGCAGATGCCGCAGTGTATGGCCGATGCGGGCAAAACTCTGCCGGACAGCGTGCTTTTCCACCTCCACATAGTAGAGCTGTTTATAACTTTTCAGCAGCGGCAGGGTCGTGAGCAGCCACCACGCCGCCGTCAGCAGGAGTGCCAGGTTCAGCGCCGTCATCTGGCTGATGCCGATGCTCCCCGCCCCCAGCACAAGGCCGAGGCAGACCACGAAGGGTACGCAGCTGCCGATGTATCCCCACGCATAGCCCCGGCTGGACACTTCGTCCATCCGCTCGGGAGTGGTCACGTCGCTGAGCATCGAGTCGTAGAACACCAGGCTGCCCGAAAAGCCCACCTTCGCGATGACGAAGATGACCAGAAACGGCAGCCACGCCGACACCGCGCCCATGGCGCAGCAGCCCACGATGCCCACGAAGACGCAGAGTATGAAGATAGGCTTCTTGAAGCCCTTCGTGTCGGCCACTGTTCCCAAAATCGGGCTCAAAACAGCCGTGATGATGGTCACAGCCGAGCTGGCATAGCCCCAGTAAGCCAGATACTCCACCGAGCTCAGGCCCCCGGCTGCCGCCAGCGCGTTGAAGAAAATGGGGATAAGGGTGGCCACCATCAGCACAAAGGCCGAGTTGCCCACGTCGTACAGGATCCAGTTCCGCTCCAAGCTCGTCAGGCGGAATTTGCCGCTCTTTTCCATCCGGTGCTCCTCTCAGTTCTCCCCAAACGTATGCTGATACTCCACCCCAAGCGGCTTGTTCTCTGCATACTCTTCGATGAGCCTTACCGCCAGCGGCACAGCCGTTTTATACAGCTCTTCGAGCTTCTGGCTGCTCTGGACGCATTTGGGGTTCGGCTGCGGATTCGCCACAAGGCCGTGCATGAACTCATACTTGCCCGCGACGCGCATCCCGGTCAGCACCACCCAGCGCTTGATGGGGTTCGCCGCCTGCAAAAGATGATGCACCGTTATCATCCCCTTCATCGCCGCCAGCGTCTCGTCCACCGTGACGCCCTCGTAGAAGGGCGCGATGACCTCGGCCCGCTCCCGGCTGGGCTTGATGTGGCTGGCCGTGAAGAACTTTATGGGGTCGAGGCCGTCTTTCCGCATCAGGGCGTTGTCAAACTCTGTCTCGATCTCGCAGTGTCCCACACCGCTCTCCCGGACATAGGCCTCCACATAAGGGTGACAGGTGCTGTCCAGCGCGAAGTGGCAGACAAAGCCCAGCACATAAGCCAGTGCGGCGCTTTTATCCGTTGCATTTTCCACCACGGTGCGGGCGCGGGTGAAAAACACCTCGCCCTTCTGCTCGTGCATGGTGTTGCCCAGACGGTTCACCGGGTTCGACTGCAGGGCCTTGTAATAAAACATCAGGTCCGGCCCATGGAGACCTATGTCGTAAAGCTCCCGATGCTGTTCCAGCGTCGCGCGCAGACCGTCCGGCAGCAGGGCCAGAACATCCGCGCCAAAGCGGCGGTGTGCGTAGGTAGAAGGCATGATACCGCCCCTTTTCGTTTATTTTTCGTAGCCCTGCGGCAGCTCGTTCTTCAGGCCGCGCTCCATCAGGGACTTGACAGCCTCTGCCGCACCCATGCCCTTGTTGACGATGGCGTTGACGGTCTGGACGATGGGCATTTCCACCTGATACCGCTCGGCCAGTTCCAGCGCAGCGGGCAGGGCGTTCATGCCCTCGACCACCATGCCGACTTCCTTGACTGCATTTTCCGGGGTCTCGCCCTTGCCGATGAGGATACCGGCGCGGTTGTTGCGGCTGTGCATACTGGTGGCGGTCACGATGAGGTCGCCGATGCCGGCCAGACCTGCGAACGTGTGGACATTGCAGCCCATCGTCACGCCCAGACGGGCGATCTCGGCGATGCCGCGGGTGATAAGGGCAGCGCGGGCATTATCGCCGTAGCCGAGGCCGGTGGAGATGCCGACGCCCAGCGCGATGACGTTCTTCATGGCGCCGCTCAGCTCTACACCCTTGATGTCCTCGTTGGTGTAGACGCGCATGACATTGTTGGTGAAGACCTCCTGCACATAGGCAGCGGCCTCCATATCCTTGCTGGCCGACACGATGGTGGTGGGCAGGTCGATGGCCACTTCCTCGGCGTGGGTGGGGCCGGACAGGGCCACAAGGCGCACGCCCTTCGGGCCGCCCTCCTTGCCCAGCTCATCGGCCAGGATCTCGGTCATGGTGTACAGGGTGTCGGGCTCGATGCCCTTTGCCACGTCCACGATGATCTGGCCGTCGGCCACATAGGGCCGGGCCTTTGCCGCCGTGGAGCGGACGAACACCGACGGCACTGCGAACAGCAGGATGTCCTTGTCCTTGCAGACTTCCTCGATGCTCTTGGTGAACCGCAGCTCGTCGGGGATCTTCATCTGCGGCAGGTTGGGGTGCTTGCGGGTGGTGGAAAGGCTGTCGATCTCCTTCTCGATGGCCGACCACACCAGCACATCATTCCCGCTCACAGTCAGCATCCGTGCAAGGGCCATGCCCCAGGTGCCAGCGCCCAGAATACCAATACGTTTCATCACGTTTGTCCTCCGTATCCGCCGCGCTCCCGTCTGGCGGGGCGTGCGGCCTGTTTGTACCTTTACAGGTTTATACAGTCCTATTGTACCCGAAAGCTTCTGCCGCGTCAACTACTCTGCCGTTCTGCACAAAGTCAGCACCTGTTTTTCGCCCATTTCGTCTATACCATGCAATTTCTCGAAACCATTTGCGTTCATTCCCAAATCATGTTATAGTATTCTGGTAGGTTTTGTAGGATTTTCATTTTTTCCTCTTGACTTTGACCCTGCTTTAAGGTATATAATATGTCCACCCACTTGTCCTGTCTGTTGATTCAAATTTTGAAAAAGGAGTATCCATGCTGGAAACACTCTTATCCAACCGCACCGTCAGCGTGCTCTGGGAGGCTCTTCCCCGCATCCTCTCGGCGGGCCTCACCATGACCATCCCCCTCGTCTCGTTCACCTTGGCGATGGTGCTGGCGGTGGCCGTGGCGCTGGTGCAGTACGCCAAAGTGCCGGTGCTGAGCCAGCTGGCCCGGTTCTACATCTGGGTCATCCGCGGCACGCCGCTGCTGGTGCAGCTTTTCATCATCTTTTACGGCCTGCCCAGTGCGGGCATCATGCTGAACGCTTTCCCGGCGGCAGTCATCGCCTTCGCCTTCAACGAGGGTGCATACTGCGCCGAGACCATGCGCGGCGCACTCGAGAGCGTGCCGCAGGGCCAGCTGGAAGCCGGCTGCTGCGTCGGCATGAGCTGGTGGCAGATCATGCGCCGCATCGTGCTGCCGCAGGCCCTGCGCACCGCCGTGCCTGCCCTCTCCAACTCCCTCATCGGCATGGTAAAGGACACCTCTCTGGCCTCCAACATCACGGTAGCGGAGCTGTTCATGGCCGGCCAGCGCGTCGCTGCCCGCACCTACATCTTCCTGCCCATCTACTGTGAGGTGGCTGTGGTGTATCTGCTGTTCTGTACCGTCATCACCAAGCTGCAAGGGCTGCTGGAGCGCCAGCTCAACGCCCACGGCTTCCAGTAAGAAAGGAGTGTGGCTGTTATGGCAATGTTAGAGATACGCGGCGTCCACAAATCCTTCCATACTTACGCAAAGCCCGGCGTCCATCCCGGCATCTTTGGCCGCGCCCCCAAGCCGACCAGCAGTCTGGACGTGCTGCGCGGCGTCGATTTGACGGTGGAAAAGGGTGACGTCGTGGCCATCCTCGGCCCTTCCGGCTCAGGCAAGACCACCCTGCTGCGTTGTCTCAACTTTCTTGAGACGGCGGACGCAGGCCAGCTCACCTTCGACGGTGAGACCTTCGACCTCGCCCACGCCGACCGCGCCAGCATCGCGCGGCTGCGCCGCAAGACGGCATTCGTCTTCCAGAACTACGACCTCTTCCGCAACAAAACGGCCCTGCAGAACGTCACCGAGGGCCTCATCGTCGCTCGGAGGATGCCCAAAGCGGAGGCTGATGCCGTCGGCATGAAGATGCTGGAAAAGGTCGGCCTCGCCGACCGTGCCGACTACTACCCCCGTCAGCTGTCGGGCGGTCAGCAGCAGCGCGTGGCCATCGCCCGCGCTCTCGCCTCCGGCCCCGAGATCATCTATTTCGACGAGCCCACCAGCGCCCTCGACCCGGAATTGACCGGCGAGGTGCTGGCCGTCATGCGGCAGCTGGCACAGGAGAGCATGACCATGCTGGTCGTCACCCATGAGATGGGCTTTGCCCGCAACGTCTCGTCCCGCACCGTCTTCATGGAAAACGGCGTCGTGGTCGAGGAAGCCCCCTCGCAGGAGTTCTTCGCCCATCCCAAAGAGGCAAGGACCCGTGAGTTCCTTCAGAAAATTTCCCATACTGAATAAGAAAGGATCATCCCCTATGAAACGCAGAACCTTTATTTCTCTCATGAGCGTCATGGCCGCTGCCGGTGTTCTCTCGCTGGCTGGCTGCTCTTCCAACACTTCTTCCTCCACCGCTTCCAGCACCGCAGCTTCTGCTTCCGCTGCTGCCGCCAACAAGCTGGAGACCATCCAGTCCAACGGCAAGCTGATCATCGCGCTGGAAGGCGCATGGCAGCCCTGGAGCTTCCACGATGAGAGCGACACCCTCGTGGGCTACGACGTCGAAGTCTCCCGTGCCATTGCCGAGAAGTTGGGCGTCGAGCCCGAGTACGTCGAGAGCGACTGGGACAGCCTGTTCGCCGGTCTGGACGCTGGCCGCTACGACCTCGTCTGCAACGGCGTCGAAGTCACCGAAGAGCGCGCCAAGACCTACGACTTCACCACTCCCTACGGCTACATCCACACTGCCCTCGCCGTCCGCAAGGATAACGAGGACATCAAGAGCTTCGAGGACCTCGCCGGCAAGACCACGGCCAACAGCCTCGCTTCCACCTACATGGAGCTGGCCGAGAGCTACGGCGCGACCGTCCAGGGCATCGACACGCTGGAAGAGACCATCCAGCTGCTGACCGCTGGCCGCATCGACGCCACCCTGAACGCCAACGTCTCCTTCTACGACTACCTGAACGTCCATCCGGACGCCGACTTCAAGCTGGTCGCCCAGACCGAAGACGCTTCTCACGTTGCGATCCCTATCGTCAAGAGCGAAGATTCTTCCTTCCTCGACGCTCTCAACAGCGCCATCGACGAGCTGCGCGCTGACGGCACCCTCAAGGAGCTGAGCGAGAAATATTTCGGTCAGGATATTTCTTCCGAGAATTAACTTTTTGTTTTGATCGTCAGCGAAGCATCGGAAGTGCATCATGGTCTATCCCGTAGGCGAAACCGCAAAGCTTCCGGATCTCGTCAAAAATATCCGGGAAGAAGATGTTCCCGAGCGCTTCCGTGCCATCCGTGCCGAACTGCGCGGTGTCCCGGAAAGCAAATAAGAATATCGACGAAGGGGGCAGATGCCATGCAGCATCTGCCCCCTTTTTGTTATAAATATCTTCCGGTAATACTCTCCGGATTTTCCCGGATCTCCTCCGGCGTGCCTGCTGCCACGACGCGGCCGCCGCTCTCGCCGCCGCCCGGCCCCATGTCGATGACATAGTCCGCGTTGCGGATGACATCGAGGTCGTGCTCAATGACAACGACCGTTGCGCCGTTGTCCAGCAGGGCTTGGAACACCCGCAGCAGCACCTGCACGTCCAGCGGGTGGAGGCCGATGCTGGGCTCATCGAAAACGAACACCGAGTCGGTCTGGGTGCGGCCGATCTCGCTGGCCAGCTTGAGGCGCTGGGCCTCGCCGCCGGAGAGGCTGGGCGTCTCTTCGCCCAGCGTCAGGTAGCCCAGACCCAGCTGCTGCAATGTCTGCAGGCGCTGGCTCACTGTCTTCATCCCGCCGCAGAACGCAAGGGCGGAGTTGACGTCCATATCCATCAGTTCCGGCAGGGAGACGGCCTGCTCCGCCTTGTTCATCAGCTTCACGCCGTAAGCCGCCCGCGCGTAGCGGGAACCCCGGCAGTCGGGGCAGACGATGTTCACATCCGGCAGGAACTGCACGTCCAGACTCACCTCACCGGTGCCGTCGCAGCCGGGGCAGCGCAGACTGCCCGTGTTGTAGGAAAAATCGCTGGCCTTGAAGCCCTTTTGTCTGGCGTCCGGAGATCTGGCATAGAACTTCCGCAGCTCGTCGTGGACGCCTGCGTAGGTCGCCACGGTAGAGCGCACATTGATGCCGATGGGCGTCGCGTCGATGAGCTTGACGTGCGCGATGCCCTCGGCGCGAATCTCCCGGATATGTGCCGGGAGGGCGCTGCCGTTTATCTTTGCTTCCAGCGCCGGTACGAGGCTTTCCAGCACCATCGTCGTTTTGCCGGAGCCGGACACGCCCGTTACCACGGTGAGCCGCCCCTTGGGAACGTCCAGCTCCAAAGGCTTGACCGTGTGGATGCTGCCGGTGGAGAGATGGATTCCTCCCTCTGCGAACATCTCCCCCGTCCCGGCACACCGGCGCAGCTTCGTCTCAGCTTTTCCGGAGAGGAACGGCCCGATCTGGGACTCCGGCTTTGCCTCCAGATCATCTATCGTCCCTTCGGCAATGACATGTCCACCCTTAGCTCCCGCTTCCGGCCCCATCTCGATCACCCAGTCGGCCTCTTTCAGGATCTGGGTGTCGTGGTCCACCAGAATGACCGAGTTGCCGTCGGCCACGAGGTCGTGCATCACGCCGGTCAGGCCCACGATGTTCGACGGATGCAGGCCGATGGACGGCTCATCCAGCACATAGAGCACGCCGGTGGTGCGGTTGCGGACGGCCCGGGCCAGCTGCATCCGCTGGCGCTCACCGGTGGAGAGGGTCGAGGCCGAGCGGTCAAGCGTCAGATAGCCCAGACCTAAATCCATCAGCCGCTTGGCGGTACTTTCGAATGCCTCGCAGATGCTCTCCGCCATCGGGCGCATCTCTTCCGGCAGGCTGCCCGGCACGCCCTTCACCCACTCCACGAGGGCTTCCAGCGTCATCTGGCAGGCTTCGTCCAGCGAGATGCCCCGCAGCTTCGGCGCACGCGCCGCCGCTGAGAGCCGTGAGCCGTGACACTCGGGGCAGACATCTTCCCGCAGGAACTTTTCCACCCGCTTCATGCCCTTGTCATCCTTGACCTTTGCAAGAGCATTTTCTACGGTGTAGACGGCATTGTAATAGGTAAAGTCCAGCTCGCCGGCCTGGTTCGAGTTCCTGGCGTGGTAGAAGATATGCTTTTTCTCTGCCGGACCGTGGTAGACGATGTCCTTTTCCTGTTCGGTCAGGTCGCGGAACGGCACATCCGTCCTCACGCCCATCTCCCGGCAGACGTCTGTCATCAGCGACCACATCAGGCTGTTCCACGGGGCCACTGCGCCGCCGTCGATGGTCAGCGAGTCGTCCGGCACCAGTGACGCCATGTCCACCGTCCGGACGCTGCCTGTGCCGCCGCACTTCTGGCAGGCACCTTGAGAGTTGAACGCCAGCTCCTCCGCCGACGGCGCATAGAAATGCGCACCGCACTCCGGGCAGACCAGCTCCCTGCCCGCCGCGACAGCCAGCGTCGGCGGGATGTAATGCCCGTTCGGGCAGCGGTGGCTTGCGAGGCGGGAGTACATGAGCCGCAGGCTGTTCAAAAGCTCCGTGCCGGTGCCGAAGGTGCTGCGGATGCCCGGTACGCCCGGCCGCTGGTGCAGCGCCAGCGCCGCCGGGACATACAGCACCTCTTCCACCGAGGCTTTCGAAGCCTGGGTCATCCGGCGGCGGGTGTAGGTGGACAGTGCCTCCAGATACCGGCGGGAGCCTTCGGCATACAGCACCCCCAGCGCCAGCGAGGATTTGCCCGACCCCGACACGCCCGCAATGCCCACGATCTTGTTCAGCGGGATGTCCACGTCGATGTTTTTCAGGTTGTGTACCTTTGCCCCGCGCACGAGCATTTTGTCTATCATTCTGGTTTTCCTTCCCTTTGGCCTTTTTGCGCCAGATGAATTCGATGAGGCCCGGGCCTCTGTAGGCCGCGGCTTTCCGGTATGGGACAACGACAAATCATTTTATTGGGATATGAAAGAGACGTTCTCCGCCTGCTCCGGCGCTGCCGGATGGCCCGGCTCCGCTTTCGTCAGCATCTGCTGGAACTTCCGGGCCGCCGTGTTCAGTGGGCGGTGATGGTCGTAGATGAGGCAGATAGAGCGGGAGGGAATGATCTCCTGCAGATGCAGCTCGACAAGCTCGCCGCGGGCCAGAAGCTCTTTTGCCATCGGTTCCGGCACGAAGGCAAGGCCCAGCTCACTTTTCACCAGCGTGAGCATCTGGTCGGTGGTGGCGGCCTCGGTGTCGGGCCGGAGCACGGCGTCGTGGTCGAGGAAGAACTGCCGGTAGAAGCTCCGGGTCATGCTCTCATCGCTGAGAGAGATGAGCGGATAGCAGCTCAGTTCCTTCAGCGTCAGGCGCCGGCTGGCCAGTGCAGTGAAGGTCTTTCCGCCCACCAGCACCTCATAAAACGGCCTCAGTTCCACCATCTTCAGGCTCTGTTCTACTCCTGCCGGGGTGGAGATGACGGCAAAATCCACTTCTCCGTTCTTTACAGCCTGCACCGCCTGGGGCGTGGAGTGGTTCGAGATGCGCAGCCGGATGCCGGGATACTCGGTGTGGAACGTCCGCAGCTTCTCGGCCAGATAGATGTTCAGCGCCGTCTCCGTCGCGCTGATGCTGATGGAGCCGTGCTCGAGGGTGGCGCTGGCGCTCAGTTCTTCCTCCGCGTCCTGTATCTGCACCGCCGCCGAGGCGATGCGGGAGTAGAGCATCTCGCCCTCCGGCGTCAGGGTGACGCCCCGGTTGGAGCGGGTAAAGAGCACACAGTTCAGCTGGCTTTCCAGCCGGTTCATCGAGTGGGTGATGTTGGGCTGGTTGTTGCCCAGCACCCGCGCCGCTTTCGTAAAGTTCTGATACTTCGCCACATAATAGAAAATTTTGTAGTATTCCCAATCGACGTACATGGGAGCCTCCCCCTCTTTCATACCAAAATCACATTTTTACTCCTCCCCCACCAGCGCCACGGCAGCATCATTGACATTCGTGCCAGTAGCGCCGGTGATGATCAGGCCGTCCACCGCTTCCAGTGCATGGTAGGCGTCGTTGTTCTGCAGGGTGTCGAACACATTCCAGCCCTTGGCGGTCAGTGCGGAGAGGGTGTCGCCATCCACATAGCCGCCGGCAGCATCGGTGGGGCCGTCGGTGCCGTCACTGCCCACCGAGAACACTGCTGCATCCAGCCCGGCCAGAGCCGGAGCCGCTGCAAGGGCAAGCTCCTGATTCCGTCCGCCGAGGCCCCTGCCCGTCAGGTGGACGACCGTCTCGCCGCCTGCGATGTAGGCCAGCTTTTTTCCCTGCCCCGCGTGGGTCCGGACGATGGAGCCAAGGAAGCTGCCCGCCTCCCGGGCTTCACAGCAGAGCTGGTCGGTCAGCAGGACGGGCTCATAGCCAAGCTCCCGGCAGGCGGCAGCGGCGGCGGTGCAAAGCTCCCGCACACTGCCGGTGATCCGGGTCGTCACGTTGTCCAGCATCTTGGGCGTTTCCTGCGCCAGAAGAGCTTTTGCCTGTTCCGAGAGCTTCAGGTGATACTTCTCCGCAATGGCAAGCGCCTGTGCGCAGGTAGAGGTGTCCGGCACCGCCGGGCCGCTGGCGATCATATCCAGCGGATCGCCCAGAATATCGCTCAGCACGATGCTGAACACCTGAGCCGGGGCGCATGCCTGCGCGAACCGCCCGCCCTTGACGCCCGAAAGCCGTTTGCGGATGGTGTTCATCTCCACGATGTCGGCACCGCTGGCAAGGAGCTGGCCGGTGATGTCCTGCAATTCTGTGCCGGGGAGCAGCGGCTTTTCAAACAATGCACTTCCTCCGCCGGAGAGCAGAAAGAGCACGGTATCCTCCGCTGTCAGCCCCTGCACCAGCTCCAATGCCTTCTCGGTGGCCGCAAAGCTGTTCTCGTCCGGCACCGGATGGCCCGCTTCATAACAATTTACTCCCAGAATTTCGCCCTTGACATGCTCGTATTTGGTCACGACCACGCCGCCGTCCACACGGCCCAGCGCTTCCACCGCCGCGTGTGCCATCTGCCATGCGGCCTTGCCCGCTGCGACCAGCAGCACCCTGCCGCCCTTGGGCGCAAAGGCTTTCAGCGCGCGGCGGACAGCTTCGTCCGGCAGGACGGCGTTCAGGCTGGATGCGATGATGGCATCGGCATCCTTTCGCAGAGTCAGATTCATGAAACAGACCTCCTTGTGGGGTATGATCTACAGCAGACCGGCCTCGGGCATAGTTTTTCCAAAGCCCCGCCTGGCCGGGCCGTCCGGGAGCATTCCACCAGAACCAGGTCTTATGAAATTCTATTTTTTGCGCGGCAGCCTACAGCAAGGTCGTTCTTCCGTTTTTCTGCTCCGCTTTCATGGCAAGCCGTACTGCATCACGGCCTGTCATTGGGTCCACGATGCCAATGGTCAGATGTTTTGGGCTGCGACGCTTCCACCCTCCGCTGAGCAGTTCCTGTGCATCCGCCCCTTCCAGTTTGACCGATGCTTTTTGGCTATCCCCCGGCATCAGCTTTGGCAGGGACAGCGGCAGACGCGCCGTGTACAACGTGCTGCCTGCTGCATCCTCCACATAAAGATTCACGGGCCACTCCCAGTAGAATGGTGCCGCGCCCTCGTTTGCCACAGTCAGCTCTGCGCAAACGCCGTCTGCGCAGGGAGTCAGCTTCAACTCTGTTACCCGGAGCCGATAGCCCAGCTGCTTCAGCACGGCATTATATCCTTTCGCATACTTTACCGATGCCGTTTTGGGGCCGATAAAACTCATGTGCGATACCTCCAGCAGGCGCAGCGTACGGGGAAGCTCCTTCCTCAGCATATCCCGCATGGAACGGCTGCTGGTGAACTCGCCGCCCACCGGAGCATCCTGCCAGAAAGTGGGCATGGCAGAAAGAGCATGCGGCTCATCGCCATACCAGCCGCCCTCTGCGGTCCATCCCAGCCACTCCATGGTGTCTTTTTCCTCGCCGGTCATATCGTTATAAAGGCCAAGCTGATGTTTTGCGGCGATGTTGAACGGCCTGCGCATCAGCAGCTTTGCCGTAGGAAAGGCCGCAAGATAATCCGCGGCATATTCGTCCCGGAGCGTCTCGTCCGGCATGGGTACCAGCCCATCTTCGCTTTTGATGTGCCACTCGCCCCAGTGTCCAAGGCTGCCCAGCTCCACATAGGAAACAAATCCATCCGTACCCAAAAACTCCGCCAGCGCACAAAGCACACGATGATGCGCAGCCCGGAACACTGCATTGGCATAGTTTGGAGAGTAGCCTTTCCCATAATCCGTGTCGTACCAGCTGCCATCCTTTGTCTGCGCATAAAGCCAGTCCGGAATATCCAGATGCGTCTCTTCTCCCGGCACATCACAGACAAAGCGGAGCACCAGATGGATCCCCTGCTCCCGCAGTGAGGCAAAGTCGTATTTTTCGCTGATCGCCTCCCACGCATACACGCCCTCTTCCGGCTCTGCCTCCCGCCATGTAAGTTCCAGATAGCGGAGCGTTGCATCGCCTGCCTCTGCGGTATCGATCATCGGGGCATAACCGATCTGGGCATTGGAAAATGCGCTGTCGTCCGCAGCATAGGTCCTTGTCTTTGTGGTCGATGCGATCATTGCAGCTCCCATCCCCAGCAGACAGAGCCCTGCCGCCAGGATCCTTGAAATATTACCCATGATACTCCCCGTTATACTGGATGAGGGTGACATCCTGCACCCCCTTTACGGCGCGGATACGGTCTGCAAATTCCATGCTGGGGTCTTTGCAGAATACCTCTACCGCCATCTCGTTGTTTTCGCCCCGCATGGTCTTGGATTTGACCGCGTATTTGATGCGCCTCAGCGCCCGGACGATGTCGTCTCCGGCCTCGGTGCCCATATAGTGGATCACCGCGATGTACACCCGGCCTTTGGCCTGCCAGTGGGAGAACAGGTAGATCATAACAATCATGACAGCCGCCGTGACCAGCCCCAGTGCATACATTCCGGCACCCGCCGTGATGCCCGTAGTGATAGACCAGAACAGATACAACACATCCAGCGGGTCCTTGACTGCGGTGCGGAAGCGGACGATGGACAATGCACCCACCATACCAAGGGAGATGACCACGTTGGTACTGATGGCCAGCGTGACCATGCAGGTGAGCACGCACATACCCACCAGTGTTACCGCAAAGCTGCGGGAGTAGACCACGCCCGTATAGAATTTGCGGTAGACCAGATAAATAAGGATGCCCAGCGCCAGCGCCGCCAGCAGCGCCACGGCAAGCTTCGGCGCATCGTACTGGGTAAAGGCGTTCAGGACAGATTTTTTGATAAAGTCTTTTGTGCTCATGGTTCTTTGTAATTCCTTTTCTCTCAGGTTTCGTTCCAGTATTCAAACCCGTGCCGATAGGCGGTCTTATCGCAGCACAGCACATACTTGGAAACTGCAGTCAGCTCCTGCGCACGGGGCGGGAGGATATCCCGCACGATCTGCGGCAAATACTCTGTAAATTTGACTTCCATTACCAGTTTGCCCGGCTCCAGCACCGGCAGGGCGGGAAGCGTGGAGTCAAAAATATTCCAGCTGCCCACAGCTGCCCGGACATTCTGGTCAAATGTAACACGCACCGTGCCGGCATCCATGATCCATGGTTCCCGGTCGTAATCCACGATGACCCGGGGACGGAGCACATTGCACACACACTCAGTGTAGAACTCCTGACACAAACGGCGGGGACTGTGCAGCAGAAAGTCATAGTCTCCGGCGAGAATCGCATCAAACTCTGCATGGGTCAAAGGCGCAGCTTCTTTATAGATATAACTGCCGAATTTTTTCTTTCGTTCCAGCTTGATGCTGCGGTCGCTGCAATTATAAATGCGGATGCGGTATTTCTTGCGCAGCAGCACACCGGCATCTTTTTCCTCATAAGCCGTGTTCCAGTAATCGTCAAAATAAAGGCTGCGGATGAAATAGCCGCCATTCGTTGCGTGGGGGTCCAGTTTGAGAACGGGGGACATCCGTGTTGTCAGTTCAGCCTTGTCCGCCCATGAGATGAGATATTTCAGCTCGTGGCGGTATTTTTCTCCGGTGCGGGAGGACGGCGGGGCCAGCAGGCTCCTGCCCCGCTCAAACAGGCTTGGCCCGTTGTGTTGCCCCGGTCTACTCTTCATAGGTATCCTCCGCAATGCTGCCGTCAGGCTGGACGTAAAAACAGATCATGCCATAATGCTTGCCGGCCTCGGTAACATAATAATCAAACGCATCCTGCGTGTAACCGGATGCATTCGTTGCGCGAACCCGCAAAAAATACTGTCCAGCAGGAAGCGTATACATTGTAAGCTCTGGCAGGATCAGATCTTCCTGCCGGAAGAATACTGTGTTGAACAGATAATCTTTTGCAAGCTCGACCGTATAATAGATCTCCTCGACCTTAAAATTATAGGAAGGATCCCAATTCAGATGCAACTGACCGTTTGCTGCCTGCGGTATACCAATGTAAAATGGCATGGGCTTACGGTAGCTCTCCCAGTAGTAATTATAGTTTTCTTCGATCTCCGGCCAGATGCTCTTCAGAACCTCTTCGTATTCGGCATGCGTGATAGGGACATACATCCGGTCTGGCATCTGCCAGACATACGGTTCCGTCACACCTCGGTAATGTTCCAGCATGGACTGGATACGCGTCTCATTCATGTAAGCATAAAGCTCCTTCATGGCAGCATCCAGCATATCACGGTAACTTTGTGTTTGCAGACAGCGCCGGAACAGCACATTGCCCCAGTAGTTGCTCACGCCGCGTTCCCAGCTTTCAGAGTCCGAGAACTTGATGATCTCACGTTCCCGGCGGCGGAGCATACCGTCATTGTCCCAGTCCCAGAGATACCATTTGCTGGAGTTTTGTGGGCTGTACAAGTAGACATTTCGATTTTGAGTGTCTGTATTGCCGGTCAGCAGCTGAAATGCCATCCAATAGGCGATATTTTCCTTATCAAAGTACGTTACAAAGAGCTCATCCTCCATGGACGACGTTTCATCGTTGAGAACTTCCAGCATTTCGATCAATTTGGAGTGGTCACTGTCTCCCTTTATTTCCAGCAGCGCCTCAAATGCAGTTTGGTCATATGCAGGGTCCGTTGTGAGGCGGATGATATCTTCATTGCGCAAAAACTCAAAGGAATTGATTTTATACAGTTGGCCGTTTGGATCTGCTCCATGCGTCTTGAGAGCGGTCTTATTCAGCTGTTCGACCTGAGTATACAGTCCATAATCTTCAAATACACCGCTGTCGCTGTCAGTCAGGTCTTTGACGTACAAATGCACGAATTGGGTTTGAAGGCCCATCATCTGGTCGATCCCCTTAATAAGGTCATAAGCCATCTTATTACGGAAGCGCAGTCCCTCGCCCATGTGTTTGTTCAGAGCGATGGTGCGCTGACCGCGCCAGCTGCCCTTATTTTTCTTTAGTTTGATCTTATAGTTCTTTTGGCTATTTCGGCTGGAGGTCTGACCGCGGATCTGAACCGTGGCATTTGGGGTCAGGGTATCATATCCAAGCTCTCCCACGACTGGGCCGTTCTCATCGCCCACCTGCAAAAGGCCGTTCACCTGATAGCGGGGAGTGTTCATGTACTCGTAGTCATAAACCGAATAGTGATTGATCTCCGCCCAGCTGTGGTTGGTGTTCTCGCTGTCGTTGCCCCGGCTCACGGTCAGGTACATCGTCACCACGCCGCTGTCGTCATAGACCGTATAAAGCTCCGGGTTATCCCGCAGGTGGACACTGTTGATATCCTCCAGCGGAGCCTTTTCCACCTTGTCCGCTGCTTTCTCCCCAGACGCCGCCTGTGAGCCGGCAGCGCTCTCTGTACTCCCGGCCGGCAGCACGGCACAGCCTGCGCACAGCCCGGCCAGCGCCACGCCCAGCCCCAGCACCCTGCGGCGCGGGATCAGTTTCTTATCTTCCATCTTTTCTCTCCCCTCAAGAAGCACTATGCTTTGCACTCTTCGTCGGCTTTCGCTTTTTATGTTCCAGGAACAGCCCCAGCCGGGTGAAGCGCCCGGATTTTGTTTCTGCCACAATAGGCTGCTGCCCCAACACCCGATAGGGCAGGTTGGCCGTAAAGACATCCAACCGGAACAGCGTTACCAGATAAAACAATGCCGCCCCCATCAGGAAGCCGAATCCGTAAAATGAAGGGTCAAACGCCATGGAAAGCGCCGTAAGCCCGCTGGCAGAAACAGCAAACACCGCGGCAGCTGCGACAGCGCCTCCGTAATCCGTGAAGTAAAGCAGGATCATCAGGATGGTGTTGCCCACGGCGTAAAGGCCGTACCCCACACACAGGGTGCGGAAGTAGCCGTGCATCAGGTCGTTGAACCCAAGAGGCAGCAAAGCCAGCAGAGTGTTCTCCAGCGAAAGCACCGCCGCTGTGACGAACAGCTGTTTGAGGGCCGTGAACCGAAGCTCCCGGTTCAGCACAGCCAGCATCTCTTCCTCTGCTGTGACAATATCGCCCACAACGCCGCCATCGTTGAACAGGCTGTAGTAATTCCGGTATTTGGGGTAAAAATTGACCTCCACCGACACCACAAAATTTACGCTTGTGACGAGAATGGTCAAAAACGCAATAAGGGCAGGAACATCATAGTACGGAGCCCCATAAAACAGGCCTTTGACCTGTACGCCCAACGGCCCCGCCCAGCAGATGACAAGGTGAGCAAACAACCCGATGTTGGTACACAGCCCCGTAAAGGCCAGCGGCAGGAACGCATCCACCCAGCGCAGAAACGTCCACGGGCTCTCCTCGCTCTGCGGGAAGTAGCGGTAGAGCAGCACTACATCCCAGACCATCATCAGACCGTAACCCATGGTCACAGCAAAGAGCATTCCCTCCAGCACCGGACCGCCCAGCAGCACCACCAGCACGAGCCCCAGCCCGAACGCCAGCGCAATGGCAGCCAGAAAAGAACAGAGGATGCCGCAGTAGTCCTTGATGGCGGTCAGGTAACTCATGGCGTTCCAGTTCACGATCATCTCTGCAAAGAGCCACAGGCAGAGCAGGCCCTGCAAAAGAGTTGCTCCTGAAACAAGCAGAAACAGCCCATACAGCGTGCAGCCCAGTACAAGCATCATGCTGCTGGAGCCCCAGAACGAAGGCAGGATGGTCTGCTCCTGTTCCTCATACAGCATGTCTGCCAGATACCGTGTTACCGGCATGGAAAAGAAGCTGGTGACCGTAAGGGAAAACAGCAGCGTATAGGTTATCATGCAGACCAGCAGATCCTGCTGATCCCGCGGGGCGCCCGCCCAGCCGCAGAGCAGCAAAATACCAAGCTGAAGCAGAACGCCCAGCAGCATGGGGCCGGTGCAGATGATGCCCGCATAGCCGTAGGCCCGCAGGGAGGCAAGCAGCCCTTTGCGGCGGAACAGCTTTTTCAATTCAAATCCAATTCCTGCCATGGTTACTCCAAGTGATATTCCTTTGCGGTTTCGTCATACATCTTGCGGTAGTTCGCCAGCATCTGCTCGTGGTGGAAGTAAGCATCCACCCGTCTTTGGCCAATGCGCCCCATCTCTTCGCGCCGGGCACGGCTGGCACACATTTTCTCCATCGCATCGGCCAGCCCCTGACGGTACATAGGGGGTACACAGTAGCCTGCAATGCCGAACGTATCCCCCGGGGCGCCTTCCAGCAGTTCCCTGCAGCATCCCACCTCGGTGGTCACGCAGGGACGGCAGGCTGCCATGGATTCCAGCACAGAGAGCGGCTGTCCCTCCGAAATGCTGGTGAGGATGGTGAAATCCAGCTTCTGCATATACTGCACCACGTCCACACGGCCGGTGAAGATCAGATTTTTGAGCTGCAATTCCTCCACTAGTGCATAGCATTCTTTCGCATAGTCCTCATCGTCCACGCCGCCCATGATGTGGAGCCGGACGTTGGGGACCCGGGAGGCCAGTTCAAAGAACGCATAGATCATGGTCTTGACGTCCTTGATAGGAGCCAGACGCACCACTGCGCCAATATCCACCCAGCCATCCTCCTGTTTGAGCGGGATATTGCAGAACCGCTCATACTGGACGCCGTTTGGGATAACGATGCACTTTTCCGCATTGCACCCCATCTCGATCTGCGTCCGGCGGGCATTATAGAACAGGCTGCTGACCCGGAACGCCCGCCGGTAGATCTCCTCTGAAAGCAGATAGAAAAACCGGATCCACCGGCTCTTGAACGATGGCACCACCCACTCTGCGCGGATGATCTCCTCCTCACGTTCGCGGGTGTAGATGCCGTGTTCCGTAAGAAGCACCGGTGCATGGTTCAGGCTGCCGCCCAGACAGGCCAGCAGACCGCCGTAGCCGGTGGAGATAGCATGGTAGACATCCGCTTTCGGCACCCGGCCCGTAAGCAGATAGAGTACCGGCAGCAGCATCGAGCGCATGGTATGGAACGCATCCGCATAGGCCACATAGGGATACTCTTTCATGCAGATGTCCGTGAACAGCTCCATGAAGTCCCGGCTCTGCAAAAAAGAGAGCGGGTGGGCGCCTTTTTCCTGAAACAGACGGTACAGCACATCCCAATCCGGGCTGCCCAGCCGTACCAGCTCCCGCAGGGCGGTGCGCTCGTCTGCGGTAAACAGGACCGGATGCTGCTCACCGTGGAGACGGAGAGCATCATCCAGAAAAACCTCCTCCACCTCTTTCACGTTGGGCGGCAGCTCATACACAAACTTTCCCCGGTCCTGCGCTTTGGCACCGATGACCCAGAGGGAGAACTCCTGCTGAGGCATAGCCTGAATATAAGCGTGCATCCATGTGGATACGCCGCCGTGAACATAGGGATAAGACCCCTCCAGCACCAGACAGATGCGCATGGTCACGCCCCCTTCTTTTCAATGCGGACTGTGTCGGCATTGGCCTTGAGCAGATAAAGCTCTCCGGTCAGGCGGGTCAATTCGCCGCCCGTCACCTTGCCGGGAGTCCCCTCATTGGCGCGGAAGAAAAGCCATGCTTCATCCACAAAATTGCCAAGATGAAGTATCCACGCGGTGTCGGTGCTGTCCAGCGTGACCGTCAGCTGTGCATACCGCTGGATGGCAGCAGAGCACTCGGTGCCGGTCTGCCTGCGCAGATCCGGTGCAGCGGCACTGAGCCACTTGAGGTAATCTTTCAGACCGCCTTTATAGGTTTCCCAGCCTTCCGCAGCACCGCGGTCCACATCCAGCAGATCGTCCGGGTGCATAAAGTGGGTGCTGACGTAATGCATATTCAACTCGCTCATCGCGGCCAGCCGCATATAGGTATCTCCCACCATACCGCCGGATACGATGCGGGGCTGCTCCACGATACCGTCGCTGGACACGCCGAATTCCTGCACATAGGGCAGGGACGTGCCATCCGAAAAGTAGGTGCTGGCAATGGTGCGGATCTGGGACACTTTGCTGCCCAGCACCTTCCGCCCCGCAGCGGAAAGGATGTTGGAGGGCGGCACATAGACACTGCCCTCGGTGTTGGGGAGCACAGTCTTCTGAAAATCGATCAGCTCGTTCATCGCTGCCACAATGGCATCCTCGCTGGGCCACTGACGGTAGCTGTAAAGATCCTTGTAATCCGTATCGGGCAGCACCAGCGGCTGATGGTTGTAGCCGTGGAAGCCCACTTCCCCGCCCTGCTGCAGCAGCAGGCTGCCATAGTATCGGAACTGCTGGGTGTCCGGCTGACGAACCGGCGTGCTTTGGGTATCGTCCTCATAGTTTTCGATCATGACACCGGTAAAACGGATGGAATATTGCTGTGCAAGCTTTACGAGATCCGGCCACCAGACCTTGGAATAAAAGTCCGCTATGCTCATCCCGTAATCCCTGCGGATATAACTACCATCGCCGCCGGGTACCGGAGACGGAAAATCGTCCAGATAGAACACCGCGCTATTGATCACCGGGTAGGCAGCGGCATCGCACAGAAGGCTGAAGGACGCTGCATAGATGCCGCGCATGATTTTATCGTAGATGCCGATGTTGTCCACCACCACCCGACCGGCACCGGACTTTGTGCCCCACACCAGCGGAACACCTTCGTCCCCCGTGCGGGCATAGACTGTGGCTTCCTCTCGGAGGCTGACGCTCAGGGAGGACTGGAACGGGTCACTGAACTCATACCGCTGCCCGCCGCCCAGCATAAACTCCTCTGTGGGAACGATGCTTTCTGCGGTCTTATACTCCCACGAAGAGGACAGGACGCCGAGCTTGGGCGAAACGGCATCAAAATACGTCGTTTTCTGGGGTGTCATGGCAAACAGAACACTGCCGCCGTCCTTTACCCAGTTCATCAGGTCGATCAGGCGGTTGCCTAACGCATCCAGATCGCTCATGAGGACCACAACGGTTTTATACCGGTCAAACTCCGGGATACCTTCAAGCGAGGTTGTGTGTACATCCACAGCCTGCGTGCTCACTTTCATATCCAGCAAGATCTGATCGAACTGCTCTTTTGCAAGGTCTGTACCTTCCTGCCCGGAATCGTAGAGCAGCAGGCAGGTGACGGGCTGGCCGAACATGGCGGTCTGTGCAGGCTTTGCCTCTGTCCGGGGGAGATAATCGAGCTTGAATTTCGCTGCTTTGTATTGAATGCCGCTGCGCTCCGCAAACAGGATAGCGGCCATCGCCACGAACACGGCCCAGATGATCAGCAGCTTTTGCCAGCGGAACGTCCGCAGCCGGGAAAGGATCTCCTTTATCATTGCTGTTTCCCCTGCCAGAACCGCACGATCTCGCGGCCCTTTGCACTGAGGTAGACCTCCTTTTCCTCGATTTGACCCAGTGTTTTTTGGATAGCCTCCCCATCTCGCAGCGCTGCTGCCAGCCGCAGGCGGAGCACCCACGGTGCCTCGCGCTGGGGCCAGCGCGCCGTAAGCTCTTCCAGCGTTTTCTCTGCGCGGTCATGCTCCGCAAGACGGAGCTGCACCTCTGCCAGCCTGCATTCCAGCATACAGCTGCGGCGTCCGTCAAGATCTTCCAGCCGCTTTTTCAGCAGCTGCTCCAGCTGATGGCGCTGGATCTCTGCGGCTCTGCCCTGTACGAAACCGTCTTTCAGGTAGCCTTCCAGATAGTCGCAGTATTCTTCCAGCACGGCGGCATCGTCCGGGGCAGCGGCATAGCGCTGCTCCAGCTTCTGCAATTTCAGGTCCGCCTCCTTGGTGATCTGCGACAGCGCCGTGGACGCGTAGTGTACCACTTCGCTGTCGTTGTCCATGCGGGCCTGCTGAAGCAGGTCATAATAGCCTGCGGGGTCATCCGTCAGCACCGAGAGGATGAGCTTGCGTTTCTGCGCGGGACTGTCAACCAGCAGCGCTTCCTCCAGCGGAACGACCGTATCCTCGCCTTCGTCATCCGCCACAAGGATGCTTTTGTGTATTTCTTCGTTGATGTGCAGCTTTTCAAGTGTCTGTTCCCGCAGGCACCCGCCTGTAAGGCGGTTGGAAGTGTGGAGCAGCAGCACACACAGCGGCCCCCACAGCGGCACAAGAAGCATCACCGGGGCAAAATATCCCTCCACCTCCAGTACCCGGGTCCTGGCCAGCAGCCAGATCCCCCCGCATACGGCCAGATGTGCTGCCAGCAGCACAAGACCAAGCCAGAACCCGTTATGCATGCGATGCCTCCTGTTTTGCAGCGCTGATCAGCCGCAGCTGCTCATCCAGCGGCACTGCAGTGACATGAAGCCCTTTTTCACCCAGCCGCTGGGTCAGCAGCGGCAGATTTTCTTCATCGGTCTGATTCATCAGCAGGTAAATGGCGTTGTTTGTTCCAACGCCTGCTGCATCGGTACTGCGGATGGAGCGCCTCACCCGGTCGTTGATTTCGGCCCGGTTTTTGAACTTTCCCGTCACCTGCAGCAGCAGATGATGGGCCATTTTGTCTTCCTGCAGGGTGCAGGCTGTAGCCAGCTGCTCTGCAAACACAGCCGGACGCAGCAGGCAGGTGCCGGGCAGATACCAGTTTTCCCGCACAACGCTCTCGTACTCAAAGGCCCGCACCAGTGCTGTTTCCACCAGTCCGCAGAGGATGCGGAACAGATTCTGGTAATACAGGGTCATCTGCTCTTCGCTGGCAGTATGCAGCCCGATCAGTACCACAAGGCTGCCGTTCTGCCGCACGCCTGCGGCATACATCGGACGTCCGGGGAGGAAGCCGCGATTTACCCACAGCCCTTCCTGTTCGATGGCACGGAGCACATCCAGCCACTGATCCACCTCCAGCGAGTATGCCGGCTCCGGCGTCATTCCGGCACTGGCGGCGGTAAGGCGGGCAAACCCCTGGTTCTTTTCCATACGGTAGATGGTAAGGCTGTGGTTTTCCAGCACGTCTTCCATGATCTGCACCGTCTTGCGGCAGATCTCCTGCGGCTGCAGCATATCCAGCTGCTGGGTCACAGCATAGATCTTGCCAAAACTGTCCCGGCGGCCCAGGATCTGGCGGCGGAACAACCGTTTATCCTCCAGCGTATCCTGATACAGCTTCCGGGTAAATTCAAGCCGCTTACGCAGCAGGTCATTTTCTTCCTGCACGAAACGGGCGGTCTCTGTGTTACGCAGCTGCACATAGCCGCAGGACGCTCCCACCACAAAATATACAATGAACGCCAACCAGTTGGCAGGCGCATAAAACAGCAGCATCAGGGTGGTACCCTGCCGCAGATAGCCCGCTGCCAGAGAAACAGAGGCCAGCACAGCAGACAGCACGCCTGCATTGAGGCCGTAGACCGTCCCGATCAGCACAACGAACATCAGCCGGAAATCGATCATCCGGAACTGCGCGTCCGTGCCTGTAATACGCACCAGCAGTTCCGTGGCCAGCCACGCGGCAGCGATCTCCGCAAGCCGCAGCAGGAGTGGGCTCCGGCGGATCTTATCCACCATTTTGCGTATAGAGCTTTTTTTCTCGGTCTTCCGGGCGCACCACGCATGATAGATCGCCGGAAGATCATCCAGAATGCTGTACCGTTGGAACCAGCCGTACCTGCGGCGGACAGCATTATCTGCTGCGGGGTAGGTCTGGATCGTATCGGTTCCGTACAGCACCTTCAGCCCGGGCTGAAGCTTTTGCAGCACCTCGCCCAGCTGCCCCTGTGTGCTCCCAAACACATCCGGCAGCGTAAATCGCTCCGGCTCCGGTGTCCATGTATCGAACACCCGGGCAACGAGATCGGCCAGTTCTTCTGCACAGAGCGCCAACAGCGGCTGCGCGGCCTGTTCCTCCATTTGAACCGTACCAGCAGGCATCTGTTCGAATAGCCGCGCAAACTGATCCGCGCCGCTGGCCGAGACCGCATACAGGTAGGGCAGGCGGAACACCTTGACCTGAAGTTTGCTGGTTCTGGCGTAATGGAAGCAAAGTTCCTCCGCCGCATTGGCCAGCAGCGTTTTGCCGGAGGACGGCGTAAATGCTGCCTCCGGCCCTGAGAGGTACAGCAGCTCCACCTCCCGCTCGCGGCAGGATTGCAGGACCCGGCGCAGGCGGTCCAGTTCGCCTTCCTGATTCCCGTGCGGCAGAAGATATTCAGAAAAATAGACAACGCGGTCAAACTGATAGGTCTCTGCAATCTGATCCAACAGCTGCCTGCCTTCCAGCGTCACCGTCTTGATCCGGGTGTCCGGCAGCGCCTTCCCTTTTGCGCGGGTAGTCAGCACATGATCATCCGGGAATGCCGTCTCGATCCACTCCTGCGTCAGGAACGCTGTAAAACCTGTGAGTAAAATCTCCATTGCATTTACCGTTTCTGCCCGTCCGGTCTTTCTTCAAAGGTTCAAAGGCTGGCGGTGCATATTTTTAAAAGAAGCATCCTTTTATAATAGTGATAATATCATTCTTCGCAAAAAATAACAATAGCTTTTCCTGATCCAGCCGCCCGTAAAACGCGCATTTTTTCCCGGAAGAAATTTGCGCGGCCTGTACTTGTACGCACCCGTACAGCGGGCCAGCGCAGATCATAAACTGTGCGTTCCGAAAAATCAGTGTCTCTATTATAGCATATCAAACAACAGTAGAACAGCGGGCGTAGAGCATTCAAAAAAATCAGGCAGCTGCTATTCTATAACAGCTGCCTGATTTTTATCCCCGCTCTCTGCGAAATACCAGGATCTTGTCTACAGACATCCCCCATGCAGCCGCCGGATCACCTTAAATGCGACCTCATGTTCTGAACCGCACCCTGTTTTTGTTTTTATGGAAGCTCATGCTGTTCCATATGCAACGAGCGGGTCACTTCTGCGAACGCCCAGTGCCGTGGTCTCATACAAAACCCGCCCCGCAAACCGTGCACGGACCTCGCAGCTCTGCGTCCCATCGGAGCTTTTCCACCTGCCCAGCAGTTCATCTTTTAATACTTCCTGCCCGGCGCAGACTTCCGGGAACCAGTACCCATCCGCCGGTGCTTCTTCGTAGACGGCTTTTGCAATCTCTGTTTGCAAAACGGCATCGAACTCTCCTTTTCTTATTCCCAGATGGTTCATCAGACGGAGTACATCCTCGCGATCTGCATCCACCTCTTCGGAAGTCCAGCGGCCATTTCCGCCTCGCTCCAACAGCAAAGCCGGGATCCCTTTTTGTGCTGCCCAGCTGTACGACCCATTTCGGGCCGTTGAACAGACCCGCATGGAAACCGAAAGAGCCTGTGCCGCCCTGCGGGTCTCCCGCTCCACTTTTTGCCCGGCTCCGCAGGGAAAGAATACCAACGGGGCCAGTTCTTCATTCCAGTCTCCGCCGTGAAGGTCCAGAAGAAAATCCGCCTCCGGGTAAAGGAGTTTTTCGATCGTCCATGCCATCCGCTGTGTTTCCGTTCCGTCCGCCTTACCGGGAAATTCCCGGTTCAGATTCCTGCCATCTGCCGGATTCAGCTGTTTTACCCCTGCAAAAAAACCTTTGGAATTGACCAGCGGCAGCAAAATGACCTGTCCATAAAGAGTGGCACAGTCCAGAGTTTCCACTAATTTTTGCAGAGCCAGAATACCGACGTACTCACAGCCATGCACCCCAGCTGTGACCACCAGCGTTTTCCCGGAGTGTGTTCCGCAGAGCAGCCACGCTTCCAGCGGTGTACCGCCGGGAACCGGCAGTTTCACCTGCCGTTTTTCGCCGGGGGCGATTTCAAAGCCGCACAGCGTCATGCAGATTCCTCCGTATCAAAGACGACAATGGAGCCCAGCAGCTTACGGGCATACTCGTCCTTCGTTTCACCGATGCGCTCGACCGGCAGGTTCTCTGTAACCCGGCCCTGATACAAAAACAGCACATCATCGCAGAGATAGGTAATGGAGGTCAGGTCATGGGTGATAAAGATGTACGTCAGACCAAGGCGGTCTTTCAGTTCCCGCAGCAAGTCCATGACCTGTACCTGCGTGTGCGCATCCAGCGAGGAGATCGCTTCATCAAACAGAATGATCTCCGGCTTGCAGGCCACCGCGCGGGCGATGCAGACACGCTGCAGCTGTCCGCCGGAAAGCTCATGGGGAAACCGGTCAGCAAAATCGGCAGGCAGACCGACCAACTCCAGCAAACGGCTCGTTTCTGCTTTCCGATTCAGTTTTTTGCCCTCTCTGCGTTCCTGTACGGTCAGCCCCTCTCCAATAATATCCCGGATGCGGAACCGGGGATTTGCGGATGTTGTGTAATCCTGAAACACGATGCTGAGTTTGTTTTGCAGATTTCGCCGCCCAGCACGAGAAGCGTAGACCGAAACGCCATCCAGAACGGCTTCACCGCTGTCTGGTTTGAGCAGCCCGCAGAGCACACGGCCCATCGTGGATTTGCCGGAGCCGCTTTCCCCCAGAATGCCCAGACAGGTGCCCTCTTTTACGACAAGTGACACATCAAACAACACCTGCTGCCGGGTATGACCAAAAATTTTATCCTGTCGCTCACTGCGGAAGCTCACATTGATGTTTTTGAGTTCAAGCATGGGCAGCCTCCTTTTTGCCATTCAAAACAGCGGTATACCTGCGCATAACATCCGCACGCTTCTCTACCAGCAGTTTCGTATAGGGGTCTTGTGCATGATGCAGGATATGCCGGAAATCGCCGCGGTCCACCACAGCTCCGTGATTCAGCACCACGATACGGTCTGCCACGCGGGAAATGGCGTTCAGGTCATGCGAAATGAAGATCATGGCTGTGTTGTGATTTTCTTTGATATGCAGAAGTTCATTGAGAATCTCATACTGGGTGATGGCATCAATGGCCGTGGTTGGCTCGTCTGCAATCAGAAGAGCCGGTTTCATGGCTGTTGCAATGCCGATCATGATGCGCTGGAGCATCCCGCCGGAAAGCTGATGCGGATATTTTTCCAGCACTTCCTCCGGGTTTCGGATGCGCATTTTTTCCAGCAGCTCCAGTGAGCGGATATGAATTTCCTCCGCTGTCCAGTTATTATGCGCCGAAAACGTCTCAGCGATCTGTTGCCCAATGCGGTACAGTGGGTCAAAACAGGTCATGGGGTTCTGAAGAATGATGCCAACCTTTCCGCCGCGCAGACGGCGCAGTTCCTCGGCACTCTTGCCCAGAAGCTCTTCCCCCTGAAACTGTGCGCTGCCCTTAACATGGAAGCTGTTGTCCAGCAGGCCCATCGCCGCTTTCATCGACATGGACTTGCCGGAGCCGCTTTCCCCCAGAATGCCGAGGCATTCGCCGGGAGCAACCGCGAAGGACACCCCGCGCACCAGTTCGATCTCCTTATGGCGGCTCTGCAAAGAAACGTGCAGATCGTTCAATTCAAAAACAGGGGTCATTTCTGCACCTCCTTGGGGTCCAGCACATCCCGCAGGGCGTCACCCATCAGGTTGAACACACAGACCAGCACCACAATGGCGATACCGGGAGCGATCATCTGCACCGGGTTCGACGTCATCACATTTTTTGCCTCATTGAGCATTGCGCCCCATTCCGGCGTAGGTGCCTGCACGCCCAGTCCCAGAAAAGACAGCGTGGAAATGTTGATGATCGCCCAGCCCACATCCAGCGAAGCCAGAACCACCAGGTCGGAAGTGATGGAGGGCAGCAGATGGCGGAACAGGATGAACCGCTCCGGCATTCCCACGCAGCGGGAGAACTGGACAAAGTTCCGGTCGCGGTACTGCATGACGCCCGTGCGGATCATGCGGGCATACCACGCCCACTTGATGAAAACATTTGCAATGATGACATTCTGGACACTGACACCCAGCAGTGCCACCACAGCGAACACCATGATCTGGCTGGGAAAAGAGAGCATCACATCCACCACACGCATGATAGCTTCTTCTACGATGCCCCGGAAATAGCCTGCCATGATGCCAAGGATGGCACCCAGACTGATGGTGCCGAACATGGTCAGCAGGGCAAGGCCGAGGGTAGGACGGATGCCGTAGATCATGCGGGAAAGGACACAGCGGCCAAGCTGGTCGGTACCCAGCGGATATTGCAGGCTGTAGGATGCAAATTTGTTCAGGATATTGGTCTCATAGGGGTCGTTGGGCGCAATGACAGGAGCCAGAACGCCCACAAGACCCGCCAGCAATACAAATACAACGGTAAACACCGCCGTGCGGTTGCGGAAGAATCGTTCTTTCATGGTCAGTCCTCCTTGCGCAGACGGGGATCGGAGACGGTCTGCAAAATATCAAACAGCAGATTGAACAGGACAAACAGTACCCCGATCAGCAAAACATAGGTCTGGATGACCGGGTAATCCCGATTGAAGATGGAGCTGATGCAGAGCGTACCAAGTCCCGGCCACGAAAAAACATTTTCGACCACGATGGTGCCGGAGATCAGCTGGGGGATGCTCATACCCATCGCCACGATGCAGGTGTGCATGGAGTTTTTCAGGATATGCCTGACCAGGATCGACTTCTGCGGCAGTCCGCGCACATTGGCGTAAAGCACATAGTCCTGCTTCATGTTTTCCAGCATATTGTTGCGGATCAGGCGGATATACGTCGAAATATAGCTCAATGCCACCGTGAAGGACGGCAGGATCAGATGCCGCCATGTTCCGTTGCCGTTGGTAGGGAGCCAGTTCAATTTGACGCCAATGCCCCACATCAGCAGCAGACCCACCCAGTAGGCAGGCATGGCAGTCGTCACAAAGACCAGTCCGCGCATGATCCTGTCAAACCAGCCGTCCTTATAGACTGCGCAGAGGAAGCCGATGGGGATGCTGAGCACCGCCACGATGACAAAAGAAGTTCCTGCCAGCTGAAGGGTCGCAGGCAGGCAGCGCAGCAGCTCGCCCGCCACGGTGCGTTTCGGGTTGACATAGCTGATGCCAAAGTCGCCGTGGAGACAGCCCAGCACCCAGTCAAAATAACGGACAAAGAAGGGTTTGTTCAGACCAAGCTGCTCTTCCATCGCAGCAATGATCTCCTCCGTGATCACGGGGGTCTGCTGGACGCGCAGCGCGACCTCCGCCGGGTTGGAGGGGATCAGATTGATAAAGCAGAAGCAGACGAACGAAATGGCCAGCAGCAGCGGGATCGCCATCAACAGTCTGCGTACAACATAGCGTTTCATGGGCAGTCCTTTCTTCAAGAAAAGCCGCTCCGTACCCGAAGCGGCTTTCCCTGTCAATTCTTATTCAAAATACATATCCGCAAAGGGCACATCATACTGGTCGGTGCCAAAATGGACGCCATGCAGAGCAGAGGTGTACAGAGCCTTGTTGCACTCATAGGTCAGCGGCAGATACATTGCATCCTCGTGCAGGTTGGTCAGGACCGACTTATACAGCTCCTGACGCTCGGCCTCGTCCGTAGAGGTCAGGATCCTGGTAATGGCTTCGTCGATCTCTGCCTTGTCCGCAAGACCCTGCTGGGCGGCATAGTCGCCATAGACCGGGGCGCGCATCGCGGCCAGCGAGGACTGCGGGTCATACGGCATACCCCAGCAGATATTGAACACCATATCGAAGTTGCCGGCCTTCATGTTATCGCGGTAGGACTGCTCCTCCTCGCCGTGAATGGTCATGGAAATGCCCAGCTTAAGGTACTCGCTCTGGAGATACTCGGCAATGGTCTTTTCCGTCACGCTGTCGCTGTTGTAGAGCAGGTCGAGCGCCAGCTGCCTGCCATCCTTGGCGCGCATCTTGTCGCTGCCAAGGACCCATCCGGCTTCGTCAAGGATCTGCGCTGCAGTCTCGGTGCTGTACTCATAAGGCTTCAGGCCGACATTGCAGTAGGGAACCGTGGTGGCGTAAAGCGTATCCGCGGGCTGCTCCAGACCGTAGAAGATGCCATCCGAGATGGTCTGACGGTCGGTAGCGTGCTGCAGCGCCTTACGAACCGCCGGGTCGCCCAGGATCTCACGGGTGGTGTTCATAACGATATGGCGGGTAGAGGTGGGGTCAGACAGACCGACCGTGAACTTGTCGCTGTCCAGATACTGGCTGATGGCATCGGCGTCGATCATGTTCTTGCCGAAAATCAGGTCGATCTCGCCGGATTCCAGAGCCATGATACGGGTCTGGTTGTCGGGAATGACCTTGACCGTGATCTTGCGGATGGCCGGAGCTTTGCCCCAGTAGTTCTCGTTTCGCTCAAACACCGCGTATTCATCGGTCACGAAATCCGTCAGCACATAGGGACCGGTGCCAATGTGGCCATTGACGCCATCCTTCGTGCTGCCGTTGATCATGCAGCTGGGGGAGATCATGGCAAAGGGACGGATGCAGCCCAGCTCCGTCAGCATGGGGTAGTAAGGCTCGCTCATCTCAATGACGAAGGTATTTTCATCAGGAGCCGACACGCCCACCAGCAGATTCATCATTTCCAGCCAGGTGTGGCGTTCGCGGTTTTCCAGAATGGCGTTGAAGTTGGCAAGGATGGCATTCGCATCGCACTTTTCGCCATCCGAGAACAGAACATTGGGACGAATGTGGAAGGTGTAGGTGCGGCCATCCTCGCTGATGTCCCAGCTTTCCGCCAGACAGCCTTCATAGCCATCTGCCGTAATGCTGACCAATGTATCGTAGAGGATGCTCTGGGCATACATTTCGCCCGCATACAGATGCGGGTTCAGATCACGAATATCACGATAGTTGACAAAGATCAGCTCATCGCGGACTTCCCCGGATGCCGCAGCGGAAGCGGATGCAGCGCTGGACGAAGCAGTGGACGAAGAACTGGAGCCGCAGGCAGCCAGCACGCCGGTGCAGCAGGCACCCGCCATCAGCAGACAGAAGTTTCTGCGAGAGATTTTCATAGTGTGTTTCCTCCTGTGGTATCAAAAAAACATCAGTTATAACGAAAAAGGAGCCCCACGCTTGCCGCGCGGCGCTCCCATAGGATACCACAGTTTGTCCTGCCTGACCAGTGATGAAATCGGCATGGCTTTCCATAACAAATCGTTATAGTGGGTCAAGCCTTTTCTCAGAGCAGCTTTTTGAAATTTTCGATAAACCATTGTGCTGCTTTGCTTAGTTCATCACCCTCTGGTCGAACGATCCCGATCAGTAAAAACGGCTCACATCCGTTGATTTTCAGATTCTTAATGTCATAGTGTTTATACGGCTGGTGCATAAAATTGATGCCAAGGCTGCACAGGTCGGTCTGCGTCAGCGCATTGATGGTCATGTGGTCGCTGTTCGAGTAAATGGAATAATTCAAATCTTTGGTACTGATAGCGCCCAATGAGACCCGGTCCAGATGATGCTCCATGGAAAAGTAGTCCCGTACCGCCCCGATGAAGCGCAAACTGGACAGCTCCGAGAAATCCACGCAGTCTCTCTCGTAATATGGGTGATTGGGGCCCACATAGACACAGGCCTCTTTTACATCGAGCGGTTCAAATTCCAGATTTTTATGCCCAAGAATGTGCCGGAACGCCGCCAGCTGACGCTGTGCAATATAGACGATGCCGATCTCCGTCTGCCCGCTGGCCACCCAGTTGCTGACCTCTTCGACACTGCCCTCCTGATGCTCGACGATGTACTCTTTACCCCAGTGTCGGTAAAAATCCACCAGAAGATTCGTGATCATATTGCTGGGGTAAGTTGCCAGCGTGAACTTTTTGCCATTGTGGTGCGTCGCCATCGAGCCGATCAGAGAAGCGTGTTTCAGAATGACTTTTGCATAATCGCGCACGGTCTCCCCATAGGGCGTGATCCGCAGCCCTCGGCTGCTCCGCTCCACCAGTTTTCTCCCCAGCTCCTTTTCCAGCGAGGAAATCACCTTGCTGACATTGGGCTGTGATGTATAAAGACATTCTGCCGCTTGGCTGAAGCTTCCTTTTTCACATACAATGGTAAAATACTCTAGCTGTTTGAGTTCCATCTTCTTTCGCGATCTCCTGAATCCAGTCAAATATGTAACAGTTAGTTTATGCTTACCAAGTATAGCATTCTTTCCAGTGCCGTGCAAGATTAAAATCGCCTTTACGCAGCCTAAAAAACGGAGCACCTTATAAAAGGTCTCCGTTTTTGGTGTTTGTTGATTTATCTTATGATTTTAGTCCATGACCTCCAGCTGCATTCTTCAAATATTCCTCTGGATTGCCATTCAAGATCAAAGGTCTGTCGTGCTTTTTTGTGATAAGGTCTGGGACGTTTTTCGATGGAAGCAAGGGATTCGTCCTGTTTTCCGAAGAATACAAAAAATCCGAACCCTTCTCCTATCGAAAAAAAGTTCGGATTTTGTTAATCTGATGCACCTCCAGGGACTCGAACCCACGGCCCACTGATCAAGAGAAGCCAATGTGCAACAATCATCAATTTTCAAAATTGCGCAGATTTGTTATTTTTATCGTTTTATCGTGAATTTGCGTTTTGCATCTGCTGCATCCTTTGCAGCTGTCATCTTCTCTTGCATCCGTTATCCAACCATTCCGGTGTGCAAAAAGTGTGCAAAAATATGCAGAGCCATAATCGGCCCCTTAAAACAGGGATCGGATTTTTCTGCAAAGCCGGGAAAACGGCCGGGTTCGAGCCCGATATGGCAGCTACGATATCACCTGTTTAGACCAAGCATCAAATGTACATCCACAACTACGATTCATGGCAGGGATTTGGACAACTGCAATCTCTTATAAATCCAAAGCAGCTCTTTCTATGTGGACTTTTCTGGGTGGAAACACCTAAAAGGTTCACATTTTTTATTTTACCGGCAGCCAGACCGCTGCTTTTGCTCCGCAGGGGGTGTTCTGCCCGAACACTGCCCTGCCGCCATGGGCGGCGGCGATCTGCCGCACTACATATAAGCCAAGGATATGGGGCGCATTTTCGGCAGGCTCCGCAGCGTTCAGTGCCACCAGAACGGCAGCCGGATAGCCAATACCGTCATCTGCCACGGTCAGGCAGAAGCGCTCTCCTACCTTCCGGGTGTGCACGGTAATGTTCACCGGCTTTGGGTTATGCCGGACGCTGTTGTTCATCAGGTTTTCCAGCAGCCGTGCCAGCAGCGCCTCATCCACCGAAAGCACTGTCTGTTCTGCTGGTTCTTCCTGTTCCAGTGTGATCTCGCAGCGCTCTGCCAGTGGGCTTTCGCAGAACTGCGCCACCAGCTGCCGGAACAGCGGCCCTGCCCGGAGGTCTTTCCGGCGCAGGGGTTGGGCACCGTATTCCAGCTTACTGGTCAGGTTCAGGTCATCAATGAGGGTGCGCAGCTTTTCGCACTGGGTGCGGATGCCGGTCGCTTTCTGCCGGGAGCTGTCCGGCAAAAGTGCATCCTGTTCCAGCTGCTCCGCCCAGCCCAAGATCAGCGCCAGCGGGGTGCGCACGTCATGGCTGACTCCTGCGATCCACTGGGTGCGGGCGTTGTCCCGCCGGGAAAGCATCTCATTTTTGGCTTGCAGCTGCGCCCCGGTCTGGTTCAGCTTTTCTGCCAGTTCCCCGGCAAAACCGTCGGTAGATAGCCGGACGGTCTGCCCCTGCGCCAGTGCTTCCAGACCGTTTGCCACGGTCTCCAGCCGCTTTGCCCCCCGCCAGCTCAGCCAGAAGCAGAGCGCCAGCCCCAGCAGCAGCATTCCCAGCGCTGCTGCCGGGAGCACCCGCACCATGCTCAGGGCAAAGTCCGGTGAGCTGTAAATGCTGTACTTCCACAGGCTCCCCTTTGGCAGCCCGATGACGAACAGTCCGTAGGGTTCTGTCCAGCAGAACACCGGGTAATCCGCCAGATACCAGCGGGCAAATTTGGCGATATCGCCGGGAGTGTAGGCATGGTTCAGCTCCTGCGGCAGGCCGTAGCTCCAGCGGATGTTTCCCACATCGTCCAGCACCATCGCCCACTCGTAGCCGTTCATCCATTCCTGCGGGGTGCGTTCTGCCCCAAAGGCAAGCCCTTCGGCGGTCTCCACCATGGAATCCGCGATCTCGCCGGATGAATACTCCCGCTGCGGCAGGCTGCAGCCCTCCTGCCAACCCAGCCAGCCCAGCACTGCAACACCGGAAAACAACAGCAGCAGAACGATGCCCACCGCCGCCAGCACATACCGCCGGATCAGGCGCACAAAGGTTTTCATGCTTCTTCCTCCTTTGTCAGCTTATAGCCAATGCCCCGCACCGTCCGCAGAAACTGCGGCGCACCGGGTTCGGCTTCCAGCTTCTCCCGCAGATGCCGGATATGTACACCCAGACTGTTCTCATAGCCATAGTAATCTGCGCCCCAGACCGCCGCACAAAGGGCATCGTAGGTAACGATGTGTCCCCGGTTCTCTGCCAATTTCCGCAGCAGCGCCAGCTCGGTAGCGGTCAGCGCCAGTGTTTTGCCCTCCGGCAGGGTAACAATGGCATCATTCAGGTCTACGCACCGCTCCCCCAGCTGCAAAGGTGCCGGTTTTGTACGGGACAGCTCTGCCCGGTACGCCCGCTGCAAAATATGCTGCACCCGCAGCAGCAGCTCCTGCATCAGAAAGGGCTTGGTCAGGTAGTCATCTGCGCCAAGACCCAGCCCAAACAGACGGTCGGCATCCGCATCCCGTGCGGAGAGGAACAGCGCCGGGACATCCGCTTTTGCCCGCAGCGCCCGGAACAGCGAAAATCCATCCCCATCCGGCAGGTTGATATCCAGGATCATCAGCTCCGGCTGCTCTGCCGCAAAGCAGACACGGGCAGCGGCGCAGCTTTGGGCGGTTCTGATATGGCCATATCCTGCGCCCCGCAGCTGCTCACATAGCAGTGCCAGCAGCTCGGCGTTGTCATCCACAATGAGAAGCTTTGCATCATAAATGGTATCCCTTTCCCGCCTTTACTATACCACACTTTTTGCGCCACAGCGGAAAACACCTGCAAATTTAAGGGTAAATTAAGCTGCGCTTCCGGTCAGTTTAAGGCGGCGGGTGTATTCTGGCATCGTTCCGAAAACCATGAATGCGAAAGGAGACCATTTATGAAACCTGTGATCGAGACCCATGCCCTTTGCAAAGGCTACCATGGCCGTCCGGTGGTGGATCATTTGAACCTGACTGTCCCGGAGGGCTGTGTTTACGGCTTTTTAGGCCCCAACGGTGCGGGCAAATCCACCACCATGAAGATGCTGCTGGGGCTTGTACACCCCACCGGCGGCAGCGTGGAACTGCTGGGGCACACCCTGAGCGAAGCAAACCGCATTGCCCTGCTGCGGCAGACCGGCAGTCTGATCGAATCCCCCTCCGGTTACCTGCACCTGACTGCCCGGGAAAACCTTTCCATCGTGGCTGACCTGAAAGACGTGGACCGGAAGGACATCAGCCGGGTGCTGGAGATCGTACACCTGACCAAAGACGCTGACCGGAAGGTGGGGCAGTATTCCCTTGGCATGAAGCAGCGGCTGGGCATTGCCATGGCGCTGCTGGGCAGTCCCAAACTGCTGATCTTGGACGAACCTACGAATGGTCTGGACCCGGCAGGCATTCAGGAGATGCGCAGTCTGATCGCTTCCATGCCCCAGACCACCGGAGCCACCGTGCTGATCTCCAGCCACCTGCTGGGCGAGATCGAGCAGATGGTGGATCAGGTGGGCATCCTGAACCACGGCAGGCTGCTGTTCGAGGGCTCCTTGCAGCAGCTGCAAAAGCACAGCCGGGGCGGCATTCTACTGCGGGTGCTGGACGCACCCAAAGCCGCAGCCGTCCTGCAGCAGCAGGGGGTAAAGGCCGCTGTGCCGGCAGACCAGCCGGACACCCTGCAGCTCCCCCCGCTGCCGGACGAAGCGCTGGCGGCGCTGGTCTGTACTCTTGCCGAAAGCGGCGTGGGCGTGGTTGGACTGACTGCGCAGACAAAGAGCCTTGAGGACATCTTCCTCAGCCTGACCCAGACCAGCGGGGAGGTGGCGTAAGATGGCAGCTTTCCGTGCAGAACTGCAAAAAGCCCACCATCGGCACGACCTTGCTCTCTGCCTGCTCATCCCCGGCATTGTCGTGCTGTGGGTGGGCGGCCTTGCCCCGGCAGACCCGGAGGAGCTTGCCAACGGTTACAGCGCCCTGCTTTACAGCCTGCCCGTCATTGAAGCCATTCTGATGCCGGTGATGATGGCAGTGCTGGCCTCCCGGCTGTGGGATATGGAGATCAAAGGCAACACCGCAAAGCTGCTCTACACCCTGCAGAGCCGCCGCAGCCTGTTTGCAGGCAAGGCGGTCTTTGGGGTGCTGGAAGTTCTTCTGGTCACGGTGCTGGAGCTGGCCTGCGTTCCGGTGCTGGGGCGCGTTCATGGTTATACCGAAGCCTTTCCCACCGGGCAGCTGGTCTACCTATTCATCTGCACGCTGGCGGTGGACGTAATGCTCTTCTTTGGGGAATTTCTGCTGATGCTGTGGGTGGGCAATCCCCTGCCGGCGCTCTGCGTGGGCATCGTAGGGGCACTGGTGGGGCTGTTTTCTGCTTTTATGCCGCCGCTTGCCAGTTACTTTGTGCCTTTTGGGTACTACATCCCTCTGAGCGCCTACGAAGTGGCGAACTGGGACAAGGCTACCCACACCGTCACCTACGGCACCCGCCCCTTCAACTGGGTGCTGCTGGCCTTCACCCTTGCGCTGGGCGCTGTGCTGTTTGCCCTTGCGTGGCGCAAGGTACAGGACGAGGAGGTATAAAACCATGCTGAAACGCTGTATTCTTGCGGAGAACCGCAAACTCCACGCATCCCCCATCTGGGCAATGTTCTTTGTGCTGCCCATTCTTTCAGCCACCTACGGCACTTTCAATTATCTGCAAAATCTTGAGATCCTCACCGACGGCTGGTATAGCCTGTGGACCCAGCACACCCTGTTTTATTCCATGTTCTTCTTCCCTGCCATGGCAGCCACCTATGCTGCCTACTTGTGGCGGCTGGAACATCTGGGGCACAACTGGAACCTGATCATGGCAAGCCCTGTACCGCCGCTGGACCTGTTTGCCGCAAAGTTTGCGGTGGTGACGAAGCTGGCGCTTCTGACCCACGGTTTTGTGTTTGCACTGTTCGTGTTCTGCGGCAAGGTATTTGCCCATCTGCCCGGGCTGCCGCCGGTCACCTTACCTCTGTTTTTACTGCGGGGACTGCTGGGTGCGTTGGCTGTCATTGCCGCACAGCTGGTGCTGGCCATGGTCATCCGCAGCTTTGCCGTGCCCATTTTTCTGGGGCTGCTGGGCGGGATTACCGGCATCTTTATCAGCTCCAAAGGCTTTGGAATCCTGTGGCCCTATTCCCTGATGCAGCTGGGTATGAACTCCAACAAAAGTGCGGATGTTCTGGCGGGCAGCTACGGGCTGTTTGCCTTCAGCTGCATCTTCTGGCTGGGGACGATGTTCCTTCTGGCATGGCTGCTTTTACGCCGGGAGGATGTGCGGGCATAAAATAGAAATCTGCGTATCTGCTCCTGTCAAGAGGGCTGGCACCGTCCAGCCCTCTCTCTTTTTGCAAAAGTTTCCCTCGCTTTTTCTTGCGCACTCATATCCGAACTTTTCTCTGCTTTCACGGCTTCCCCGAAAGCGACCGTTTCTGTACCTTCCTTATAATTAAAGGTAATAATCACCTTATCATCGTAGAGATAGATGGCATTGATGAAGGTATCCACCAATGCCTGCCGCTGGTCTTTCAGGCTCATATCCAGCTTGCGGAAGCGAAGCAGCCATCGCAATCCAACTTTCTAACGCAGCAGCAACATCGTTGGAGCGCATATCGCAAATATACTATTTGTATGTTGCGCTGATTTTTATCTTGTGATGGTTTCGCAATAAAACGAAAGTGGTGGGTATCACGATGATCCCCACCACTTTCGTAAAGTAAATTTTTATTTTTGGATCATAAAGCGGAACGAGGTTCCCTTCTCCACCGCAAAGCAGGTGTCCGCATGGGGCTTTGCGCCCCAGCTGTTGTCGCCGCCCACGCCGCGCTGGAAGGCGGCGCAGCGGACGACCGTCTTATTGTCATCCCGGGGCAGTTCATAGAGATGGCGGGCGTTTTCCAGCTCATGCGGCGTATAGGGCAGCGCCGAGAAGGTCATGCCGTCCCCTGCAAAGCCGATGCCTATATTCAATCCGCTGCCGGTGACCGCTGCGCGGTACACACCGGTGCGGCTGCCGCACTCCTGCGGGTAGACCGGGCTGTTTTGGGCAAAATCCTGCCGGACATTGTAGCCCCACGCACCCATCTTGCCGCCTGCGGTGCGGTCGGCGGTGGTTTCCCGGGGGCCAAGCCCCAGATAGGAGACCTCGGTCAGCTCCCGACGCAGCGGGAAGAGCAAGCTGAACTCCGGTACTTCTGCCCTTTCGCCCTGCCATGTCATGGTAATGTCGCAGCGGCCTGCGCCGTCGATGGCAAAATCAATGGGCAGCGTCTGACCGTCCGGCAGGGTGTAGCTTGCACGGACAGTGACAAATTCCCCCTTTGTTTCGGCAGTCAGGTTATCGCAGCGGGCATAGAGACCAGCGGTTTTCCAGAAGGCAAATGCAAAGGGTTCCGCGCAGCCCTCGTCGTTGTTGGTGGGCGCACGCCAGAAGTTGGGGCGCACGGTATCGTCCAGCAGCTGCACGCCGTTATAGCGGATGGACACCAGCCCTTTGCCGCGGCCAAAGATGTACTCGAAGCCCTCGCCCTTCACGCCGATGTTGCAGTCCATCTCCACCAATTCCGGCGCGGCAACGGTCAGCCGGGCTTCGGCATGGTTGTGCCACAGCTGCCCAAAGGCAGCTTCATAACCCGCCGGGATGCCGGGCTTTGCAGCCCGCTGGATAGCGGTAACGGTCATGCAGGCAAGCCCTGCTTCCGGCAGAGGGAACGGGAACGCAATGTGTACCGTCTTGCCGGGCGCACAATCTGCCTGCAGCGCCGCCCGGCGCACCGGCTTGCCGTTGACCGAGGATGCAAACACAAGGTCGTAGGCGCTCAGGTCGGTAAAGAGATTCCGGTTCTCGATCACGGCTTCGGTGTCGGTCAGGGTGATTTTCAGCGGTGCGTAGGCCGCCTTGACTGCGTCCATTTTGGGGGTGTTGAGGCGGTCGGGCAGCACAAGGCCGTCCACGCAGAATTCCCGGTCGGTGGGGCGGTCGCCAAAGTCGCCGCCATAGGCAAAGCCGGGCTTGCCGTCCGGGCTTATCACTGCAATGCCGTGGTCCATGTACTCCCAGATAAACCCGCCCTGATACAGCGGCTCTTCGTAGGCGTACTCGGTGTAGTCGGTGATGCCGCCGCAGCTGTTGCCCATGGCGTGGCTGTACTCGCACATGATAAAGGGCTTTTCCGGGTGCTCTGCCAGAAACTTTTTGATGTCTGCCACCGGGGTATACATCTGGCTTTCCATATCGGAGGTGGCGGGGTATTCCCGGTCCCAGAAAATGCCCTCGTAGTGTACAAGGCGGCTGGGGTCGGTGCGGCGGAAATATTCGCTCATCTCCCACAGGGTCTTGCCGCCGTAGCTCTCGTTACCGCAGGACCAGATGAGGATGGCAGGGTGGTTTTTGTCCCGCTCCAGCATGGCTTCGGCACGGGCAAGCACATTTTCCCGCCACTCCGGGCGCGCACCGGGCAGGGTCCACTGGTCGGAGCCGTCTGCGCCCAGCTTCTGCCATGTGCCGTGGCTCTCCAGATTCGTCTCCCCGATGACATACAGGCCGTATTCATCGCAGAGCTGCAGGAAATAGGGGTCGTCCGGGTAGTGGCTGGTGCGCACGGCGTTGACGTTGTGGGCCTTGAGATTTTTCACATCCCACAGCATTTCTTCCCGGCTGACAGTACGCCCGGTCTTGCAGCTCCACTCGTGGCGGTTGACCCCCTTGAACACGATGCGCTTGCCGTTCAAAAGCATCTGGCGGTCCTTCAGTTCAAACTTGCGCAGACCGACTTTCAGTCCGGTACGCTCCACGAGAGTACCCTCGTTCAGCAGGGCAATTTCTGCCTCGTACAGGTTCGGCCGTTCGGCGCTCCACAGGGCGGGATGCTCCACCGCAAAGGTAAAGGAAACGTCCTGCACGTCCTCCTCCACGTCCGGGTCGGCTTCGCCCTTGCCGAACACCACACCGCTGTCGTATTCGGCAGGCTCTCCCACCTCGGCGGACTGCTCCTGCCCATTGAACGCCACCGACACCCGGCCAGCGCCGCTGACCTTGCAATCAAAGGTGACGGCGGCACTGGAAAAGTCCGGGGCAAAATCCTGCTTTACAAAGACATCCTCGAGGTGAACTTCCGGTTTTGTGAACAGCTCCACGGAACGGAACAAACCGCTCATCCGCCAGAAATCCTGATCTTCCAGCCAGCTGCCGGAGGAGAAGCGGTACACCTGCACGGTCAGGGTGTTCTCGCCAGGATGGACGGCGGCAGTCATATCAAATTCCGCCGGGGTAAAGGTATCCTCGGTGCAGCCGATGTAAACGCCGTTGCACCAGACGGCGGCGGCGCTGTCCGCACCGTTCAGGCGCAGATAGCAGCTTGCCCAGTTTTCCGGCAGGGTAAAGCTGCGCTGATACTCCCCGATGGGGTTATAGTCCTGCGGGATTTCGCCGGGGTGCAGCTTTTCATGGCCATCCCACGGGTACTGGGTGTTGACGTAATGAGGCGCGCCGTAGGGCTGGCCGGTCTTTTGCAGGCTCTGCATCTGGATGAAGCCGGGCACGGTCAGGGTGTCCCAGTCCGTAAAGGGCGCAGTGAGGTTTTCCGCGTAGCGGAAAGCCCATTCGCCGTCCAAACTGACGGTCAGCGGCATTTCCGGGCTGGTCTGGTCCGCAAAATGGGCATGGAAGGGCAGGCGGTTCTGCTGGAAAATTTCCGGATCCGCCAGAAGGGCAGCGGTGATGGGGTTGTTCAAAGGCATAAGTGTCACCTCGCAGCATTTTCTGCTCTCATTATAGCACAGGATATAAGAAAAACAGCCGCACAAAAACAACTGTTTTTCTGGAGAGAAGCGGCATCAGTCCGCTTCGTCAAAGACCTCGGTGTCCAGTTCTGTGCGCCCCTTGGGGATGTGGTACTTCACGGCGGGCAGATGGACGTTGGTGAAGTACAAGCTGGTGTTGGGGTCGCAGCCGATGATGACCGCCACTCCCTTGCCCGCCACGGCGCTGCGCAGAGTGTCGCAGCTGGCGGTCGCAAGGCCGTCCTCGGCGCATTCCTCATAGCCCGGCGCGAAGTTCGGCACGGCAAAGCCGCAGTCATAGGCATCGCAGTCGAAGCTGCTGTCAATTTCGTGGTGGCGGCGGTGGCCGGTGGAAGTGGGGGTGAGGGTTCATTAAATGACACTGAACTGCTGGCAGTAATCCTGCGCAGCGGCACTTCAGGAAAGAATTCACTGGCACTTGCACAGGAGATTCTGAAATTTATGGAGTCGTCCTCCTATCCCGGCCTTATGGGACTTATGCATGTATCTGTACAGGATCTTATGAAGATTCATGGAATCGGACAGGTAAAAGCAGTACAGTTAAAATGCATTGGAGAACTTTCCAAAAGAATTGCCAAGGCTGCTGCCAGACCGCAGATAGTTATGAACAATCCCTCCTCCATAGCAGCTTATTATATGGAAGAACTCCGCCATGAAGAGCAGGAACTGGTGATCTGTATGATGTCAGATGTGAAAGGACATTTTCTGGGAGATAAGATACTGACCCGGGGAACTGCAACCGGTTCGCTGGTAACACCAAGGGAAATCTTCATGGAAGCCCTGCGCCGCCATGCAGTCAGTCTGATATTGATACACAATCATCCAAGTGGTGATCCTACACCAAGTCCGGATGACTTACAGATCACAGCCAGGATTTATCAGGCGGGGGAACTGCTGGGAATACATCTGCTGGATCATATTGTGATCGGGGATCAGAGATACTGCAGCTTCAGAGAAGAAGGATTATGGAATACATGTACAGAATAAGGCAACAACAAAGGGGCAGAATATGCTATTTGAGAAAACATATGGAATAGATTTGGGAAGCAGTTCCGTAAAAGTCTATTCTTTTTTCAGAAACAAAACTTATATCGAGAAAAATATGATCGCGTCCAAGGGACACACGATCATTGCAATGGGAAATGAAGCATACGATATGTTTGAGAAATCCCCCACAGATATTACGGTTACTTCGCCAATGACATTTGGCATGATCGCTAATCTGGAACTTCAGGAGATTGTTCTTTACAGTATGATCCGAAAGATCGATCATATCCTGGGATTTGGCGCAACAATGTATTTTACTGTTCCTCTGGATATGACTGCGGTTGAGAAACGAGCATATTTTCATGTGGCGAATGGTCACTGGTTAAAGAAAAATCGCGTATTTATGGTAGAGGCACCCATTGCAGATGCCATTGCCATGGGTGTTAATCTGGAAGATCCGGAAGGAAATATGATCGTAAATATCGGCGCACAGAGTACAGAAGTATCGATCATCACTGGAGGAAAGATCATTATCAGCAGAAAAATACCGCTGGGCGGCAGACAGATGAATGAATCTGTCTGCAGTGAAATACGTAAAAGATATAATCTGCAGATTGGCACAAGGACTGCCAAGAGGCTTAAGATGGTCATGGGACGCCTCAGTGATCCGAAAAAGGAAGTGCGTAAGGTTGTAGGAATTGACTGTATTTCCGGACTGCCAAGAGAAGAAATCATTTCTTCTTATGTGGTAAATGACGGTATCATGAACTGTCTGAATGAGATTGCGGCAGAGATGAAAACATTTCTGGAGCGAATTCCTCCCCAGATTTCCTACCATATTGCGAAACAGGGGATTTACATAACCGGAGGCAGTACCAGACTTCCTTATATTGATAAATACCTTGCCAGTTATACGGGATTCACCTTTAATCTGTCAGATTTTTATGAAACCTCGGCAGTTACAGGTCTGGAGAAAATAATCAGAAATAAAGAACTGCGTGAATGGGCAGTACCGGTTACGCAGAGAAAACTATAATTTTTAGGGGTGCATCAATGAAAAACCTGAAAAAGAAAGTACATTTTAGGATTAAATTAAAAAGTAAACATCTTCTGGTCATTATGTCGATCTTCTGCGTCAGCTGTATTGCTGCCACTTTTTCATCCGGCGTAACCACTGCACCGCTGCAGGATGCCGCCGGGATACTGATCGTTCCATTTGAAAACAGCATCAATCGGATCAGTTCAGTTCTGAAAGGAATGCAGGACCGTATGCGTGATAAAGAAGAAATCCTCAGTGAGAACGAAAATTTAAAGGCACAGATAGACAGTCTCACAGAACAGAACAATAAACTGATCCAGGATCAGACAGAATATGTAAGATTACAGCAGATGTATAATCTTGACCAGCAGTATACCGAATATCCAAAGATTGCTGCAGAAATCATATCCAAAGATCCGGGCAACTGGTATGATACCTTTATGATCAACCGGGGATCTGCAGACGGCATTCGTGTGGATAATAATGTACTTGCAGATAAAGGTCTGGTCGGGATCGTGACAGAGGTCGGAACTCACT
>OHLX01000004.1_pt1 | contig 274205 bp, 207 predicted proteins | sample 1569241 | NCBI WGS metagenome assembly OHLX01 (sample SAMEA3879521, study PRJEB24766) | human gut metagenome | biome: human-associated habitat; feature: feces | place: USA | collected 1985/1987 | reverse complement strand
TATTTTTGCAGCCAAATTACTAATATATAGCGATTATGCCTTTAAATTTACCCGATAAGCTTCCTGCAATAGAATTATTGAAGGAAGAGAATATTTTCGTAATTGATACTTCGCGTGCTACGCAACAGGATATTCGTCCGTTGCGGATTGTGATTCTGAACCTGATGCCGTTGAAGATTACAACGGAAACAGACTTGGTGCGGCTGCTCTCGAATACGCCTCTCCAGGTAGAAATCTCGTTTATGAAGATCAAGAGTCATACATCCAAGAATACGCCGATAGAACATATGCAAACGTTCTATACCGACTTCGAGCAAATGCGTAACGAGAAATACGACGGCATGATCATCACCGGTGCTCCTGTGGAACAGATGGACTTCGAGGAGGTGACTTATTGGGAGGAAATTACTGAAATATTTGATTGGGCACGTACGCACGTGACGTCTACCTTATATATATGCTGGGCTGCGCAAGCCGGACTGTATCATCACTACGGAGTTCCCAAGTATCCACTGGACCAGAAAATGTTCGGTATCTTCGAACATCGGGTGCTGGAACCTTTCCATTCTATTTTCCGCGGATTTGACGATTGCTTCTATGTGCCGCATAGCCGCCATACGGAAGTACGCAGGGAAGATATCCTCAAAGTGCCGGAACTGACATTGCTTTCCGAATCGAAAGATGCGGGCGTTTATATGGCTATGGCACGTGGCGGACGTGAGTTCTTCGTGACCGGACACTCGGAATACTCTCCCTATACCTTGGATACGGAATATCGTCGTGATCTGGGTAAAGGACTGCCGATCGAAATTCCCCGTAACTATTACGTAGATGATGATCCGGACAAAGGTCCGTTGGTCCGTTGGCGCGCTCATGCCAACCTTTTGTTCTCCAACTGGCTGAACTACTTTGTTTATCAGGAAACGCCTTACAACATTAATGATATTGAATGATCAAGCAGCGTAAAATAGAACTTCTCGCCCCGGCGAAGAATCTGGAATGTGGTATCGAAGCTATCAATCACGGAGCAGATGCCGTATATATCGGTGCACCTAAATTTGGCGCCCGTGCAGCGGCTGTGAATTCTTTGGAAGATATCGAAGCGTTGGTAAAACATGCTCACTTGTATAATGCCCGTATCTATGTCACAGTCAATACGATTCTGAAAGAAGAAGAGTTGAAAGAGACGGAGGAGATGATCCATGCCCTGTATCGGGTTGGCGTGGATGCCCTGATTGTGCAGGATATGGGAATCACGAAACTGAATCTTCCGCCGATACCTCTTCATGCCAGTACGCAGATGGACAATCGGACACCGGAAAAGGTGAAGTTCCTTTGGGAAGCGGGTTTCCGTCAGGTTGTTCTGGCACGGGAACTGTCGATTCGTGAAATAAGGAAGATACACGAAATTTGTCCCGAAGTTCCGCTGGAAGTATTTGTACACGGGGCGCTTTGCGTAAGCTATAGCGGTCAGTGCTACGTTAGTCAGGCTTGTTTCGGGCGCAGTGCGAATCGGGGAGAGTGTGCGCAGTTTTGCCGCTTGCCTTTCAGTCTTGTCGATTCGGAAGGAAAAGTGATTGTGAAAGACAAGCACTTGCTCTCTTTGAAAGATATGAATCAGAGTGATGAACTGGAACGGTTGCTGGATGCCGGAGCTTCCTCATTCAAAATAGAAGGACGTCTGAAAGATGTGTCTTATGTGAAGAATGTAACGGCTGCCTATCGTCAGAAACTAGATGCTATCTTTGCCCGCCGACCGGAATATGTGCGCGCTTCTTCCGGCACTTGCCGTTTCGATTTTAAACCGCAGCTGGACAAGAGTTTCAGTCGTGGATTTACTCATTACTTCCTGCATGGACGCAGTGAGGATATTTTTTCTTTTGATACTCCGAAATCATTGGGAGAGGAGATGGGTACAATGAAAGAAGCCCGTGGCAACTTTCTGACCGTTGCCGGACTGAAATCATTTAATAACGGAGACGGTGTCTGCTATATTGATGAACAGGGACGTTTGCAGGGATTCCGGATTAATCGGGTGGATGGAAACAAACTTTATCCTCAGGAAATGCCCCGCATCAAGCCCCGTACCAAGCTCTATCGCAACTTCGATCAGGAGTTTGAACGCATACTTTCCCGCAAGTCGGCCGAACGGAAGATTGCCGTTAACATACTGCTTGCAGACAACAACTTCGGTTTCTCTCTGACACTGACGGATGAGGACGATAACAGCGTTACGCTCACTCTGCCTCGTGAGAAAGAGCCGGCTCGGACTCCACAGGCTGATAACTTGAAGACGCAGCTTGCTAAATTGGGAAACACGCCTTTCGAAGCGGAAAAGATCGAAATCTCCTTCTCGGAGAATTGGTTCTTACCGGCTTCTGTTTTGGCGGATTTCCGTCGTCAGGCGATAGAAAAGCTGATTGCTGTCCGACGTATCAATTATCGTCAGGAACTGGCTGTCTGGAAGCCGACTTCACATGATTATCCGCAGGCTGCACTTACTTATTTGGGAAACGTGATGAACACCCGTGCAGCTTCTTTTTATCGGGAACATGGAGTGCAGCAAGTGGCTGAGGCTTATGAAAAGGAACGGGTGGAAGATGCCGTGCTGATGTTCTGCAAACACTGCCTGCGTTATAGCATGGGCTGGTGCCCTATCCATCAGCGAGTGCGCTCGCCTTATAAAGAGCCCTATTATCTGGTATCGAATGACGGAAAACGTTTCCGCCTTGAATTCGATTGCAAAAACTGTCAAATGAAAGTAAAAGCGGCACAATGAAACGATTCCCCGGCAGAGATATGCGGAGTTTAACGGAGCTTGTTCTCGGCAGAGATAAGTTTCGTACAGCTTTGTGCTGTTCTGTCGTGGGGATGTTGCTGACTCTGCTGTTCCTTTCATCCTGTCACTATACGCGTCCCGATCTTACTTCCGAGGAACTGTCGGAGAAGACAAAAGATTCTCTGAACTATCTTTATGACCGGCATTATACCTGGAATACGAATCTGGAAGTAACCACCGACTCGGTAACAATGGAGTGCCTGCCCATCAAGGACACCTACATCGCATTGTATAAAGGAGATCGGGTGGTTGTTGCCGAGTTTGCCATTCACCCTGCCGATAGTGTGGACAGTGTCTGGGTAAAGCTGGCGCATACACAAGAGGAGCAGGGGTGGATACGTGAAACAGAATTGAAAGAATCGTTTGTGCCGACGGACAGTATTTCGCAGGCTATCCATTTTTTCAGTGATACGCATGCTTCTTATTTCATGATTATCTTCGCGTTGTTTGTTGGAGTCTATCTGTTTCGCGCTTTCCGTCGGAAGCAGTTGCAGCTGGTCTATTTTAATGATATTGACAGTGTCTATCCGTTGTTTCTTTGCCTGTTGATGGCTTTCAGTGCGACGGTTTACGAATCAATGCAGGTCTTTGTGCCGGATACGTGGGAACATTTCTATTTCAATCCCACCTTATCGCCTTTTAAAGTGCCTTTTATACTTTCAGTCTTTTTGTTGAGCATCTGGTTGTTTCTGATTGTCGCTTTGGCGGTGCTTGATGACCTGTTCCGGCAGTTGACTCCCGCCGCTGCGGTCTTTTATCTGCTGGGACTGATGTCCAGTTGTATTTTCTGCTATTTCTTCTTTATCCTGATGACACATATTTATATCGGTTATTTGTTCCTTGCATTCTTTATCTGGGTTTTTGCGAAGAAGGTGCATCGGAATATCAGCTATAAGTATCGTTGCGGACATTGTGGGGAGAAGTTGAAGGAGAAAGGTATTTGCCCCCATTGCGGAGCGATTAATGAATAATCTTTTATATCTTGTTTTTATATTCAAATCATACTTCTGAATGATGGAAATCAGACTTACCGAATTGAAAGATCTCCCTTTGGTGATGGAGATTTATGATTATGCCCGTGCTTTTATGCGTGCCAATGGGAATGCAACCCAATGGATTGACGGCTATCCGTCCGAATCATTTATCCGTCAGGAGATAGAAGACGGTCATAGTTTTGTCTGTACGGACGAACAAGGGGAAATATTGGGAACTTTCTGCTTTATATTAGGCGAAGATCCTACTTATCTGAATATTTATGAAGGTGCATGGCTTAATGACGAACCTTACGGTGTCATCCACCGGATGGCTACCAGCGGTAAAAGGAAAGGCGTATCGGAAGCCTGTCTGAACTGGTGCTTTGAACATTTTGAGAATATCCGTGTGGATACACATCGGGATAACAAAGTTATGCAGCATATTCTGGCGAAATACGGCTTTCAGCGCTGTGGCATCATCTATGTCAAGAACGGGACAGAGCGCATTGCTTATCAAAGAATACTTTAATTGTGCGCTACCTTTCTCATGCAGTCTGTTCATAGATAAGTTGTTAGTCCATATAGATCAAGCATCAGTATTATATGGAGCAAGCGTTGGTTTCCTCGGAGGAAACGACAGTTTCCATTGCAGGAAATGATAGGAAACTATAAGTTGTTGAGATCTAGTTATATAGAGTTCTGTTGGCAATGTTATAGAGTTCATGTTCATGCCCGTACGGTTTTGAGCTAAATGATAGTCAGCTGACCATTCAGCAGATCAGCGAACAGCTGAACTTCTCGAATCAATCATTCTTCGGGAAGTTCTTTAAGCGCTGTGCTGGTATGTCTCCAAAGGACTATATGAACAGTTGATCTGTTATTTCTTAGAATCGGCAGCGGAGGTCTATTCCGAATTGTACGGGACGTCCTTTCTGCATAAATCCTTTGTTCATTGTTTCAAAGTAGAAGGCTGCATAGTCTTTGTCCAGGAAGTTACGTGCCCAGAAGCTGATCATTGCATTCCCTTTTTCAAGATTTACACGCCAGTTCAGTGTGCCGTAAAAAGATTGGCTAACATCATTCAGTTCCGTCCAGTAGATGCGTCCGGCAGCATTGTAGTTTGCTTGGAATACAACACGGTCGAAGATGGAACGGGAGCTACAGGTGATGGCGTATTCTCCTCCGATATTAAGCGTATGCTTGGGGACGAAGGGAACATATTTGCCGTTGTAGTCAGCTTTTACTGTTAGGTTGCCATCTTTGTCTGCTTCATTTATAATATAGTCGGTAAAGGTGGCGTACGTATATCCGTAACTTGCGTTCAGACTTAGTTCGTTGGTCAGGCTGGCGCGGAGGGATGCTTCTGCACCGTAGCTGTTGCTTTTGCCTGCATTGATTGTGGTACGTCCAAGACCGCTGCCGATAAATTGAGAGAGTTGCTGGTCACGGGTATCCATATAGAAAGCTGCAAGGTCGGCCCAGAGTTTTCCTTCCCACAAAGTGAGATGAGTACCCACCTCATAATTCCATGAATATTCCGGTTTATAGGTGGTTGCATCTTTTACTTCGGGTATAGCAGGCATTTTGTCTCCTATCATTCCTTCAATCAATGTGCTGTATTTTTCGAACTCCGCACTTTTTTTAATGGCTTCTACCATCGAGTGCGCCTGTTGCCCAGTGATTATATCAGAGAACATTTGGACATTATAGCCTCCCGAACGGTAACCCTTGGATACTGTAGCGTAAACGTTATTGCCTTTTCTCCATTCGTATTGTAAGGCAAACTTGGGTAATAATTGGACATAATCTTCAGATAGTTTACCATTGTAGGCAGCATCTGCTATCAGGTCTTTGGCGGTAATAACCATAGGGCCCATGGCAAAGTTGAAGTCGAAGTTGAGTGGGTCGCTTGCCGAATTGTACTTCATACTCATCTTTTCGTAGTCCAGACGAAGACCTACAGTGAAGGATAGTCCTTTGGTAAAAAGGTTATTGAAGGTTGATTGATGAAAAATGGCTCCGTTCCATATTGGAGTATCAAAGTTGCCACTGACTTTTAACGTAGGGTTAAGAACACTCATGCTCATCTTAGGTGCTTTATTCCCTAAATTTTCAAAGATGCTGTTGGTATTTCCTTCAATAGTTTCTTTTACCCCGTCTTCTTTGAAGGTAACCGGACCGTCTGTATTCAATGTCTGATAGAATCCAAAGATACCTGTTGTCCATTCCCACTTACGGTTGGGCTTCGATTTAAGCACAATTTCTTCTGAAATAGTATTTAGTTTCTGCTTCTGGGTAAGATTGAATATGTTCTTTTCAGTAAAGTCCTGGTCGAGAAACATTCGGTCTTTCAGATGCTGATAACCGGTAACAGCGCTTAGGATGAAATTCTTGGCTTGATATTCGACATTAAATCCTGCATTCAGCAGGTTACGGTAGTAGTTGCTTCTATCATTATATGCAATCTTTCCGATCATTTCTTCCCGTTCTTCAGTCTTTCCCTTGTTGACGCCTTCCTGGGTGATGCCTGTGTAAAAGTAAGGATATCCTCCTTGGTCACTATATTCGTAGCTGACATTCAAGTCTAGTTTAAGGTTATCTTTCGGCAGATAAATACCTCTGAACCGTCCACCTCCTGCATTGCCTTTGTCTACCCGTTCATTATTGCGTGCAGAGTTTTGATAGAATCCTCCGGTATGTTCGTAGAATCCTCCGGTAGAAAAGGCGAATTGGTCGGATATACGGTGGTAATGTGTTAACGATACATTGTAGTCATTATAAGTTGCTGCTCCCATACGGATATCTGTACCTTGATATGTGAAAGGTGACTTGGTGTGTACCTTGATCAGCCCGCCCATTGTATTACGTCCATACAAAGTTCCTTGCGGACCGCGGAGTACATCAATACGTTCTATGTCGGAGTAGTTGAAATCGAAAGCTGATTTATCAATATAGGGTATGTTGTCTACATAGAGTCCGATAGCCGGTGTGTTGATACGTGAACCAATCCCCCGAATATAGATAGAAGTAGTCAGCTTTGATCCATACTCCGGAATGAAAATATTCGGAATGAGTCCGGATAATCTTTTCACGGAGTTCACTTGGTTAGCCTGCATGTCTTTCTGTGACAATACAGTTGTAGCTGCCGGCAGCTCACGTAGTTTCCGGTTTTCTTTCGGAGTGCCGATCACTACCACTTCTTCGATGTCTACTACTTTAAGAGAATCTTTAGGGAAATCTTCAGCCCATGTTGTTCCTGTCGTCAGGAGTGTGAGGGCAATCATAATATTCTTTGTTTTCATTCGCAGTTAATTTGTCTGGTGCAAAGTAACGGCAAATATATAAGGTAGGCAATCCTCATTTATTAGGATTATGCCTCATATTTTAAGAAATCAGATTCGGTCCGCCTCTATGTATCCGTTCATTACGGCATAGATGGTTAATCCTGATACAGACTTGATTCCAAGTTTTTCCGTGATGTTTTTCCTGTGGGTGATGACGGTAGTCAGACTGATATTCAGTTTGTCGGCAATTTCTTTGTTGATTAATCCTTTGGTAATCAGAACCAGTACTTCTATCTCACGGGCAGATAAGATTTCCTGATGTACCTCCGGCATGGCAATCGGGGGCATATCTTTTACAGGATAGCCGTTGTGGTGTGCATGTTGATGAAGCTTCAAAAGACTTTTCACCAGTTTCTCTTCGGGTTCGTAGATATTGAGTACAGGCACACCCGACAGTTGGAATTGCGGGCTGTCACTGGCCAGCACAATTGTTTTCCGCTTTCGGGGGAGGAAGAAGGCATTGTGTTCAACATAGATTTGCGCCGAGATGAAGTAATGGGCATACATGTCCGGGGTATCATCCATTAGTTCACTGAAACTATGGAAAGTACGGATAGTTGCCATTGGAATAATTTCTTCCAATATACTTTTCAGTCCGAGACAAGTGAGGGTATTGGACTCGATAATGGCTATTTCAGGTTTGTAGTTCATTTGACCGTAGAATATTTATTAATGATTGATATAATTAGCTACCGCTTCCGCACACCGTTCTCCATCGACTCCTGCCGAAACAATTCCACCTGCATACCCTGCACCTTCTCCGCAGGGAAACAGTCCGCGAACAGTGACGTGCTGTAACGTCTCCTTATCCCGTACGATGCGGACTGGCGAAGAAGTGCGGGTTTCCACACCAATCATCACCGCTTCATTCGTAAGGAAACCGTGACTGGTACGCCCAAACTGCTGAAAACCGAGAGATAATCTTTTGCTGATAAAATCCGGCATCCAAAAATGAAGCGGAGAAGAAATCAGCCCCGGACTGTAGGAAGATTCCGGTAAATCAAAACTTAATTTCTTGCGAGTAAAGTCCAGCATACGTTGCGCCGGTGCCGTTTGGCGCCTGCCACCCTGCAACCAGCATTGACGTTCCAACTCCTCCTGAAAGTGAAGGGGAGTAAGTTGAGTCTTGAGAGTTGAGAGCTGAGAATTGCTCAGCAATGGATTAATGGCTAATAACTGCGCATTTTGTTGCGCAGCCAACTCTCCACTCTCCATTTTCAACTCTCCACTTATAAAATCTTCCGGTTGAATCTCTACCACCATTCCTGAGTTACTCCAACGCGATCCGCGGTTAGAAGGAGACATTCCGTTTACTACAACTTGTTCCGGTCCGCTGGCGGCAGGAACAATGAAACCGCCGGGACACATACAGAAGCTATAAACTCCTCTGCCTTCAGCTTGTGTCACGAAGCTGTATTCGGCAGCAGGAAGGTATTTCCCCCGCCCGTTCTTATTGTGGTATTGTATCTGGTCGATCAGCATAGCCGGATGTTCCAGCCGGACACCGACAGCGATTCCTTTGGCTTCTATCGTAACACCGTTTGCAGCCAGCCAGCGATATACATCCCTTGCGGAATGTCCGGTTGCCAGTATCACAGGACCGAGAAAAGTCTTTCCTGTGTTGGTTTCAATACCTTTGATTTCGTTGTTCTCAATAATCAGTGCATCCATTCTGGTCTGAAAATGCACCTCTCCACCACACTCGATAATCGTATTCCGCATATTCTCAATGACACGCGGGAGTTTGTCTGTCCCAATGTGAGGATGGGCATCGGCCAGTATAGCCGCAGAAGCTCCGTGCTGACAGAATACATTCAGTATCTTGTCTATATTTCCTCTTTTCTTGCTACGGGTGTAAAGTTTTCCATCCGAATAGGCTCCTGCGCCTCCTTCGCCAAAACTATAGTTCGATTCCGGATCTACGGTATGTTCTCTGCTGATTTGTGCCAGATCTTTTTTCCGTTCGCGCACATCTTTTCCTCTTTCTACGATAATCGGACGTAGTCCGAGTTCGATGAGGCGTAAGGCGGCAAACAGTCCGCCGGGACCGGCACCGACTACGATAACCTGTGGCTTGCCTTCCACATTATTATATATAGTGCGTTCGAATTCATCCTCCTTGGGCATCTCATTAATGTATGCCCGTACTTTCAGGTTGACAAAGATAGTCCGTTGACGTGCATCGATGCTCCGTTTCAGTATTCGGGTAGCAGTGATATTACGCAGGTTAATGCCTTTTTCTTTAGATATATATTCTTTCAGTCGCTGTTCGTTTGCTGCGATTTCGGGAAGGATGCGGAGTTGGTATTCTTGTGTCATGGATTTATTTTAATTTAAACTTATCCGAAGAGTGCTCTGAATGCCTCTTCCACCTTTCTTACAGGTACTAATTCTATTTTTAGTTTTTGGGTATCAATCCCTTGCAGATTATATTTAGGAAGCAGGAACCGTTTGAATCCTAACTTTTCCGCTTCTCCGATTCGCTGCTCTATTCGATTTACGGGGCGTATCTCTCCCGACAGACCGATTTCTCCTGCCATACAGACTTCCGGTTCGACAGCCGCATCCATATTGGAAGAAAGGATGGCACTGATCACTGCCAGGTCAATAGCCGGATCATTCACCTTCAATCCTCCGGCAATATTCAGAAACACATCTTTCTGCGCAAGCTTGAAGCCTACACGCTTTTCGAGAACAGCCAGAAGCATATTCATTCTCCGTATATCGAAGCCGGTTGCCGACCGTTGAGGATTTCCATAGACGGCAGAACTCACCAAAGCCTGCGTCTCAATCAGGAACGGGCGTACTCCCTCGATAGCAGAAGCAATCGCTACTCCGCTCATCCCTTCATGATCCTGACTTAACAATAACTCCGAAGGATTGCTGACCTGACGTAATCCGTCCTGACGCATTTCGTAAATACCTAGTTCGGCAGTGCTTCCGAATCGGTTCTTGATGCTTCGCAGAATACGGTACATATAATGCTGGTCTCCTTCAAACTGGAGAACTGTATCTACAATATGCTCCAGTACCTTTGGCCCTGCAATACTGCCTTCTTTATTTATATGTCCGATCAGCAGGACGGGTGTATGCGTTTCTTTGGCAAAACGGAGAATCGATGCCGAACATTCCCTTACCTGGGCAATGCTTCCGGGAGATGATTCAATATTTTCCGTGGAAATAGTCTGTATGGAGTCGATAATGACCAGGTCGGGACTGGTGTTCTTGATATGCACGTAAATCTGTTCAAGTGAAGTTTCACAAACGATCAGACAGTCGCTGGAGACTTCCGAAAGGCGGTCGGCGCGTAGTTTCAGCTGTCGTGCGCTTTCTTCACCGGATACATAGAGAATCTTCTTGTCCGGCATACGCAAGACAGTCTGCATGACGAGCGTCGATTTTCCGATTCCGGGTTCTCCGCCGATCAAAATCAGAGAGCCGGGCACAAGTCCTCCGCCCAATACACGATTCAGTTCGTCGTCGTGCATATTGATGCGCGGCTCATCATCGGCTTCTATTTCGCTGAGGATAACAGGTTTCGCTTTCTGCGTCTCGATGCCCGATACCGGACGGCGGTTGGTCGTTTCTTTCCGTACGATCTCTTCTACATACGTATTCCATTCTCCGCACGACGGACACTTGCCCACCCATTTCGGTGATTCCTGTCCGCAGTTACTGCATACATATACGGTTTTTTCTTTTGCCATTTTCTTAATAATTCAGGTAAAAGTAGCTTTATTAATTCGCTTCTTTGGCAAAAGTAGGTATAAATACCTCAAAGCACAAAACAAATATGCATTGATTTTGATTCAATTATAGGAAGTAAATCACAATAATGATTATCTTTGTTGTGATAATCCACAAAAGTCAGTTCAATATGAATAGGTTGCATATAAAGAATTTTAAGAACTTGGAAGATTTACAGATTGACAAACTGGGGCGTGTGAATCTGATAGCCGGTGAAAATAATGTAGGTAAGTCTTCGTTATTAGAGGCAATCTCTATATTTCAGTCAGGAGGAAGCCTTGAGTGGTTGAAGCAGCTATTAGTATTTCGTGGTGAGTCTGTTGATTCCGGTGTAGAGAATCGTATACAGAAGGAAATGGAGAGTTTTCTTTCATTTATACCTAATTATGATGACAGTCACAAATTTGATATTCCTATTCTTTTGTCGGATGGGGTACAGCAAGTGATGATCCGTTTTGTACATTTAACTGAAACTACAGTAACAGAGAATGGTTTTGAAAGGGTAGTGCGCACTGTGATTGAAGATTATGATCCGGCTAACTATTATGATAATTTAGGTTTCGGGTTGGAAGTTGTGTCTTCGTCTGGAAAGGTGCTTTATATATTTCATGGGGTAGTTTCACGTTCCCAAATAGAGTCAACAAAGGTGATGCAATATGTGCGGATGGGAGATTTGAATATAAGTAAAAATCCTTCATTATTTGATCGTTTGGCTCTTACTCCATTGCAAACAGAGGTAGTCAAAGCTTTACAAATCATAGAGCCTGGCATTATTGATTTGAATTTCTTGAAAGATGATAGGCGTAGGGATAGGATGACACGTGATGATGAACGCGCACCATACATTGCACTTGAGGGAGAGGTAAAACCACGTAGATTAAGTTCTATGGGTGATGGTATAAATCGTGTTTTAACTATAATCCTTGCTATGCTTAATGCAAGAGATGGGATCTTGTTGATTGATGAATTTGAGAATGGATTACATTATTCTGTTCAACAAAAACTATGGAAGGTTATCTTTAGTTTATCGAAATCATTAAATATACAGGTTTTCGTGACGACCCATAGCCGTGATGCTATTCGTGCATTTGCGGCCGAAAATAAGGAAAATGATGGTGTCTTTATTCGTTTAGAACGACGGAAAGATAAGGTTATTACTATTTCTTATGATGATAAGGAGGATTTGGATTTGGTTTTGGAACAAGATATCGAAATTAGATAATTACTACTGAAATGGCTGATAAGCGAAGAGAAGACGATTATACATTTAAATTATTGGTAGAAGGTCCTGATGATCTGTTTGTTATAGCTCGTTTAAGAGAATTGAATCATTTGGCGGATAATATATTTATAAAACCTTGTGGGTCTGTAGAGAAAGCAATAGAATTATTTCGTATTTTGATTGATAAGCAGGCGGCTGCTAACCGAATATTGGGAATTGTAGTTGATGCAGATACAAATATTGCTGGGAGGTGGCAAAGGATATCTCAGATATTGACTGAAAGCGGAAAGTATCATGTGCCTGATATTCTTCCTGAGGCAGGTATGGTTCTTTTACCTTGTGATAAGGAAGATCCTAAAATAGGTGTTTGGATGATGCCGGATAATCAACTAAATGGGATGTTGGAGGACTTTTTGGCTATGTTAGCTGTTAATGATCAGGAGTTATTGGATGAAGTTGATACTACTTTAACTACGTTAGAAAATAAAGAGTTGAATAAATATAAAAGTGTTCATAAGGCAAAAGCCCGTATTCATACATTTTTGGCTTGGCAAGAAGAACCCGGAGTTTCGATGGGGAATGCAATAGCCAAAAGTTATCTTAGAGCAGATTCTGAACAGGCGGTGCTGTTTGTTGATTGGCTAAGAAGATTATTTGGTTCATAAAAACAAGGATATTTGTTACTTTGTATAATACTTAATTAGGCATAATTTGTTCAACGCGCAAAACAAATTCGGATAAAATCTGTTCAACGCATTAAACAAAAGGTCCTTATAGAGTGATCTCACCAGCTATCGACCGATTCATACGATCACGAACCTCATCCGGAGTATATCCGTGTCCCAATAAGAACATCAATTTAGTCACGGCCGATTCTGTCGTACTGTCATATCCGGAGACCACTCCTGCCTGTAGTAGCTGGTACCCCGTTTCGTAACGTTCCATCTCCACCATTCCGGCATTGCACTGGGTTACATTGACAATGACAATCCCCTGCGCACTGGCCTGACAAAGCCTGCGGATAAACCATTCCTTTCGGGGAGCATTGCCGGAACCATACGTTTCGAGTACGACCGCTTTTAATCCTTTGGTCCCTAACATCGTAGCTATTACATTCTCCTGAATGCCGGGGAATAACTTGAGAACCACGATGTTCGTATCCAATAAATAATGTGGCACTAACTCCTGTTTGCTTTTGTTGACATGAATCTGTGCTTGATTATATTTAATGTGAATACCTGCTTCCGCCAATACCGGGTAATTGAATGAGCGGAATGCGTTGAAGTTTTCCGCGTTCATCTTTGTCGTACGGTTTCCCCTCATCAGATGATTCTCAAAGAAGATGCAGACTTCCGGAACGAGTGCTTTCCCCTCCTTATCCTGTGCGGCGGCAATTTCGATACTTGTCATCAGGTTTTCCTTGCCGTCCGTGCGGAGCACCCCTATCGGGAGTTGGGAGCCCGTAAGGATCACAGGTTTGTCCAGTCCTTCCAGCATAAAACTCAGGGCGGAGGCTGTATAAGCCATCGTATCCGTTCCGTGCAAAATGACGAAGCCATGATAGAGATCATAGTTCTCATGAATAATGTGTACCAGCTTTCTCCACATATCGGGTTCCATGTCCGAAGAGTCCATCGGAGGGTCAAACTGATAAGTATCAATCGGGAAGTTGAATTTTTGCAATTCGGGGATATGCCTCTGGAGTTGTTCGAAGTTGAAGTTCTCCAATGCGCCTGTTGCGGTGTTTTCAATCATTCCAATTGTCCCACCGGTGTATATTAACAATACGGAAGTATTTAACGGGGTCATATGCTGTTTTTATGCTGTTGTTTTTGCAAATATAATAATATAAACGATATATAAATAGCAAAATGTCATAAAAGTGCAGGGCTTTTATGGGAGGGAAAAGAGACGGGATGTTCTTTTTATCAGAAAAAAACCGAAAAAAGTGATAGATTGAACGTTTTTATTATTACTTTTGCGACACTTATCAAAAACAATGGTAGAAACAGAGACTATGATGAAGTACTATCCACATACAGTCACATCCATGTGTACCATGACCCTTTGGGGTTAATGGATAGTATTTGTGTATCTACGTGATTCACGCCTGTGTAAGTAGGCAAAACTCAATTTTAATTTTTTCGTAAACAACCAATCACCCTGTAATAACTATACTCGAGGGGATTGTATTTAAATATGTATCTTCATGAAAGTAATGAAATTCGGCGGAACGTCCGTAGGTTCCGTGAACAGCATTTTAAGTGTAAAGAGAATTGTAGAGTCGGCCAGTGAGCCGGTAATTGTAGTTGTTTCCGCGTTAGGGGGCATCACTGACAAATTGATTAATACATCGAAGATGGCGGCAGCCGGAGATTCGGCCTACGAAGGAGAATTCCGCGAAATCGTCTATCGTCATGTGGAGATGATTAAAGAAGTGATTCCTGCCGGAGCAGGGCAAGTGGCATTGCAACGTCAGATTGGCGAATTGCTGAATGAGTTGAAAGACATTTTCCAGGGTATCTATCTGATCAGAGACCTTTCCCCGAAAACATCGGATACCATTGTCAGCTATGGCGAACGTCTTTCGTCCATCATCGTTGCCGAACTGATCGATGAGGCAAAATGGTTTGATTCGCGTACTTTTATCAAGACTGAAAAGAAGCATAATAAACATACGATTGATGCCGATCTGACTAATCAGTTAGTAAAAGAGGCTTTCCATTCCATTCCGAAAGTATCGTTGGTTCCCGGATTTATTTCTTCGGATAAGGTGTCGGGAGATGTAACGAATCTCGGTCGTGGTGGTTCGGATTATACGGCTGCCATTATTGCCGCAGCGCTCGATGCCGGCAGTCTGGAGATATGGACCGATGTAGACGGCTTTATGACTGCCGATCCTCGCGTGATCTCAACAGCTTATACTATTTCCGAACTGAGCTATGTGGAAGCAACCGAACTTTGTAACTTCGGTGCGAAAGTTGTTTATCCACCGACGATCTATCCGGTATGTCATAAGAATATTCCTATTATAATAAAGAACACGTTCAATCCTGACGGAGTGGGAACAGTTATCAAGCAAGAGACTTCCAATCCGCAGAGTAAGGCCATTAAAGGTATTTCCTCTATCAATGATACGAGTCTGATCACTGTTCAGGGGCTGGGTATGGTAGGTGTGATCGGTGTAAACTACCGCATCTTCAAGGCTTTGGCAAAGAATGGAATCAGTGTATTCCTTGTTTCGCAGGCTTCATCAGAGAACAGTACCTCTATCGGTGTTCGGAATGCTGATGCCGATCTGGCTTGTGAAGTGCTGAATGAAGAATTTGCGAAAGAGATCGAGATGGGAGAGATTTCTCCGATCCTTGCAGAGAGAAATCTGGCTACGGTGGCAATCGTTGGCGAGAATATGAAGCATACACCGGGTATAGCAGGTAAGCTCTTCGGTACATTGGGACGTAATGGTATCAATGTAATCGCTTGCGCGCAGGGAGCTTCGGAAACCAACATTTCTTTTGTTGTCGATTCCAAGTCATTGCGTAAATCTCTGAACGTTATCCATGACTCCTTCTTCCTGTCCGAATATCAGGTCTTGAATCTCTTTATCTGCGGTATCGGTACGGTTGGCGGTAGTCTGGTAGAACAGATTCGTTGCCAGCAACAGAAGCTGATGATGGAGAACGGATTGAAGTTGCACGTCGTAGGTATCATCGATGCTGCGAAAGCCATGTTCAGTCGTGAGGGATTTGACCTTGCCAATTTCCGTGAGGAGTTGCAGGAGAAAGGCAAGGATAGTAACTTGCAGACGATCCGTGACGAAATAGTCGGAATGAATATCTTCAACTCCGTATTCGTGGATTGTACGGCAAGCCCCGACATTGCATCACTTTACAAAGACCTTCTGCAGCACAACGTTTCCGTAGTGGCAGCCAATAAGATCGCTGCATCTTCGGCTTACGAGAACTATCGCGAACTGAAAACGATTGCCCGTCAACGGGGTGTGAAGTACTTGTTTGAAACAAACGTAGGTGCGGGACTGCCGATTATCAATACCATCAACGACCTGATTCACAGTGGTGACAAGATACTGAAGATTGAAGCTGTACTTTCGGGTACATTGAACTATATCTTTAATAAGATCAGCGCTGACATTCCTTTCAGCCGCACGATCAAAATGGCACAGGAAGAACGCTATTCCGAACCGGACCCGCGTATCGACCTGAGCGGAAAAGACGTGATCCGCAAACTGGTGATTCTGGCACGTGAAGCCGGATACCGCATCGAGCAGGAAGACGTAGAAAAGAATCTCTTTGTCCCGAACGACTTCTTCGAAGGTTCGCTGGACGACTTCTGGAAACGAGTGCCGAGCCTCGACGCAGACTTCGAAGCCCGTCGTCAGGTATTGGAGAAAGAACATAAACATTGGCGCTTTGTTGCCAAACTGGAAGACGGAAAAGCCTCTGTCGGCCTGCAGGAAGTGGGTGCCAACCATCCGTTCTACGGACTGGAAGGCAGCAACAACATCATCTTGCTGACTACGGAACGCTATAAAGAATATCCGATGATGATTCAAGGATACGGTGCCGGTGCCGGAGTAACGGCTGCGGGAGTATTCGCTGATATCATGAGTATCGCAAACGTTTAAATAAGGGCTATTAAAATGAAGCATATTATTATACTGGGAGACGGAATGGCCGACTGGCCAGTGAAGTCATTGGGGGACAAGACGCTCCTGCAATATGCGAAGACGCCTTATATGGATAAGTTAGCCCGCATGGGACGCAATGGACGTTTGATAACTGTTGCCGAAGGTTTCCATCCGGGTAGTGAGGTTGCCAACATGTCCGTGTTGGGATATAATCTTCCGAAAGTGTACGAAGGACGCGGGCCGCTCGAAGCAGCCAGTATCGGTGTGGACCTGAAACCGGGAGAAATGGCGATGCGTTGTAATCTGATTTGTGTGGAAGGAGAGATTCTGAAGAATCACTCTTCCGGACATATATCTACGGAAGAAGCGGATGTACTGATCCAGTATCTGCAAGAGAAGCTGGGGAATGACCGCGTACGTTTCCATACAGGAGTTCAGTATCGTCATCTGCTTGTTATCAAGGGGGGGAATAAAGAACTGGATTGCACCCCTCCGCACGATGTCCCGTTGAAACCTTTCCGCCCGTTAATGGTGAAACCCTTAGTGCCGGAAGCGCAGGAAACGGCGGACCTTATCAATGATCTTATTCTTAAATCACAGGAACTGCTGAAGAACCATCCGTTGAATCTGAAACGGATGTCGGAAGGCAAGGACCCTGCAAACAGCATCTGGCCATGGAGTCCCGGCTATCGTCCGCAGATGCCTGCTTTCTCCGAAACTTTTCCGCAAGTAAAGAAAGGAGCAGTTATTTCGGCTGTCGACTTGATTAACGGAATCGGATATTATGCCGGCTTACGCCGTATTGCGGTAGAGGGAGCCACCGGACTGTATAATACAAATTATGAGAATAAAGTAGCTGCCGCTCTGGAAGCACTGAAGACGGACGATTTCGTTTATCTTCATATCGAGGCCAGTGATGAGGCGGGACACGAAGGGGATATCGATCTGAAACTCCTGACGATAGAGAACCTCGACAAACGTGCTGTAGGCCCTATCTACGAAGCAGTGAAGGACTGGGACGAGCCTGTGGCGATTGCCGTATTGCCCGACCATCCTACTCCCTGCGAACTTCGCACCCATACCTCCGATCCTATACCGTTCCTTATCTGGTATCCGGGCATCGAACCGGATGAAGTGCAGACGTATGACGAGATATCGGCATGCGACGGCATTTACGGTGTGTTGAAAGAAGATGAGTTTATAAAAGAATTTATGAATCAAAAGAATATCCAATGAAATACTATAGTACAAATAAACAAGCGTCGATGGCTTCTTTGCAGGAAGCTGTAGTAAAAGGGCTTGCCGCCGACAGAGGACTTTTCATGCCAATGACTATCAAGCCTCTTCCCCAAGAATTTTACGATACGATAGATACTTTGTCTTTTCAGGAGATTGCTTATCGTGTAGCCGATGCTTTCTTTGGCGAAGACATCCCTGCCGATACCCTGAAACAAATAGTGTATGACACATTGAGCTTTGATGTACCGTTGGTGAAAGTGGCGGACAACATCTATTCTCTGGAACTTTTCCACGGACCGACTCTGGCTTTCAAAGATGTAGGCGGCCGTTTTATGGCACGTTTGCTGGGCTACTTCATCAAGAAAGAAGGGCAGAAGGATGTGAATGTGCTGGTAGCGACTTCCGGTGATACGGGAAGTGCCGTTGCCAACGGTTTTCTGGGGGTGGAAGGTATTCATGTATATGTACTTTACCCGAAAGGAAAAGTCAGCGAAATACAGGAGAAGCAGTTCACTACTTTGGGACAGAATATCACCGCTCTCGAAGTGGACGGAACGTTTGATGATTGTCAGGCACTGGTAAAAGCTGCTTTCATGGATAAGGAACTGAACGAACATCTGTCACTGACTTCCGCCAATTCTATCAATGTAGCCCGCTTCCTGCCGCAAGCATTCTATTATTTCTATGCTTATGCACAGCTGAAGCGTGCCGGAAAAGCCGATAATGCCGTGATTTGTGTTCCTAGCGGAAACTTCGGAAACATCACAGCCGGATTGTTCGGCAAAAAGATGGGCTTGCCTGTCAAACGTTTTATTGCTGCCAACAATCGCAACGATATATTCTATCAATACCTGCAAACAGGTAAATATAATCCCCGCCCATCCGTTGCAACCATTGCCAACGCTATGGACGTGGGTGATCCGAGCAACTTTGCCCGTGTGCTTGACTTGTATGGCGGTTCTCATGCTGACATTTCCGCTGAGATTTCGGGAACTACATATACCGACGAGCAGATTCGCGAAACTGTGAAAGAAACCTGGAAGGAACATCATTACCTGCTCGATCCTCATGGAGCCTGCGGTTATCGCGCTTTGCAAGAAGGACTGAAACAAGGCGAAACGGGAGTCTTCCTTGAAACTGCTCATCCTGCTAAATTCCTTGAAACTGTAGAAAGTATCATTGGCGAAGCGGTAGAAATACCTGCCAAGTTGCAGGAATTTATGAAAGGGGAGAAGAAGAGCTTGCAAATGACGAAAGAATTTGCAGACTTCAAGAAGTATTTGCTTTCTGTTTGATTGGGTTGTTAAAGCAAGGAATAAAAGAAATAATTATGCAAGATATAGTAAACGGACGCTGTGGTTGGTGTGGAACCGACGAACTGTATGTGAAATATCATGATCAGGAGTGGGGAAATTTAGTTACTGACGACAAGACGCTGTTTGAGTTTCTTGTGCTGGAGAGTGCCCAGGCGGGGCTGAGCTGGATAACCATCCTCAGAAAACGGGAGGGTTATCGCAAAGCCTTTTGCGATTTTGATGCCGGGCAGGTGGCACAGATGACCGATGAAGATGTAGAACGGTTGATGCACTTTGAAGGCATTGTGAAAAACCGTCTGAAAATCAAATCGACCATTACCAACGCCAGACAATTCCTTGCTATACAAAAGGAGTTCGGTAGTTTTTACGACTACACTCTCTCATTCTTTCCCGACAGAAAGCCTATTGTCAATACCTTTTGTTCATTGAGCGAGATTCCAGCATCTTCTCCCGAATCCGATGCAATGAGTAAGGACATGAAAAAGCGCGGATTCAAATTCTTTGGAACAACGATTTGTTATGCTCACTTACAGGCTTCGGGATTTATCAACGATCACTTGAAGGATTGTATTTGCCGGAAAAAATAAATGACGTGCGGAAATAATTCAAATCTGTTTAGGAATGAACTAAACAGTAGCACACAATAGTAACTCAACTCTCCTCCTTCCCGAAGGAGGAGAATGGAAGATAGAACCGACTATCATTTAGCTCATAACAATACGAAAAGGAATAAATTGCTTTGAGCCGCTCTACTAGAGAATTGAAATATCCAAAATTGCTGTCATCTGTCACCAAATGATAGATAACGCACTGATTATAAACTAATAAAGAGGTGACAGCACAGCGTGACGGCATTGTGACAGCATATTTTGCTATCACAATGTCGTCACGCTGTGTTATTATATCCTGCTACAATAATATACTGACCTCTTGGAATGATAAGTCAGGAATACCTTAGCTTAGTTAGTTTCCATGCAATGAAACTATAGTTCCAAAGCCTTGAAACCAATAGTTTCAAGCTGAAGAAACTTTAGTTCCAAACTGCAGAAACTAAAGTTTCAAGCGCTGGAAACTCTAGTTCCAAGGCCGTGAAACTAAAGTTTCATTAGGCAAAAAAATAATAGTTCCACAGTAGGAAACTATCAGTAGTAAGGCAGATGAAAGAATATTTTTCCGGAACAGGGATTTAATAAGCAAGGAATACTAAATATTCTCCTGTACAATGAATGGTAAACTCATCTGCTGTTGCTTCATTAAGTGTTCCCTGCCACCAGTTGCTGAAGTCGCTTAGCGGATAAAACAATCCTTCTCCTTTTAATCCTTCAGCTCCAAAATTGATGATAGAGACCTGCTGACCGGGATGTGAGGCAAAACTTTGCGTATCACTCACAGGAATAAATGTCCCGTAATCAGTGACTGTCCGTACTTCCATACCACTTCTCATATACTCCATGAGCAGGCTGATGTTTCCTAACGTATGATCTTCCCGTTTGCCGGTAGCACCTACGATGGCGATTTTCCGTATCCCTTTACTTTGCAGATAATGGACAGCTTTGGTCTGATCATTCGTCTCCTGATCCGAAATTTGAAGGATAATAGAGGAAAAACGCTTTTTATATTCCGGCAGGAGCGAGTCTCCATCGCCTATAATCACGTCGGGAGTATGTCCGCGGGAAATATATTCATTGGCGGCCCCGTCGCAACAAACGACGAATTGGGCTTCTGCCAAAAGACGCAGGGGAAGTTCGTGCGCAGGATATTCACCGTTGGCAAGTATGACGGCTTGGGGTATATAGTGTTCGTTTATCATTGCATGTTCATTATTTTTTTCCATTTGAAGTAGCCAAAGATAGCTATAATGGAGTAAAGTCCGTACAATGCGGAGGTGAAATAGAGATCTTTATAGATATAAAGTCCGCAACAGACGATGTCGACAAGAATCCAGGCAAACCATTGCTCGATGTATTTGCGTGCCAGCATCCACATTCCGACAATGCTCAACGCCGTTGTGAAACTGTCCAGCCACGGAACGTTACTGTCTGTGTATTCGATAAGTATCCGGGCGATGCCGACGAAAGACACGATAAACACAAGGAATAGTGGCAGATAGCATTTCCACGGGGTATGTATAATGGGGAGACTTTTCTTTTCCCCGTGTCCCCACATCCAGAAGAACCATCCGTAGATGGCAGCTATCAGATAGTAGATGTTGATGCCGAAGTCGGCATACAACCCCGCGTCGTAATAAACAAAGATATAAATGGCCGGCATGATGATGCCCGCCAGCCACAGATAGATACTGGCGCGATACTCCAGCCACAGGTAGATAATACCGATAAACGTACCGAATATCTCCAGATAATTCATTTCCATATTTGCTTATTTATTCGTTCTCTACGCCGGCATTACCCGGATCAGATTCTATGGGTATGTTCTCAGCCTGTCATGTTAGGGCACCCCTATTGCGTGAATCGGCGGTAAAATTACGAATTTAGCAGAAGGAAAACAAGGAATCATGTAAAAACAAGTCCTCCGTTGAAAAAACGAAGAGGAGATTTCAGCGGCATTTTTGCAATGCCGTGAAATCTCCTCTTCTCCTCATTTGTCGTGTATTATAAAACTTCTTTTTCTTTGGTCAGTTGCTCTTCATATAGCGTGTTACCGATCGTATATTTGAGGCTGAACTTTTTGGCGGTTGTGTTGTAGGTACTTTCTCCTGAGTCGATAATTACCGGTCCGTTTTCAGCATCCCATGCTTTGATCAAAACTTTCTTTACATCATTAGTGCCTTCCACTATCTGATCCGTGATGGTCAGTTCTATTGTACCCGTTTGGATATCAGCTTTCTCGTCGCTCTCGTTGTTCATGGCATAGAATAGTCTGACAGTGTTGACTCCGGTAGGCTTAATCGTTTTAGGCTTCTGAATCGTCTTCGGAGTTTCTCCTTCTAAGGTGGTATGCCCACTCATCTGGTAACTGCCCGAATAGTCATTCTTTAATTTTAATAGAATCAACATTTTATATCCGGATTCACTTATCGGATATCCTGTTGTACTTTCTATTTCGACGGGGATGACGTATGACTGGTCAATCTTCAGACTTGCTGTCTTTATCAACACAGGAACTTCGGCGGAAATACCTTCAGCGTGCTTGATTACCGTATTCTCCAAAGAAGGAATGGAATATAAATCAGTATCCAGTGATTTATAATATTTGTCCTCATTCAGAACGGTCCAGTATTTTTTATTGTAAATATCTACCAACTCTTCGTTGATCTTCATTTTTACGTTCACATCTCGGTCTAATGCTAATGTACCGGAACTGCTGACCGTGAAATAAGTTTTCACTTCTTCGTTACTGTAGCTTACTTCTGTGGTCCATACTCGGTTGTAAGCACCGATCAGGTAGATTTCTTTCTGATATTGTTCTTTTTCAAGCAGGTCTTTTTCACAAGAAGTGATGGAGAGCGTTAACAAAGAACAGACCACTATTTTGTATATTGATCTCATTATATGTTCAATTTTATATGATTAATAATCAGTTATATGATAGAAAGGGGAAAGTTACCAATCTCCGAATCCGTCCCATCCTGGATTTTGTTTCAGTTTGGCATTTTTATCCAATACGGCTCTCGGAATAGGATAGAAGTACATCTTCCTGTCAAAGCTGCGTAATGCATACTTATGAACTACATTGACAACAGTATAGAATTGGTCTCTTTCGGTTGTCTTCTTGGTAACGTCCATACCTTGTACCGGTTTGTTTTCTTCTGTTTCTGCTAGTCCCCAACGACGCAGGTCATGATATCTTCTTCCTTCGCACGCAAATTCGATCATGCGTTCGCGGATGATTAACTGACGCATCTTCACTTGATCGCTGGCATCGGCAAGGGTGATGCCCGGCAATCCGGCACGGTAACGAATCATGTTGAAGTAGTACATGATTTCCTCCGGATTATACAAAACATGATAAGTGGTGTTATCTGCCGCTTCCGTATATTCCGGTTCTCCTTTCAGTTCATTCAATGCTTCTACATAGTTCAACAGTATTTCCGCATATCTGAATACAGGGAATGTTTTCGGTTTTATTTTAGCACCTGTATGACTGGTACAGTTATCCTCCGGATGGATATATTTCTTTAGAGTATATCCCGTTAAGTTATAGTCTTCTGGATTGGCAGCCTGTTTTGCACAGTTGCCATTCACGTAATATCCTGCTGTAAAGTTAGTCACGTTGGGAGCTTCGGTTCCTGTTACCGAAGTTGCGGGCCAGAAACATTCACAGAATCCGATAGATGCGTAGAAACGCGGTTCGCGGTCCAGATACATTTTGGCAACGGTTGGTCTCAGCTCATATCCTGTGGCGATGGTAGGTACAGTACCCGCTTCTTCATAATAATCAGGTTGTTGCACATAATCTTCTCCATCTTTCATGTAGTAGGCATCTATGAGTTTCTGAGTGATTCCTAAGCCGTTCCATCCTCCCAGTTTCAACGGGAAGGCGATTGAAATGATGTTGTTGTTCAAGGGAGTAGCATAAATAAGTTCAGGGTTTTTCACAGCCAGTGCTTCTCCATTGAACATGTCTATATACGAATGGTAAGGATCGATTCCTCCTACTCCTAACGGGAATTCCGCTTGTGACGCCTGAGAGGATGCATACGTGTTTTCATCGCTGGGTACAGTGTATAATGAGTAAATACCGCTATCGATAATTCTCTTGGAGGCAGCAGCTGATTTCGCCCATTTCACCGGGTCATATTGCTGGGCTATCATGTTTCGTCCGTCGGAAGTGGTCCAGTCGGCATAATATTGATTGCCGTTGTACCACTTGGAAGCTTGATAAAGCCGGACACGTGACATGAGGGCGGCTGCCGCATATTTGGTAGGACGTTCGAATTGAGTGCTCGGGCGCGTCGGGTCCAGTAGACTGTAAGCTTCTTCGAGGTCTTTGCAGATATATTCCACACATTCATCGTACGTGTTACGTTCGAATGACAAGTTTTCAATGTTTTCATCTACCGACAGCGGCTCTTCGGGAAGGATGACTGCCGGTCCGTAAAGTTCCAACAGATAGAAATAGAAGGAAGCTCTCATGAAATGAGTCAAACCCATAATTTCACGTCTGTCCAATCCTTTCAGGTCTTTGCATTCATCGATGCGGGTGAAGATAGTGTTACACTTACGGATACCTTTGTAGTATTGTCCCCACATGTTGTAGTAAGAATCGTTCTGCGTAATTTTGTCTGCATACAAGTAGGTACCGGCGTACTCAGCTTTCTGCCATGACAGAAGAACTTCATCTACCGCAGTCTCGTAAGGACCGTAGGAACCGGAAAACAAGTTGCCTTGAGCGGGCATTAATGCCGCAGTTCCCCACACATAACGCTCCAGATAATCTTGTCTGGCAAAGATGGAGTCGAGTGGAGTCAGGTCGTTAAAGTATTCATCAACTGCCAGATAGTTGCATGAAGTCAGCATGAACGGGATGATTCCCAGTGTCGTGCATAGAATATGAAGGCTTTTCTTTAATATCTTTTTCATAATAGTTTTCAATTAGAACGTAGCTGTTAACTGTAAAGAGAAAGTACGCTGTAGCGGATATACGGCGCCGTTTTTAGATGCCTGTCCCGGATCCCATAGTTTCACTGAATCCCATACTGCCAGATTCTGTCCGACAAATTGCAGATTCATATCACTGATGCCCACTGTCCTTAGTACTTTATTCGTTCCGATACGATAGGAAATATCCAATGATTTCCAACGCAGGTAAGAACCATCTGCCAGCCAGAAAGTAGAAGCACGGTTATTGTTCTTATTCTCTCCGTAAGTCAGGCGCGGGAAACGTGCATTCGGGTTTTCTGTAGAAGGATCCCCTGAATACCATGCCGGTGTCCAACGATTCTTCGGGTCGTTTACGATGGATAGAATGTTGCCGACTTCTCCGCCTGAGAAGGGATAGAATCCGGAACCGCCGTATAAGAAGTTAACTTTGGCTGCTCCAGTGAATAAAGCACTGATAGTCCATCTTTTATATCTGTATTCCAGTGCAAAACCGTATTGAATTTGCGGTACATTGGAGTGTGCAATAGGAACAATATCGTCATCGTCAATTTTTCCGTCAGCGTTCACGTCTTTATAGCGGATATCTCCGGGGCGTACTTCGCCGTATGTCTGTTTCGGGCTTCGGTTGATTTCATCCTGATTTTGAAATAAGCCTAATGCAACCAAACCGCGCATAACACCATAATTTACATCGCTATACGATTGGTAAGGGTAGCGCACCGCATCCTGGTCCCAATGTACAACTTTGCTGACAGCATATGTCATGTTGGCACGCACCGTGAAAGAGTTGTCTTCGTTTATTTTCTGGTTCAGGTAAATGTTACCATCTATACCACTACTGCGCATACGTCCTACGTTGGTATATGGGTTGGTCACGACGCCTACTTCCGAAGGCATCATTTTTCTTTCCTGGAAGATATTATCACGAGTGTCTCTGAAGATATCTACCGTTCCACCTATTTTATCATTGAGAAATTGGAAGTCGATACCCAGGTTATATTTCTTGGCTACCTCCCAGTGTAAGTTGTTGGCTCCGATTTGTTTTTCTGTCAATCCATTGGAACCCCAACGACTACCACCTCCAAAGTTAATCAACGTCAGATATGGGAACCGACGTCCACCACCGATCTGATCGTTACCAACTTCACCATAAGAAGCTCTGATCTTCAAAAAGTTGAGCCATCCTGCATGATTCTGCATAAATTCGTATTGGGTCGGGATCCATCCTAAGGCTATTGCAGGGAACAAACCGAATTGTTTGCCCGGTTCAAAGTTTTCGGAACCGGTGTATCCTACGTTTCCTTCTATCAGATAAGCATCTTTATAAGAGTAAGTGGCTCTGGCAGATAACGCTTGATAACGTTTGGGAATAGATGAAATTTCATCATTTGCTTCGGTGGTTTCGGTGCTTTGCATATAGTAATGTATCAAACCGGTTACACGATGTTCCTGATTGAAAAGTCTTTCATAGGCAAGTTGCGATTCGAAGTAATATCTCCGGTCACTGGCAGCACTCTTGGCGAATTGAATGTTACTGGCTGATACCGTACGTTGTGTCATTAATGAACCGTCATTGTAACGGCCAAAGGCCTTGTATAGGTCCGGCATTTTGGAGCGGACTACGTTGTGTATATTGTTATTGTTATACGAGAACATTCCTCTGGCAGTCAAACCCTTGATCCATTTTCCGAAGTCTTGACGTAAGGTGAAATTGATGTTCATAGTGGTCCGGTTTCCCTTTTTAAATCCGGTATGGTTCAACAAGATATATGGTGAGATCTGTTCTCCGTTTTTACCATAAGCAGGAAGCATTCCATTGGAATAACGTAAAGGCACCGTCAGGGGAGTCAGATAGGCTTGTGCGGCCCAGAGTGCGTCATTGTTAGTTCCGAATCCCGGTGCTCTGTCTTCTACAATAGCTCCGTCCATAGCCAATCCCATGATTGTTGATGAAGTTAGGTTCATGTCTACCTTTGCGCGGAAATTATATTTAGCCCATTTGACATTCGTGTTGTATTTGTTAACTTTGTCTTGCTTGAAGATAGCATCTTTGAATGTACCTCCTACACTGACAAAATATCTGGCAACTTTTCCACCACCGGATACATTTAAATAGTGCTGATGATTAATAGTTACATCTTTCAGTATCTCTTTTTGCCAGTTAACGTTTGGATATAAGTCATTATCCAGTCCTGCTTTAATAATCTCCAGTTCTGTCGGGCTATAAAGAGGGTCCATATTGCTTACCACTCGGGCTTCGTTTGCCAAGCTGGCATAATCGTATGCTTCCAGATATTCGGGCATACGGGGGGAATAAGAGAGAGTCATACTGCTTTTCCAGGTTACCTTGGTTCGACCTTCCTGACCGGAACGGGTCGTTACCAAAACAACGCCATTTGCACCACGTACACCATAAACGGCTGTTGCCGAAGCATCTTTCAAGATAGAGAAGCTCTCAATATCCGACGGGTCGAGGTCGTTGAGGTTTCCTTCAATACCGTCAATCAAAACCAGCGCAGACTGGTTGGCACCAAATGTGCTGATACCGCGAATCCAGAACTCAGAAACATCCTGCCCCGGTTCGCCGCTTCGGTCAACGGCTATAATACCGGGAACCACACCTCCCAGCATATTGGCTACGGAAGTTGACGGAGCACTGATGGCAGCCGGATTGACACTGGTGACAGCACCTACCACGCTGACTTTACGTTGTGTTCCCATACCTACAACAACTACTTCGTCCAATGATTCTGAGTCGGGCTCCAGAGATATACGCATCTTCTTATCGGTTTGAGCAACCACTATTTCTTTGCTCTTATATCCCATAAATGAAACAATCAGCGTTGTTTTTGGAGCTAATGATTTCATACTGAAGTTACCATCCATATCTGTTATAGTTCCGGTTTTTTCTTTCCCTTTAACAGATATGTTTGCACCCGGGAGCGGATCACCATGTTCATCTAACACGATTCCGGCAATTTGAATTGGTTCTTGTTGGGCCCATATCCCTTGTGTTGCATTTCCTGCCAATAGCAGAAAGAAACACAGGGTTAATTTAAAATATAGTGTTTTCATTTCTATTCCTTATTAATTATTCAATAGCAAGTTTTCTGATGCAGTGGTTGTTTTGATCTGCAATGTAAAGAAATTCATTTTTGTCCAAATAGACACCCCAAGGCTGATCGAATTGGGCTTCCAAAGGATCCCCGTCTTTGTATCCTTTCCCGCTACCTGCTATCGTGGTCACGATATTTAACTTGGTGTCAACTTTACGAATCCGATGGTTATTAACATCCGCTATATATAAATTGCCTTCTTTATCAATAGCAATTCCACGCGGCTCATTGAATTGTGCTTCTTGTACATCTCCGTCCCGGAAGCCTGCGCCTGCACCGGGAATATATTCTTCAATGTCTCCGTCTAGAGCTGGCCAACCGTCCGTATCGCGTGTGAGCTTAAAGCGATAAACTGCACTTTTACTATGCAACACACAATAAACATACTTATCAACCGGATTGTAAGCACATAAACCATTGGAGCCTACATTATAGAGTGTACCGATTCGTTTTGCTTTGTTGGGATTTAAGGTTCTTTTATTCTTATCAAAAGGTTGTGTCCACAATTGTCCTGTGTTTTGGCGGTATATCACAAAAGTAGAATCTACAGGGTCGAGAACAACACTATGCATCCATCCTCCGTTGGCTAAAAGCTGTCCCATTTTATCAGCCACCCAGCTCACATTAGCATCGAATAAGAAACAACCGAAGTTGGCATTATCGCATGGACCAAATAGTTGTTTCTTTTCTTTATCGATAAATAAAGGTTGGTCGATTACCATGCCATCCAGTAAAGTGATCGTTTTATTTTGTTCGATGGATGATAAACGCGTTCTTCCATCAGAGTCGAATATGAATACATTGTCATCATTGTCTACAGCTACATACCTTGGAGTATTGAATGTGGTCTCGCCGAGAGTTCCGTCTTTATTGCCACCTTCTTTGGCTTTTCCTACTACTGTAGATACGGAAGAAGTTACAATATATTTGAATGTTTTTTCAGCATTGCTGAGTTCAGCTTCTTTTCCGGCAATCTCCACCCGTACATGGCTTTCCCCTCCGGCTTGCTTGGGCACTTGGGCATAAATAACATCAGGCTTGACACCTAAAACCAATGCCTCCCGTTCATTACCTACTTCATCCTTGAAGTAAACTTTCACTTGGCTTTTGTCTTCTCCGAAATTGGAACCTTTAACAATGAATTTGGTTCGTATGCCACCGGAATCGGGCATAAACTCTGTAAACTTGACTGGTTGATTAGGATCGAAAGCTGTGCTTTTCTTGTCTTCATTACAACCTACTATTAGTAGCAGGAAGCCGAAAACCATCCAGATTAGATTAAATGATTTACGCATGTTTTTCTATAAGATTTTATTAGTTTGAAAAAAGGTCTTTTTAGGCTTTCTATTTAAATAAGGTTTAATAGATTCTAATTGATTTCAATTTGACTTAAGGGCTTTTGGCTTTTTCTCTCATGTGATTAATTGTTTTAAATATTACAGATTCAAAGGTGTAAATGGCTATATATAATTGTGAAGCACACTTTCCGTTCGGTTTTCAGGATACAAACTTAGGGGATTTCAAGGAATCAGGAGCATATGCTTTTATTCATCCATGTATATCTTTTCATTCAAAATTGCTTTTTTTATCATTTGCTTCGCCTTTCTGTTATAATATTGATTATTTTTGTGACACTTAAACTAATATGAATATATAATGAAGCGAACCGTTCGATATACCGTCCTTGTTTTGATTGCTATTATAAATTCTTTAGTTATTACTACTTCTCTCTATGCTGTTCTGCCTTATAATGAACTTCATCAGTTGAATATGAGTAATGGCTTGGTAGATAACATCATTACTTGTATCTATCAAGATCAAGATCGTTTTATGTGGTTTGGATCCAGTAATGGGCTGAGTCGATATGACGGGAAGCAGATTCGCAATTTTAGTGTAGACAATGCGAGGATGTATGTTTCCGATATAAAAGAGACTTCTGATGATAAATTGTGGGTAATAGCTAATGAGTATTTATATTGTTTTGATCGACGGAAAGAGAAATTTGTTCTTCCGTCTTTTCAGGATGGAAAAAAGGCCATTTCTGTAAGTGCTATGGAAATAACGGGGGATTCACTTTTTTGGATAGTAAAAGGCGGACAATTGCAATGCTTGAAACGACATTATAAATTAGTGAAAGGTGACTTACAAATAGAGATGACCGTCGAAGCAGGCTATCCGTTTTTTTTAGATGAGGGGGAATCTTTTTCGAATTTATGTGCTTCACAAGACGGGCATTTCTTGTATTTGGTTACCGATAAGGGAAATTTGTTGTTCTTTGATAAGATTGCAGGTAAAGTGGTCCGGAAGTTCAAATACTCTATTAATCCTAGTGCTAATGCTACTACTATCATGAGTGAAGGGGAATATATTTGGGTTTCTTCTATAGTGGGTGGAGTAACTCGTCTGCATATTCCTACGGGAAAATCTGATTATTATCAGTATAATGAGGATGCCAGGTTGTCTTCTTTATCACATTCAGATGCGTATGGGGTGGTTGCATTGGATAATGATTCTTACATTGCAGTAACCTGGAATGGATATACTCTGTTAGCTCCTGAAGAAAATGATCCTTCTAAGTTGTCGGCAACGCCTTATACGAATACCTCATTTTTGCAGTACCGGAATGTAGAGACAAGAATGATTTCTGTTTATTATGATAAAGAGGGAATACTATGGATCGGAACTAGAGGAGGAGGGATTGTCTATTTTGATTTTAGACAGCATTCTTATATGCAATATCACAGCAAAAAACATAATGAAATCTCTGCTCAGGTAGCTGACAAAGATGGTCGAATTTGGTTGGGCACTTACCATGAAGGAATTATGCGTAGTGACCAGCCTTATGCTAAATCGCGACCGCTGAACTTTTCTCCTGTGGGCAATCAAAAGGAAGTCCCGGTGTTTTGTGCAATCAAAGATTCATGTTCTAATTTATGGTTTGGAAATGCTTCCGGAAACTTGATTTGTTATGACTGGAGTTCCAATTCTTTCCATATATATCCGCTCAATCATTTAGGGAAAAAGGTAAACTCCTATATAGTGGCCTTAATGATTGACTCCCGTTATCGGTTTTGGGTATGCACTTCTGCCGGATTGTACTTATTTGATCATCAGACAGGTCATTTTGAATTATTCTCATTGCGTGAAGCCTTGAAAGAAGATGCAGAGCCATGGGTCACTGCTATTTGTGAAGATAAACAGCGGAATATCTGGATAGGGACAGCAAAAGGTATTGTACGATTATCACAGGTCAATGTTCGTCCATTAAAGATGGTTCATGGATATGAAGAAAAAGAAAATATAGGAGCTCGTGTAGTTAGTGCTTTACTGACTGGTACTGACGGAACTGTATATGTGGGTTATAAAAATGGATTTGGAATCATTCCTGTGGGCGAAGATAGGATAACGTCTTTTTATACAGTAAAAGATGGACTTTGTAATGATTGTATAGATTGTATAGTGGAAGATGAGAAGAAGCGTATTTGGTTGGGGAGTATATCCGGTATCTCAAGATATAGCCGACAACAACATGTCTTCTACAACTATTATATTTCTAGTAGCAATAAATCTGTGATGTTGTTTAAGAATACTTTATTTTGGGGAAATAACAAGAGCTTAACTTATTTTGAACCGGAAATACTGACATCTGCCACCATTGCCAGCAAAACTCTTTTAACTGGATTGGAAGTCGATAATAAGCAAATCAATATAGGTGAGAAGATAAAAGGGCAAGTTGTTTTGGACTCAAATATTGCATCAATTGACCATTTGGAACTGGTCAATGCAAACCGTGATTTCTCTCTCCTTTTCAATAATCTGGCTTTTTCGAAGGATCTGCAAAAATATAGCTATCGGTTATATCCATATCAAAAAGATTGGATTGTTTCTGAAGCGGGTAAGGTCTCGTTTACCAACTTGTCTGCCGGTTATTATATTTTTGAAGTCAAAACATTGTTCCCTAATAATACGGAAGGAGACGTTACTGCATTGCCGATAACAATCCTTCCACATTGGAGCCAGACCGTTTGGTTTCGTTTGCTTTTGATTTTCTCGGTTTTATTTTTGGTTGGTTATATTTTCTATAGTTTGTTGCGGCGGCAACGTCGTTTCAAAAAAATGATTCAATTGAAACATGAACTGACGATTGCAAATTTGGAGAGAAACGCAGAACGGCATATACGGGAAGAACGTGAGAACTTTTTTATGAATGCTGCTCATGAGTTAAGAACTCCTCTTACTTTGATACTTGCTCCTATACATGATATAATGAAGTCCATTACCCCATCGGATAATTGGTTTGATTCATTTAGCAGATTGCACAAGAATTGTCTTTCTCTACAGACACTGGTTGATCGTCTGCTATATGTACAGAAGATAGAGGGAGGCATGATAAAACTTCATTTGTCAGAATCGGATATAAAGGAGATTGTTAGCCGGGTGGCTAATCCTTTTCTGCAAATGGCTATGGTCAAGAAGCGGGAATTTTTGGTCCAGGTAGATACAGTGCCTTTGTATTTATGGGTGGATGTGGCGAAAATAGAATCAGCTGTTCAAAATTTGTTATCAAATGCCTTTAAATACACTTCTCAGAATGGACGTATTGAACTGGCTGTGTCAGAGGCGGAAATTGACGGAAGACCTTATTGCCTTGTAACAGTGTCTGATAATGGAGTTGGGATACCTGATGATTTGCAACAGCACGTGTTTGATTCGTTTGTAACAGGGAAACGTATCCCGCAATATTCCACGTCAATAGGTCTTGGATTACATATTGTAAAGCATACGATGGGGTTACATCATGGATTTGTAACGTTGACCAGTCGTGTTGGAGAAGGCAGCCGATTCGTTCTGCACATTCCGATGGGGCTTTCTCATTTTGCGCCGGGGGAATATGAAATGGTACCTGATCCGATGAAGGGGGATTTGTTGGAAGAGTGTCCGGTAGAAGAACGTCCGATGGAAGAAGTAGTAGAAGAAAAGAATGAGACTATGGAAGAGCCCGTTAACAGAGCGAAAAATAATAAGGAATTTTTGTTGATTATAGAGGACCACGATGAGATGAGAGAATATTTATGCAGTCTATTTAAAGAAGATTATAATGTTATTGAGGCTGGAAATGGAGAAGAAGGGGTGGCTATGGCTGATAAATATATACCTAAATTAATCATATCTGATATAATGATGCCTGTTAAAGATGGGTTTGAATGTAGTCGGGAGATTCGTGAAAATAAGCGGACTTTTCATATACCGGTTATCTTTTTAACAGCTAAAGCAGAGGATGCTGACCGGTTGAAAAGTTTACAAATAGGGGTAGATGACTATATAATGAAACCTTTTAATCCGGAGTTATTGAAAGAGAAGGTGAAAGCGTTGATAGAACAACGTGATCTGTTAAGAAAACTTTATGCGAAAACTCTTATGCTGGATGAAGAGGTACTGGAATCTTCAGAAGATGTTCAGGATGTTTTTATGCCTAAAATGCTTCAGATTATAGAAGAAAATTTATCAAACCGGAATTTTACAATAAAAGTGCTGACGGACAAATTGAATATGAGCCAGCCGACCCTTTATCGCAAGGTTAAGCAGAAAACAGGTTTGTCGATTATAGAGGTGATTCATGGAGTACGGATGAGTAAAGCTGCCTCTATTATCATGAGCGGGCGATATAGCAGTCTGACAGAAGTGGCGGAAATGGTAGGGTATGATTCGATGATTTCCTTCCGTAAGCAGTTCGTTGCACAGTTTGGGGTGCTTCCTTCCAAATATATGGAAGAGAAAATGAGGAAATAAGAAGCCGCGTTCCATGTTGGCGGCTTCTGGCTTGTCTGTTTGAATAGTTATTGTTAAAAGCGGAAAGAGACATGACCCATAACGTTTGTACCCGCTTGCGCAGCGTATCCGGCAGAATCTATTCTGTGATTCACATCCTTGTCGTAAGAACTGGATGCCCAACCGTTGTTCTCGTATTCTTCGTTGAAGAGGTTGTAGACGGTCACACCCATAGTTACTTCTTTCACCACTTTTCGGGGTTTGAATGTATAGGCCAGATTTAGGTTGCTCACGAAATACTTATCCAGAGTCAATGCTTCCACTTCTGCATTTGTCATATATTGCTTGCCGACAAATTGGGATTGAAGGGCTGCTTCGAATCCTTGATAGGTAAAAGCAAAACGGTTGTTCAGCAGGAAATCCGGTGAAAAGGCGATGCGAGTACTCTTATGAGAAACGCTTACGACGTCCAGTAAGTTCCAGCCATCGTAAATGGGAATGTTTTCTACGAAATTCTTGATACGGTTTTTGCTCCATGTCGCATTGATATCCCATTGGAACCATTTACAGGGCTTGATACCTAGCATCAGTTCGATTCCCATCCGGTAACTGTCCGGAACGTTTTCTGTCAGTGCTTCACCGATATCGTTCAAAGCTCCGGTGAGGACAAGCTGGTCGGTATAATCCATGTAGTAGAAGTTGGCGCCTGCTGTCAGCCAATGATTGGCGAATGTGTATCCGGCTTCGTAATCGAGCAGCTTTTCTGCTTTCGGATAACTGTCGGGATCACCATCCGTATAATTATTTCTTGTCGGCTCTTTTTGAGCTACGGAGAAAGAAGCGTAGACACGGTGGTTGGAGTTGATATTCCAGTTCAGTCCGACTTTCGGGTTGAAAAAGTCGAATTTCTTGTCTACGGCCAGCGGACGCAACGCACTTTTATTCCAGTCGTATTTGTCATTTGCTCCGTCGATGGTGTAGTCGATGTGCCGGTATTGCAGGTCGGCATAGGCACTTAGTCCTCCGGTAAGGTCGTAGCTTGCTTTCAGATAGATGTTACCGTCGGTTTTCTTCGATTGGTTGCGGTAGTATTCATGGTCGGGAGATAGTGCGCCGATGTAGTTCTTTACCCAAGTCACTTTCCCGAAGTTATTGCCCCGATATTGATTGATGCCTCCGCCCAAAGATGCCGTTAGTCGGTGGTTGGTATAATTGAGGGAGAAAACACCTCCGCCAAACTTATTATCCATTTTCTTCTGGCGGACCAGATCGCTTTCCGAAATTTCTTTTCCGTCTGTTGTAAAAGGTTTCAGACCGTATTCTACGAAAGATCTGTCTTCTTTATATTCCTCATAGTAGCCGTCACCTTTGGTGTAGTGCAGAGCTACGTTCAGATTCCATGCGGTGGAGAAAGTATGGTTGAAAAGGAGTTGATAATTCTTTTGCAGATAGTTATCCGTCTGGTCGGCATAATAATGTTTTTCATTATCGTCCCCGGTATATTCGCCGCAAGGGTTATACCGTCTTCCGTGTTCTTTCATTTCTGCTTTAGTAGCATATCCCCAGGCATGATACGTCTTTTCTTTTCCTGCGAATGCGATCAGTTTGACAGACGTATTTTCGGCGAAATATCCCCCTTGCAGATAGTAAGAGTTGAGATTGACGGAGGCACGGTCAATATATCCGTCCGTACCGATGTTGGAAAGTCGGGCATCGAATGTCCAGTGATTGTTCAGCAGTCCGGTTCCCACTTTTACAGTTTCCTTGTGGGTGTTGAAAGAACCATAGGAACCGTTGAACTCGGCATACGGTTTCATGGACGCGCCTTCGGTCTGCATATTGACACTGGCTCCGAAGGCACCGGCGCCGTTGGTCGATGTTCCTGCGCCACGTTGCACTTGCATATCCTTTACGGAAGAAGAGAAGTCGGGCATATTTACCCAGAACAGGTTGTGGCTTTCGGCATCGTTCATCGGGATGCCGTTTACAGTGATATTGATACGCGTGCCGTCAGTGCCTCGTACACGAAGAGTCGTATAGCCGATGCCCGATCCCGCATCCGATGTGGTCAGCGTGGAAGGAGTCATGCTCAGCAGGTAGGGAATATCCTGCCCGAAGTTCACTTTTTTAAGTTCGGCTTTGCCTATATTGGTAAATGCTACGGGAGTTTTTGCTGTAGCACGTGTGGATACTACCTGCACTTCTTGCAGGTTGATTACTTTCAGACTATCCTTTGCACTCGTTTGTGCATGGACAGGGAAGCCTGCGCCCAATAAGGCGACGGCCATCATCATCATTTTTTTCATCTTGCTTATTAATTAGTTCTCTACGCCGGCATTACCCGGTTCAGATTCTATGGGTATGTTCTCAGCCCGTCATGTTAAGGCACCCCTACTTAGTGAATCGTTGGCAAAATTACTGCTTTTGCGGGAGGAAAGCAAAAAAAACTTTTAGATTTGCTAAAAACAATATAACTTTGTAGTTTGTTGAAATATGACAAGTCAGCTATTTATTCATTTTAATATAATTATCAAATTATGCTACTATTATTTCAAGCGACAGCAACACAGCTTGCGGATTCTACACAAATCGTCGCAGATAAATTAATGGAAGAAGCGATAGCCAATGCGGACGGATTGGATAAGCTTTCTCTGATCACCCAGCAATTGGTAGATTTCGGTATCCGTGCCGGAGAACGCATCCTGATTGCAACCCTTGTCTTCATTGTCGGACGCTTCCTCATCTCGATGCTCAACCGATTTGTCGGACGTCTGATGGACAGGAGAAAGGTGGATATAAGCATCAAGACTTTTGTGAAGAGTCTGGTAAATATTCTGCTGACCATTCTGTTGATTATCTCCGTAGTCGGTGCTCTGGGAGTCGAAACAACTTCTTTTGCAGCCCTGTTGGCTTCTGCCGGTGTGGCTGTCGGTATGGCGTTGTCCGGTAACTTGCAGAACTTTGCCGGCGGACTGATCGTATTGCTCTTCAAGCCTTATAAGGTAGGAGACTGGATTGAAAGTCAGGGAGTTTCCGGAACGGTCAAGGAAATACAGATATTTCACACCATTTTGACTACCGGAGATAATAAAGTGATTTATATACCGAACGGTGCAATGAGCAGCGGAGTGGTGACAAACTATAATACACAGACAACGCGCCGTGTAGAATGGATTGTTGGCGTGGATTATGGAGAAGATTATAATAAGGTACAGCAGATTGTCCGTGATATACTGACGGCCGACAAGCGTATTCTGACCGACCCCGCCCCGTTTATTGCCCTTCATGCGCTGGATGCCAGCAGTGTGAATGTGGTAGCCCGTGTGTGGGTGAATACGGCAGATTACTGGGGAGTTTATTTTGATATAAACAAGACTATTTATGAAACCTTTAATGAAAAAGGCATCAACTTCCCGTTCCCGCAACTTACCGTGCATCAGGGAAACTGATCACTATAAGATATATACTAAAACGAGAGAGTTTCACTTCGGTGAGACTCTCTCGTTTTATATGAACAAATTGTCTGGTGTGATTGGAAAATTTCTTTTTTATTTGATGCCAAAGTCTTCTGCAAATTCATATCGGTCTTCTTTGATCCCCAGTACATGGTTGATTTTCCTTCTTTTTTCAAGGTCCTTAAAGTAGCTTTCTACTACCTGATAGAGATCAAAATTACTGGTTGATCCTGCGGCAAGATCGAGTGACTCCACCATTTTCTCTACTGCCTGGTGGATTTTCCCTGCGTCTATCAGATGCAGTTCGTTGCTGTGTATTAAATATTTCTCCATAACTGCAATGTTTTAATGTTATATTGTTATAACGTATCATAGTGATGGAAAGTTCAATCCCCGAATCTTCATTGCGTCTTGTTGTCAATCACATTTTAACAGACAAATAGGTTAGAATCTAATGTCAGATTTTGGCGAGTGCCTGTTCCAGATCGGCTATCAGGTCATTGATATGTTCCGTTCCGATGGATAGACGTACAGTGCCCGGATAAATCTCCTGTTCTGCAAGTTCCTGCGCATTAAGTTGCGAGTGTGTGGTACTTGCCGGATGGATGACTAGTGATTTCACGTCAGCTACATTGGCCAGCAACGAGAAAATCTCCAGACTGTCGATGAAGCGGTGTGCTTCTTCCTGTCCTCCTTTTACTTCAAACGTAAAGATGGAGCCTGCACCATTCGGGAAATAGCGTTGATAGAGTGCATGATCCGGATGATCGGAGAGTGACGGATGATTGACTTTCTTCACCTTCGGATGATTATTCAGGAAGTTCACCACTTTTAGCGCGTTTTCTACATGACGTTCTACACGCAAAGAAAGTGTTTCCAGCCCTTGCAGCAGGATGAAGGCATTGAACGGACTGATCGTTGCTCCCGTATCCCGTAGCAAAGTGGCACGAATGCGGGTGACGTAAGCAGCCGGACCGGCAGCGTCTACAAAGCGTACTCCGTGGTAACTCGGATCGGGCTCTGTCAACTGTGGGAATTTACCCGAAGCTACCCAGTCGAATTTACCGGAGTCAACGATTACTCCTCCCAAGGAACTGCCATGACCACCAATGAATTTGGTTGCGGAGTGCACTACAATGTCTGCTCCGTGTTCGATGGGGCGGATTAAGTAGGGAGTGCCGAATGTATTGTCTATAATTAATGGAATTTTGTGACGGTGAGCAATTTCGGATACCGCTTCTATGTCTATAATATTGGAATTCGGGTTTCCGAGTGTTTCGATAAATACGGCTTTGGTGTTCTCCTGAATCGCTTTCTCAAAGTTGGAAAGGTCGCTCGGATCAACGAAAGTGGTGGTAACGCCATAATTGGGCAAAGTATGTGCCAGTAAGTTATAGCTTCCTCCGTAAATTGTTTTGGCAGCTACGATGTGGTCGCCTGCACGAGTAATGTTTTCGAAAGCATAAGTAATAGCGGCGGCACCGGAGGCAACTGCCAGACCTGCTACGCCTCCTTCGAGGACGGCTACACGTTCTTCAAAAACTCCTTGGGTGGAGTTGGTCAGGCGGCCGTAGATATTGCCCGGATCTTGCAAACCGAAACGTGCGGCTGCATGAGCGGAATTGTGGAATACATAAGAAGTGGTCTGATAAATAGGTACTGCGCGTGCGTCTGTTGCCGGATCTGCTTGTTCCTGTCCTACATGAACCTGTAATGTCTCAAAGTGTAAATTCTTTCTTTCCATAATCGTATGCTTTTTAAGTTTGATATTCTCTCTTTATTTTCTTGCAAAGTTATGGGATGCAGATATATCGAACAATATATAGTAGAAATATAGAAAATAATGCTATTTTTGTATCGTTATACAGAATAAAGCAACTGCTTTATTCTTAAAAATCACCTGTTAGAAGAATATTTTTCTTATGGATACTTTTGAGAAATTAGATAAAGTGGATTTGCAGATACTCCGTACTTTGCAAGAGAATGCGCGGTTGACGACCAAAGAGTTGGCTGCGCGGGTCAGTCTTTCATCGACTCCTGTTTTCGAGCGCCTTAAACGTTTGGAGAGTGGGGGATATATAAAGAAGTATATCGCTGTGCTGGATGCCGAAAAGCTGAATCAGGGTTTTGTGGTCTTTTGCAGTGTCAAGCTAAGGCGGCTGAACAGGGACATTGCGGCTGAGTTTACCCGAATCATACAGGACATTCCCGAAGTGACCGAATGTTATAATATATCGGGCAGTTACGATTACTTGCTGAAGATCCATGCTCCTAATATGAAATATTATCAGGAGTTCATTCTGAATGTGTTGGGAACCATCGATAGCCTGGGTTCGCTGGAAAGTACGTTTGTGATGGCGGAAGTGAAGCACCGATATGGAATACATATTTAGTGGGAAGATTGATGTATTTCCTATTTTGGCTACTCTTTGTTTTCGGCTCAGGTTTCCGGTGGATTGCCGATAATGTCTCTGTATAAGCTGCCGTCATGGTCCTTGTATTTTGCGTATTGGTAGAGGCGGACCAGTATATCACTGTAATCAAGAATGGCTGTATTTGATTTCTGTGATAAATTGGTGCCCAGGATGCCACTGCCTATGATACCGGGATTATATAATACGGTGTCTTGTCTGATAGAGCTCATTATCAGTTCTGCACAAATATAGTCTTTAATCCTTGCCTCTTCTAGTCGGGTCGTGATGTATGAGTTCAGATGGCTTTTGTCATGTTGAGTCATAAAGCCGTACCATAGTAAACACTTCATTCCTAACTGGGTAGCCTCTATTAATATATCCAGATAGGTTAGTCCCGATGTTCCTTTCTTATCTATCTCATAAGGATCGATATGAATGAAAGAATCTTTGGGGAGTGATGGCAGTAACTTCATGACTCCTTCGAGAGAATCGGTATTATATAGGCGGACGGATGTCTGTAGTTCCGCTTGCTTCGCATAGCGTTCCACATTATCCAAAGCACTCTTTTCTATATCGAAGAATAGAAATATTTGTGCCTGTCTTCCTAATACCTCCATTGCTAAAGCCGGAGAACCTAAATAGTACCCTCTCTGCATTTCTGCATTTTCTATCTTATAGTAAATGGAGTCTTTTAGAACTTGATTGTCTTCCTCTACCGCTTTTTCTAAGAAATAGTAAATGCCATATTGCTGTTCCGAAGTCTGCTGCATCGGGTAGATGGCACAGGCAGAATTTGTTTCTACATAGACTTGTGGATGCTCGTTCCGAAGAACTTCGCAAAGTATCAGATGTTTCAGTACATCAGGCTGTTTGCCGAAATGAGTATAAGTTACCATGATACTAAAGGTTTATAGTGACAGTATAAATGCTATACAGCAAATATACGGGATAATTTTTAGATCCTTGCATCTGATTTCCAAAATTATCCTGTACATTTGTTATGTGATATGAACCTTATTTTTTTAACGCAATGAAATGGCAACGTTGTAAATAGCTTCGCTCTATATGGATGATGGACAATGGTGAAATCTGTTGTTCGAGTCTTATGTGGCTAAACAGGTCACCCGATATTTTATTATTTTATTTCAGAAACCTTATAAAGAAGCAATTACAATGAATACAAATATTTATCCGCGTACCAATGACCTTCAGACTGTCTATCTGAATGCTGTTATCAATAATCCTCATATAAAGGTTGGTGACTACACCATATACAATGATTTTGTAAATGATCCTGTTCAGTTTGAGAAGAACAATGTTTTATATCATTATCCTGTCAATGGAGACCGGCTGATCATAGGGAAATTCTGTTCGATAGCCTGTGGAGCTAAGTTTCTTTTCAACAGCGCGAATCATACGTTGAATTCTTTGTCGAATTATCCGTTTCCTATATTTTTTGAGGAGTGGCAGTTGGATAAGGGAAATATCACTTCGGCATGGGATAATAAAGGGGATATAGTGATTGGAAACGATGTATGGATTGGTTATGAGGCTGTTGTCATGGCGGGCGTACATATCGGTGACGGAGCGATTATTGCGTCGAGGGCAGTAGTCACCAAAGATGTACCTCCTTATACGATAGTAGGCGGGACCCCTGCGAAGAAAATCCGGATGCGTTTTGACGAAGATACGATTGCGCAATTGCAGGAATTGAAATGGTGGGACTGGAGTACTGATGAGATAGCTCATTATTTGCCTCATATCATGAATGGGGATATGGAGGAACTTATGAAATAAAAAGTATCATAGCGACATAGAATGGAAGCTCCAATAAAATCTATGTTTCATAGATCCTATTGGAGCTTCCTTTTTATAATCTTTCTTTTAGATACTTATTGATACATCTCCGGTCCCAATTTATCCCTCGCTTGACAATTTTGGCCGGTATACCTGCAATGATTACATTCGGCTCATTAAATTCTTTTGTTACGATGCTTCCCCAACCAACGATACTGTTGTCCGCTATCTTCACATTCTTGCCAATCTTGCTATCTTTCCCTATCCATACATGCTTGCCGATTTCTATGCACTTGGCAAAATTGATCGGTTCACCCTTTAAATCTGTTATTGTATGTGCATCAGTACACCATATATCAATTCCCCAGCTTAACTGACTGTCATCTCCAATACTAACATATGAGTCATCTTCCTGCAAATACAATGTAACCCCATTGATTACAACACGGTTTCCGATATCTATCCGGCAATTGTTGGCTGTTCTTGAAACACCGGCACCCAGTCCCGGCAGCTGTCCGATGATTAGTTTCAATCCTGTCATACCTAATATGGTAGAATATCGTAGGATGATTGTTCCCATATTTACGATATTATTATCTCCTTTTACGATTAGCAGAAATCCGTTGCTAAGCAGCAATTCTTCCGCACTTTCTTCAGTGTCGAAATACATTGAGATACGATTGTTGTTTCCTGTGATTGTGATGTTGGCCTGATTAATAATCTTATTGAATTTGTCATTCTGAGAAGAAGTGCAATCAATTCTGTTATGTGGGAATATTAATGTAAATTCGTTGTTCTGTCCGGTAATATTTTCCATTTCATTCTAAGTTTTAGAGTTTATATTTGTACCTTTTTGATACGACTTTCCACAAAGATACGAAAAGGAATAGTCAAAGGTTCATTAGATGGTTCTTTTTCTTTGTTTGTATTCTTATGGAGATTTCCATATCTTTTCTGTGCTGCTTTGATTTACTCCGTTGCCCGATATTCGTTCGTTCCTGCACCGTTATGAACTAGTTCCGAGTTTACGTAGATTTACTTTTTATGTTTAATGGATGTAAGATTAATGCTGCAATGTTTTATTCGTCTGACAGTTGTTTCTTTTTCGTCTGACAGTTGTTAGACGAAAAAATAACAGTTGTCAGACGAAAGTTCAACAGTTGTCAGACGAATAAGGTTATATAAACCGAGCATTAGATGATTGCATACAGCAAATTAATTTTAAGATAGACTGGGATTAGTTCGTTACGATGCGTTTCAGTGAGTTGTTATTTACCGTTTGAAATATTTATTTCTCTCTGTGATTACATATTTCCGCTTTATTTCTCTATTTTATAAAAGTAAAAATATTCATTCTTCTGTTGGGCGCTTTTTATAGTCAAAACGTATTCAAATTAGAGTGTTTAATAAATTTCAATATCAAATTTAAAATCAAAGAATATGAATTATCCAAAAGCGATACTTCTTTCATTGGCGTTATTGGCTATGCATTCGCTTAACGCAGAGGTAGTCACATACCCTGCTGGGGTCGGGGTGAAAACCTTAAACGATTTTTCTGTGGAAGTGCGTCAGGGTAGCGGACCGTGGTTGCCCGTTGACGTTTATCCTGTTAAAGTTGATAGGGTTGATGAAAAAGGTCATAACGTAGAGGTTGCCTCCATTGCTTATTTCGATTTTGACGGAATGGTAGATGTGCGAGTAATCAGCAACAAAGAGAGAGTCAATAGTGTGAGAGTACGTCCTTTAAGCTATAAGATAACACCGGATTGTGTTGGAGACACAGTGACATTCTCACTTTCGCGTCCTCGCAATCTCTCAGTAGAGGTCAATGGAGATATTTTTCACAATCTTCATCTTTTTGCGAATCCGATTGATAAATTTCGTCCTTCCGATAAAGAAATCCAAAGGGCTCTCAAGAAAAAAAAAGGGTCCAATTTGATTTATTTTGGTCCCGGTGTGCATAATCTTCCTAATGATACTCTATTTGTCCCCTCAGGAACTACTGTTTATATCGATGGGGGAGCTCGTGTTTATGGCAATATATTCACGGAAGGAGCACATGATGTGAATATTTTCGGGAGAGGCGAGGTACACCCTGATGGCAGGGGAGCCGGTGTTTGGGTCAGACGTTCTAAAAATGTCAGGATCGACGGAATTGTGGTTTCGCAACTCCCCATAGGACAATGCGATTCGGTAGAGTTGACGAATGTGAAATCAATCAGCTATTATGGTTGGGGCGACGGAATGGATGTTTTCTCAAGCAGTAACGTGATATTAGATGGGGTTTTCTGTCGTAATAGTGATGACTGTGCCGCAGTTTATGCTTCTACGCAAGGATTTAAAGGGGGAAGCAATAATGTATTGGTGAAAAATGCGACACTTTGGGCTGACGTGGCTCATCCAATCAATATCGGAGGACATGGAGATCCGAACGGCATGGATACAGTGCAGAACGTCACTTTTAGGAATATCGACATTCTTGATCAGGCAGAAAAACAGATTGATTATCAGGGATGTCTGGCTATAAATCCAGGCGACAATACATTGGTGCGTAATATTACGTTCGAGAATATTCGGATTGAAGATTTTCGTAACGGACAGCTTGTGAATTTCAGAATCAGTTTCAATCCGAAGTATTGTGTCTCTACTGGCAGAGGTATTCAGAATGTGCTTGTTAAGGATGTTACTTACAATGGATCGGGTGAAAACTTGTCGATCATTGCAGGGTATGATGAGAATCACAAGATATCCGGTATCAGGTTTGTGAATCTTGTGGTCAATGGGCGAAAGATTACAGACGACATGCCTGGGAAGCCGAAATGGTATAAAACCGGAGATATGGCCGGTATCTTTGTTGGAGAACATGTAGAAAATCTCTCTTTTGAATAGAAACGAAGCAGACAGAATGTTAGAAATGGCGCCACATGCCAAAAACTGTCATGCGGTCAGAAGGAAAGATTATACTTCAATTTTTATCACAATATAGATAAAAATTGAAGTTTTTTATCTATGTTGCAGCCGATTTTAGAAAAAGAAGTTTGGAATGAACAATAAATACGAAGAACGGCTGGGAACAGAACGTATGTTACCGCTTGTTTTTAAGATGGCACTCCCGGCAGTGGCTGCACAATTTGTCAATCTGCTTTATAGCATTGTGGACCGTATATACATCGGGCATATTCCGGGAATTGGCACCGATGCGCTGGCGGGTGTAGGGGTGACTACCTCTCTCATTATACTGATTTCTTCTTTTTCGGCAATTGTCGGCGGCGGTGGTGCTCCGCTGGCTGCCATTGCACTCGGACAGGGCGACCGTGTACGAGCCGGAAAGATATTGGGAAACGGGTTTGTTCTGCTGATATTGTTTACTTTGCTGACTTCTGTCATTGCATATACTTTTATGGAACCTATTCTCCTCTTTACAGGAGCTTCGGAAAACACCTTGGAATATGCGGTTGACTATCTTTCCATTTATCTCTTGGGAACGATATTTGTCGAAATATCCACCGGGTTGAATAGCTTTATCAATGCTCAGGGACGTCCTGCCATTGCCATGTTTTCAGTTCTGATCGGAGCCTTATTGAACATCATTCTTGATCCTATTTTTATTTTCTGGTTTGACATGGGCGTGAAAGGTGCTGCTTTGGCTACAGTACTTTCCCAAGCATGCAGTGCGGTGTGGGTGGTAAGTTTCCTCTTTTCCCGACGTGCCTCTCTGCCTTTGGAGAAACGATATATGGGACTGGACCGGAAGATTATCCTTTCCATATTAGCTTTAGGAGTATCCCCCTTCATTATGGCAAGTACGGAAAGTCTGGTTGGGTTTGTCCTCAATAGCAGTCTGAAGGAATTTGGAGATATCTACATCAGCGCATTGACGATTCTGCAAAGTTCGATGCAGTTTGCCAGTGTACCGCTGACCGGATTTGCGCAAGGATTCGTTCCGATTATAAGTTATAACTTCGGGCATGGTGACAAGCAGCGTGTGAAAGATTGCTTCCGTATTGTGCTGGTAACCATGTTTTCCTTCAATTTGATATTGATGCTTTTCATGATTCTCTTCCCTTCGACGGTTGCCTCTGCTTTCACCAGTGATGAAAGACTGATAGAAACTGTACGTTGGACAATGCCCGTTTTCTTGGGTGGCATGACCATTTTCGGCTTGCAACGTGCCTGTCAGAATATGTTCGTTGCATTGGGACAGGCCCGAATCTCTATCTTCATTGCTCTGTTGCGTAAAGCTATCCTGTTGATTCCGCTGGCGTTAATTTTGCCGAACTTTATGGGAGTAACCGGAGTGTATGCAGCTGAGGCTATATCTGATGCGACTGCGGCCATCTGTTGCACGTTATTGTTCTTTTGGCAGTTCCCTAAAATTCTGGGAAGGATTAAAGGGAATACTTTGCGTGTGGAGTAATCGTTTCTTTGTAATTTATTTTTTTACTTCACAGATATGCATGGTATTACGGTTGTATTCTGACTGTTATCTCTCTCTTTATCTCATTTCCTGTGCGTAAATGTTGATTTATCCGGATATCTGTACCTGTTAATATATAGAAAAGTGTGTCTGTTTGCCAGGCGATGGTACCGGCTATCCTCTGATATAGGATTTCTCTTTTCATTCTTATTCTGTATCCGGCAAAGATACAAAAAGGATGTTTGTATCCTGGCAGGAGGTAAAAGGTGAATCTAAACCGGATATTTTTCAATTGTGTGAGTAACTGTGGCAGTCGGGCTTTTGGGAAGAAGCAGTTGTAGCCTGCGAATGGGCGTATCGTTCTCGTAGAAATTAATGAGATATTCGATTTTGTTACGAAGCATCGTTCTGCAATGCCTCGTACAGCTTACCGGTCGGTATGCACTGGAGAAAATGCCTAAAGATATGAGAGCGGAAGCTATGAAAAAATAGCTTCCTTTTCCTTCCTTTACTCTGCTTTTCTGTTTGGTTTTCGCTTAATAAGCAGAAGCCGTTCCATATCATTGAATAGTTTTGTGTCTTTTAATTCAAACATGATCCATTTGCCGTCGTGGAAAGTGGTAGCTGCATCATAGATCATCTGTACCTCGTTTGAAAACTGTCCCCGCTGAATTTCAAATTTGGCACGTTCATCTTTTCCTAAGATAACCATAAATCCCAGAGTCTTTTCCTTCGCATATAAAGCACAGAGGGTTTTACCGCCTTTGCGGTATTTGTATTCATACGTCCACGCTTTGCCGCCATGGTTCCAAAGTAGCTCCATTTCGTAGCTCTTCTCGATGCGCTGGCAGAGTGAGTTCCATACATCATAAAGGTCTGTTCCTATCAGATTCTCTATATCTTCGGAAGTCGGTATTTGAAAAGGTTCTTTCATGGTATTTGCTGTTTTATCATATATGCTGCAAAGATAGGATGATCTTTTAGTAAATCGTTGTCCAATATAGGCATCCTGGGTTATGATTATTAGGAGAAGTTCCATTTTCATCTACATTTCAGTCTTTTTTCAATTTTCATTGTACTCTTTCAAATATAGCAATGAGATTCTAGAACTAAGATGTAAAGACATATTCCATACTTCACCTCAATTATAATTTTAAAATTCAATCTATTTGTTGAGAAAAATAAAATATGCTGAAGAACGTTATTGTGTGTTTTGTAAAAGACAGTATATCAAACAGTTATAAATTTCTATTTTTGGTTTAAAACCAACAGGTCGTTCCTTTAAAACCAACGCCCCATTTCTTTAAAACCAAGAGGGCATTTCTCGGTGAGAAACGGAGGATTGGTTAGAAACTAGATATAAATTTAGGATAAATATTTAAATATTTCAAATAGGTCATTTGTTTTTGTAAGTAAGGTGATGTAGTAATTTGTTGTATTGAGGCAGGAAAAATGAGAATTGCTTTAGCACAAAATAAATAAATTCCAAAGATTTTACTTACATTTGTTTCTATAAATAAAATGTAAGTGAAAAACATGAGAAAACAACTATTAGTATCACTCCTTTGCTGCCTTCTTGTTTCGGCTGCGTCATTGGCTCAAAGCTGGAAACCTTATGAACAGGCTGCGAAGGGGAAGACTTACGAAGCATCCGATTGTGTGACACTGTTGGATAGTACATCGGTATCTGTTCAGCCTACAGGACAAGGGTCGTTTGTTGTATGCAAAGTGATAAAGGTACAGACTCCGAGGGGAGCAGTGGATAATCGGGTGATTAAATACGATTATGACCCTTTGACTGCTTATGCCGAATTTAAACGTGTAACCATCCATCGTGCCAATGGAAAAGTAGATGAACTTGATGTCAGGAAAACCTGTGATTATGCTGCTCCTGCGCGTGCTATTTATTGGGGCGCAAGACAAATCATGATTGAAGTGGGCGCCTTGCAGCCGGGTGATATTGTGGATTACGAAATAGCCAAGAAAGGCTTTACCTATGCGTTGCTTGCAGCCGGTAATGAAGATGAATCACGCTTTATTCCGCCTATGCGCGGACAGTTTTATGATATTGTTCCTTTTTGGAGCAGTACTCCTACTGTACGTAAAGTTTATGTAGTAAGCATTCCGATGGAGAAGGAACTTCAGTTTCAGTTCTATCAGGGTGAGTGCGCATCATCCATGCGTTATGAAGACGGTCGCAAGAAATATAGCTTTGCGATGGATGATATGATGCCTTTCGTTAAAGAGCCAAACATGGTAGACCTTTTCGATGCAGCTCCCAAACTGATGATGTCTTCCACTCCCCAGTGGAAAGACAAGTCGTTGTGGTTCAATAAAGTGAATGAAGATTATGGAAGCTTTGATCCATTGCCCGAAGCACAGAAAAAAGTGGATGAACTGATAAAAGGCAAGAAGACCGAAATGGAAAAAATAGCTGTGTTGACTCATTGGGTGGCAGATAACATCCGCTATTCCGGCATCTCGATGGGAAAAGGAGAAGGATTTACACTTCATAATACTAAAATGAATTATACTGATCGTTGCGGAGTCTGCAAAGATATAGCAGGTACACTGATTTCGTTCTTGCGCATGGCTGGTTTCGAAGCCTATCCTGCCATGACGATGGCAGGCAGTCGGGTAGAAAGTATTCCTGCCGACCATTTTAATCATTGTGTGGCAGTGGTGAAACTGAGCAATGGAACATATATGCCTCTTGATCCGACATGGGTTCCTTTCTGCCGCGAGTTATGGAGCAGTGCCGAACAGCAGCAGAACTATCTGCCGGGTGTACCCGAAGGTTCTGATTTGTGTATCACTCCGGTTTCGGCTCCCGAAAACCATTATGTACGTATCAAAGCCGACAACCGCTTGGAAGCAGATGGTACACTACGCGGTACTTTTACCCTTACAGCCGAAGGACAGAGTGACAGCAATATCCGTCGCATCTTTACCACCGGCTTTCAGAGCGAATGGAAAAGCACGATGGAACGTCAGCTGTTGGCCATCTCTCCCAAAGCCAGATTGTTGAGCGTAGACTATGGAAAAAATCCCAAAGACTATCAGGCTGCACCTATTAAAATCACTTTTCGTTATGAAATACCCGATTATGCCTTGAAAGGAGAGGGCGAGATGTTTTTCCGTCCGATGGTGATGAATAACCTTTATAATCAGGTACGTTCTTATATGTGGATCGATACTTCGGTAGAAAACCGCAAGTATGGTTTCAAAGATGCTTGTTCCCGTTTGGTCGAACTGGATGAAACGGTTCAGCTTCCGGCAGGATACAAGCTGGTGAGTGCGGTCAAGGATGAAACCATGCAAGGAGTGGGAGCCGATTTTGAAGGTTCGTTGGTACAGAAAGGAAATAAAGTGTTGCTCCACAATCGATTGGCTTTGAAGAAGCGTGTTTATGAGGCTTCTGATTGGGAAAGTTTCCGCAATGCTGTGAATGCCCACAAGGCGTATGGTGAATATTTGGTGATTAAAAAGTAGAGCAGAATGAAAAATACATATTATTATATAGTTACGCTGGCGATGTTGATTCTGGCATTTCCGGTGAAAGCGGCATCCGAAGCTGAATTTGGGAAATTGAGCAAGGCTTATACGTTACACGCTGACGGCAGTCAGGAAATGCGTGTGCAAAAAGAGCTGACTTTGTTTACTCATGCAGCGATGAACCGTGTGTATGGAGAGAGTTTTATCATTTACAATCCGGAGTTTCAGACACTGAAGATACACGATTCTTATACTCGTCAGAAAGACGGTACTATTGTGAAGACTCCCGAAAATGCCTTCGTTGAGGTGCTTCCTACCGTAGCGGCAGATGCTCCGGCTTATAATGGTCTGAAAGAGATGGTAGTCGTTCATACGGGACTGGAATTGGGAGCTACCATTTATCTGGACTACTCCGTCGTTACCCGTCCGGGATATCTGCCCGAACTGGATGTGTGCGAGCAGGTGGAAGAGCTTTCCCCAATCAGGGAATATGTGTTTTCGCTGTCAGTGCCCGAAAGCAAACCTCTGCATTATGAATGGTTGAATGGAAAAGCTGCTCCGGTGGTGAAAACTGCGGATGGCATGAAAACAGTGACCTGGACACTGAAAAATGTGCAACCGCGTTCTTATTCACTTGAAGTTTCTTTGCCGGCAGGTAATGTACAGGCTGTTGTGGCGTCCACTTATGCTTCAAAGGCTGATGCACTGAAAGTGATAAAACAACAACTGGAAAGTAATGGAAAGGATGTTTCCGAATTAGCACAGAAGCTGACTGCCAGTGCACAAACCACAGAACAAAAGAAGGAGTTACTCACTGCTTATGTAGAAGGATTAGGAAATTGCCGTCTGACCTTGTCGCAAACCGGATACCGTTTGCGTCCGGTCTCCGAAGTGATCCGTTCGGCATACGGAACTGAAGCGGAGAAGGCTGCTTTGCTGGTTGCCTTGCAACAGGCGGTAGGCATCCGTGCGGAGATAAAAGCGGCTTTTCCTAAAACAGAAGATAAAGATGCGGCCGGACTTGCCGCTGTCAGCGGATTGTTTGTGACCAATAAGGGGATTGCTGATATACAGAATTTTGTTTCTGTAGTTGATCTGAATGCTCAGCCGATAATTTTAGAGCAGGTTTCTCATGTTGTTTCACGAACTGATACCTTGCGGGTGAGCGATAAAACCGGAAAGGCATTGGCTGATGGTTATCGGAAATTCGACTTACCGCAGGCTCGTGGTGGATGGGCAAGTTATGATGGACGTGTGACGGCTCTGAATACAACTCGTCCTGTTAACCTGCTTTTGCGGTATTTGCCTGATGAGGCTTATACCTATATCATAAAGATTGATGAAGGAATGAAACCAGTGGTTGTGCCGACTAACAAAAAGATTGAAAATGCTGTCGGCATCATGGAAGTTACAGTGAAAAAGGCGGAGGATAAGATAGAGATAATCCGTACCTTGAAACTGAAAAAACAATTGATAACTCCGGCTGAATATCCGGCTTATTATCGCTTGATGGCGGAATGGATGGATACCAATGGCAATAGCCTGTTGTTTCAGACTGCGAAGTAAATCTGACAAGCATATTGTTCATTTTGAAATAGTGGTAACATACAATATGTTGACTTTTATGGCTAATTATGTCGGAAAGGCCGGAGATTTAAGATACAATGATCCAATCTGCTGAAAGGACAGAGATAAGAAAATATAAATCTTCTTATCTCTGTCCTTTACTATATCATATAGCAAACAGGCTGCTAAATCAGTTCGTGAATTTCTTGAATATGGAGATTCAGATGATCTAAATATCCTTCTATCATTTCTTTTAAAGTGATTTTTGTCCCTTCGAAGTCACACCAGTAACTATCAAGCTTTGTTTGATCTACCGACTTTATTACCTGAATGATATGTAGATTAAAGAATTTCCATAACTGAATCAGATTATTCCAGTCCGTATGCTGATAATCCTGCAAGGCTATCCACAGATCATTATCCTGCCGATAATCAGGAAAGAAAAGCTGGTCCTTACTGTATTGCAACCTGATCATCCGTTGATGATTGTTTGAGGCGGAATCAATCAAATGGCCGAGAATTTGTTTGATAGTACGATTCTGCCTGTTACGTTTTTGTGTGATTGTCTCTTCCGGCAGGCTGGTTAATACTTTTTCTTCTGTCTCTATAACATTATAAATCCCTTCTGTTATTGGGGAAAAATCAAACTCTGGCATAATTCCTCTCTTTCTGTTTTAAAATTTCTTTTGCACAACTGCGCAATAATGCAAATATAGACAAATGGATCAAATATATGCGGAATTACATTTTATAAAAGCAAACTTGTTTGTTATTCTGATTGTTAGGAGAACATCTTTTCCATATAACCTTTATATTTGCATGATATTAGAACCAACAATTATATAAAAAAGATATGAGAACAGTATTGGCAGCATTAGGAGTTTTGTGTTTCATGGGAAGTTGCTCGTCAGGTATGACAAGTTCAAAAGGCATTGTTTGTGATGCGACCATGAATACAGTGGCGATTGTTACAGACAAGAATGATACTCTTTCATTCAGTACGATGAACGCGAATAAAGAAGAAGTCGATGGCTTGCTTCTGAATGATACTCTGGAAGTATTCTATACCGGTAAATATACACCGGGGATGCAGGCCTCAAAATTAGTCCAGTATCCGCAATCTCCCAAACTTGGAGGCGATCGGGATGAACACGGTTGTATCGGCTCTGCCGGATATGTATGGTGTGAAGTGCAGCAAGACTGCATCCGGTTGTTTGAAAAAGGTATTCGGACGGAAGCTGTTGATGGAAGCACTGCTTCTGCTTTCATTGTGTTCAGCCCCGATTCCACACGACTGGAACTTTTCTTCTCTGATGATCAACCGAATGAGATTTTGGAGAGACGTGGCTTACCTTCAGGAGGCTATGCATGGAATGTGGAAGATGATGATACGAAAAATGTATGTTTCGTAGATGGTGTATGGACAATCAGCCAGAGAAATAAGCTGATTTATAGCCAGAAAGCCGGAAACTGACCGCAAACGACCGATTGCCCGGCAGGTGGTTTATGTTGTAATACTTCTGGTAGTCAATTTGGAATAGACATTTTCAGCGTACTGTCTGCCTATGGGAATCGTTGCAGAACATCCTTTCAATGTTATTTCCCGTTTCGAGAATCGTTCTATTTTATTGATAGATATAATGTAAGAGCGATGTGTACGCAAAAAACGATCTTTAGGAAGCATTTTCTGTATAGCTTTCAAACTGGTACGGGATAGTATATAGTTACCGCTTGTACGGAAAATTTTTGTATAATTCTCCATCGCTTCGATATAAAGGATATCGGATGTGGTAACGGATATGTTATTGTATTCTTGCTTTATAATGATATTTTCCGGTACTTTGTTGCGCTTCGCTTCTATAAAGCGAAGTGCTTTTTCTACTGCTTTCTCAAATCGTTCATAGGCAAAAGGTTTATGCAGAAAATCTACTGCATCAAGTTCAAAACCATTCAGAGCATATTGTGCATGAGCTGTTGTGAAAATCAAGCAACTTTCGGGAGGCAGCGCATGAGCGATGTCCAGCCCGCTGGTGCTATTCATTTCAATATCCAGAAAAACCAGATCCGGTTTGCACCGGCCAATCTCTTGCAGTCCGATAAGCGGTTCGCTGAAAGCTGTCAGTTCCAGTCCACCTTTTCGTTCGCAGAACTGTCTGATAATGAGCAATGCGATGGGTTCGTCGTCAATAGCGATACAACTAATCTTTTTCATCATAACTGAATACTGAGCCGGATTTTAAACTGGCGGTTTTCTTCTTTCATAATCAGGGTAAAACGGTTGGGATAGAGTAATTCCAAGCGTTTGCGACAGTTTTCTATGCCGATGGCATGAGGGTTAGCATGATTTTCTTTCATAACCGTATTTTCGGTTTCAAAGAGAAGTTCTCCCTTTTTCACTGTGATACGGATAAGAATCAGGCAGTCTACATCCGATGAAACCCCGTATTTGAAAGTATTCTCAACGAAAGTAATGAGAATCATCGGAGGAATCTTCGCGTGTTCGTCATCTATTTGGGTTTCAAATACCACTTGTGTATGCTTGTTTAATCGCAGTGACTGCAAATCGACGTATTGACGGATATATTCTACTTCATTATTTATGGAAATTGTTTCCATAGTGGTCTGAGCATACATATATTTCAGAATATTGGAAAACTTGATGAAAGCCGATTCCGTTTTATCTGATTTGGTTAGTACCAGCCCGTAAAGAGCATTCAGTGTGTTAAAGAGAAAATGCGGGTTGATCTGTGCCTTGTAGAGTGCAAGTTCTGCCCTGTTTTTCTCCGCTTCAATTTCCTGTTTGGACAGTATCTGACGAAAAAGTTCGAAAATCAGTTCGATAGAAAGGCTGAAGCCTGTAACTACAAGAAAGAAAAACCATACGGTTTGCGACCGCAGGTGTTGCCGGGCTTTATGGATTAAAGGGTCTAGCTTATTTGGTTCCGGTGGGTAAGGGAATTGGGTAAGTAGCAGGGTGATAATGACAAGTATTCCCATTAGTAGAAGGATATGTCCGAATTTCCGTTGCATGAAGAGCCTTGGCAGTCTGGCTTTGCGGTAAACGAAGTATAGGCCGTAAAGATAGACAATGAGTGTCAGCATAAAAACAGTGTGATGTACAATCCATCTGTCCACCGGTACCAGCATGATGATAGGCGGCATTATGACCAGGCAGAACAGCAGGTCAATATAAATAGGGATATTGGTTCGTTTCATATTCTCCTTACTATGGATTTAACTCCCGGAAGTATATTTTGTCACTTCTTTGCAAAGATAGAAGATTGTTTTGAAAACCCAATCATTCTTCTTTTGTCGTTCGTCATCACATTTTTGCTGTTCGTCACTACATCTTTATTTTATTGTTTGATAATTCCTAGATTTGGTCAATCGCGTTGATTACTGAATGAACTGCTTATGAATCATTAACAATCATTTTAAATAAAGTCACAATGAAACAACTAATCATTTTTGTCGTGCTTTGCTTGCCGTTGCTATACTCCTGCGGAGCTCCGCAACAGCAGGAAACAGACACTGCGTACAAGACGCTTACCATCAAATCCGGCGATCAGATCCTGAAAACCGGTTATACAGCTACTCTTCGAGGACGGCAGAATGTTGAAATCCGTCCGCAGGTAAGTGGAATTATCACCGAAATATGTATTAATGAAGGTGATGCTGTCCATAAGGGACAGACACTTTTCATTATCGACCAGATCCCCTATAAAGCTGCATTACAAACTGCGATTGCCAATGTTAAGAGTGCAGAGGCTAAACTTGCTACGGCTAAGTTGACCGCAGATAGTAAAGCCGAACTTTACAAAGAACAGGTAGTATCTGAGTTTGACCTGCAAACAGCCCGGAACGAACAGATTGCTGCTGAAGCTGCATTGGCACAGGCGAAAGCACAGGAGGTCAATGCACGCAATGATCTCTCTTATACTGAAGTGAAAAGTCCGGTGGACGGGGTAGCCAGTATGATTCCTTATCGTGTAGGGGCGTTGGTGAACAGTAGTATCACCGAACCGTTGGTTACTGTTTCGGATGATAGCGAGGTATATGCTTATTTTTCGATGACAGAAAACCAGATTCTTGATTTTGTACAGCAGTATGGTTCACTGAAAAAGGCGATAGAACATCTGGATAAGGTAGAATTGACAATGAGTAACGGAAAGACTTATTCCTCTTTAGGAAAAGTGGATGCTATCAGTGGTACGATAGATGAGGGGACAGGAGCGATCAGCCTGCGTGCCGTTTTCTCTAATCCTGATCAGTTTTTGCGTAATGGTGGAAGTGGTACGGTAGTTGTCCCGACAGTAAAGAAGCAGTGCATCATCATTCCCCAGGCAGCTACTTATGAATTACAGAATCGTATATTTGTTTACAAGGTGGTCGACAGTAAAGCACAGTCTGCTCCTGTAGAGGTATTCCGGTTGAATAACGGCACGGAGTATGTTGTTGAGGACGGACTTGCACCAGGCGACGTAATCATAGCCGAGGGTGCCGGACTAGTACGTGAGGGAACAATAATCAAGAGTGGGTCGACTAAAGAATAACATGACGATATGAAAATCAGAACATTTATAGACCGACCTATTCTGGCAGGAGTTATTTCGGTTGTTTTCTTAATTATCGGATTGATAGGACTTTCACAGTTACCTGTTGAGCAATTCCCGGAAATTGCGCCTCCTACCGTCAGTGTTTCGGCCAACTATACCGGGGCCAATGCGGAGACAGTGCAGAAAAGTGTAGTCGTACCGTTGGAGGAAGCACTCAATGGAGTGGAGAATATGATGTACATGACTTCCACAGCTTCCAATACAGGGGCGGCAAAAATTACAGTTTATTTCCGGCAAGGAACCGACCCCGATATGGCAACAGTCAATGTGCAGAATCGTATTGCTACAGCCCAGGGCTTATTGCCGGCCGAAGTGACCCGAAGCGGTATCACTGTCCGCAAACGTCAGACGAGTAACATTAAGGCATTGGCACTATATAGTCCCGACAGTTCTTTTGACGAAAGTTTTCTGAATAATTACCTGAAGATTAACATAGAGCCCCGTCTTTCACGTATTGCCGGTGTGGGTGAAGTGAATGTGATGGGGGCTGACTACTCGCTGCGTATCTGGCTCGATCCCGGAAAAATGGCCAAATATGGTTTGGTGCCATCTGATGTGACTAAGATTTTGGATGAACAGAATCTGGAAGCTCCTACAGGGACACTCGGAGCAGAGTCAAAGAATACTTTTCAGTATGTACTGAAATATCGTGGTCGTTATGAAGAAGAGAAAGATTATGGGAATCTGGTCATCCGTTCTTTGGGAGGAGGAGAAGTACTCCGTCTGAAAGATGTGGCCCGTATTGAATTGGGTTCCAGTTCTTATACATATATCGGAGAAGTGAACGGGCATCCCGGTTCCAACTGTATGATTGCACAGACTTCCGGCTCGAATGCCAACGAGATCATTGAAGAAATAGACAAGGTAACGGCAGATATATCAAAGAGCTTGCCTGAAGGAATGGAACTGGTGGATCTGATGAGTTCGAAAGAATTCCTGGATGCATCTATTAAGAATGTTGTCAAAACATTGATTGAAGCTATATTGCTGGTAGTACTTGTGGTATATGTATTTTTGCAGAGTCTGCGGTCTACCTTTATCCCGGCTATTTCTATTATTATTTCTCTGGTCGGAACATTTGCTTTTCTTTATGTCGCGGGTTTCAGTCTCAATATGCTGACTCTGTTTGCATTGGTACTGGTCATCGGGACAGTGGTAGATGATGCCATAGTCGTGGTCGAAGCGGTGCAGGCCAAGTTTGATGAAGGATACAAATCGGCTTATCAGGCAACTATTGATGCAATGGGTGGCATTACTTCGGCACTGGTTACAACTACCTTTGTTTTTATGGCAGTATTTATTCCTGTATGCTTTATGGGAGGAACTACCGGAACTTTCTATACTCAGTTCGGATTGACCATGGCAGTTGCCGTTGCAATTTCGCTGGTCAATGCCCTGACCCTGAGTCCTGCTCTCTGCGCATTGATTATGACTCCCCATATGGAGGCTGTTAAAGGAGAAAAACTCAGTTTTTCTTCCCGCTTCCACATGGCGTTTGATAGTGCGTTCCATCGACTGGTACTGAAATATAAGAGTGGTGTGTTTTTTATGTTGAAACGTAAATGGCTGGCTGGCGCATTATTATTGGTGGCCTGTGCCGGACTATTCATTCTTATGAAAACCACAAAGACCGGACTTGTACCTCAGGAGGATATGGGGACTATCTTTATAGATGTGCGGACATCACCCGGAAATAGTCTGGAAGAAACCAGAATCGTCATGGACGACATAGATAAGCGGATCAATGATATCCCGCAAATCAGAATGTTTTCGAAAGTGACGGGCAATGGTATGATTAGTGGCCAGGGGGCTTCTAACGGTATGTTTATCATCCGATTGAAACCGTGGGATGAACGCAAGGAAAGAGAAGATGGGATCAATGCGGTTATTAATGAGATATACCGTCGTACAGACGATATTTCTTCTGCGCAAGTGATGGCTTTTGCATCACCGATGATCCCCGGATATGGTGTGAGCAGTGGTTTCGAAATTTATGTGCAGGACCAGAAAGGCGGTTCGGTGGAAGATTTGCTGAAATATACCCGTCAGATGATTGAGGCGCTGAATGCGCGACCGGAAATCGGACGTGCTTCCACTTCGTTTGACACTAAATACCCGCAATATCTGGTGGAAGTGGATGCGGCTCTTTGTAAACGGAATGGGGTGTCTCCCTCGGATGTGTTGAGCACCTTGTCGGGTTATATCGGTGGTAATTATGCATCGAATATGAATCGCTTCTCCAAACTTTATCGTGTGATGGTGCAGGCTTCGCCGGAATTTCGTCTGGATACGGAAGCGCTGAATAATATGTTTGTCCGCAACTCCGACGGAAAAATGTCACCTGTCAGCCAGTATCTGACACTGACACGGGTATATGGCGCCGAATCATTGACACGTTTCAATCTTTTCTCCGCTATATCCGTCAATGGTGCTCCGGCAGAAGGTTATAGTTCAGGACAGGCTATTGAGGTGGTACGCGAAGTGGCAGAACAGACATTGCCTGCAGGTTATGGTTTTGAATTCGGAGGTATGTCGCGCGAAGAATCTTCTACGGGAAATACCACTACGCTGGTTTTTATTATCTGCGTAGTGTTTATCTACCTCATTCTGTGTGCACTTTATGAAAGTCTGTTTATCCCGATTGCGGTGATTCTTTCCGTACCATTCGGTCTGGCAGGTAGTTTCCTTTTTGCTAAGATGTTCGGTCTGGAGAACAATATTTATTTGCAGACAGGTCTGATCATGTTGATTGGTCTGTTATCGAAGACAGCTATCTTGCTCACGGAATACGCTTCCGAACGCCGACGACAGGGAATGAGCATAATGCAGGCAGCTATATCGGCTGCACAGGTTCGCCTGCGTCCTATCCTGATGACATCGCTTACGATGATATTCGGTATGCTACCGATGATGTTCGCATCGGGGGTAGGAGCTAACGGAAATATATCTATCGGAGTAGGAACTGTGGGTGGAATGCTGATTGGTACGGTCGCCCTGTTATTTATTGTACCTGTGCTGTTTATTGTTTTCCAGTACTTGCAGGAAAAGCTGATGCCGGCACGTAAGCTGCCAAAACTGGAAGAGGAAAATCTTTAATTAATGAAACGTATGAAAAAGATAATAATATGTTTATTCCTGTCCGTTGGATTGAGTGGATGTCATATATACCGGGCTTATGAACGTCCGGATGAAGTGGTTGCCGATAGTCTTTATCGTCAGTCTGTTGCTGCCGAGGACACCGTTTCGCTTGCTTCCCTTTCATGGAAGGAGTTGTTTACCGACCCGCAGTTGCAGCAGCTTATTGACATTGGTATCCGGAATAATACCGACTTGAATATCGCCCGCTTGAGAGTGGAAGAAGCAGAAGCATTACTACTTTCTTCTAAGTTGGCTTATCTGCCCTCTGTCTCCCTTACTCCACAAGGGACAATGAGCAGTGCGGGTGGTACAAAAACTTCCAAAACCTATAATTTGGCAGCTTCGGCTGACTGGGAACTGGATATTTTTGGAAAACTGACCAATGCAAAACGGGGTGCTAAAGCTGTTCTTGAACAGAGTGAAGCCTATCGGCAGGCTGTACAGACACAGTTGGTAGCTACTATTGCCAATAGTTACTATACATTACTGATGCTCGATAAACAGTTGGATATTACCCATCGCACTGCCGAAACATGGGACGAAAACTTGCGTGCAATGAAGGCCCTGAAAAAAGCCGGACAAACGACTGAGATGGCTGTCGCCCAAACGGAAGCAACCAAACTCTCGACAGATGCTTCCGTACTTTCTATTGAACAGCAGATCAGTGAGCTGGAAAACTCTCTTTCCGCATTGCTCGGTATGACATCACAAACAGTCAAACGTTCCACTCTCGATAGCCAGGAGTTTCCCGAATCTCTTTCAACCGGAGTACCGTTGCAGTTGCTGCAACGCCGTCCTGATATTCGTCAGAAGGAAGCAGAACTGGCTGCCGCGTTTTATGCAACCAATCAGGCGCGTTCCGCTTTCTATCCATCCATTACGTTGAGTGGCTCTGCAGGATGGACGAACTCTGCAGGTGGTGTTATTGTTAATCCCGGTCAGTGGTTGCTTTCAGCTGTAGGTTCGCTGGTTCAACCGCTTTTCAATCGTGGACAGAATATCGCTAATTTGAAAATAACGAAAGCCCGACAGGAAGAAGCTCTGCTTACCTTCCGCCAGAGTCTGCTTGATGCCGGAGCGGAGGTGAATGATGCTTTGGTGCAGTGGCAGACGGCGCGGGGGCGTCTTAGACTTTCCAAGCAACAAGTTGCCTCCCTTCAGTCTGCTGTCCGTAGTTCCGAACTGTTGATGCGGCATAGCTCGCAAAACTATCTCGAAGTGCTTACTGCGCGGCAGACTCTTTTGCAGGCAGAATTGTCTGTTGCTTCCAATCGTTTTGACGAGATACAAGGAGTCATTAACCTTTACCATGCATTGGGAGGAGGTGCTTCTTTATAGGTCTAATGCTAAAAAATGTGATAATTTAGTAGACGTGGAGCAAAAAAAGAGGAAGAATGTAATTTTTAATACCCAAAAATACTATATTTGTATAGCCGTTGAAAGGTGCGTTCATTGAGACTAAATATCGAAAAGCGTTCAGCTTTTTTACGTAGTAACGAAACTACCAATTTCTTTTACCCTTTGGGTGAATATTACAACACGTAAAAATGACTGAACGCCTACGCTTGTTATACATATACTTTGCGTGGGCGTTCTTCTCATTTGTGTTGTAGGGATTGGTAGTTCCTGTTGCTACATTTGGGAAGAAAAGGCTCACGTTTTTTTATATCTATTCTTGACATAACATTCAAAACATATGAAAAGATCTTCATTTTGGGTTTTATCGTAAAAGTGCGTTGCTTTTTTAACGAGTTAGTTTTCCTTTTTATTAATTAAAAAAAAGACTACTATGGATAAGAAAATCGTAGGTGCCAACGCAGGCAAAGTATGGCACGCCCTTAATGAGGCTGATGGAATTTCGATTCCCGAACTTGCCCGGAAAGTAAACCTGAGTGTGGAAAGTACGGCTCTGGCAGTCGGTTGGCTGGCTCGTGAAAACAAGGTAGTGATTGAACGAAAGAATGGATTAATTGAAATTTATAATGAAGGTCATTTTGACTTTTCTTTCGGATAAGTATAATGAATATAATGCTGGTTAGGTTATATAATGAAAGAAGCTCTCGATAAAAAACTGAATTCAGTGATATTGAAAGCTTCTTTTTATTATATACCTTGTGTAAAAATGTCTTGTTGAAGAGTAACTGTAATGGAGTGTTCACCCTTCCCTGTTATGATAATTACCTTATTTCTTTGTCAGAAACTTCTTGCTCAACCACTTTCTTACAGGCTCGTCATACAGTTTCAGGCAAAGGTAAGCCAACACAATGCTTCCGAAGAAGACACATAAGGCTACCGGCCATGACTGGGAGAAAGTGATATGTGGCTCTTTGCTCCATAACCAGGCATAGAACAGATACATGAAAGGATAATGTATGATATATACCGGATAAGATATATCTCCCAGGAATTTACAGATTTTGGCTGTACCTTTATCCGTCGTTTTTCCCGAAGCACCCAGATAGACAAGTAGCGGGAAAATAAGAATGGTGCATATAGCATCGTAAATACCGTTCATCCACTGCGAAGTATGACCGCCAACGTACGGCATGGAAAGTAAAACGAGAGTTGCTACGCTGCATATCCAGAAAGCACCTTTGATATGGACAGGTTTAAAGATGCGTGACATCAATAATCCGATAGAGAATGCGAACAGCATACGTAGAAAACCTCCGATCAGGTTATAGTCGATCATCGACCAGCCTACTCCCAGATGATAGTTGCCGGAAAGATTGAATATCGAGAAGGAAGCCAATCCGATTCCTGCTATCACAACGAGTATCGTAAGTGCTTTGGTAGACAGTCGGCGAATAAATAGGGCATACAAAATATTACCGATATACTCGAAGAACAAAGACCAGCTGGGACCATTCAAAGGGTACATCTCGCCGTTTCCACGGACCTCGGGACCCGTGCCCGGAACAGCCGGAATCAGGAAAAGATTGAGAAGCATAGCCACCATTACCATTGATATGGAAACACGGGTACCGTCCCACTGCTCGCAGCCTTGTATGCAAAATGTGATAGCACCCAAAACGGCTCCCATAACAACCATCGGATGCAGACGGATTAACCTGCGTTTGAAAAACTCTTTTGGGGTCATCGTTGTTTTCCAGCGGTCATCATAAGCATAGCCAATAACGAAGCCCGAGAGAATAAAGAAGAAATCGACAGCCAGATACCCATGATTGAATTTTTGGTCTATGGGACTTGTAGCAAAACCTTCGAATACATGATACCATATCACCAAAAGAGCCGCAACCCCTCGCAGTCCGTCAAGGAGTACGTAATGGGGTTTAGAGTCTGCAAATGCAGAGGAAGAGATTTTTTGCATGTTTTAAGTTATTGTTCAAATTAGTATTAGTCATTGAAGAAGCCGCAAAAATACGGAATTTATAAGTTTAAAAATTTGTCCTGCATCAAAATCTTGCCGTGTATGGGAATTATTTGTATGCTCTGAGGCGGCTGAGTGTTGATAGTGTGATGCCCAGATAAGAGGCGATATATCCCAATTGTATCCGCTGGCACATTTGAGGAAACTGAAGTTTGAATGCTTCATATCTTTCTTTTGCAGACAGGGTGAGGCGGTCTTTGTGCGAACGGTGCAGGCGTCTGTATTCGTTTTGATGAATCACTCTTCCCCAGTTTGCCAGTTCGATATTGGTCTGAAACAGCCGGAGCAGATCGGTTAGTGATATTCTGTATGCGACGACGTCCTCAAGCGTTTCCACAAATTCTTCACTCATCTTATTATAATACAATTCATCCATGCTGAAGACAATCGCTCCTTCGCACGCAAAGGAAGTCGTTATTTCCTCTCCGTTTACCAGCCAGAAAGAGCGGGTCATTCCTTCTTCAATAAAATAAGCCGATTTGCAAAATTTGTCAGCCTCTATCAGTTGATGTCTCTTTGGAAAATGACATAATACTGTATTTTCTTTTAGTATTTGTATCGTTTCATCCGAAATGGGATACAAAGAGTTCATCTTATCTATAATGTTTCTCATAAAGTAGCCTTAATAATTTTCTGTCAAGTGCAAAAATAGGAAAAACAATTCTGCCTACAATAGATGCCGGTGAAAAAGGGGGGTGTTTTATCGATTCGTTCACTAAGGAGGAGAGAAACCGGAGAGTGGGAACTGCTGCTGAAAGACAAAGAAGGTACATTTCATTCTTTGGTGAAATGTACCTTCTTTGATATCGGGAAGAGGCTAAACACATGAGTATAGCCAGCTTATTCCGGAAACGGTATACATCAATTGATGTTGCTTACCTTGGATTCTGCTGTATATTCGGATTGGCATCTATCTCGCTTTGTGGAATAGGCAGAGCTATTCTCAGGTCGGTAGCTTCTATCTTTTGTGCGTTAGACGCTTTCAAAGTCTCAAGATGCCAGCTGCCCTTGCGTTCAATAGCCAGACCATTGCGCAAGTAGTCATAGAAGACTTCCCCTTCGCCAACCAGTTCCTTGCGGCGCTCTTTAAGAATCCTGTCCAGAGTAAAAGTCTCCGTTGATACTTGCTGACTGGTATCCGTGGTACGGCGGCTGATGATGTCATTCAGATAACCTTGTGCTTCTTCAAGATCCGTTCCTTTTTTCAGTCCTGCTTCAGCCGCGTTCAGATAGACTTCGGAAAGGCGGATGATGCAAATGTTATTAGTTTTGGGATCATCTCCGGTCTTGCCGGGGAACTTGGTAAGATAGACTTTCTCGTGCATGGCGGCAGCCGGAAGTCCGGTGTTGTTTTCGATGACAGATTCCTTTGTCAGGCAGTGGCGTACATCCTTGGGGTCTTCATTCAGCAGGTTCAGGAAATCTTCCGACAAGATCAGATTATTCCAGTCGACCGTTGCTTCGTTGGCATAAACCATCGGAGCACCCTCACCGCCCGTACCTCCTGAAGGTTCGGATAAAGTGATGTAAAGTTCGAATAATGATTCGGACTGGAAATCCTGTCCCCATACATTGGGATATTCCTCATAGCTGTAAAGCTGATAACGTCCGCCGTTGTTTTTGATGACGTCCGTAGCGGCATCATAAGCCTTCTGATATTCACCCATATTCAGATAGACTCTTGATAGTAATGCCTGAGCTGCCCAGTAGTTTATATAGCCATTGGATGTCTCTTGTCTCAATCCGGACAGTGCATTGCTCATGTCGCTGACTACCTGTTCGTAGCATTGCGCTACAGTGTTGCGTGACGGTTTATGTATGGGATCGGAAGGGGAGGTCTCGATGGGTACTCCCAATGAAGCCCCCTTGTCATTCGTATAAGGCATTCCGAACAACCGGGTCAGGTTGAAGAGGGAAAGTCCCCGCATCACCAGTGCTTCGGACTTGATGCGGTTCAATTCTTTAGTATCACTGCTTTGAATACTGCCCGACTCTATTTTCTGTATCAGATTATTTGTCTGTCGTATTACTTTATAAACAGTATTCCACGGCAGTACAATATTCAGATTATCGGAAGCGAGCACATTGTATTCGTAGTAGGGAGATACACGTTTTCCGTCTCCTTTGGTGATACGTGCCTGTACATCGGTGGCACGGCAATCGCCGTAATACCAATAGTTGTCTCCGTAGTAGCTATGGCCGGATGCCAGACGATAAATTCCGTTCAGAGCGATCTGGGCATCGTCCAGTGTTACGATGGCCTGTCCGGTTTCTACCGAGCTGGTGGTGTTAAGGTCTAGCCAGTCTGCCGAGCAGGAGCTGTTCAGTAGAGCCATTGCTGTAAGTATGTATATATGAATTCGTTTCATTATGTTGTTTATTTAGTTAGAATGATAGGGATGTTAGAATGATAATTGAGCTCCGAAACTGAAAGTACGCATGGCGGGAGCCTCACAAAAGACTTCACCGTTAACGGGTGTTTCGGGGTCATACTGTTTCCATTTGGCCCAGGTCAGCAGATTATTTCCCGAGAAATATACCCGTACTTTGTCAATCATCAGCTTTTGAGTCCACTGGTTGGGCAGTGTGAAGCCGAGGGTAAAGTTTTTCAGGCGTAAATGATCGGTACTGTGGATATAGCGGGACGAGTTGGTGGAAGTAGCCGGTTCACCATATACGAAACGTGGGGTATCCGTCTGATCTCCGGGCTTTTGCCAACGGTTCATCATGTATGCGGGCAAGTTGTATCGTGAACTGTAGATGGAACTACTGCCGTTTTCAATATAAGTTCCCAGTTTGTCGAATGAGTAACCGCCCAGTGAATAAGTTAGTGTAAAGGTCAGGTCTATCCATTTGTAATTCAGGATATTGGTGAATCCTCCTGATACTTTGGGAGTAGCGGTTTTGTACGGAATAGATTCTGCTTTGGCAGCGTCGGTGGTGAGTTCCCGATTGTAGCTTCCGTCTTCATTTTTTGTATTCAGATAATATTGGGCAGAACCGGTCAGCGGGTCTACTCCGGCAAACTCTTTTACATAAAACGTATGATAGGGGAGTCCCACTTTATGGATGAACCATGTTCCCTCAATCGTCTGGTCTAATAGTCCGTTGAGTGAAACGATCTTATTCCGGTTATGGCTCAGGTTGAAAACACTGGTCCAGTTAAAGTCGTTGGAAACAACATTCAGCGTACGCAATTCAAACTCTACTCCCTTGTTGTTCAGGCGTCCGATGTTGCTTAAATAACTGGTAAATCCGGTAGTGGCGCTGATGGGGAGACTGTAAAGCAAGTCTTTGGTATCCCGGTTGTAATATTCCAGACTCGCAAAAATACGATTGATAAATGAAAGATCGATGCCCAGATTCAGGCTGTAATTCTTTTCCCATGTCAACAGATCATTGGGTTGTGCCGATTCATACGATCCGGCTGCCTCCATGTAGTTTTCTCCATAACTGTACAATCCTTTGTAGCCGTAGTATGAACCGGGCTGATTTCCGTTTACACCATACGAGGCACGTATTTTGACATCACTCAGAACTGGCTTTACGGCTTTCATGAAATTCTCGTTGCCTAAATGCCACATACCTGACACAGACCAGAAATTTCCCCAGCGGTTGTTGGGTGAAAGGCGTGAACTTCCGTCGCGACGGTAACTTCCGGCGATGTAGTAACGGTCGTCATAGTCATAATTCAGTCGTGATAGATAAGAAATCATCCGATAGGCTTGGGTGGCAGACTTAAAACTGTTCAATACGGCGGCATTATCCGGTTCTGTCAGTTTATCACTGGGGAGTTTGGACTTTTCACCCGAAGCGTGGTCTGTCTGGTAGCTTTCTATTTCATAAGCCGCCAATACATCGAGATGATGTTTGTGGGCGAAAGTACGCACATAGTTCAGTGAGGTCGATGAGATCAGTTTGCCGTATTCAATGAAGCCTTTGGCTGTCTGGGCGTCGCTTCCGCTTTTAGGACCTGCCGAGCTCAGAGGGTTATAGTAGCGTGAATCCTTCTGGATAGTATAATCATAGCTTAATGTCTCTTTTAGTTTGAGACCTTTGATCGGCTCTATCGCTGCGTAACCGGTTGAAAACATACGTGTCATGCGCACACGGTTGTAATCGGTGAGTATGTCGCGCAACGGGTTCAAGCTGGTGCCGTCATAAGCTCCTACGTAGTTTCCTTCTTCATCACGCACCACCATGGAAGGGGTCATGGTCATGGCTACGCACAAGAAAGGGTTGATGGATGATCCGCGTTCCTCATTCATTTCCTGATTCATTTGCGAGAACATCATATTTGCTCCTACTTCCCCGTATTTGCCGACTTTCTGCGTCATGTTCAAGCGCGCAGAGTAACGGTCCAGGCTGGAGTTTTTGGCCAATCCTTCTTGATTGTTGTAGCCGAGCGAAGCATAGAATGTAGAACGGTCGTTACCGCCGGAGACGGAAGCTTCATAACTCTGATGCATAGCGGTGCGGAGCAGCTCTTTTCGCCAGTCCGTGTATCCCATGGCCGGCTTATATGCATATGTGCCGATATTGGAATTGGCATATTCATTCGGAGACTCCATACCGTTGTCTATTGCGTAATTCAGCAATCCTTCATAGAGCAGTTCTTTCCGTTGGTCACCGTTGAGGGTAGGGCGGAAGTCGACGGCCGCATGAGAGAAGCCGCCTGATACGTTCAAGTCCACGCGTACCTTTCCGGTATTTCCTTTTTTAGTCGTGATTAATATGACGCCATTGGCGGCGCGGGAACCATACAGGGAAGCCGCTGCCGCATCTTTGATTACAGTCACGTTTTCAATATCCGACGGATTCAGTGTACTCATTATATTGGTCTTGGAGTTGTTCATATATGCTGCATCAGGACCACCGGAACTCATACTCCCGGAAGTAACCGGTACTCCATCAATGACAAACAAAGGTTCCTGTGAAGCGTTGAACGATCCCATTCCTCTGATGCGAATACTTTGGTTGGCACCCGGTTGACCGGAACTGCTGGTTATTTGTACACCGGTAGTCATACCTTGCAACTTTTGCTCAACGCTCATCACGGGTACTTCTTTCAGCATGTCTGTACGCAGCGTATTGGCCGATCCTGTGAACGAGGATTTGGAGAAATTACCATATCCTGTTACTACTACTTCGTCAATATCCATCGTTTCGGGGATCAGTACTATTTTGAGTTCTTTCTCTCTGCGGGGGACGCGTATTTCCTGTGTCTTCATTCCCACATAAGATGCGACCAGCATCTTGGTTCCGGTTTCCACGGACAACTGAAACTGACCGTTGATATCGGTAATCACTCCTTTGGTGGGATTCCCCTTTACACTGACGGTGGCACCGATAAGTGGTTCATTATCCTCTGATGATATAACAACACCGGATATGTTCAGTTGCTGAGCGGATGCATATGAAATACTCAACAAACAAAACAGTAAGCTAAAACATAATGTTAACCTTTGATTAATCTTCATACTTTTATATTTAAAAATACATTTGCTATAAAGTCGATACAAAGGATATACCAATAGGATATAAAGAAATGCTGAAAAGATAAGATACAGATTAACAGCGGGGTTGAAAAAAATGATATTATTGGGGAGGTGTGGAAAAATGTGGAAAGGTGTGGAAAATATCCCCAATCATTGGTACGATAAATAGCATGGCTATATGGATTATCGTACCGATAATGATTGGGGATATAGATATTCACTGTGTAGGCAGCATTCGCTCCTATGTTCAGATAAACGTCAGTTTCTGCGGTAATTCAGATAAACTTCTGCTATAGGCATGATAAACGTAGTGTTCAAACAAGTTAATCTAATCGGCAGATGGATTTACAGAATTACTTAAAGTTCACACTTTGGCATCCGCTGCCCTCCGATGTAAAGTCCCTTCACTTTTAGGTTCATGATTCCTGAAAATGTTGAAGATGGATGTGCTATCGGTTTTACAAAATAGATGTTTTTCATCACAAAATTTTGTATCATCTGGTTGTTGTCTACCATAGTTTGGATAAGAGCCCATTTATTTCCCGGTTTCCAGAACGAACAATTTTTAATTTCGATCTTTTCATATAAAGGCCAAGAAGTGGAACTATTGTAGTTCACGAATCGGATGTCTCCACTACCATTTCTGCCGACTATTGCATGATAATTATCAAAATAGAAGCCTTTTAGTAGTCTGCCGCACGTGTCGGTTTCAGGATTGTTGCTCTTGGTATTGATTCCTGCGCGTATACAGTGGGCTAAGCGTGTCCATCCGATGGCATTGCTAATACGGATGTTCTCGGTATCGGAGTTGCTCCAGTTGAGGCGATCTTTGTTGTAGACACCTGCAGCCGCGAAAGTATTTCGTATTTCTGCCGGATTTGCGTCCGTATTGGTTAAATTGATGGATTTGTTTTCAGTGTAGGTGCGTCTCGGAAATTCATTCGAGGGATTATAATGACCAGTTGCAAACGCATCGTCATTTCCTAAAGTAATGGAGCCATTGACTGTGATGTTCTTGCCACTTGAAAGATTGAGTCCGTCAATCCATCCATGATTGTAGGGAGAAAGGCCTTTTATGTTGTTCAGATTAATGTCCACGACATCATGTGTTTCCCAATTCCATTGCTGAGAATCTCGCATATATGTATCATTAAATGTGATGTTGTTTGATTTCTTTATCACTACACCACCTTGATGTGGGGTGTTTTTTGCGTCTTTTCTGTCGGTTGAGAAAGAGAGGCAGCCTTGCCCATCATGTATGCCACGACCGGAAATTGTTATATAGCTGGAGTAGGCAATGTATATTGCAGGCTCGATAGCTTCTCTACATTCTTTCTGACGGTTTATCATGAGTGCATTTTCGTCGGTATAAACGAAAAGAGGTTTTCCACCATTGTTGGCGTCTCCGTTCCAGTTGTGTATTTTAAGTCCCGACCAGAGATAGACACCGGCGGGGATGTATAATGTATTGAGTTCGGGTGTATTTTTGATTTTTTCCAAAGCCGCTTGTAGTGCATCAGAGAGGTCGTTGTTGTCTCTTGCTCTTAAGTTGGGGAAGGCTACTCTTTTGCTTGTATATGAGACGAACCGACCTGCTTCGTGATTCCAGGTGAATAATCTTCCATCATTAAGACTAGCGTCTGTAACGCTCCCCGCAGGGCGGCAGATCTGTCCGACTGAGTCCGTATTTGGATTTTTTCGCAGATAGTTTTCAGAAAACGTCTTGAAATTAAGTACATTGGGGGCAGAAAGCGAGGGTTGCTTTGCTGGTTCCTCCAGAGGGTCGTTTATAAGCGTAAGTTGCGGGTTAGTTGTGGAGGCATCTTGCGGATCATCCCCGTTGATAATCACTATGGCATATGGCAAGTCTTTCACCATTTCGAATGTGAGTGTTTTTCTGTCAGCACTGATCACAAGCGCCTTTTGTGGATAAAAGCGCACTGGGTGGATAGTAACACTGTTGATCTCGGTCCCTCCTATGATATTGATCTCAATTTTAGGTGTCAAGCTGTTTGAGGCAAAGCGGGCAACATCCATATTATGCCCTTGATTTCCGTTAACAGTATTGTCGTAACGGATGGCAGGTACACTAACATTTGCGACTTTCACACCAAATCGTGTGGATATAACGTCATTTCTTACATGTGAAGGGTAGGCTACTCCGCTCGGTCCTGTGGCTGGGATGGTAAATGGTGTGTATGCATGTACGATATTGTTTTGTGCATACAAAGGTACTTCTGTCAATAAGAATAACATTACTGTCAGAATGTTGCAAAATAAAAAATTTCTATTCATAAAATTATTTATATAATAACTATTATTTATTTCAAATTATAGGTTTACAAAGAACGGAATTTTTTTTGAGAGTAATTAGGCTGAAAAGACACAGGGGGTATCCTTTTACGTTGCATTGCTTAAAAAAAAAGAATTATGATTCAAATTAACCTATAAAATGCAATAAATAATCCCGAAGGAGTGAGTTTTATTCAACCTTGCATTATAAAATTGAAAAATAGAAGGGCAAAGAATCTGTAAGAGCGGTTTCACTGAACGATACAAAACATGTATTTGTCGGATGAACTTTATTTTATCATAAACATATTAGTATTTGTTTTAAAACATCCTATACAGTAAGGAGTTATCTCTCTATCTTTGTTTGCTTGCCGATATGAAAATCAATTACTGAAGATTTCTCACAAACCGGACTGTTTGGGTTATTGACAGAGAATTCAGGAGATTTTTTTATATGGTGGAGTGATAATCTTGAAATGGAATATTTGCAGGCATCCCAATATACCATACCTTCTGCTGATCGAAGTTGGGACGGTTGGAGCAATCTTATGGGGTATATGCAACTATACATAATATTAATCTTTAAAAGAGTCTGGTATCAATGAAGTTTGCTGAATATTGACCTTTGTGTTGGCACGGATGGTGTTTATTGTTTAAAGCCGACTATGATAATCATAATATAAAGAGATATAGTATGAGATAAAAAAACATTTTATGGTATAATTTGAATAATATAACACCATGATAGGAAATATACTACTTTTTGCTTCAATATGAATGAAGGAGCTACATCTAAATTAGTCATTTTTGCTCCCATAAATTCCTAATAAAGAAGTTAAATGAGAAGAATAATTTGCTTACAGTTATTGATATGGTTGGGCTTTTTTTCACTGGTAGCTCAAACATTGAATATTTATCCTATTCCCAAAGAGTTGATCTATAGCAAGCATAATGATGACTTTACAGTTTCAGTACGTTTACCCGGAAAAGAGTGGCAGGATCTATATGAGTATCGTGTTTTGGTAGATATGGATAACCCACAACCGGCCTCGATGGTGCAATTTGACTTCTCCGGCAGGGTGGAACTTCGCATAAGACCTAATAATCAGATGATTCATAAAGTAAAGATACGCCCCTTGTCAAAAGGAATTGAGTATACAGTACGTGAAAATATGATTTATTTCTCTTTGGATAAACCCGGAAAGTTCTCGATAGAGATTAATGAAAATAGAGTAAACAACCTGCATGTATTCGCTAACGAACCAGAGACAGAAGTGCCCAATCCAGATGATCCTGGAGTGGTCTATTTTGCTCCCGGATTTCACCGTCCAAAAGATTTGCCGGGAAATGCATTTACTATATCTTCCAATACTACTGTTTATCTAGCTCCTGGGGCAGTTGTGAATGGAAAGTTTATCTGTAATAATGTTGAAAATGTAAGATTTATAGGCCGGGGATATATTGATAATCCGGTACGTGGATTTGAGTTTACGCATAGTAAGAATATAGAGATAAATGGTATTACAGTTATCAATCCTGATCATTATACCGTATTGGGAGGAGAAGTAGACGGATTGAAGATTAATAACCTGAAAGCGTTCAGTTGCAAGGGATGGAGCGATGGCATTGACCTTATGAGTTGCAAAAATGTAGAGATTAAAGATATATTTATGCGAAACTCTGATGATTGCATAGCTCTTTATGCACATCGCTGGACATATTATGGGAATGTAAAAAATATAAAGGTATCTGACGCTATTTTATGGGCCGATGTGGCACATCCGATAAATATCGGAGGGCATGGTAAGGGAAACATTCTAGAGGATATTACTTTCTCAAATATAAATATACTACAGCATGATGAAGATGACAGGTTATATCAAGGCTGTCTTTCTATTAATGTGGCTGATGATAATGTTGTTCAGAATGTAAACTTTGAAAATATTTGGATTGATAATATTGAAGAAGGTCAGCTTTTTAATTTTAGGGTATTATATAATCCAAAGTATAGCGTATCACCCGGAGGTGGTATTCAAAATATTAAAGTCAAAAATATATATTATACTGGATATGGGGAAAATCCGTCAATAATTGAAGGGTATAGTAAGGAGCGTTTAATAAACAACATTACTTTTGAGAATATAATAATTAATGGAAAACAAGCCGGTATACTAGAAGATGCCAATATAAAAGTTGGAAAGTATGTTGAAAACCTAACGTTTCGGTAAGTCAATTTTCATGAATAAAAAATCAGTTATATATAATGAGAACAATTTATTTATTTTTTAGCTTCTTCATACTATCTATATTTTCTGTTTTTGGATCTATAGTAGATGTAGAGAAAACGCATATAAGAATAACCTCCCCTGATAGTTTGATACATTTTCATTTTTATCAGCGGATGGATTCTGACGAACAATATCATCTTTATTATTCCATATCGTACAAAGATAAAGTGATCATAAAAGAATCCCGAATGGGATTAGAACTTGATAATAAGGTCTGGGAAATGGCACTCGCAGAAGATATTCAACGAAAAGACAGATGGTATTACGATTTGATTTTTCGTACCGTCGAATATAAGAATTGTAGGAATAACTGGAAACCTCTTTATGGTGAACGTGGCTTGATTACAGATAATTGGAATGGTGCTCTTCTTAAATTTGAAAAGAGTAATAATTCGGGTTATTCCATGGATATTGAAATTCGAGTCTATAATGAAGGAGTTGCTTTCCGTTATCTTTTTCCTGAACATCCGAATGCTATTTACCATAAAGTCATAGCTGATGATACGGAATATACCTTCGAAAAGGGGGCACAGACTTGGTGTGCTTCGTGGGCACAGGGAATTTATAAGCAATTAAGCATACCCGAATGGAAAGGAATTTATGAACGTCCTATGACGATAGGGTTACCCAATGGATTATGGGTTTCTATAGCGGATGCTGATGTAGCTGATTGGTGTTTAAGCCGCTTTAAAAAAAATATTCAGAAACAAAATACAATATCAACGGATATGTATGATGTGGTTGATGTTGTGACTCCTGGAAAGACACCATGGAAAGCTATCTTGATAGCGGAAACACCAGGTAAGTTGCTTGATAATAATGATATGATCCTGAATCTGAATCAAGATTGCACACTTGATTTTAGTTGGGTGAAACCCGGCAAGATTCTGCGGGAAATAACGTTAACTACTGAAAATGCCATTGAGTGTATTGATTTCTGTGTGGAACACAATCTCCAATATATTTTATTTGATGGAGGCTGGTATGGTCATGCTACTACATTTCGGGCGGATGCGAGCTATGTGTCTGTACCAATTGATCTAGCAAAAGTGATTGCATATGGTAAGGAAAGAGGAATAGGTGTCTGGTTATATGTTAACCAACACGCTTTACAAAAACATGCAAAGACACTATTTCCTCTCTATAGGGAGTGGGGTATAGTAGGTTTAAAGTTCGGATTTGTACAATATGCAACCCACCGATGGTCAGTCTGGATGCATGATTTAGTTAAATTGGCCGCTGAAAATCAGCTTATGGTAAATATACACGATGAATATCGTCCCTCAGGTTTTAGCAGAACTTATCCTAACTTGTTGACCCAGGAAGGGATTCGGGGAAATGAAGAGTTTCCGGATGCAACTCATAATACCATACTACCATTTACCCGTTTGATTTCCGGTGCTGCGGACTATACTATTTGTTACTATGATAAACGGCTGAAAACAACACACGCTCATCAATTAGCAGCGTCAGTAATTTTTTATAGTCCGTTGCAAACATTATTTTGGTATGATAAGCCTTCTTTTTATAATAATGAGCCTGAAATTACTTTTTTTGAAAATTTGCCAACAGTATTCGATGATTCAACTGTGCTTTTGGGAGAACCGGGTAAACAAGTTTTTATGGCACGCCGGAAAAAAGATGATTGGTTTGTTGGCGGTATTACCAATAATAACGGTTCTAACGAGATAATTACATTAAACTTCTTAGAGCCGGATAAAACTTATTTGGCAATTGTGTACACCGATGATGAGAATGAGAGGACCTCAACTCATGTTAAATGTTCCAGTTTTCTAACGGATTCGTCACAACAAATGAAATTTAAATTAAAACCTAGTGGTGGAGTGGCTATTCATTTTGTTCCGGTGATGAGAGGTGAACGGATTAAATATAAGAAATATAAGGGGCAATGGTTGTGATATATAGTACGATTTTGCTCATGAATAGGAATATCCCATTTTTTGTGCTAAAATGTCCTTGTGTTTTTTTATCAGATGACTCATATTTGCAGTGACTAATTAAAGTGATGTTATGAAAAGCATGGAAACGAAAGCATATTCGATAATTGAAGAAGCGTATAAAGAATATTATCCGGTTATATACCGATATGTTAGATGCCGTATAAAATGTAAATATGAAGTTGAAGATCTAGTGCAAGACGTTTTTATGCGTTTGTTGGATTATGACAATATGCTTCAAAAATCTACCATTCAGTCTTTTCTTTTCACTATCGCACGTAATCTTGTGACAGACTATTTGCGCTGTTATTATAGAAAACAGGAAATGATATCGTGCGCCTATGAAAATGCTATTGAATTTACTTGTGGACCTGAAGAAGAAATCATTGTTAAAGATTTACTTTTCATGGAAAAAATGAGGTTAAGTGTATTTCCGCAACAACGTCAAAGGGTTTATTCCATGAGCCGATTTGAGGAAAAAACACTAAGTGAAATTTCAAAAGAACTTCAATTGAGCATGAGTACAGTAGAAAATCATCTGTTTATAGGCAGAAAAATTATGCGTAATTATATTCGAATGTGCATTTAAGTGAATATATAATGCATCAATATGATTGGTGCGATAGTAATTTATTGCATCGTGTATAGTAATTGTTTAAATGTTGGACTGACAAAATCATTTATACAGGGAACGTGAAGGTATTCTTGCATATATGATTTAGTATATTTTAATTTTATACAGTCAAATTAAAATTAGTGTTAATTAATATTTTGTTAAACATCAATCTTGTACAATGAAGAAAAAGATTTTAAAATGCTGTATGGTAAGTGCCCTGCTTCTTACTTCTACTGTGTATGCACAGCAGATTCAGAATATACGGGGTATGGTTGCCGATACTGATGGAAAGCCCTTATCAGGGGTGGTAGTCCAAGTGCCGGGGACGAAAAAGCAAGCATTAACGGACGTGGACGGCTATTTTGATTTACCGATTACAGAGGGAACGAAACTCAGTTTCTCTCATCCTGATTTTTACTCTCAGGAGACATGTTACAAGAAAAAAGGACGTTTCATTGTCCAGATGGCTTCACGTGCGATGCCCGGTCCGGAAGATAAAGAGATAGTGGTCGACCGTTTACGGGGGACTTCTAAGAAAGGAGAATTGACAGAAACAATTGGTTTTATAAATGGGACGTCAGTTACATCCACTCCTACTTATAATTTTTTAGGGGCTATACAAGGAAGGATGCCGGGGCTGAATATTTATCGTCAAGGTGGTGATATGCCAGCTGCTTATGGATGGAAAGTACGTAATTCACGTACGAATTTATTTTTAGTGGATGGAATTGAACGTGACTTTTACACTATGGACCCAGATCAAATCGAAAGCGTACAGGTGTTGAAAGATGGACTTTCTACCGTGATGCTGGGACAACGTTCTGCTGCAGGTGTCATTAATGTGATAACAAAGAAAGGTAACGTAGGTCGTCCTAGGTTTTCATTTACTGCCGAAACAGGTTTTGAAAAAGCGTTAAAGCTGCCGGATTTGCTTGGAGCCGTAGATTATATAACATTAGTGAACGAGGCCTATGCTAACGATCTCCGTGAACCGGGAGCTTATATTGAGGCCTATAATCCGGCAATTATAGAGAAATACCGGAATAAGGAGAATCCTTACCTTTATCCTGATGTGGACTGGTATGATGAGTTGTTAAATAATACAGCTCCTGTTCATCGCTACAACTTTAATGTATCTGGAGCTACGAATAGCTTTAATTACTTTGTAGATCTTGACTGGTATCGTGAGAATGGCTTTTTTAAAACAAATGATGCGAATAGTTACAATACCAATGCACAGACTAACCGATTTTCTGTACGCTCTAATTTAGGCGTCAAAGTAACTTCAACAACTTTTATGCAGATTAATCTGGCTGGACGCCAAGAACGTTATAATCAACCTGCTGCAGGCACCCGGTCATTTTATAGTAATATACTTACTACACGTCCTAATCGTTATCCTGTTTATAATCCGGATGGATCTTATGGTTCGTATATAGACTCGAAGGCAAATCAGAATTTGAAAGGTCTGTTATATGACAATGGTCATCAGTTTAAAGACAGCCGTCATATGTCTTTTGATTTGACGATCAAGCAAAAAATGGATTTTTTGCTTGATGGTCTTTATTTGGAAGCTACTGGTTCTTATTATTCTGCGACTTCATATCTTACTACTCGTAGTAAAGAGTTTGCAGCTTATTTATATAAAGAAGATGGTTCTTATCAGCAGGTAGGTGAAGATAAGGACCAAGGTAACTCTGGAAATAAAGACCAGCGTTATCGTATTACTTTCTTGAAGGGAGCGGTTGGCTATGATCATTCATTCGGTAAACATAAAGTGGCTGCTTTGTTTGTAGCCGATCTGAATCAAATCCAAGATCAAAATGTACAGAAGGGATATTTGAGAAATTATACAAATTATTCCGGTCGAATGAATTACAACTATGATGATCGCTATTTAGCAGAGGCTGTATATACTCGCGGTGGATATAACTGGTTGGCTCCGGGCAACCGTTGGGCCGATTACTGGGGTGTGGGAGCTGCATGGAATGGACATAATGAATCATTTGTGAAAGAATTGAACATCTTTAGTACGCTGAAACCACGTATTTCTTATGCAGTAACAGGGCAGGCTATCTGTGATTATGCTGAATATAAACAGTCCTATGGCACCTCTAAGGTTCATTTGTATGGTGGTCCTTTTGATAATAAATGGACAGAGGAGAACAAAACAGCTTCGCGGCTTAATCCGGAAATAGCTAAGAAATTAAATGTGGGTATTGATTTGGGATTTCTCAATGATCGTCTAGCCTTTACATTTGATTATTATCAGAATAGGTTCTCTGACGTGGTGGCTACTTCTGAAATCAAAACGGCGATTCTTGGCAATGTTTACCCACGTTCTAATTGTGAAAAATATTCTTATACAGGTACGGAAATGGTACTTACTTGGCAAGATCGTATAAGAAATTTCAATTACTTCATTAATGGTAATTTAAGCTTTGAGCAGTCTAAATTCGAATATTCTCCGCAACTACCGAAGGCTTATCCGTGGATGAGTCGATTAGGAGATCCGGTAGGAATGACCTATGGATATGTGGCTGATGGAATTTTCCAAAGTCAGGAAGAAATCGATGCTTATGATGCTTTCTTGCCATCTGCTGTAAAGAGTACGATTATGCCGGGGGATATTCGTTATAAGGATTTGAACGGTGACCATATTATTGATATGCACGACCAGACCAATTTAGGTTCAAAGAAGGCTAAGGGATATTATGGTATTTCTGCTGGATTTAATTATAGAGGATTTGATTTTTCTGTATTTGCACAGGGGACTCTCAATCGCCAAGTGTATTTGAACGGTGACTTTATGGACGGTTCAGGAAAAAAAGGCGAGGGTGCTATTACTTCTTATGTTTTAGGACGTTGGACTCCCGACAATCATACTAACACTCATACTCGCGTATGGTATGGTAGTAATAACAACAACAGGCAAACTTCCTCATTCTGGATATATGACGCTGATTTTTTCCGCTTGAAAAATGTAGAAATCGGCTATACGTTACCTACGCTGTTGACGCGCAAGTTAGGTATTCCTTCTGTACGCATCTATGCGCAAGGTATGAATCTGTTGACAGTTTCTGAGATTTTTGATGTACGCAAAGATATTGATCCTGAAATATGGGGCGGCAGTTTCCCTATGACGCGTACTATTAACTTTGGTATAAGCATAAAACTATAAAAGATGAAACGATATATACATAATTTAATTGGTGTATTGGCTGTGTTTGGTGTCTTTTTTTCCTCCTGTGAGGATATGGAAAACGAACCACTTGAAATACAGTCGGATATTTACGTGTGGGACGAGGATGATTATACGGGTGACAACGCAAGGCAATGGTTGAACTTTATTTACTCGTTTATACCTGCAGGTATGGACCGTTTTAATGGACAACCTATGGAGGTATTGACTGATGATGCGATTCCAACTGATAGGGCCAATGCTAACTGGTCGGTAATAAATTCTGGATATTCGACTACTAATATGTTTCCTTTAGAGCATAGAAAAGCGGATACGTATGGTGAAAGTTGGGCATTGCTTTACAAGGCAATTCGTTATTGTAATATATTTTTGCAGAATTATGAGAAAGTGCCTTGGTCGGATTGGGAAGAGGCATCTTATCACGCCAATGAGGCTCGTGCTTTGAGGGCATATTTTTATTGGCTTTTGGTACGTACTTATGGAGGAGTCCCTTTGATTTATGACAAAGTGTTTACGATGGATAGCCCTGAACTACGTACATTACAAAGAAATAGCTTTGCAGAATGTGTCCAATACATTAAGGATGAAATAGATGCGGTGAAGGATAACTTACGTCTCTATTCAGATATTGGTGAGCGTAAATCACCTGATGAAAAAAAGAATAGTTTTGCTGAAGGAATAGACAGCAATTGGAAACATGTACGTAAGTGGGGCTTGTTGGGACTTGAAGCCCGTATGTTGCTATATGCTGCAAGTCCATTGGTTAATGGTACGGGTAATGCGGCAGAACCTTGGCTTGGTTATCCCGAAAATGATCCTAACAGATGGAAAGAAGCAGCGGATATTTGCCGCACAATTATTAATACGAATCAGTTTATACTTGAAAAAGATCGAACACGATTGAGTCGTACAACAATCAATGGGGAAGTATTGTGGATGAAAAAAGGGCAGGATGGTAACGCTCTCTATGGCGATAATTGGGGATATAAAAATTCACCTATGGGTTCTATGGATATGGGAACTTGGGCGGGTAGTGGTCGTCCCTGTCTTGGTCAAACCAGTCCTACACAAGAATTAGTAGATGCATTTCCAATGAAGAATGGAAAGTCCATTGACGAAGCTAAAGAGAATGGCGAATATAATCCACAAGATCCTTATAAGAATCGTGATCCACGTCTTACACAAACTGTGTTTTATCACAATAGCCGTTGGTTGAAAGCAACTGTAGATATATCGGAAGGTGGGAAAGATAATAATTCCATAAACCCGGCGCGAGAAGGAAATCGGACGAAGACCGGTTATTACCTGAAGAGACATTTAGCCGAAAATGAAGAAGACACCCAATTTGGTAAAACTAATTTCCACTCTTCGATAGTTTCTTCTTGGCCGGTGGTACGTTATGCTGATATTTTATTGATGTATGCAGAGGCACAAACCGAATATTTGAATAAAGCGCAAGGAGCAAGTATTATCAATGATGAATTAGTGTATAAGTCGATTGAAATGGTACGTCAGCGCGCAGGACTTAATCCTTATACTTTGAAAAGAGGAATGAGTTATGATCAACTCATTAAATTGATACGTAATGAACGCCGTTGTGAGTTTGCTTTTGAGGAAAGCCGTTTTTGGGATATTCGTCGGTGGAAAATTGCTAACGACGTTTACTCCAAACCATTGCATGGCGTGAAGATAACTAAAAAAGAAGATGGAACTTTTCATTATGATTATAATATGGAGGTAGCAAAACCTTACTGGGACGATCGTATGTATCGTCTTCCGATAGATCATAATGAAGTTTTATTTAATCCGAATATAGTACAAAACCCGGGTTACTAATTTGTAAACAGAATATTTATGAAAGTTAAGAATATCATACTATTCTTGTTGTTCCTCTTCCTGGGAGCAACAATCTACGCCCAAAATACGGTAGTTAGGGGTAAGGTTCTGGACGAGAATGGCGAGCCGCTAGTAGGTGCTACCGTGCAGGAAACAGGAAATAAAGCAAATGGCACTATTGTAGATGTAAATGGTGATTTTGTTCTGAAAGTGAAGAGTTTGAATGGGAAACTTACCGTTTCTTATGTAGGTTATCACACTTTGGAGGAATCCATGGGTAATCGATCTTTTATAAAGTTGGTTTTGGCACCGGACTCAAAGGGGTTGGATGAAGTTGTGATTTTGGGTTACGGCCAGCAAAAACGTATTACTATGACTGGTGCTGCAAGCAGTATTAAAGCAGAGGAGATTAAACGTGTACCTGTGGGTAGTATAAACAATGTGTTGGCTGGGCGCTTGCCGGGTTTTTTCTCCGTGCAACGTAGTGGTCAACCGGGAGCCGATGCTGCAGACTTTTTTATTCGTGGAAGTAATTCATTGAATGGCGACAGAAAGCCTTTGATAATTGTAGATGATATAGAATATTCGTACGAGCAATTGGCACAAATCAGTGCTAATGAAATTGAGAGTATTACGATTCTAAAAGATGCTTCTACTACTGCTGTTTATGGATTGAAAGGTGCCAATGGTGTATTGGTTATAAAGACTACTCGCGGACAGGAAGGCAAACCTACCATTAACTTTACAGCTGAAGGTGGTATTAATAGGGCCATTAAAATGCCTACAATTCTTGACGCTTATACAACGGCATCTCTTTATAATGAAGCGCAGTTAAATGATGCATATGGGCTGAGTGAGCAACCGGTTCTTCAGTTTTCTCCCAGCGATTTGGAGTTTTATCGCAATGGTCTTGATCCTTATGGTCATCCTAATGTAGACTGGGTAAATACGGTGCTTGCCAAACAATCTTCTTCTGCACGTTTTTCCGTAGATATACGTGGTGGTAACAAGTTTGTGAAATATTTCACATCTTTGGCATATTATACTCAAGGCGGTATGATGAAACATTATACTCCTATTCAGCCTGGTGAAGATGTTGATAACAACTATTATTACCGGCGTTATAATTTCCGTTCTAATTTGGATTTTACACCGACTAAGACTACAAGTATTCGCTTGGACTTGAACGGGCGTTTTGAGACACAGAACACTCCTGCCGGTTCAGTAAAAGGTTCGCTTTTTGATGAGATTAAGAATTACAGCATATTGACTCCCTATGCAATGCCATTGACTCTGCCTAATGGTAAGCCTTCGTATGCCACTCATCCTGGTGTGGATACTTCAAATCCGGTAAATCCAATTGCCCGTTATGCCAATTGTGGTTACAAGCGTTATTATAAGAATAATTTTAATGTATTGTTGAGTGCCGAACAAAAACTTGATTTCATTACCGAAGGATTATCGGCAATGGCTACGGTTTCATATGCCGGTAACTTTAATGAAAGACGTGAATTGACACGTAGTGTAGATCTTCCCGCTTATTTGTATGATCCGGACAATAATTCTTATATTGCCCGCGGAGGAGGTTCTAAAAAATTTCCGACTTATTCACTAGGTGGAAATGATGATACCTTTAACTATAAGGTTACTTATCAGGGTAGATTGAATTATGATCACACTTTCAATGCGACACACCATCTTTACATGTTGTATCTTATCAGTCGCCAGTCATACATAAATCAAAAGAATTTGTCGGACAATGACCAAAGTATGACATGGCGTTTGGGATATGATTTTAAACATCGCTATATGGTGGAATTCAATGTAGCTTATAATGGTAATGACCGTTTTGTCGGAAAGAAAAAGTTTGGCTGGTTCCCGGCTGTTTCGGTAGGTTGGAACCTGTCGGAAGAGACGTTTTTCAAGAGTGCTTTCCCGTTCTTCGACTTGTTTAAGTTGCGTGCCTCTTACGGTCTGGTCGGTAGCGATAATTCTTTTGGAAAAGATAAAAATACAACGGATGTCATTTGGAAAGGGGGAGGTAATCCCTGGGGAAATACGACAACTGAGGGAGAACTGGTGTATGTCGATGCCACCTGGGAGAAAGAACGTAAGCTTGATGTTGGTTTGGATATGAATATGATTGATGGACGCTTGCGCTTTACGATAGATTACTTTCGTAACCAGCGTTATGATCAGCTGATTGCAAGTGGTGACATACCTGCTATTATCGGACAAACACTACCCAAACGCAATATCGGTAAATCCGAGAATTCAGGTTTTGACGGTGAATTGAATTATCGTGGTTCTATAGGTGATTTTAGTTACAATGTGGGTACTACTTTTTCTTATGCTAAAAATAAGGTGGTATATGTTAGTGAAGCACCGGCTTACCCTTATCAGGCACAAACCGGACATCGTATAGGCACGAAGTTGGGATTGAAGTGCGTTGGCTTTTATCAACAAGAGGATTTTGATGAAAATGGTAAGTTGAAAGAAGGTATTCCGGCTCCAGCTTGGGCAAGCAATTTGCAACCCGGTGATTTACGCTATGCTGATTTGAATGGTGATAATTTTATCACTGATGCTGATAAAACATATATATCTAAGCCCGATACGCCTACTTGTACCTATGGTATTACTCTTGGAGGTAGCTGGAAAGGATTATCGTTTAATATGTTGTGGCAAGGAGCATTCGATTATGCTATTCCTAATATGGGAGGTAATCTTATACCTTTTGTCAACAATATGCAAGAATTGATGCTTGAACGCTGGACTCCGCAAAATACGAATGCTCGTTTTCCACGTTTGGGAATTACTACTTGGGAAAATAATAATTATAATACCCATCTTTCTGATTTCTGGTATTTGGATGCTTCGTATATTCGTCTGAGAAGTGCGGAAATTGCCTATCAGTTGCCACAGGACTGGCTGCGAAAAACTACAAAAGATATAGTGAAAGCAGTGCGCTTGTATGTTACCGGTTACAATCTGCTCAACTTTTCTAATCTGACGAAGCTGAGTATGGACCCTGAAAATACGAGCAGTTCGGTTTATCCTACACAGGCAAGTTATATGTTTGGAGTTCAATGTGCATTTTAAGAAATAATAATATGAGACTGAAATATATCACAAAGTTTTTTTTAGTTGCTGCTTGCGGACTTGTCACTTTTGCAGCATGCAGTGATGAGTATCTTGATAAGAAAGTAGACGTTTCTGAAACGCAAGAGAAGGTCTATTCGGACAGTGCGAAAGTTGCAGGTGTTGTCAATGGCTTTTACGGTCAAATCGGCTATTCCCATAGTTATAAACGGTTCGGGCAGTGTGGTCTTGATTTTCCTGCCAAAGAACTGGAGGCAAGAGGGGCGGAACTAAGCATGGGTATGTACTTAGCTCAAGGAACGGTCAATGTTAATAATGCGGGAAACGATGCGTGGAACAATACGTATAATAAATGGCGCGCTATCAACATTTTCATGAACAATTACAATGAGGGGAAGATAGCGGCTATTCTGAGTTCAGACCCGAATAAACCGGGTGAGACCCTTACTAAGGCCACCATTGAATATTGGAAAGGACAGGCTTTCTTTCTTCGTGCATGGTTTATAGCCACGATGATAAAACATTATGGTGGAATTCCTTTGATTGAAGACCGGGTGTATACTGAAAATGATAAGATCGATGTGCCTCGATCTACATATGGAGAAAGTGTTAAGTATGCAGTAGACCAGTGTGACAGTGCTTTCTATTATTTGGAGCGTTCGGGACATATTTACAGTCAGGGGACTGTTAATCCTGTAGGAAGCATTCATGGGAAAAGCGAAGGGCGTGCATGCGGTATGGCGGCTCTGGCTTTGAAGGCGCGTATTCTTCTGTATGCGGCAAGTCCGTTAGTGAATTGTAAACGTGAAGATGATCCGAACTTGCTGGTTTCTTATGGAGATTACGATGCAGCTCGTTGGAAGACTGCTTATGATGCAGTTAAAAGATTTATAGACCTTAATAATGCTAATTCATGGTATGAGCTACGTCCCGGTCAAAAAGACAACACTACAGCGGCCAAAAGCTGGTGGCCTCGGTTCTATTATGCGTTTATGCATGATGCTGTTACGAATAAAGAACCTATATTTTGCGATTTTCTTTCGAATGAACAAGGTGACAGCCAGAATCGTGTAGCATTGGATGCTTATTATTCTCCTAATTCACGTATATCACGATTTGCTAATTTGAATAAGCTTACAGGCTTTCCTACACAGGAACTAGTAGATGCTTTCCCTATGGCTGATGGTTTTCCGATTCGTGATAGCCGGAGTAAGTATACATACGAGGATGGTGATGATATGTATCTGAATCGTGATCCGCGTTTGAAGGCAACAGTATCTTATAATGGTGCTTATCGTATGATGAATGCTTATAAGGATGCGTTAATGAGGACATATACTGGTGACATGGTAACAACCGGGAATCCTGATGAGACAAGTGCTATAAAAGATGGTATTTATCAGCCAAATGCGACAACTACAGGATACTATCGCATGAAATTTATTTTGGATAATGGTGGCTTGGAAACCTACGACTATCGCCCGACTATCCTGATGCGTTATGCGGAGATTTTATTGATTGCTGCAGAAACTGCTAATGAATTGGTTGCAGACGGAGCATTGGCTCCGGAAGAATCAAAGGAGTATATTCGTATGATTCGCCAGCGTGCTGAGATAGAAGAAGGAGAATCTAATAAATACGGTGTTATGGATGACATCAAAAAAGAAGATATGCGCAAGCTGATTCAGACAGAGCGTCAGATAGAACTGGCGTTTGAAGAACATCGCTATTGGGATGTACGCCGTTGGAAGATTGCAAAAGAAGTGTTGGGCGGTCCTAGTCATGGAATGGAGATTACACGCAGGGTACTTGATGATGGAGGCGAAAGCTTTAGTTATCGTCGTATAGAGGTGCTGAACCATGTATGGGATGATCGGCTGTATTGGTGGCCCGTTCCACAAAGTGAAATGTCAAAGTCTGGCGCATTGATTCAGAATCCCGGGTATTAATGTTAATAAATAAAAAATAAAGAAACATGAAATCTATAAACTATATATTGATAGTTGCCTTGATGTTACTGTTTCACGGTTGCGTGCAAGGCGAAGGCATGGTTTCCGGGGAAGGGGAAACGTATAAGATAAAGGCTGACCTTCAAACAAAAGGGGAGGTAGAAGGCTTTTATGACAAAGGAACAGGAACATTGACGTTGCTTGTGTCGTGGACCGATCTGTTTGTAAAAGGAGAAGATGAGATAGTCGGTGTTAAGATTTACAAGGGAGCACAACACAATGGAGCGATTCGTTTTCTAAAATATTTGAATAATAATCCCACTAATGAAGCTGGCATAAGTTTTGTTATTTCTTCTTATCAGGGGCTATCAGCTGCTGAAGAACAAGCTTTGTTGGCAGGCGAACTTTATTTGGCTATTTCTACGGAAAAGCATCCTGATGGCATTGTTTCCGGACAGATTACAACTTCTGTTTATGAACAGTTGAATTCACATAAGATAAAGAAAATCAAACTACAGGATGATGCTACGGAATTTCGGGTGAAGATGGGTACTACAGCTAAATTGCCGCTTTTAGTTATACCTTATTATGCTGCGAATCCGGCGGTGAAGTATGAATCATTGAATACAGATGTGTTTACAGTAGACAGTGAAGGTATGATTAGTGGCTTGAAACCGGGAGTTGGAAAAGTAAAAGTAACTTCTACGGACGGGACAAATATTGTAGCCACTTTTGATATTAAGATAACTAGTCCGGAAACGGTTAGTGATATAATCTTTGCCGACTCGGATAATTTGTTTATTATTAAGGGTGAGGAACCACTGCAACTGGTATGGTCGGTATTACCTGAAACAGCTGTAAATAAATCTGTTAAATTCATTTCGTCTGATGAATCCATAGCTACGGTTGATGCGGAAGGACGTGTTACGGCACTTTCGTCAGGTACGGTAACTATCACAGCAATGGCGGCTGATGGTGCTGGAACTTCGTCTACCTGTGTGGTGAAAGTTTATGGCACTTTCCGAATGCTTGATCGTGCAAAATGGACGGCAACAGCTACTTCCTGGCAAGTGAACAATGAGCCTTGGAAGGCTATTGACGGAGATGGTACCTCTTCTTCCTTGTGGCACAATATATGGAACAATGGTACAGGAAATGGTAATTTACCGCAGGCGTTGGTGATTGATATGGGTGATGAGGAACGAGTTTCACAATTAGAATTGGATAGGCGGAATGACAACAATACAGCGGACGTTCACACGGTGGAAATATACGTTGGCATGGATGCCGATACAGCTCCATTGGTCGGAACGATCGTTTTTGGTGATTCAAGCAACAAAGAGATTACAGGACGTGTATCTTTTGAACCTATGCAAGCTCGTTATTTGAAACTGGTGTTTACTAAGAGTAATCGAGGAAAATCTGTCAGTGCGGCTGAGGTCAGAGCTTATTTGCTGGAATAAAAGGAATTGTTTTTCAGGATGTAGAGAGGAATGTCATCATTCAACATTAGGGTTTGAACTTGTAATTTGAAACTTGACTATCCTTTTTGACAAGACAAGAGCCATATCGCAACTTAAATAGAGTTCGGTATGGCTCTTTAATGTTATTTATCGTGTCACAGTCCGGGATATTTTCCGTTTTAAAGAAATAATACGCCCATCCTCAGAAACTCCTTGCACGAGAATTGTATAGGGTGTATCGCTATCTGAGGTATAAAAATCAAAAGAAGCTTCTCCATTATCAGTTATAGGTACACAGGGATTCCAATAGAGAGTCGACCGGTTATCTTCCGATACAGAACTTTGCTTCTCTTCGGTATCATAACAGACCGGATAAAAACGTTTTAACCGCTGATACCCCAAAGGGGATACACGTACTACGTTCCTCACAAGTTCGGGGCGTGTTATTTCTCCCCGTTTTGTCATGATCAGAATAGCCCCGTTTGCTCCTTTCATTCCAAAAACTGCTGCTGACGCATCTTTTATGACTTCTATTTCATCTATTTCATCAATGTTTATATTCCTCACATCTTCAAATGTAGTAGGGATGTCATCCAGGAAAAACAGTTCATTTTTAATCCCACTCAGCATTACACTATCCCCGCTTATATATACTCCGGGAAATCTTTCCAACATGTCCGTCAACGATCTCGGATGGGGAGTCATTAATTCTTCCGCTGTTTTTACCCTTCCCATAAAAGAATGATATACTGATTTACCTATCTTCTTTACTGAATCTGCTTTTACAATGACTTCGTCCAACTGATAACTGTTCATTGCCTGGGCCAAGGAATCAAACCGTTCCTGGTTTTCATTCCGATAAGCATAAGATTTAGTTGAGTTAGCGTTATGGTTGACAACAGAATGTTTGAATGGATAGAATACTTCCGGTTCCACTATCGGCTGGATTGATTTATTACCTCTCTTGCCTGTTGCTCTTATGAGAAAAGTAGAGCCTTCGGGAAAATCAAACCCGGTAAAACAGAATCTACCCAAAGAGTCTGTATGTTGTTTGGCGCTAAAAAGAGATTCTATGCCAAAAATCGAAACTTCAGCATCTGTTTTTGCTTTGCGGCTATAAAAATCATAAGCAATTCCTTTTATTTCAGGAGATACATCAAAACGACCGCCCGGATGTTGATAATTACCGTTTAATAAATTCTTGAGATTGTAGCGTGGCCACTGCTGCCGGTCAGCAGACAAATCGGATTCCCATAGTAAATATGGAGCGATCATGCGGAGACTATCCAAACATACATTGGCATCATCCGTCACCGATACGGAAAAATTCCCTTTCAAAGGTTTTCCTGTCTCATCAAGCAGCTTCATGACAACGTTAACCTGTTCTCTGCGACTATAAGTTGGTTTATCTGTCGTAAACTTTATATCCGGACCTTTTCTTTCATTCGTACACAATAAATGTTGATCTAGAAGATGTAGCCGGTCATCCAGTAATAATGTCTGGACTACACCTGCCGGAAAGGTACTGATATCAAATAAATAGCGTTCACGTTCTTTTTCGAGGGCTTCAGCATAAAATACGATTCCACGGCAATGCATGGCCAAATATAACTTTTCTCCTCGTGATAATTTAGCTAAAACAACCGGAGATAAAGCTACTGACAGAATATCATTTTGGTGATTTAAGTCGAACAATGATGCTGTAGCATCCTGCTGTTCATCTTTTATCTTCAATGTTTCATATATATTTCCTGTAATGACCGGATTTATCACTGGCAATTCGACATCAAACAGGCAATCCTGATTCAGATTCTCCATAAAACGAGTATAAGCACATAAATGGTAGCTACTCTGCGGAACAGATATAGGAATTGGCATATAGCCGCAATAAATAGAGTCACTCAAACAAACTCTAACCCGATGAATAACCGAATCCGACTGATTGATAAGTTCTACATAGACACATCGACTCACAGTTGCAGGAATGTGTGTAGCTGCATCGACCACATGCGCACGAAACCAAATTGTATCTCCTGCAATATAAGCAGATTTATCTGTATGGAGATAAAGTTTCTCTTGCGGAAATAGCATCAATTGATCTTTAAAGCGATCTTGAATGGAATCAACCAGTGAGGATTGTGCCATACAGGGCAGCAACATTCCGGCATATAGAATGGTAGGAACGATTATTTTTATTGTTTTCATATTATTCTAGCAAACGGAAAATCTCTCACGACACCATTACAGATACAGACCAGCTAATAAATACAGAAAAATAGCAGTACAGGAAATTACCCTTTATTCTTTTCCCTGTATTGGCTGGGTGTCATTTGGAATTCCTCTTTAAAGTGTGAATTAAAATATTTTAAGGTGTTGAAACCTACCATGTAAGAGATTTCATTTATGTTATATTGACTGTTGGTTAGTAATTGCGCCGCCCTTTTTAAACGGATGGACCGGATAAATTGGAGTGGCGTTAAATCGACAATAGATTGCAACTTCCGGTTCAAGTGAGTCTTACTCAGTCCCAGGTCCTTACTTAAATCTTCAATCGAATATTCCGGATTGTCGATGTTCTCTTCTACGAAGTGTAGAGCTTTTCTTACCAATTCCTCATCAAGAGATGTGGTAGTTATGCTGCTAGGAGTTATTTCGATAGTTTTATGGAATAACATTTTCCTGTTTTCCTGTTGCTCAATTAGTTTTTTTATTCGTATACACAATAGCTCGAAACTGAATGGCTTGGAAATATAAGAATCAGCACCGGCCTCATAACCTTCCATTTTTGATTCGTCCGAAGTACGGGCCGTTAGTAGGATGAAAGGAGTGTGAGAAGTTTGTATATTGGATTTAACGCGTTGACACAATTCGATCCCGTCCATTTTGGGCATCATCAAATCGGAGATGATTAAATCCGGATATTCCGATAGTATCAATTTTTCAGCTTCTTCTCCATTCGAAGCATCAATGACACGATAGCATTCACTAAGTTGCTCGGTTAAGTAATTGCGGAACTCGTCGTTGTCTTCAACAACAAGGAGTTTTTTTCTATCGTCTTTTTCTTTTGTGTTGGGTATGATGTCGTTTATTTCATTCTTTTCTTCTTTTTCTTCCTGATGATTTTTATCATTGCTTTTAGGCAAATCAACCGGTATATACACTGTAAAAGTACTGCCGATGTTAATTTGGCTGCTCACTGTTATATCTCCGTTATGTAATCTGGCGTATTCTTTAACCAGATGCAGGCCAATACCGCTTCCAGCTGGTGCATTATCGTCTTTTATCTGGTAGAAGCGTTCAAATATATGAGGCAAGTCTTTTTCGTCGATGCCACATCCGGTATCGCTTACTTCTATCATGATGTATTCTTTATCGTTTCTGTCTGCTTTATTCACAGTAAGTTGTATATGCCCATTTTGTGGAGTGAATTTAAATGCGTTAGACAACAAGTTATTAATGATTTTATACATCATATCATGATCGTAATTGATCAGGAGATAATCAACCGATGTTTCTAGGGTGAAATCGATATTTTTAGTAGTGGATAACTCTTTGAATTGTAGATATATATCTTTTATGAATTGTATTATGTTTCCTGTCTTGAATAAAACTTTCTCCCCTTTTATTTCCAGTTTTCTGAAGTCCAGAAGCTGATTAACCAGACTAAGCAGCAGGTGTGCATTTTGATAGATGGAATCCAGCTTCTTCTTCAATACCATATCGCTCTGCTGTTTTATTAACGTTTCGAGAGGAGTTAATATTAATGTTAAAGGAGTGCGGAATTCATGACTGATATTGGTGAAGAATTGAAATTTCATTAGGTCCAGTTTTATTTTCTGTTCCTGTTCATATATCTCTTTTTCCTTGAGTATTTTTTTCTGCGTCCGTCTTTGATATCGTTTTAAAATGTAAATAAAGATAGCTATGCTCAATATGATATAAATGATTATAGCATAAGAAGTAGCCCAAAACGGAGGAGTAATTATAATGGTTAATTCGTAGGGTATTTCTCCCCATACTTTATCATTATTGGCTGTATATACAATAAAATTATATTTTCCCGGGCGGAGGCCGGTGTAAGTAGCCTTGCCCAGTTCATTGCCTGAAATTTCATTCCAATCTTCATCAAAATTCTTGAGCATGTATTTATAGTATGTCTGTGATGGATTAACATAATTCATACCTGCGAACTCAAATGTAATGAAATTCTGATTGTATTTAAGGGTTATTTGCTTGGTTTTATTTATGGGTTCTTTTAATATGATTTTTCCATTATACTTTTCTTCTTCTTTTATGAGGGAATTGAAGATTCTGAATGCTGTTAATACAGGTTTGTTTTTACTATTATTGTAGATGATTTTGTTGGGATCAAAATAATTAAATCCATGTGCTCCTCCAAAATATAATGTGCCGTCTTTGGTTTTAAGAGCTGAATGATCATGGAATTTTCCCCATTGTAATCCATCTGAAATTCCGAAATTTACTATCGAAAAGTTATAAGTATCATTAGATTGAATGGGGGCGATTTTGCAAATGCCGTTCAGTGTTGAAGCCCATATTACTCCATTGTCGTCTTCAAGCAGGGAGGATATTTCATTATTAGGTAGTCCTTCAGTGACGGTGAGCTTATATAATTTGGTTTTGTCCCAAACTCTGATGCCATCTTCGGTAGCAAACCATTCAAGTCCCCTGGTGTCTTTTAATATCCCGAAATATTTAATGTTCTGTTCAAAATCGGGATTGTCAGTTCCGGGAATATACAAGCTGTCTTGTTTGGTATTGTAATAGTAGATACCTTTATCTCCTAGTGCAGCGAATGTTTCATCGTTAATTGGATAGAGGTGATAGATTAGGGTATAGTCTTTTATTTCCGGATATTTATCGGCTAACATATATAGCATTTTTCCACTAACCGGATCGATTTGTCCTACACCGCCTGTCACACTGGCCCAGAATCGGCCGTCTGTATCTTCATAGATGCATCTTGAAATATTTTGGTTCGGATCTTTCTCCAGATTGATTGATGACCTGAGATATTGTCTTATTTGCTTTCCTTCTATACAAAAGAATCCACCCAGATAAGTTCCTACCCATATTCTGCCGCTATGGTCTTTCCTGATAGAGAGACACAGGTCGTTGATTTGTTCTTTAAACAATCGTTCCACTTTCTTTGATTCCGGGTAGAAACGATATAAACCGTCTCCAGAGCCAATTAAGACAGTACCGTCTTCTTCTTCCAGGAAACAGCGTATGGTTTCGTTAGTAATTTGTGTTCCGGTATTAATGGTCTGAATTAGCTGAAACTTTTGCATGCTGGGGTGATAGTAACATAATCCCTGAAAAAGTGTACCTATCCATATGCCATTATTAGGATCTATAAAGAGTGTGTAGATGTCATTGTCCTGTATTCCCCCGTTTATGAGACGCATGCCTGGCAGGTGAGTAACTTCGAATGTTTTGCCGTCAATATATCTTAATCCGGATTTGGAAGTTCCTACCCATACATTTCCGTCGTTATCCATGTCCATGCAGGTGAAAAAATTGGATATGCCTTTAATCGTGGCAACTTCTTTCCAGTCTCTGTTTATCCTGTGGTGAAAGTAAACAGCATTGTTATACATCAGCCAGATATTCCCCACAGAGTCAGGATGAATATATATTCTATCGGTAAAGTCGCCTATGATATTCAAAAAACGGGTTTCCTGAAAAATAAATTCGTGAGAGGTATAGTCCCAACAGCGTATTAATCCGCTGCTATATACAATCCAACAGAGATTTTTGTACTGGGTCAGTTCCATCGGGATTCCGTATAGCCTGGTGAAATCACTCTGACCGTCTTCTATCGTAATAAGTTTGCTTTGGGTTGTATCGTAAAAGGTAAATGTATTATCTTCTGTCAGAAACCAGTAGTTCTTGGAATCGTCAATAAAGAGATTCTTCAGATGTTTGGTAATACCCAATGTGGCTAATTCTTCCGATATATTGTAGTTGAATTTGTTGGTATTCAGGTCAAGAAGCAACAGATATCCGAGTTCTTTCATCCATATTCTCCCTTGATTGTCATAATATTCTTTGGTGGGGCGATTATAATTCCATACGTATTTCTGCTTTTTATCATAATGGAAGTATTCAAAGGTCGTTCCATTATAGATGTTCATTATAGAAGCGGTTCTGACAGCAATACGTCCGTCGGGGGTGATGCTCAATCCACGTATCTGATTATCGGACAGGCCATCGACGATATCAATTAGACGGAATTTATATTGATTGATAGCAAAACTGCTTATGCTTAAAAGCAATACTAGGATGGATGACAGATATCTCATTATTAATAGGAATTGGTTTTTCTACTACAAAGAAAACAAAAAAAACGGTATATTCATAGTACTCATTGCCTCATGAGGTAGTACAATTTGAACCATTTCCTTAGCCGGGAACATTACTGTTTATCGAATCGATCAGTTTATGATTCTATATGACATAGGGTTAATTTTATTTATCCGTATCTTTGTAAGTGCTAAAATGCTGTAATCGTTGCTTTAATCATTAAACTCAGGGATGTATTTATGACATTAAAAACAAGAATTTATTTATTATGCTCTTTTCTTTTGGTCGGCTGTAATCAGCCCAAAGAGAAAGTTGAGACTCAAATGACGGAAATTAACAACCCTATCCTTCCGGGATATTTTGCAGATCCTTCGCTGGTGCAGTATGAAGGTAAGTTTTATCTCTATGCGACGGTCGATCCGTGGGGAGCGGATTTTCTGCCGTGCTGGGTTTCCGAGGATTTCCGGAACTGGACGTTTCATCGGTTGAACTGGCCTACGAAAGCGGCTTGTACATCTGCTCTCTCCCATAAAAACATGGTATGGGCGCCTTCTGTTATTCAAAAAGGAGATATGTTTTATATGTATGTATCTGTGGGGTCAGAGGTCTGGTGTGGTAAAGCTGCCCATCCGCTTGGTCCATGGGAAAACGTGTTGGGAGATAAACCCATGATATCGTTTGATACCACTCGCTATTATCATGTAATAGATGCTGAAGCCTTTATTGATGATGATGGAAAAGCCTATCTTTATTGGGGATCCGGTTGGGGATGGACTAACGGTCATTGTTTCGGAGCCCGGCTGAATGACGATATGGCTTCTTTTGCGACAGAACCGGTGGAAGTAACGCCTGCGCACTATTTTGAAGCTCCGTATATGCTGAAACATAACGGTAAATACTATCTGACTTATTCGGAGGGAAAAACAATTGATGATACTTACAAGGTATGTTATGCTGTAGGCGATCATCCACTTGGTACGTTTGAAGAAGCTGGGAATAGTCCAATCCTGACTACAAATAAAGAATTGAAAGTTTATGGTCCTGGTCACCACACCCTGTTTACTTACGATAACAAAACCTATATGTTGTACCATCGGCATCGTTGGCCGTTTTTAAATGATGGGTCAGCCTTCCGTCAGACTTGTTTGAGTGAACTCACTTTCAATGATCCGGAAAATGAAATTAATAATATTGTGCCGCATCATGCCCAGTTATTCCCCGATCTAAACAAGGATGACAGGCAATTCATAAAAGTGGATGAAATCTTATCAAGTTCGGAGCGGAATAAAGACTTTATGGCGAAAAATGTATTGGATGGCAGCTATGCTACACGTTGGGAAGCAACAGATGGCGAAGAAGATTCCTATTTATCAGCCATTTTTAAGGATAGTGCATATATCGATACCATGGAGATTCGTTTTGAATATCCTTGGAAGAGGTATTTCATAAAGGTTGAAACTGCTGATGATAAAAACAACTGGGTGGCAGTTGCAGATTATACGGTCGAGGGGATTGAGGGGTCACCCGTTCATATTCCGATTTCCAAGGTATGCAAATCGGTAAAAATTTCCTTTTTAAATAAACCCGGAGCGGCAAAACCCTCAGTGTGGGAGTTGTTCTTTTACTAAACTTTTCATTGCTATGAGATTAAGAAAAATATGGTTACTTTGTAATTTGGTATGCATTATTCCCGGTGCTTTCGCCCAACAGTTTATTCATCCTGGAGTACTCCACTCCGAAAAATCATTGGAGCGGATAAAGCGTTTAGTTGATCAGAAAGCCCAACCGGCTTATGGTTCGTATGAAATTCTCGCAAAGCTACCGGAAGCCAGGGCCGACTATCAGATGAAAGGACCCTTCGAAATAATAAGCCGGGATGGAAAGTATGGTTACACCAAAGGACCTAGTGAACGTGATTTTAATTCCGCCTATTACAATGCCCTTCTTTGGAAGATAACCGGAAAGAAAGCCCATGCGGACAAATCCATGGAAATTATCAGAGCTTATGCTCGTACCGTTCGGCAGATACCGCCTACTAATGATGCTCCGCTTTGTGCGGGACTGCAGGGATTTATACTGGTTAATGCGGCTGAGATTATGCGCTACACTTATATGGAGACTCATTATCCGAATGGTTGGAGTGAGCAGGATACAGAGTGTGTAGAGGCTATGTTCCGAAAGGTGTTTCAGCCGGTTTTAAGCAAATTCTTTCAAACGGCCCCCTATACTAATGGTAATTGGGGAATTGCGGTAGCTAAAGCGCAACTTTCTTTCGGGGTATTTTTGAATGACCGTAAGCTCTATGATGACGCAATTGACTTCTTTTATCATGGAAAAGATAACGGAAGTCTGCCTAATTATATTGCCGAAAGCGGGCAATCGCAGGAAGCCGGTCGGGACCAACAGCATGTAATGCTTGGTGTCAGTTGCTTTGCTGATATGGCGGAAGTGGCCTGGACACAAGGTGATGATTTGTATGGTGCTTTGGATAACCGCATTATGAAAGGATATGAATACATTGCCAAATCAAATCTGGGGTACGATGTTCCCTTTGTTAAATGGAAAGATATAACCGGAAAATATTCACATCTTTCTACTTTTGGAAAAGAGGGCATGGGGCGTTTCCGTTCGGTTTTTGAGATAGCCTATAATCATTATGTGCTGCGAAAAGGGCTGGAAATGCCCTATACGAAAATCGTTTTAGGTCTTGTACGTCCAGAGGGACCGGGTTTTACTTGCGACAATACCGGTTTGGGCAGTCTGCTTTATTATTTGGGTGATGATTTGAATACCGGAAAAGACAGAGGAAGGATAGAAGAAGATCTTACCCAGTTGAAAGCATGGAACTTCTCTACAGCTTCATATCGGGCAGTCAACGGAGTGATGTCATTGGTCTCTTCGGGGGTTAAACTACAGAAACGTGTTCAGTACGATTCTTCTGCCTATCCCAATATAGTGGTAAAAGCTCCTGGTATTCCGGCATCGGCAAATAAGAAATGGTTAACTTTATCTTATAGTATAAGTGCGGCGCCGGAGTCTTGGGAATTTGATTCGGACAAAGCAATGAAAGTGGGTGAGGATATATATGTATTTAAAATAACAGATGTCCGGTCAAAAAATGGATACTCATTCTCTAAGGCTTTAACGAATGCAACCATGACTCTGGATTTTGGCGATACTTGTGGTGAACCTGTGGTAATTGAATGGGTACGTTCACTTACCAATGCGGAGTTGCAGTCTGTTCAGTAAAACAATCACAAAATATATATATATGAAAAGTCGGTTTAGAATAAGAAAATTCACTTTAGCACGGTTAATACTCCTTTCGCTAGGTTTAATGAATACATTTGCCGCTTTTTCAAAAAGTAAGGATGTTACTTTTTTAGTGAATGGTGTGTCTTGTCAATTGGAGCAAGGTGTTTTGAAGGTTGAATTTGTCACTTCGGATATTGTGAGAGTACAATATACGGGGGAAAATGTATTTAAGGGGAATAGCACAGGTATTTGTATGCCTCATGTTACCCGATCTGTCCGTTTTACCTCTGGTAAGGAGATTGATAGTTGTGTCTTAAAATCGGACAGCCTGATTGTTAAGATTGATTTAAATACTGGTTTTATCTCTTATTTAAATACGGATGGTTCCTTATTGCTTAGGGAAGACGGCAAGCTGCCGAGAGTTGGAGAAAAGAAGGTGATGGAGCATGTCGTATACGACGAACAATCCAAACGTATTGAGAAGACAGCGGATGGAGATAAGGAAGTGAAAAATATTCTTCGTCGTGATACCATAGGTTATACTTGGAAGTACAGGATAAATTTCGACTGGCAGCCTTTAGAGGCTTTATATGGATTTGGCTCACATATGGAGGATTATATGAACCTTCGGGGAAAGGAACTCTATTTGTGCCAGCATAATCTGAAGGCAATGGTTCCGGTGCTGGTATCGACCAACGGGTACGGTTTGTTGTTCGATGCGGGTTGCGGGATGGTATTCAAAGACAATTCGGAAGGCAGTTATGTGGAACTGGAAGCAGCCAAGGAGATTGACTATTACTTTATGAAAGGCCGGACGTTGGATGGGGTAGTGGCTAATTACCGTTTGCTGACAGGTGCATCACCCATGATGCCTCTTCATCTTTTCGGATATATTCAGTCGAAAGAACGGTACGTCAGTTCCGATGATCTGATCAATACTTTAAAAGAATATCGCCAAAGGCAGATTCCTATTGATATGATTGTGCAGGACTGGAACTACTGGCCCAGAGGTCAATGGGGACGAATGAGTATGGACCCGAAACATTATCCTGATAAAAAGAAACTGGCAGATGAAATTCATTCTTTGCACGCCAGATTAATGGTTTCAATATGGCCTAATGCCATGAATTGTCCTCAACACGCTGATTTTAAACAGAAGAATCTACTTCTGCATTCTTCGGCTATTTACGATGCTTTTAATCCGTTGGCAAGGAAGTTGTATTGGAGCTATGCGAAGAATGAGTTTTTTGATAATGGTTTCGATGCTTGGTGGTGTGATGCTTCTGAACCATTGGATGCTGACTGGACTCATATGGGTGATCATTATGGAGATGATAGTCACAAGCGTCGCTGGGAGTTAAATACCAAACTACTGAGCGATGTATTGGGAGCGGAACGAAGTCAGCTGTATTCTTTATATCATGCAATGGGGATTTATGAGAATCAGCGTGCTACAAGTTCAGACAAGCGTGTGGTTAATTTGACTCGCTCCAGTTATGCCGGGCAGCAGCGTTACTCTACTATTACATGGAATGGCGATACCTATGCTTCCTGGAACTCTTTTGCCCGGATGATTCCGGCGGGACTGAACTTTATGGCTACGGGATGTCCTTATTGGACAGTCGATATTGGTGCTTTCTTTACTAAAAAAGGTGGTCAATGGTTCAGGAAGGGGGATTATAATAAAGGAGTGGCTGATATGGGATATCGTGAGTTGTATACCCGTATGTTTCAATATGGCGCATTCTTGCCTGTATTTCGTAGCCATGGTACCGATACTCCCCGTGAGGTGTGGCGTTTTGGCAAACCCGGTGAGCCCTTTTACGACAGTTTGATTCAAATGATTCATTTGCGGTATCGCTTATTACCTTATATTTATTCTTTGGCAGGAAAAGTTCATACCGATAATTATACGATAACCAGAGCGCTTGCTTTTGATTTTGCTTCGGACACGCAGATTGCTGATTTGAAGGATGAATTTATGTTTGGTCCTGCTTTTCTGGTTGCTCCCGTCACAACTCCGATGTATTATTCGGTTGACTCCCAGCCATTGGAGAATGTAGCCAAAACACGCCAAGTATATTTGCCCGATGGTGCGAACTGGATTGATTTTTGGACAGGCAAGAAATATAAAGGCGGACAAAGGGTTACTATGGAAGCGACAATCGACCGTATTCCTTTGCTGGTTCGTCAGGGGGCCATCGTTCCAATGGGGCCGGTTGTGCAATATACATCGGAAAAGAAAGATGCAGCTTGGGAAATACGGATTTATCCGGGAGCGGATTCTTCGTTTACGGTGTATGAAGATGAAGGCGATAATTATAATTATGAGAAGGGAGTTTGTTCGAATTTTGAAATAAAATGGGATGACAAAAAGAAATTGTTGACCATTTCCGACCGTAAAGGTAATTATCCGGGAATGACCCAATGCCGGAATTTGAGATTGGTGAAGGTTGACAAGAATGCCGGAATAGGAGTGGAGGAAAGTACTGGCGGAAAGGTTGTTAAATATGAAGGTAAACAGTTGAAAATAAGAATGAAATAGTAATTGAGAAGCATAAATAACTAAGTTGCTAAGAAGGGGACACTTCAATTTGTGTGTGAAGTGTACCCTTCATGCATATTAACCAAGATGTTTTCCGATCATTTTTTAATATCCCGGATTTTGATACTCGCTGCCGTTGATAATGGTAGCGGTAAAGGTCGTAGAAATGGGACGTAAAGCATAATTCCCTATATCTCTATAAGAGTATTACGCAAAATCCGTTTGGTGGGTCATTCCTGACATCCAAATGGATTTTTTTATGGTTTCTGTATATAAGAGTCTATAAAGGCAATTGGGGTAACTGTCGGAATTTGACATAAGGATTCTTTAGAATTCCCTCTCCAATGATTTGATAGTGGTTTTGCTCTCATGCTCCAACAATTTGTCTGTATCCCTTTATTCATCGAAGTTTCAGCGATTAGAGATCCGATGATAGCAGTGTGAGAGCAAGTGTTTGCTCTCACACTGCTTGTCTAAGTCACAAGCAAACTCCTACTTTTTCACAAGCAACTTTTACCTCGTCGTTTCCTCTATTGGAAATGCGCGTTTCCTGCCTTGGAACTGTCGTTCCCTTATAAGGAAACGACAGTTCCCCAAGCAGGAAACTGGTACTTAACTTATATGATTGGAGTGACTTGACCACAGCAAATGTTTCAATTAACCTGTTCTTTCAGGAAGCAATAAATCATTTATAGGTCAATAAAAGCTGAGTTATCAACTATTAAGACCTGAGTTGTTAGCTATTAACACCTGATTTATCAATTATTAATGACTGATATATCAATTATTAATAGTTGATATATTTGATATAATATATTGTAAATCAAAGCGTTATATCAAGGGAGATGCGTAATGCACTGATACGGAGTGAGAGCAAGAGGTTGCTCTCACTCTGCCACCACACTTACTACCACACCGGAAACATCGATGAATAAAGGGATGCAAGTGAATTGTTAGAGCATGAGAGTAAAACTGCTATCAATTTACTGTGAGGGTGCTGCCTAGGTGTCATATAGATAAATATAAGAATTCTATATGTTTGGTGATATGTGACTAGTTTTTCAAATTCAAAGGATATTACAACCTTATTTTTTATTTGGATAAATAATAATAATTGCCTGTGGCAGGAAGAGCCAGAAACCGGAGACTGGTTCAATAATGCAACCGATTACAGTAAGTAGTAAAATAGAGTAACCTAAAAATACGGGTGCCGGTTTTTGTTCTTTTTTGATATAATATTGGAGTGTTTGCCCCAAAAGGATAAGTATTACTCCACAAATCAAGAACCAAAAGGCGAATCCTTGACTATAATTCTCTCCAATAGAATTTACCAATCCATTTCTGAGCATTTCCGAAAAAGCATCTTTTCCGATAAATAGTGCATAAATCGTATGAATGATTCCTGTCGCTGTTAAAAATGTCCCACTATATTTCCAAAGTTTCATGTTTTTATTATTTATACTTGGTTAATGCTGCAAATATAAAGGATAGTAAGACATGAGTATTGGATGAATTCGACTTTTTTATTTTGTATAAATGATAGTAGTCTCATTATCGGGTAACAATGATAAAAAGAAATTTGGAGTACTACCGGATAACTTTTTCATTTCTCTTGATAAATGAGAGGCATCATAATATCCGGCTTTTACTGCTACTGATAAAAGGTTGTCGAATGATTCGTTCCTCAATATTTTAATCGCATTCTTGAATTTTACTATACTATTATATTTTTGAGGAGTGAAACCTGTATGTAACTTGAATTTTCGTTCAAAATGTCGCTGGCAAAGATTAACTTCGTTCATTAAATGGCTTATGGATATCTTGCCTTCATGCGCATTAATTTGATTCACAGCATATGCGATTTGTGTATCCATTGTATGGCTGCTTTTATATAGGTGCTCTTTCAAATAGCGTTCTATTAAATTAATCTTGCACTGAATACTCTGTTCTTCGAATAACCTTTCAGCAAAAGAATCGCTGAAAATAGTATCTAAGTCATTCACACTTAACCTTATATTTGTCAATTCGCTGAGAGAAATTTTCATAAAACGGGATAGTCCGCATGGACGAAAGCGAACTCCAAATGTATTGATAGTACCTGATGATGTTATTAATGCTGAACAGATATCCATAGGACCAATAAAATAAGAATGATAAGGCTGCATTTTAATACCATGATTAACAGTGTTTTCTAATATAAACATAAAGTCCGTACATCCATCTGTAGATAGTTTTATTTGCATACCTTGTTCTGTTTGGCCTTTGAATTCCCAATATCTATCAACGTAGGGAGCAAGTATATGGCATGGTAAGTATTCTTTGTACATATTTAGAAAGGGTATCTGTTGAAAAACGATCTGATAGTACAAATATAAGCAATTGTATAGGATTCCTATTGTACGATTTCGACATTTGTATTTGTTTTAGATTCTTTATAATAGGAAATTCAGGTCCTTATTGTACTGCTTTCGGGTAGTTGTGAAAATGGGCATTGATTCTTTTTCTGTTTTTGCGGAGAAGTAAGCTGTGAATATTCAATTAGGTTTTACCATATTCCTTTAACTTTTAGTTAAGTCTGGTAAAATAAAGAAAGAGTTTCGAATTCATCTATGTGTTTGTTTAATCTTTGGCTTTTCGGAAATTTCTTCATAATATGTGATTTGAAGTAAATGGTATAAATATAGGGAGGATATAATTTAAACCGTTTTTCCTAAGTTGTAATTTTGTTTAATGACAATGCTATTAGACCAGTGAACTTTGAAAATTATTATCTTTGTTGTCTCATGTAATGATATGGGTTTAGTATAGAATGGTAAATGTTATAATATGTGATTGACAGATGGATATTGAGAAATTAGCTACATCAGCCGTTACTGGATATATTTCTAAGACCGATTACTTGTCTCCTTTTATAAATGAAGGGGATAAGGAACCATCATGGGATGGTAATATTTACGTCTTTAATAATCGTTCTAAGAGCAAATGCTATTTAATGGGGAAGGTTGCTGTTCAAGTAAAAGGAACATATGTCGGAAAGCCTGTACTCAAAACTCACTATAAATATCGTGTGGAACTTTCTGATTTAAAGAACTATGAGATTCATGGTGTAGCTTATTTTGTAGTTTACATTGACCACGAAAGAGAACCTCATATTTTTTATAATTTGCTACATCCTGTTGATATTGAAAGAATTCTAAATAGAAGTGTTGGTAAAAAAGGTACTAATCTTGAGTTTAAAGAAGTACCTTCTATTCATGATATAACTTCGGTCTTGATAAATTTTATTGATGATTGTAACAGGCAGTCAAGCTTTGTAGCGAGTCCTAATTTTGAGTTATTGGAGTTAGATGAAATACAATTCAAACAACTTTCTGTTAGTTTTTCTGTAAGTTGTAATGAAAACAAAGTGTCTTCATTGTTTAAGTATATGTTTTCTAATGAAGTGTTTTTGTATGAGAAGTCTCCATTAACAGGTTATCCGGATAGACCTATTGATAAAGTTTTGATTCAGGCTTTTAGTACTAATCACAATGATAATGTATCTATTGATGATGAAGTCTTTTTTACGACTTTTACCTCAAAATATACTAAAGCTTTTCAAGAAATCTCTTTTGGTCAATGCATTAGTATTATAATAAATCAAGATAATACATATTCGTATAATGTAAATTTAAAAGGTTCGATAAAAGAGCAAATACATACTTTGGAATTTCTGCTAAAGTTATCAAAGTCTTTATCTTTTAATTTAGGAAAGATCAAATTGCATATAAATGAAAATTGTTTTGATGTTTTAGGAATGGAGGAACAATACAACTATTTGCAGAGTATTTTGCAAGTTCTAAACTCTTTAAATGTGCAGGAGGATTTAATAATTGATTATGATAACTTTGATGACTGTTATGAAAGTGCGCTGGCTGTCTTGATAAAGGTGATAGTAAATAAACTTCCATATATCAATTCAAAATGGGCGAATATTCAGCGTGTAAATATGCGGATTTTCAATCTTTATCTGCCGTTGGTATTTATAAAAGGTCTCAATGGAGAGCCTGATCGCTTTGTTCATGAGCTGACACAAGATGTAGAATTAACAATGCAATATAAGAGTAAGAATATTAGGATGCCTCAGTGCATCTTATTTAGTATACGTGACTATGAATATATTTCTTCAATATATTATGATACTATTTTTAATGAGTTAACAAGTTATGGAAGTCATGAGATATTAGATGGGAGAATAAACCAAGCACTTTTAAATATGCTTTCTGCCTTTGATAAGACTTGTAATATGAAGTTGTTAGATAAAGCTATAGAATTGTCTGAATGGATATATTCAAACTGTATATCATTACCAATGGAAATTAAATTGATAAACAAGCTACAAGCAATCAAAAGAAAACGATCCTTAAATATGGAAGAGCTAGCAGAACTTGAAGTTTTGAGCATACAAAAAAATGATGCAGAGGTTAACACTGCAATATATTTGCTCTTAGAGAATGTTGAAAAGGTAAATATATATTACAAGTAAATAGAAAAAAAGAAAGCTTTTAAGAGTTTTCCTATATTTAAATTCATGAATAAACTAGCTATTTATTAAGGATGTCTATGCATCTGAATTAAGTGACCAAAGGTCAGTGGTTTTCTCTATTTCGTAATATTGGTATACCCCTTCCTTCACACCATTAATACGAGGAAACTCCCTGTCAATATCCAATTCATCTACGGCACCTGTACTGATTTTACCATCAACAGACATTAACATAAAGAGGGTGGTAATTGGTTTTATTTTTCTAATATTGTTCATTTTATAATAGATTCAGGAATTTGTCATCTTTTGCGAATCCGTTGTTAATCCAGTAGGTGGACGATTCCGGCATAATCGGCGGGAATATCATCGATGCTGTAATTGGGCAATACCGTGAATCCACCGCATGACACAACGGGAGCTTTTGTCACCGACACTGTTTTAACCACGTACTTACTCTTGATATCAGGCCCACAACCGTAATTCAGCTAGGGAGCAATGTACACTCCTTCCCAATCGGCAAAGTCTTTGAGTAGTATAAATAGAATCTCTTGTTTCATTATTCATTGTATTTTAGATAATTTATTTTAATCATTTATACCATGTTTATACGGGCAGACATTTCGGCATTGCCAGCAACGAAGTTCCAATACACCTTTTACGGTAATATAGCAAACTTTCCGGCATCCTTTTTGACTAAAATTGTTTTCGTCAGTGAGTGCTCCCGAAGGACAAAGATCGACGCATAGGTTGCAGTTGTTGCAAACCTGGTATGTCGCCAATGGATCGGGCTCTAATTCCAACGAGGTTACTACTGCCGTAAACCAAAGCAGATTCCCGTACTTATTATTGGTAAGCAGGTAGTTGCGAGCTATAACTCCAAGCCCGGCAAGTTCGGCAGCATGTTTAAGTGACACACGCGAGCGGAAATGTCCATCTACGAATTTACCGCTAAGAGAGACTATTGACACGGCTTTGTATTTGAGTCCTTTGAGTTCGGCTGCTACATCCGCAGCAACCTTATCCATCTTTTTAACTGCCTCATTGCGTATATCCGTATATGTTCGTATATCCTGTTCGAGAATATCTTTGGGTAAAACCATTCCAAGAGAGATGACTGACTTAGCCGTTGGCATAACATCGGTTGGGTGATATCCTTTCGGAGCATTTACAAACCGTTCGACCGAGGCAACTCCCACCAGATCAGCTCCAAACGAGCGACATAACTTTTTAATCTCTTTATTTGTCATTTTTTTTGCAGTTGTATTATATTAAATAATCCCCAGTGCTATTGCGATAAAACTAGGACCATTGATTACCCCATGTAGAAATACTCCTGTCCATGTGTTCTGTGTCTTTTGTACCACATAAGGCTCTATATACAATAGCGGTAATAACATGACAAGTAGTTGCCAACCAAACGCTATATGAAAAATTGCCCAACCAGTGCCATGTAATATCCACGTTTTGTCTTCGAAAGTCTTTTCTTGCCGAGGTAACAACACACCTCTCCAAAAGAACTCTTCGCCTCCGATATTGAGCAACCAATATGGCAATCATGCAAGCAATAGCCAATATCTTCTCGGTGAAAGCGGATCCAAAGTCATAAACGACGGAGTATGGTTGAAATCCGAAAAAAGGACTTGCATCGCAATCATAATTCCACTTGTCAAGAGTCCGATTACCACCAACGCCAGAAGTGAATAACGCCAATCTCTACGAGTCATAGGTCTGAATCGTAGTCGCTCCACAAAGGTCTCTTTTGTGAATTTGCCCCCTTCTTTGCGAAGCATCATCACGCCGGCAATAATAAGTGGAGTGAAAACTCCAAGCCCTCCGCAAATAAACCAGAAGATAATGGACTCCAATCCGGCAACTTCCGAAAGAAACGGAATGCATAAGTGGGTTATCACCCCCATAAGCATGGCTGCCGATACGAATATCAGTGTCGATGGCATTAATCTCAATGGTTTCATTTGTATTCTATTGCTTATTATTTACAAAATTTCTTATTTTCAATCGACAGAATGTTCGGCAAAGAATAATCCTTTCCGATTCAAATCCAATTTCTTCATTTGGAGAATAATACAAGTCTCTTCGAAAGGAACGATAATCAAGAATGGTAATATAAACCATAGGAAAGAGAGGCTACCCATAAAAATATAAATAAAAGGAATACAGTATATTAATAAGCCTACTATTTTATTCCCGATAGTATGAATTGCACCAAGTTGATAGAACTTGCGGTACATAATCCCGATATTAGCTCCACGAAGTAAGGCTACAGGCATCAAGAATGGTATAAAGTCGGCTAATGCATTAAAATCCCATAAACAAAGCATAATGATTACTACCGTATACATAATAAGATCTGCAAGAGAGTCTAGTTTTGCTCCCCTAGTACTTTGCAGGTTCATTCTACGTGCTACATAACCATCAAGTATATCACTAAGTCCACATAAGGAATAGAGTATCATAAATCCATAGTAGTTACTTACAAATAGTAATAGACTCAATGACAGTGGAATTCTAATTAGACTTAGTATATTAGGAATATATCTCATGCAAATGTAATTTTTATCAAAGCTGGTTCTCATATAGTCAACCTCTGTATCTACTTCGTTATTTGTCCCATACTCTACAACTCTATTTCATAAATACGTGATTGCTCTTCCCATGGATGATAACCATCTCCAATATATCGAAAACCATACTTCTCGTAATATCCAACATGAGTGGTGCTCAGATATAAACTCCTGAATCCAAATTTCCGAGCATCCTCTTTGGCTTTTTCTATAAGCATTTGCGCATAGTTATTACCCCTATGATTTTCGTCAATAAATAAGGCGCAGAGCCACGGATATAAATCCATTCGGCTGATAAAGTCATTGGTAATAAGTCCCGCACATCCGATAAATTCGCCCTCTTTTTCCAGGACGTACCACTGAGGCAGTGGATGTAGAGCATCTACACAATGGCTTATACAATCGCTATATAGAATTGGCGCCATTTTGTTCCAACATTGCTGTAAATACGCTATAATTTGTTGGGTGTATTGAGGTTGTTCTCTTACTGATATTATATTCATAATGTTGTCTATTATATGTTCCTTTTTCTATTTGCAGCAATTATAACTAATGCTTGCGGCAAAAACAGCCAAAAACCGGAAATCGGCTCTATGATACATCCAACCACAGCGAAGGCTAAAATGCAATACCCCAAAACCAGAGGTGCAGGTTTCTGCTCTTTTTTGATATAGTATTGGAGTGTTAGCCCCCAAAGAATAAGTATAATCCCACATACTAAAAACCAAAGGGCGAAAGCACGGCTGTAACTGTCATCTGTGGAGTTTATTAATCCATCTTTTATCATGTCCGTAAAGTCCTCTTTCCCAAGTAATAGTGCATATACTGTATGGATTACTCCTGTTATAACAAGAAATGTCCCACTGTATTTCCAAAGTTTCATATTTTTATTCATTGTCATAGATAATATTTTATTAATGTGCTTTTATAGTCTTTATTACTTTCTCTTTTTCTTATAGTTCTGATGGAGTTGTGTTTGCCAAATTTTTAGCTTCTTTTACAAAATGGGAAAAGTCGGTATATCCCAATTCGTCGTATAAATCATAACTACCATTTGCACGATAGTTCTTCAATGCAGTTTTAAAGCGTAAAGCTTTAAAGCATTGTTTGGGTGATATACCTAATACTTCTTTGAAATATCTATTGAGTGTAGGATTTGACACCCCAACTTCCTTACTTACTGTGTTCAATTTGTAATTACGGTTATTATTGATATAGTAAATTGCTTTTATTACAGTATTGAGTTTGAAATCAGAACTAAAGATTTTCATATTACTTAAAAGCCAATTCTCTACAAACTGAACTCGCTCGGCAAAAGAGCTTCTCAATTTTAGTTCGTCTATTACTTTTTGATTTAGATACTTTTGCAGCGACAAATGATTGTCCACCAAAGTTGAAATATCTTTAGACAAACAGGAGTACAAAACTCCCGGCTTGAATTTTATTGAAAATTCATGGGTTCCGGGAGCGTGTATTACAGTGATCGCTTCTGTTAAGCTACCAGATATCTTATCCCCCGATGTATCAATTATACCATGTTCACGATGTACTTTGAATGTCTGACTACTATCGGAAATATAAATTGAAACTAAGATATTAGCATTGGGCAAAGCCACAAGTGAAAATGGAGTTATAGAATTGTTAGGAGTACATATTTCAAAATAATACTCAACAATATCCTTTAATTCAAAACAAGGATATTTAATCTCTACCTGTTCTTCATCTTCAAATATGACTTTACTCTTTACCATGTTTATTTAGTTAGGTGATATAATACCTGAATACCAAGCCCGAATGTCATCATTCGCTCTTTTTTGTTGGTTAATAGCTGTTGTGTCCAATCAAGCAATCCACCGTCAGCAATTTCAATAGTATTGCCGCCGATCACTATTTGCTGCTTTATTCTGAAACCATGGTAATAGTTATTATCATGTTCCGGTGCTATAACCAAGACCTCAAGATTACTATTCTTTTCCCGGACATACGATATTGATTCCATTATAAGCGGGCTTTGACTGTCATAACCTTTGCATGGAATAATCTCATAATATATTTTTTCCACACCGTAACTTTTACATATTTCATACGATGTAGTTAAATGTTTTAATAGTTCTTCTTTCTCAAAATTAAAGCTACCAGTATCTCTACCACACGAAATAAGGGCGAGAACAGTAAAATGAGGAGTGAAATTAGGATTATTAAATACCTGTGTCCTTATTACTCGTGAAATGTTACTGTAATTGTAAGTTTTGTTATCTAATTCTCCTTTTTTCTTTAACGATGCGTAATGTAATGCTATTGCATTCGTCGGGTCTGCCTGTACTTCTGTGTTTCTTAAAGAAGTAAGGACTTTTTTCTGATCTACTGTTGCTATAATACTACTTGTCCCAAACTGAGCGACCGGGGAAAGTTCTATGGGGTCAAATCCTCTACCTGCTATTAATTTATAGCACCGTAATTCATTTTCTTTATATTTTAAAACATCTTCTAATAAGGCGGGCTTAACAAGCTTGTTGCCCTCATATTTACTTAGTAAAGACGAGGGAGTTTCCTGCTGAACACGCTTGTTAAAAACGTCCAGTAAAACAGTGTTCAGTTCCGACCCGCTTAATTCATCGGACAACACTTTAGCTATATCCTGCAAATCTAACTTACTAATAATGTGATCGCCTATATCTTTTTTCATTTTTTTCTAATACTATATAAATATTCATCAACTATTTGTCCCTCTTTTATAACTGAGGACTTAATAATGTCTTCCTTTTCAAAACCTGTTTTTATTATGTAATCGTATCATTTTAATATGCTTATTGTTTTTTGCAAAGGTAATCTCATATGTCATATTAATAAGTGTAAAAATGAATCAATCTGCTAATTCTTTTTTAATAGCCTAATCATTAATCAAATTGTTCTAATAGTTAATCCTGAATTTTATCTTTTAGTTCTTTTTTTAATTCTGATGGAATATCATTCCAGTGTAAGTTTAATAGAGCTCCTTCTAAAGAATAGAGATAATAGCACACAGGTATAGTCTTTTCAGGATGTTGTTCACGTATCTTTATAAAAGCTTTGACAGAGGTTGTTTCTGCAAGATCGGCTAAAGTGAATATACCAATTTCATTAAGGTATTTCTCGATAGTTGCACCTATGTTCTTCGCATTTCTTAAATTGTTGTCTATTTTTGATTTCATTTTTACTATGGATTACGTAATATATATTTTCTTTCTACAAATTCGGTAATATTTTATCATTTCGGCAATACTTATTCTACAATGATTCAATAGATCGCTTTAAACATCTGATCGGTACCCAACCTTCCTTGGTTGAATTTTCTTTTCGACACCATAACCAACCATTTAGGCATCTTGAGCCGATTACTATCTCGTCTTGATTTACTAGTAACCCTAAGTTCAAGTTATAAATGCGACAGTTGATTGAGAATATCGTGTAGAAATATAATTTTAGAGAGAAGAAGATGAAAAAAACTCATCTTTCTTCTCCCTTGGAAAAAAAGTTTCTATCTTACTCCCTCAATCTCCTACCAAATCAGTCGTATGATGAAACAGTTTACCGAATTACAAAGATACGAATTGCAAGCGTATCTGCAAGCAGGAATAAAAAAAGATGAAATAGCTCATAAACTGGGCGTCCATCGCAGTAGTTTATATCGTGAACTTCGTCGTAATAAATGGAACCCCTCAGACGTATACGATGCAGCCTATGCCCAGTATCGTTATGAGCTTCGTAAAGAGCAACGCGTCCATTCGAAAAAGTTTACGACATATATGGAAGCTAGAGCTGAGACCATGCTTGTTCAACTTGATTATAGCCCTGTGTGTCCCATTGTCCATAGAAGTTCCTGCTGCTGTTAATATCGCTATATGCTTAAAGTGAGAAAATAGATTGGTCAATAGACTTCTCATATATTGTTTTGTACCATTCTTAGCTAATTCCTCAGTTGTCCTTATCTCTTCGATAGGTCTTTTTTGCTCAATGCCATTAATGTACCAATAGTCTTCATTAAAACTAATGCTTTGATTTCTTGATATATACAAGTATTTCATATCGGATAACCTTTATTATTCTACAAATTTGTTAAGTTCTTCTTCAACTTCCTCAATTGTTGGCAATTTACTTTTCAGATTATCAGGAAGTAACTCCTTTACATTAAACTCGCTAACCCCAATTGGAGAGGATATATTTTGCAATGCATATTCTACTTCAATCCTATCTTTATCTCGACAGAGTAGCATCCCTATGGTCGGATTATCATATTCTCCTCTTAGCGTGTTGTTGATAAGGTTTTGATAGAAGTTTAGCTGTCCCAAGTGTTCAGGTTTAAAGTTTCCATTTTTAAGCTCTATAACTACGTAAGCTCTCAAAGGTATATGATAGAACAAGAGGTCGCAGAAATACTCCTTGTTGTTCAAGTTCAAACAATATTGCTCCCCTACAAATGCAAACCCTTTACCTAATTCAAGAAGAAACTGAGTAATGTGAGTTACAAGTTGTTTTTCTATATCTCGTTCTCGTGCTTTTTGAGATACAGACACAAAATCAAACCAATACGGGTCTTTTACTACTTCCTGTGCCATATCCGCTGTTAGGGCTGGTAAGGTCTGCGAGAAGTTTGTTTGTCCTTGTCCGTAATGTTCGTAGAATTGTTGCTTGAACTGATTTTCTAAAATGCTTCTGCTCCAACTATTAGATAGAGTTTGATGTGCATAGAATAATGCTTCTTCTATATTTTGAGCTTTACTAATTATCACCTTTTGATGTCCCCAAGGAATATCAAAGATAATCTTATAATTATCAGCTATTTGTAATTGTCCCTCAACTTGGGGGACAATTGAGCTATTGGGCGAAATATGCATTTGCCCTGCATAAAACTCATAGAAATTCTTACTGTAATATAGGTTCTGACGGGAAAAGCCCTGCATGTCAGGAAACTCATTGCGCAAGTCTACTGAAAGCTTATTTATTACCTTGTCACCCCAATTCTGTTCTTTCAGTTTTTGAGAGATCATTTGTCCCAACCGCCAATAAAAGTGTATCAACTCTGTATTGGCAGTTTTTATCATTCGTATTTTGGTAGAACGAATTTGCTGTTTGATGGCTTTTAGCCACTCTATATATTCGCTATCTATTGCGTTTATAGGATAATCCTTCATGTAACTATGTTTTTTGCAAAGGTAAATAAATTTATGATAGTATGTTTTTGAAATACATTCTTTTAGCACGGTTTAGATGAAAGTCATGAAACGGTCTTGAAGTATTTCTCTGAATTAAAAAGTATTGCATTTGTGCTTGATACCGGAAATCTGTATCTATTAATATTGTATAATTTGTATCTGTTTCTGTGAATGTGTATCAGAGAAAAAAAGGAAAAAATATATGTTATGATTGAGTGTTTGCATCAGATACACCCATTCCCATTCGTTATACTCCATCTTTTGAAACCAACTAAAAAATCATTTCCTTTTGCTTGAAAAAACATTGAAATTTATATCTTTACTGCAAAAAAGAAAAATATATGAATAGTTTATTTGATTCATTTGAAAGAACATGTCTCGAATTTGCAAAACACAATGATAATACTTACGAGTATTATAATAACAGCGCACGAACTGATATGTCAAAAGTGAGAGATACTTTAGAGAGATGGTTCTATAATTATCCTGAAGAAGAAAAAAAAGAGCTAAAGAGTCGATTTAAAAAAGATTTTGATTCTTCATTTTATGAATTATTCTTATATGAACTATTTTGTAAATTAGGATATAATATTACCATTCATCCCGATTTAGCTTCTTCTCCCAAGAAACCAGATTTTCTAATATCTAAAAATAATTTAGAGTTCTATGTTGAAGCAAAGGTTGTTAAGAGCAAAACTATGGAACAGGAGGCTTTTGAGCGAAAAAGAAATGAGCTATATGATAATCTAAATAAGTTAAACACAAAAGATTTCCTTTTAAATATTGAACACCTTTGTTTTCTCACTCAGAAACAACCAAGTACAAAAAGGATGATAAAATATATAGAGGAAGAATTAAAGAGAATAGACCCTGACATATTAAGTGAAGAATTAGAGAAAAATGGCATTGAAAATTTCCCGAAGATAGAATATAAGAATAGGGATGTTCATATTATAGTAAGCCCTATCCCTGTAAGTCTTTCGGCAAGAGAGGAAAAGGCGCTTCCGATAGGTATATATCCAGCAGAAGCGTTTTGGGGAGGAGGCGAAGAATCTCTCAAGAATTCTATTGAGAAAAAGGCTAAAAGGTACGGAAAGTTGGATAAACCATTTATTATATGCTTAAATTCGTTAGACATTAGAACATCGGGAAAAATAGACGTTGATAATGCTATTTGGGGGACATTAGCATTATCATGGTCGACAAATCCGGAAAGCAAAGACGAAAAATGGATACGACAATTAGATGGAGTGTTTTGTGATGAGAAAGGTGCTCGACTTAAAAATCTTACTGGCGTTTTGGTATCCAAATTATATCCACATAATGTTCCTGTTGCTAATTATTGGCTCTATGAACATCCCCTTTCCGAGAATAAAATGGATTTCAATAAAATAGGATTGAAATTCAACTATATAAATAAAGGGAAAATAATTGATAATACAGGCGATGATATAGGTAATATACTTGAGATTTCTAAAGATTGGCTAATCTAAATGATTATCGGGAAAGCATTTTACTTTCCCGATAATTATTTAGAAATTGTTCTCATTGATTTCCCTTTCAGGGAACCTTCTGTTTCGTCTACCCTGTTTGTAGATTTTACTATCATTTTCAGATAATGCATATTTTCCTTGAATCGTTTCCGCAAGGTTGGTCATATCCTCATTGATTTTGGTACGGGTAACTTCCGCATAAATTTGAGTAGTCTTTATCGAGAGGTGTCCCATCATTTGGCTAAGGCTCTCAATAGGAACACCTTGTGTCAAGCAGACCGTTGTAGCGAAAGTAAATCTTGACATGTGAAATGTCAGCCGTTTATCTATATCGGCAGCTTTGGCAATACGTTTTAATTGCCAATTCATATTCACATGGGTTTGAAATTTAAAAACTTTTCCACCTGTTCCGGCAAACTCCGTATTTCTGTATCGTTCAAGAATGCGTTTAGGAATATCCAGCAGTGGGATATACGAAGTTGTTCCGGTCTTTTGCCTGTCGAGAATAATCCATTGGCTACCGTCTTCCATTTCCTGAATATTGGAATGTTTAAGATTTCGTAAATCAATGATTGCAATTCCTGTGAAGGTCGAAAAAATAAACATATCACGGGTAAAACGCCATGTGGCAAGTTTGAGCTTGGCTTGCATCATTCGTTGTATCTCATCATTAGATAGCCACGGACGTTTAGGAATTACCCGTTCAGGGACAAAATCAAAGAACGGGTTCTGACGTAAAACTCCTTTATTGCAAGCCCTTACAATAACTTGCCGAAAAGGGTTCATATTGGTTTTAACCGTTCGGGGTGTCATTTTTAAATCAATTTTCAGATAATGGAAATAGCTCTCCGCGAATGGCGTATCAATCTTGCCAAAAGGTAAATCGGAAAGATTGTACTTTTTTTGAAGAAACTCTTTCATGTGACGGTAGGCATTGGTATATACCGGAAATGTACTTTCGGTTATCCGTATTCCGATACTTTTCCGTTTTTCATCCAGCAGTTCGGCAAATTCCTGCATCAAGGTATTGCGATTTACACCGATACCACGCAACGCATTTTTAAGGGCTTCAGCAGTAACGTAGCCATTGTTATTGCACCATATTGTTATAATGGGAAGATATTTCGTTGCGGAGCTTCTCTATCTGCTTATTGATAGTAACGGATTCTTTAGATTGCCCCTTTGCCGTACCTGTCTGATTATCCCAATCATCGGGCATTATTTCCAGTCCGGTGCTGAATGTGGTGTTCTTGCCGTCCACGGTTATCCGTCCGACTATCGGGCAAGCTCCTGATTTTTTAATTTTACTGGTGTTCGGGTAAAATAATATACTGAATGTGCTTCTATTCGTTTTCATTATTATTGGTATTTATTGTTCGACATAGGTGTATTTATCAGAGATACGGAGCGATAGTAATTTCATATCATTGCCTATCTTCTCATTATTGACACGTGCGTAGCGTTGGGTAGTCTGAATATTCTTGTGCCCCATCATCCGGCTGACACTTTCAATGGGTACGCCTTGCGAAAGGCATAATTCGGAAGCGAAAACATGCCGCCCGACATGAAAGCTAAGTTTGGTCGTGATATTGCAGAGTTTAGCTATGATTTTCAGCGCATAATTAATACGTCCCGGTCCTAACATGGGAAATACATTTTCTCCTTTTGCCAGCCCCTTGTATTTCTCTATAATCTGTACTGGTATATCCAACAATTTGACATTAAACGGTGTTCCGGTTTTTTGTCTGTCGGTGGAAATCCACAGGCTACCGTCTTCTTCGGTAATAATCTCTTTCCACGTAAGTTGTTTCAGGTCAATGTAAGGAAGCCCCGTAAAGGCTGCGAATACGAACATGTCACGGATAAAGCATTGGCTTTTGGATTCTATCGGAGTGGATATAAGCCTTTGAAACTCTTCTTTTGTGAGTGAGCGTATTTTGAAATCGGGCTTCTTCAACTTGTAGCCAAAGAAAGGAGGATTGATAATCAATTTACGATGCAAGGCGATACGCACGACTTTGAAAAGCACCAACATAGTACCGGAAACTGTTTCATCCGTCATTTTTCTTTCCACTCTTAAATGAAAATCGAACGCTTCGATAAAGGTCAGGTCTAACTGGTTCAGGGGTACATCCTGAATGTTATACTTGACTTTCAGAAAGCGTTTGACTTGTTTTCTGATGGTAACATATTTGTGGTAGGTGGCTTGGGAACGGTCTATTCCGATACGTGTTTGGAAATCCTGCATCATTTCATCAAAGAGAGTAAGCAGTGTTTTTTGTGCGGTCGCAATCCCTTGAAATGCGTTCTTAACTTCTTGGGCGGTCACTGTTCCAGTACGCTCTAAAATACGCCTGTAATGCGTGTGTATGGAGAGATTAATTTTATTAATCTCTCTGTTGAGTTCAACGGCTACACGACTTTTTCCGGTAGCCCTACCGGATTTTACACTCCAAAGCCGTTCTTCGATTTTCAGTTTGGAACTGAATTGGGCGATGGAGTTGCCAATAATGATTTTCCCGACAATCGGATAAATGGCATCGGGGTTTACTTCTGTTTTTTCTGTACTTCCTCCCCGTTTGAGGTAAAAGGACACTTTAAGTTCGTTGTTCATAACGCTCACATTTTAAGTTCGTAAAATTACTTTCTTCGTGAGTTATTTGAACAATGTAACAAGCAGACAAACAGTGCTATAACCAGACGTTTAAGGTCATTGGTTTGCTGTGTTTTTCTCCAATCTCAATGGGTAACGATTTAGAAACGGAAAGTTTGCTCAAATATACTTTTTCCTGCAATTTCATCATCGGACACCCAAAGACACTAAAAGACGTACATTTCTATCATTCAATCAATTACCTTGCTTTTCTCTTTCTTGCTTCTACTGTAATAAGTCGGTATAACAGCTAAAAATGAAAATATCCCGTACTTGCTCCAATCGCTTTGAAGCAAATTCCTTATTGCATATCCGGTTTATTTCGTCCTTGTCAAGATAGCCTCTTTCTATATACTCGAATTTCAGCTTGTAATGGGCGAACGGGTCTGCGGTTATCAATCCTGTGCCTTGCGCAAAGTTCACTACTGTACGGAAACGCTGTATGAACTTCATTGCCGTATTGGGTGAACAGTCGTGGTTCTTTATTATATACAGGTAGAAGTTCTCAATAAAAACTTTGTTGATTTTGCGTATAGGCAAATCCGATACACGATATTCGTCTTTCAGGAATTGGGTCAGGCGTAACTTTGTCAGTTCGTATCTGCTATACGTTTTTTGGGTGGCTTCTCCTGCTTCGACCTTTTTCTTGTACTGGTCGTTGTGTTGCTCGAAAAAGGAAATGATAGTCAGTGCTTCTTCCTCTTTTCCCAAAAGTGCATTTTTCACGCTTTCGGGGGTAACATAGCTGTCACGCATTAACTGGTTGTGGAAGTGTGAACGGATATTGGCTTTGATGTCGTCCAGCATGGAGTTCAGCCTTTGTATTTCCATAGTTTTACCTACGGCTCTGCCGGATTGCCAGTTAGTTTCTAAGACCTCTAACTTGGTATTGAATTGGGTTTGTTTGCCGTCGATTGTGATACGGGCATGAATGGGTACTAAACCATTCTTTTTCATCTTGTCTTTTTTCAGGTAAAACAATACGCAGAAAGTACTTTTTTCATTCTTCATAATCTCACTTTTTTTAGATTGCAAAACTAATTTTAATCCTTGATAATGAGATAAATGGAATATAGACAAATCCCGTCAAAAGTAAGCCATTTTCCGACAATCGTACCCCCTAATCGTTTTTTGGGGTAGGGGGTACGATTTGGATACTGAGGCTGTGTCTTTTCGTGCCCTTTTTTTGTCTTTCAAGCAAGACTAAAACATAAAAAAAAGTCCCGCAATATCTTGATATTGTGGGACTTGTCTGTTTTTTGTCGCCTTTTGGCTTTGTTCCTATGTGATCCGCCTGGGATTCTCCTTACAGAGTTACCACGCTGATATTTAAAACTTTATATTTTTAGCTTCAAGCATATCCCATGATTTAACCCACTAATTTGCTACGTGCTTTTGCGATAGTTTGCTCATGGAGAATACTGAAAGCAAAGATAAGTACTTTCTTTAAATCTACAAAATTAGGGGTAATATGCATTTGTTTCCACCAGAAAGTGAACGCTTTACGTATCACCATTGACAATCACCGACTTATCTTTTCTTTCATCGGAAAATCCACACGATTTAGCACACGATTATTTCTCATCGTTTTGCCCGTGATTTAACACGATTGTTACTGCAAAGTTAAGAAAGAATATTAAATTAATCCATTGTTTGACCGAAAAGTTGAAATAATTAGTCTTTTTACTTCTCTTGTGCAGCAAAAATAGGGCATAACAGAAATAGAAGGTAATTTTTATGGCGGTAAAATTTACGGCTGTTTAATTTGCCTTTCCATTGTTCCGAAACGGTCATTTCCGAAATGTGCATTTCGCATCGAATTATTCTGTAAGCGAATTAACGAAATCCCCAAACCTCAAAATCTTCTCACTATTCGCTTTATTGAAAAGCAAGTGCTCAAAATCCTTTTGCTTCTTCTTCAAATCGACTGTTTTCAGCAATTCGCCTGCTGCCTGTTTGAACTCCTGCAAATTATGTACTCCGCAACGCTTTGAAAGAAAATCGTAATCGGGTTTTGACTGCGAAAGCAAAAACATCAGGTCGTAAAAATCACGTCCTTTGGCGCGGGCTAACATGGCGGCAATTTTCATACTGCACAATACACCATCAGAAGGAACGGGAAACGGGAAAAAGAATCCGTACCCTTTGATATTTGTGATAACAGGGGGATAAGCAATTCCTTGGTATTGGCTTTCGACCTTTATCAAAAAGCGTTCTTCCTTATGTCCGCTCAATCCCAAATCGAATAACAGTTCAGGAAAATGAATATTACGCCGGAAGGCTGTTAGCTTTGGATTTTTTTTATCTTTTGCCTCCACGCGTAATCCTGAACGTTCCAGAAACTGAATTACGCCGTTTGTCATTTCAATAAACTCGTCTTTCGACAGGTTTTTGCAGTCAAAATCCAAATCTTCAGAAAACCGGTCTATCCCTTTTACTAAACGCAGGTTTGTCCCACCGATAAAAGCCATCTTTTGGATGTTTGGCGTAGAAGAAAGGTAATCCAGAATCATCAACTGTAAATACTCTTTTAGTATGTGCTTATCGAACCCCGAATTTCCACGGATTTGAACCGGAAAATAATTTCTTATCTGTTCAATCTGTATCATAAATCGTAAGTTTTAAGAAGTAACTTTACACGATGATCAAGTGCCTTGCTTTGAAACATGTCGCAGTAGTCCATCAGTAAATCCTTGTTTAAATCATCGTGCAGGTAATCTTCATCCAAGCGCAATTCTTCCAATTCCTGCTCACTATCATAGAACGGATAAAGATACAGCAAATCAAGTAATGCCTTCTCGGGTGTGGCAAACTGTATGGTACGATTGTCTGCCATTGGCTTCAACTCGTACCCGAACATCAGGTTTTCTTTGACGTTCTTATAAGAGTATTCGCCGAAGTCATTGACGAAAGATGCTGTTTTTAGGGTTGTCACACTGGTAATCTGTACCACCGCTTCCGGTATCATCCCATAGAACGACAATGCTGTATGCAAGCTGATATAGGACGGACGGTAAATCCTGTTGGCAAAATAAAGGAAATAATCCGGTTTGCTCTTATATTCAGAGAAAGCAAAGTATCCCTGCCGTAACCGGATAAGATATCCTTTCTTCACCCAGCGAGTAAGGCTATTACGGTCAAAATCCGATTGCCATGCATATACCTGATAGATATTGAAGCATGCCAAATCGAATAGCTGATTCTTAAATTCCAAAAATGTCATTTCTTGATTTTGTTTCTATTATGCTGCAAATATAATGCATTTTAGAAACAAAACAAAATATCAGGATTAGTTAGGGGTATTCTTGTTCTGTCGATAAGACGAAAATAAGCTGTTTTTGTTTTGTCGATAAAACAAAAAAGACTTTGCCCTGCTATTTTGCAACTGCTGAAGTAGTGGTAACAGAGATGTCATAAGCAACTTTATTCGAATAAAAACAGCTTGTTTATTGTGAATGGTGAAGCAAAACAACTAATTCCTAGTATTAATACCATAGATTTCATTCTTAAAATGAAAAAGTTAGTGACAATGTTAAAAGATTTGCTAACTTTGCCATTAACGAAAGTTTGAAGTAGAAATCTTAAAGAAAATATCATGATAAAGATTAAGTTAGCAGATAGCATTATTAAAAGTCACCTTGTGGACAGCAAGGGCAATTCTTATTGTTCAATTCCTATTAGTGTAGATAAGAAGTTAAATGTTGAAGGGTTATTTGACAAGCTTGTTGCCATAGACCCAAAACTTAAAAGTTATGACCAATCTACCAGTCCTTACTATACTATATTTGTGAATGTCCCCATAGATATGGAATTAGAAGCAAAGGAAGCTAATTCCCAAGTTGGAGAAAATACATATGAAATCATGTGGGGCTTACCTCAGGATATTATTTTGAGTAAATTGCCTTGTTTTGTTCCCAAACATCATTGGAAAAAAGTTGAAGTATGAAAGTTGAAGAACTTCAAACCTATCAAGAGGTTGTTCAATCCCTACGCAAAAAAGGAAGGGCTAAGCATTTGCTGTTGGGAAATGGATTCAGTATGGCTTATGATGCCAAAATATTCTCATATAATGCGCTTAGTGCATTTATAGAAAACTCGGAAGATGAATTATTGAAACAGCTATTCAACAGCATAAATACAAAGAACTTTGAGATAATCATGCAGCAATTAGACCTTTTCGCTAATGTTGCTCAAGTTTTCAATGCAGACAAAGAACTGATTGATAAAATCAAGCATACAAGTGAAACCCTGAAAAATAGCTTGATTGATGCTGTTAAAGCAATGCACCCTGAACATGTGTTTAAGATACCTGAAGAAAAAAATGCCGCTTGCTGTACTTTTTTAGAAGATTACTTAGTTAATGACGGATATGTTTTTTCGTCGAATTATGACTTGCTTCTTTATTGGGTATTAATGCGCAACACTTGTAAAAATGCAGGAGATGGCTTTGGAAGAGAAGTCGAAAACCCATTAGGAGATGAGTATGTTCCGGATTATGAACCGGAATATTCTGAACTTCGTTGGGGTAAAAATAAGGATAGCCAATCCGTATTTTATTTGCATGGTGCGCTTCCTCTATTTGATACAGGAATAGATATAATCAAAGAAGAATATAACGGTGACTACTTATTAGATAACATTAAAGCAAGAATGGAAAAGAAAGAATATCCCATTTTTGTGACAGCAGGCAATGCAAATGAAAAACTTACGCACATTATGCATAACAAATACCTGTCGTTTTGCTTTGATAAGTTTTCTTCGATAAAAGGCTCATTAATAACATTTGGTTTCAACTTTGGCGACAATGATACACATATCATAGAAGCCATAAACATCGCGGCTAATCAAGGGAAGAAGGCACAAGACAAATTATGGAGTGTGTATATCGGTGTATACTCAGATGCCGATTTGATGCATATTGAGAAAATAAAAACTAAATTTAAATGTAAGGTTAATCTTTATAATGCTAAAACAACCAATGTTTGGCAATAAGGTTAACTTTTTTGTATTGTTAAAGTTATGTCCTTATTCAATCTATACAATGAAATAGAAAAAGAATATGAAAATCTTATTCCTCTTAAGCAGGAAGGATTGGTGCTGTTTCATCTGTATCAGAAACAAAAGGACGGAGACATCGGGAAAGAGTTTTCAGAAGAAGAAATCATCAAATCGTTGAGGGAGATCCGATATGATTTGAAAACCAATCAGAAAATACAGTTTAATAATATAGTCAAGTATTTTCAAAAGTATTTTTTATGGCGCGATGAAAAGAATCGGCTATACCGTCTCAAACCTTTTACCAAAAAGTGGTGCAAACTGATTGAAAATATTCTTGAAGAGACATTCAATCCCACTCAGCTACAAAAAGAGTTTTTATACCTTTCTAACACCTTTAGCGAACAATCCTTCACAGAGTGGTACTCTACTACATTCGAAAGCTATAGCCAAAGAGTAGATACACAAATTAATACCCTATATATCCAAATTGACCGATTAGTCATTGATTTCAGACGACAGATATCAAATGAGCATGCTTACGATTTGAATGCTTTAAAATCAATAGTTAACACATTGGAAGATATTCGTTCCAAAACAGAAGAGTTGAATAATGCCTTTAGTGGAGCGCACGATATTCAAAACAAGCTATTGAAGAGTAATATCATTACAGAAGATATTCTTCTGAACAGACAACGGGCAAATGTGCTATCCTTCTTTCAGGAAGTTCGAGGTAATCTGAAAATCATCAGCAAGCGTATAGACAGCGTTAAACCTCGACTAAATGAATATATCAGAAATATCAATAGGCACGATTTCTACATTCGGTTCAAACGCTTCTTTAATCAACTACTTGAAAAAAGCACTTTGGAAAAAGGCAAAATCCGTTTCCCTGATGGCATACCAAGTATCCCGATACGTTATACTCAGCAACCAAGGTTTATTATCGTTAAAGAAAATTTTGATGGAGCTTCCCTTAGTCGGTTCAAAACAGCGAAATCAAAAATTCCCGTAACCAACGCCACTGAAACAGAGAATCGCTTTTTATTGGAAAAAGAAAGGATTGAAATTCAAAAAAGGATTAACCTTTATATGCTTGATTTGGAAAATCGACTAAAAGCATATCAAGAAGTTGATTTTTCTGCTTTCTTTTATGAAGTGCTCAAAAAAGAAAATGGGAATATCCGTATTTGTGTGAAGTTAGCTCACAAAACCATGTCTAAATATTACCGTGACATTAATTCATTCGGGATATCTATTTCAACTGAAATAGTTGGCATCCCCGAATATCCAATGATAAAAATATGGAAGACGATTATTTACAAGAAAATGTAGGCTATGCATTTTTAACGACACAAGAAGCAATATCAATATTTGCAGATGTCGATTATGCTTTGAAAAGTGGAAAACATATTCAAAAATGTCCTTCACAGGGTAAGCAGTTTGCTTTTGTCGGAAAATATTACGACAAACTAAAATCTTATTATGACAATTTGTTTGATATCCATTTGAATCGTGAGGGCGAAGGTGATTTAGAATACTTTTTCATTGATTTCTTCAAAGATGGAAACGGATACTACCAACGGGGTAATATTCCTGTAGAAAATCGTGAATATCTTGCGGAATCGCATCTAATCATAGCCTTTCTATTAATTCGCATGTATGTTCTTGAACCAAGAGCAGAAAGCCGTATACTAATCCAAGATTTTAAAGTACAAGTATTGTCGGAGTATGAAGAATATAAACCGCACTTATTACGGCTATTTGCAAAATCGGAAGATACAGAAGAAACGGATTATGAGCTAAAATCTATTGAAGATGAGATGGACAAAGCGCTTAAAAAATTCAACGATTTATGTTGGATTATGATAGACAAAAGCACGGAAACTTTTGAAATCATGCCGTCTCTCAATCGTTTACTGAATATGTTTGAAAACTACATCATCAATACACCGATTAGCAATGAGTAATAAAAAATTTCCTCGTATATATAGCCTTTCAACAGTAGGCATTCGTAATCATTATAATTCAGATTATCGTTTTCATCCGTTTCGGACAGATTTTGCAGGTGACAGCGGTGTCGGAAAATCTATTATTGCAGATGTGTTACAACTGATATTAGTCGGAGAAAGGGAATTTAAATCTGCCACAGATTCAAGTTCAGAGCGGGAAGCAAGAAAGTTAATCATTGAACGATATGGATATGTATTTCTAAACATTGCAATAGATACGGACAAATTTATTGTCATCGGGATGTACATATCAACTACTTCCATTGACCCTTTTATTATTCAAGCAAATATAGGATTAGACGTATTTGAGCCTCTTTCTTCACCTCTTATATCAAAAGATTTTATGTTGGGTGACGAGATTATAGATATAACTAATCTTCCTGAAAGGATGAAAGAAAATAAACAGGCTTATGCTGCAAAACTGTCTTTGAATAAATATCATGAATTACTTGAACAAAACAAAATCCTTCCCATTGACCTGAAGACAGAAGGAAACTTAAAGAATTTTGCACAAATCATTCGCGCATTTTCTCGTGGTAAAGGATTTAAAAACAATTCGAAATGGTTGAAAGAGTTTTTCCTTAATGACGATAGGGAAAATATCATCAAAGTTCGTTTTGACGAACAACTTGCAGATATAGCACAAGAATTAAGAGACCACAAAGAAAATAAAGACACATTAGAAAAAGTGCGAATCAAATACGAAAAGTTCAAACGTCTTTTCGATTTAAAACAAGCACGGGATGCAGCACAGGAAGACTATTTGAAAACAAAAACCATATTTCATTATCAAAACAAGAATACGGCAGAAGAAAAATGTATTCAGCTTCAGTATGACATAAAAAGTATCAATCATAAAGTAGCCAATTCCTTTTTGCGTTTATTTTCAGCAGAAGCTGAGGAGCAACGGAAAAACGTAAATCTTTTAGCAGATAAATTATCCATCATTGAAAATGCTCAAGAAAATATAACAGCGTATCTGACTAAAGAGTCCGTTGCATTTCAGAAATACCCCAAACTCGACGAACAGTACATTCAAGTGCAAAAAGTAGAAAAATTACTTGATGCTTATAAAACATGCGAAAAATTACGAGATAGGCACTCAAAACAATTGAGTGAGAAGGCTGAAAAGGAACACTTGAAAAATTTGGGTGATGAATTGATGAAGCAAAAGTTATATGAAGAATGGACAAAATCTCCTTGGGCGAGAGGAGCAGTTGATGGCTCTGCTTTTTACAAGAAGAGAACAGAAGAAATCAACACCGAAATAAAGAGACTTACTACTTTAAAGGACTTTTCAGATGTCACCAATACTAAATCTTTAGCATATTGGACAATACAGAACAAACCATCATTATCACATGAGGAAGAAAGTGTCTTGTTCAACTTAGATATGATACTTATTGAGAAACCTGCAAGTATTGAAAAGAATACACAATATATACCAAATCCGGAAACTTTTTTTGGCAACTTGGAAATCGGGGAAAAAGAAAGCAATCCGAATGGTTTTTGGGTTGATTGGGGCAGCATTAGGAGATTTGTACCTTACATACCCGAACGATTTTTCACAACGAAGAATAGTGACGAAATTACGGGATACTTCAACGAAAAATACAAAGATGCAGCAGAAATCATCAATTCATTAAGAGAAGAGAAAGAAACTATAGAGGCTATGCAAAAAGTGGCGTCTAAACATGGCGAGAATGCAGTTAACGCTTTTGTTCGTAGAGATGAAATATCAGCATATATCATTGATGAAAATTTAGATATTACTGCCACACAATTAGATGAATTGTTGAAAGTCCATTTTAATGGAGAAGACATTAAGCAAACCAAATCGGAACTTGATGCTGCCAAAATCCTGAAAATAAAGGGAGAAACGGAGCAAGAGCAAGTAAAAAAAGATATACAACAAGCCTGCCAAATAGAATTCTCAAAGAATTTCTCTTTTCTTGAAGTTCAAACCGCTATCAGACAACTTCAAGAAAAAGCAAACAGACTGCTTATATATAAACAAAATAGAGCAACTCGATTTCGACAATTATTTTCAACTTATATACAAATCCCTGAGGATTTAGATACGACAAGCATATTAAATCTTCGCTCAGAACTAAATGATAATCTAAAGAAAAAACACAGTTGCAAAGAAGAAATAAAAGTTCTGAAAACTAAGATTCAAGAAGAAGACAGCCTTTATCATCAGGCAAAGTTAGATTATCAAGCACAGTCAGACCAACAGATAAACTTAAAAATTAATATTGTAGCCAAACCCGAAGAAAAAGAACAATTATTCTATTCAGCAAGGAATGCTTATAAGCAAGCATATGATGATATTGTTATCGAGTTTTTAAGCGAAAAAATGTATCAACGATTCATGGGGTCTGAAGATTATTTGGCATTAACAAGGGAAGTTGTTAATGAGATTCCCGCAAAACAATTGACGTCAAATGAGACAGATGCTTTACAGCAAATGTTAGACTTTCTCAAACAGTTAAATGACACACATATCCATATCGGAAATCGGAAACTGAATTTGCTCAAGGAAATTTTTCAGGATGTTAGAGATGCTGTCAGCGATTATGTTGCAAAAATGTATGAGATTGGAGCCTATTTTAAAGGCTCGGATAAAGAAATATCACAAGGATTTAAGTTAAGTCTTACTTGTCCGTTTTCTTTAATTTATCCAATCGATTGGATTGATATGTTTTTGGAAAAGCTTAATGATTCGATAAAACAAGAAAGCATTCATCAAGATTTATTTGCAGCATTAAGAGAAAAAATTGATATTCCTGACATGATGGCTACAGCTTTTGAAAAATGTGGTGGATTCAAGAATGCGAAAATAGAAGACTTATTAAATCCCAAGAACTATTTTGATATAAAATTCGAAATGGAGTCGGATGATGGAGAAAAGAATGTCGGGAGCGCAGGTCAGACCTATGCCGTTACTGCCATGTTATGCGTTGCCCGTCTTTCCTTAGTTGAGAAAAAAGAAAAGGGGAGACAACACAGTGGATTACGTTTTATGCCTATTGACGAGGCTGAAGGAATTGGTAGTAATTTCGATTTACTTGAACGAATTGCCGAAGCCAAAGATTATCAGCTAATATCAATGTCAATCAATCCCCTTGATGATTTCAGGGACGGTGAACAATATTTATACATCCTCAACGGCAGTAAAAAGCGGAAAGAACGAGTGAGTACTTTTGCTATATTTAGTAATGCCGATGAAATTCAGAAGATATGATAAATAAACAATTAACATGGCCTGAGTTTAAAGCGCTGTATCAATTATACCACGAACGCAAAACCAATTTGAAAGTACAGGAACGCCCATACTTCAAATATCTAAAACGAGAAGGGTATATTAAGAAGAAAATCGGTTCAACTAAAACCATAGAGCCATACAGTAAATTTGACGATGAATATGAGCGGGAAAATATAGAAGGTCTATTTCACAAGTATTATTCCTTTTTGTCGGAAAATCAGATTTTGACGCCCCACACTCCATTTTCGGAATTTGAAATCAAGAGCCTAATGAACATCAAGCAATGTGAGAATGTCTTGGTCGATAGTGGGCAAACACTATTATCCGAAATGCGAAGTAAAATAGAGGCAGGAAAAGACGGACGAAAAGGAATTTCAAAATCGTTCTTCAAATCGGCCAAACATATTGAAAAGGGTTCTGCATTGGAAGATGCTGTGTTAAAAATAATAGGGATAGATAAGTTTCCCCAGAACGAAGGTCAGTGGATTTATCGTGTTCCATGCAAAAATCCAACATGTATAATCCTATGTGAAAATCGTTATTTTCTTACCCTTGACATTGCCCCAAAAAGGAATGTTGAATTATGGCACGTTGGCGGCAATAATACCTTGCCGATTGAAAATTTACCGAAAATTGAATATCCGATATATTACCTGTGTGATTGGGACTTGATGGGATTACAAATTTATGAGCGGATTTATCATCGGGTTGAAATGATTAAGGACAAAGCCTCTTCGTTACAACTTCTAAATCCCAACGGTAAACCCGAACGAATCAAAGATACAGAAGATTATCACCGTAGCGAATGGGATAAAACTACAGAATTATCATCATTAACCGCTAACCTATATTCTTCTGAACAACTGGCAATACTACAAAACCTCATAAAAACTGATGAGTGGATTGAGGAAGAAGGGAACGATATAGGTCGAATAATCGACGAGATAGGAAAAGTAAAATAACATAAATCTACAAATAAACATGAATATAACCCCTACTAATATAAATACATATTCGCCTAATGAGATACTAAATAATTTTGCCAATATTTTTGAGAAATCCAGAAGTATAAATGACCTTGTATCTATAAAAAACGGTTTAAATCTATCTGTGGACGTGGATTTGCAGCGTTTCAATGATGAGCAAAAAAGTACATTTCATTATTTTTTGGCAAATGGTTGGAGTTATGTATTACAACTAAAATATCCAAACTCTTACGAAGTTCCCATTAGTTCCAAAGAGTTTGAAAAACAAGTATATCATTTACGTTGTGCTTTGCAACTCATTGGCAAAAGAGAAGATATTAATGTTTGTCAAATCCTAACTAATCTGGGATGTGCTTTTGACCATATCGGGCGTTTCTCAGAAGCGCAGGACTATTTCAATAAAGCACTTTTGATAAATCCCAATTTTGGCATGGCTTTGGGGAATAAGGGTTTGGGATTATACCGATATGCAAGGGAAGTTTTCGACGGGGTACATCAATTTATATTTTTGCAATATGCCCGAAAGCATTTACTGGAAGCATGTGATAAAAAAGATGTTTACGAAGAAGCCCGTTCAGGGTTTAATAGTTTGGCGGAACACATTGCCACAAGGTATCCATTAAAAGACTTGAATGATTTCAAGCAATATGACGATTTCTTTCATGGATTATCAACGGATGAAATTGACTATAGACAGTGGTGCATTGATAATGTATTATTTCTAAATCCACTAAATGATGTTATAGCCCAAAATGTTGTTGCACACGATATTCTGCATACTCCAACAATGGTCTTGAAAAGAGAAGAAAAACCAATATGCCAATCGATGTATAATCAAATGAAGCAGGAATTTGTTTCAGCAAGGTTTCTGTTCTATGAAGGCGTAAATACTGATAAACCTCATTATTCAGACAGAGATGTTGTCCTTTATACTGCTTTTGATTGTCCGGTCTATGCCATTTCCATTGAAAAAATAAAAATATCCTTTCGCGTTTGCTATTCTATTTTTGATAAGATAGCCTATCTTATGAATATATATTTAAACTTGGGAATTGATAAAAATCGAGTTTCTTTTAGAAATATATGGCATAAAAGAGGAAATAGGAATAATCCGATAAATGAGGAAATGTTTACCTCTCAAAATTTGGCTTTGCAGGGCTTATTTTGGTTAAGCAAGGATTTGGACGAAGGAGTAGATTCACCAATAGAACCGGAAGCGAAGGAAATAGCGATAATGAGAAATTTTATGGAGCATAAATCATTTAAAATTGTTGAAGGGAAAAATATTTGTTGGAACGAATCACCGGAAACATATGAAATTGAAAGGCTTGATTTTTATGATAAAGCATTTAAAATTCTGAAACTTACGAGGTCTGCATTAATCTATCTTTCATCTCTTATTTACGAAGAAGAAAGCTTCCGAAAGCCTTTAGAGGGTTTAACCAAAACAATAGATATGCCGATAATAAACGATAATTCTAAGATATAATGAATAATATGGATAATCTTGATGGAGATAAAATAATCGAAGAAGCGGAGAAGTCTTTGGAACGCCTTTCACGTAAAATAGAACAATTGGAATACGATTCCAAAAGAGATGTGTTAAAACATTTCGATAGGTTGCATGATAAGTTGTTCATGTTCAATACAATTTTTATTACAGGATATTTTGCTTTATGTTAGATAAATAAAGAATTTAATAGTCTGATATTGTTGTTGCCATTTTGTTCTCTTTCAATGCTGATTTATATTGAGCATTTTATGAAAGAAATCGCTCGCAAGCAGTCATACGGTATGTTTGAAGTAAATTTATCTGAGCATTTAAATAAAGCAGAAAAGAAATATGGTCAGGTCACCATATTGTCGTTACTTATTATAATTGTTTCAGCCATAGAACTGTTGTACACAATATATATTTGCATCTTTAGATTTTAGTATCAAAAATAAACAGTATTAATAAAAGCGGCTATGCCGCCGTTAAACTGGCAAAAGTTATTCTCGGACAATCGGTTATTCTCGCGGGGCTTCCGCCCTCCAAAACGGGCAGGGAAGCCATGAGCGGGAAATAACCGAAGTTGGACGGGAAATAACTTTTGACACAATATAAATCTAATATTTTATCAGCTTAATCTTGGTCTCCGTTTCTTCTTTTTCTTGGGTTTCAGCGGTTGTTGCTCATCCATTGGATTGACATCCGCAGCCGATGGAAGTATGGACAATAAAGAAGATAAACCGCTTTCATCTGTTTGCGTATTGGTTGGAATATTTGAAAACGTTTTTACATTTTTATTTATTTGTGTTTTTATATTTTCATCTGTTTGAACATAGACAATTTTTTTCTTTTCACCAGCAAAATCTTGTTTGGGGGCTTTCAGTTCCCGTTCCTGCATCCATAGTTTATCCGTGACAGTGCCGTTCTTCATAGTGTTGCAGTATTCAAAAGTTTCGGGTAGTTGCCGATTATAACCGAATAGATTATCAAAACCTTTCTCCACGTTCTCAAATAAGGCGATACGGTCAAAACCGCCTGTAATAACGCCTTTTTGGGTGTTTCGATGATTGGTAAGCGGGCTTATCTTGACTTTGTTCGATTGGTCTTTACGGCTCACAATCAAATGGCAGTGTATATTCAGACGGTTGTCGGAACAGTTTCGGTCGAAATGGATTTTGCCGTAAAATTTGATGTTTTCGGCTGATAATCCTTTATTGAAATTCTTGGCATATTCGGGAATGAACACTTCGCGGATATACCGCTTCATGGCTTCGGCTTGTTCCTGTTCCGTGCTTCCCATCGCTTGCAGTTCCTTTTCGGACGGGCTGACGTGAACGGCGTAAAACTTGGCATCAGTCTTTAAGAGTTGCCCGATATTCCCGTCAATGTCTTTAATCACATGGGATTTATAGACATTATCATCCGTAAGGTTGAAAAAGCCTTCGGTATAGATTCCCTGCTCCATCCGTTGCAAATCTTCATGCTCGCAATAGTTGGCTAACTGTCGGCTGCTGCCTGCATTGTTATACACTCCGTTGGACGGTGGCGGGAAATCGATGTTCATTGTTTGCTATTCGTTTATCAGGTTCGTTATCTCGGCTTTCAGGCTCTCTTTGCGCTTGCCGTCCATCACTCCGCAAGCTGCCAACTCCGCATAAAGGCTAATCAACTTCAAAAGTTTTGCATTGTCTTTTTTCTGCGTCTCTTTTAACGCGCCGATATGTTTACCCTGACTGTTTATCACGTCGGCATGTTCGCCGAATTTGTCACTGATTCTTTGCAGCACGGCATTGTGTTTCTCTTGGTTCTTCTCCAACTGCGAAAGAACAAGTGTTTCCAATGCTTTCACAATACTATCGAAGCGGACGGCTATCGAATTGGTCGCCCGTATCATCGGGTTAAGTTCCTTTTCCTCGTAGTTACGGATAAAACGTATAATAGCATCCTGCCGTTTGTTGATTTTGGCAAGTTCGGCTTTGACCGATTCGGGGGCATCGGCGGGATTGATATTTGCCTTGTCGATATACCGAAAAGCCAGTTTCACTACTTCCGCCTTTTTCAGCGAATAGTGTTTACATATCTTTTCTACTAAGCCGCCCGTTTCCTTGTCTATGGAAACGGTGGTGAATATGGTTTTCCTGCTGTTATTTTGCATGAGTAATTACAATTTTATAGAAATTCGCTCTATTAATCACCTGATAATAAGCAATAAACTAAAATTGATTATTACAGGTGTCATTACAGCGGTTTCACTTAAACCGCTAAAGCCGAAGGCTTTGCCCCGCGGGGCAAGAAGGAAGAACAGGACTTGTCCAGTTCCCTCTTGCTTCATTTAGCGAAACGAGCCGAGCCACAAGGTGAGGCCGTTTCTGCTAAATGGGGAGCGATAGCTTTTCATCAGGCGGTAATATTACCCACCTTGGTTTGCCTCAGTTTGCTTATCGAGTTGGTTTTCCTTTTTGAACCGTTCGTATGTTTTACAGTCGGCATTTTCTTGAATAAATACCCGAATATCAGCAGCACGATAATAGGTTTTATGACTTATCATAAAGTAAGGAAGTTTGCCACTTGCCCGATAGCGTTGCAGGGTTCGGAAAGATACTTTCAGCAGGAAAGCTAAATCCTGATTATCCAATATCTTGTCGCTAGGATCTAATATCTTGTCGGTATTGATAAGGGATTTTAGGTCTTGTCCGATTTCGGAGAGCTTTTTTGATAGCCGTTCCATCCACTTGTCGAAGTTTTCGTTGTCTATATACATTTTGCTTCATTTTTAAGTTTAACATTATTGGTTTCAATCGATTGATGAAGCAAAGTTCGGCAAATGGATGAAAATAAGTTAGGGGTGTACCACTGGTACACCCCTATAAATAGTTGTTAAATAGTTGATTTATAGATAGCCTTTCTTTTTGCTTTCTTCATTAATGGCTTTACGAAGCGTATCTAAAAATTCGGTTATTTTTGATGGTTTACGACTAACGACACTTTCATGCTTCTTATGCACATCGCCCAATTTAATATTGAAAAGGTATTCAAAGGCTCTTCCGATTTCTGTAAGTGGTGCTTCTGTACCACTGCGCGTTACCACTCTTTTAGATAGGAACAATCCACTAACTATCTCCATAATCTCAATAAGATAGGTTTCGTCTGTAAGGTAGAGCGGCGAGAGTGGAAGTTTATTCTTCCGGTTTTGGAATTGAACCGGATATTTAATTTGCATATTGAGTATGCGGATTTCCGTATTTACAAGTCCTATCGCTTCATCAATAAGCAATGACAAGGCGTTTTTCCCCCTGCTCAAATTGTACTCGATACGACTTGAGCCTGTTTAGTCCAAAAGAGAAGTAACGTAATAATACAGCGTAGTCCTGTTCCTTTATAGCAATACTTACTAAGTGATTGGCAAGTTCTTGCAATGCGGCCGTAAAATCATTTACGGCAAACTCTTTCTGTGAGTGTTCCGATAATAGTCGGAAAAATCTCAAATCTGATAAGTCTTTCATAATTAATACATTTACATATTGATAAATTGCGTTGCTTTGCTGAGGATTGCGTTGATACAATTCTCCCGTAGCCAGCGGTTTGAATGAGTTTTTTCATACCGGTTATATTTTGTTGTATTTATAATTTACGGTTATTTTTTCCACCAATCGTCCACCTCTTTGCTCGGTTGTAGGTTTCCCACATACGAGCGTATTCTCCTTTAAGAGCAAGTAGCTGCTCATGTGTTCCCTGCTCGGCTATCACACCCTTATCTACATACAGAATTCGGTCGGCATTGGTGATTGTAGACAATCGGTGAGCGATGACCAATACCGTCTTTCCTTTGATGAGATGAGAGAATGCTGCCAGAATCTTACCTTCGTTTTCGGGGTCGGCAAAGGCGGTGGCTTCGTCCAGCAAGATAATAGGGGAGTCTTTTAATATGGCGCGAGCCAAGGCTATGCGTTGTGCTTCACCACCAGAGAGGTAGATGCCTCCTTCGCCTACCAATGTCTGATAACCATTGGGCAAGGATTCTATAAACTCATGGCATTGAGCGGCACAGGCAGCCCGTGCCACTTCCTCAAAGGTTGCAGTCTTGTTACCCATACGGATATTCTCCTCGATGGTATCGAAGAAGAGCATATTATCCTGAAAGACAAAAGCGACGTTGTCCATCAACACCGAAGTGGGAATCTCTTTGACTGGCACTCCTCCTATTAAGATTTCTCCGCTTTGAACGTCCCAAAAGCGGGCGGCAAGCATAGCAACGGTACTTTTACCGGCTCCCGAAGGACCGACTAATGCAGTTATCGTACCGGGATGGGAGATGAAAGATATCGCTTTGAGTATCGGCGTGGTGTCGTAGGCAAAAGAGACGTTGCGAAATTCCACTGAAGCGTCTTTGGGGTGTCGGGGAATGTCAGGCTCTTCGATTTCGTCCATATAGAGAATGTCATCAATCTTCTGTACACCCATGTTGTTCTGATTCAGAAAGCTGCCTATCCACAAGAGTTTAAGCACGGGAAAGAAAACAGCCACGCCGAAAAACAGGAACATGAGTAGCACCGGCACGAAAGTGGCATACGAGGCACTCCCCACAAACAGCCACACTGCCACGGGAATGATGAAGAGCAGTGCCGAAGAGAGTATGGTAAGGAAACCTACATATGTGGGTTGGTATTGTACGTTTACCTCGTTGGCAAATTTGCGGTACTCCTTGATGTCGTCATTGAGTTTGCGATAGGCATTAGTCGATTCGGTGAAGGTCTTCACCACCTGAATACCGCGAATATATTCCACAATACTAGCATTCATTCTGCCTAAGGTCTCCACATACCGTTTGGAAACCTCCCGGATTTTTTTGCCGGTGTACATTCTTCCCATCACATAGAATGCCATCGCCAGCACAGCCAATACTACGATAGCCAACCGCCAGTCTACGGCAAACATATAGCTGACGAGAATCAGCGGAAAAAGTAGGGCAGTTACGATGTCAGGGATATGGTGGGCAATAAACAGTTCGATGCGCTCCACGTCGTCGCTCATTATTTTCTTCAGTTCTCCCGAAGCCCGGCGGGAAAAGAACCCCAAGGGCAAACGAACCATTTTTTGTACTAGCTGCATTCGTATTTCATACAGAATGTTGAAAGCGGCAATGTGCGAGAGCATGAGGGAAGCAAACGTGAGCACTCCGAAAGCGAAGAAAGCTCCCAAGGCGATATAGCTCCACAGCCAGATGTATGCCTTGTCAATTAATGAGGGATCAAGCGCATGCTCTGCCAACTCGATGAGAATATTGTACACCGCTATGATCGGCACAAACTGCACGATGGCGGTGATAACTGCCAACAACATCGCCCCGATGAGCAGCCGACGTTTAGTGCCGGCTATTTCTATCAACCGTGCCAGCCCGGTCTTGCGTTTATTTGTATCCATAGCCTTACTGTTTATTCGATTGTTTGAACTTCCATCCTTTTACCCGTTGTTGTTCCTCCCAAAGATTGCGATACAGTCCTTCCTCTGCCAAAAGAGCTTGATGCTTGCCTTGCTGCACCACCCGTCCTTGGTCTATCACTACAATATTATTGGCACCTATCACCGTGCCCAAGCGATGAGCGATGATGACTACAGTCTTTTCTTTCACCAAGTCGTTGATAGCATCTTGGATGTGAACCTCGTTTTCGGGATCGAGCGAAGCGGTTGCCTCGTCAAGCAACACGATGGGCGCATCTTTCAAAATGGCACGGGCAATAGAGATACGCTGTTTCTCTCCACCGGATAGTGTGCTACCTCCTTCACCCACCATCGTTTCGTAGCCATCAGGCATAGCGGTGATGAAGTTGTGGCATTGCGCCTTGCGTGCGGCAACTTCTATCTCTTCGCGGGTAGCTGTCTCACGTCCCACGCGGATGTTGTTATAAATGGTATCGTTGAAGAGATACACATCCTGAAAGACGATGGAAACTTGTTGCATCAGTGTATGCACGGTGTAGTCTTTGATGTTTCGTCCGCCAAATAGGATTTCCCCCTCGCTTACATCCCAGAAACGGGCAATGAGTCGTGTCAATGTCGTTTTGCCCGAACCCGATGGTCCCACAAAAGCGGTCAGTTCCTTTTCGGGAATGGTAAGCGATACATCCCGAAGTACGGGAATATCGGCATTATAGCTGAAGCTGACGTGACGGAACTCTATCTCTGAGTTGACAACATCTTCTATTATACCCTCCGGAAGTACGGGCGTTTTGCAAAGAGCATCAATGCGTTCGGCTCCCAGCTTCATGTAGTTGATGAGGGCGATAAAGGTCAAGGCGTTGATGAGTGGGGCATAGATAGCCGATCCTGCCAGCAGGAACATGATGTAAACGGGCATGGAGACTTTGGCATTTAACAACATCGAGAAGCCAAGTAGCATAATAAGAACCAGGCCGCCATTGAGCAGAGTGGAAGCCAGCGTGATGCTGGGTGCGGGAGCCGCTTCCAAACGGATGCTCTCCCGCTTTAGATCACGGAAAGCTCGTTCCAAGCGTTCAAACTTATTGCCGCTCAGGTTGAAAGCCTTAATCAGGCGGATACCTTGTATATACTCGATCATGCGCGAAGCGGCATTGGTCTTTATTTTTTGATGCCTCTTGCCCAAGGTTGCCACAAAGTGATTGGTGAGCCACATCATGGGGTATGCCAATGGAATGACAGCTGCTGCCGCCAAAGCTAATTGCCAGTTGAAGAATGAGAGCGAAACCAAAGCGACGATGGGCATCGCCAGCCCGCCAAAGAACTGACCGATAAGGTGAGTAGTGAGCATCTCCACGTTGTTATAGTCGCTGACAATGTATGCCCCGATGTCGCCGGGATCACGACTATTGAAGAAACTCATCGGCAGTTGGCGCAGGTGATTGACCACTTCCAAACGACCATCGCAACAAATGTCGTAGCCGTCTTTATAGGCTACAAGGTATGCCTTTTTGCTAATGAGCCAAAGGCAAACGAGAGAAATTAGGAGCATTAGGCACGCCCAACCTATGTTCACGAGGTTGAGCGGTGTGCCGGGATTTTGCAGAGGTTTGAATACCTCCCACACCACGAGCAGCATTGCCCCATACGGTGCGCCACGAAAAAAGTACTCCGCAACCGTCCAGCCTATCAGCGGACGCAAGCGACGGGGCTGCCCCATCGTGGCGGAATTGAGTATTTGAGAGAGATTGTTCATAAGGTTGCTATTTGAGTAAGAAGTATCTGGGAGTTCTCGCTTTGTACCGCGCATAGTCTTCCCCATAAGTGGTCATGCAGTATCGCTCTTCACCCAAGATAACGCCATGCGTGACGAGGATCAAAGGAATTGTGGCAGGCAGCAACCACAACGATGCCGAGGCAATGCAAACCGCCAATGTTCCCACTTCATAGAAGAAGTACATCGGATTGCGCGACAGGCGGTAAACGCCTCGTACGACAGTTTCTCCTTTAGGCGTAGAGGCATAAGCATGAAAGGCTGCCATAAATCCGACAAGTGCAAAGGCAAACAAGACGCACCCCACCGTGAATAGCGGTGTACCTATGCGGAGAGGGACAAAGAGCGACACCAAAAGCAATGTTCCCTGAAACACAAAGCTTAAAGTGGCGTACCGCTTGTCCTTAGAGGTATACCAAGATGTATCTACGGCACGTTTGCCACCTTCTCGGTAAAGAATCATATACAAAAGTTGTATCAGCACCAATGCAAACGAAGGTATCCATGCATTGAGCCAACCGAAGTGAAATTGAATGAAATCGTTTATTGGCATACGAAATTTTATTTATTGTGTGTGATATTGAAACCCTTGAATAGCCATTTCTGAATGGAGAAACAAGATTAATAAATGTTTGGGCTAAAAAATGAGAGCAAAGGAAAGGCCGATAATTCAACTCTCACCTTTGCCTCTTCTGAGTGATTGATTATTACTTAGTTTTCAAACCAATGGAAATATGCAGGAGCTCCATCTACCTTTACTACGGCATCCGAGCTTGTTTCGCCGGTTGCAGGATTATGCGTATAAAAGCCCACATCATTTCTGCCATTAATAGCAAACACGATAAGATTCTTGTATTTCTCCACTGCTCCTCCAAAGCTTGACGTCATCGGTATCGGAAGTTTTTTTACCGTTTTATTGTAAATATCCATCTCTACACTGATGAGCGATTTATCCGTGAACCAGTTGGGAGATGTTGGGTTTGCCCAATAAGAAGGAATATCCATCGTGGCATACATTTTTCCGTTGCCGGCGTATTGTGATTGAAGCAGCCAAACGGTTTTGCCCGATTCGCCTTCGATTGTTTGATCGTTCAACACCCAATTATAGGTAGGGTCAAATTCGGTTTCGCCTTTCTTGATGCGCAAGATACCGGTCTTGTACTTAGGATTCATGCCGTATGCGCCCGTGCACATCAGATACATATCGCCTTTTTCATCGATAAAGGTTTGTTGCCCATAGGTATAAGCCCCGATACCGATACCACTCGCCTTTTCATAGATGACACGCTCCACCTTGTCCGTTTGAGTGTTGATTACCGCGAGTTCTATCTGAGGTTCGGTAGCCGGTTGGAATGTCATGTCTGTCTGATTCAGTGTTACATACAAACGTCCATTATGCACAAACGGAGATCCAAACATCGGTACGGCCAATCCCGGTGCAGCGTAAGAGGACAGATCAATCTCACCAGTTAGTTCCATCGTTTGAGGGTTGAATATAAATAACTTGCCGATAAGTGATATCAGATAGGCTTTTGTTGCATTAACAAAAGAGATGTGTCTTGGAACAGAATTAAGGGGAATAGGCATGGTTGCCGTTTTGGTGAGTTTAGTTCCCGAACGCCCCCATTTTGTTACTACATTTTCATCACCTTGTGCTCCGAACGCAGGAAAAGTGTACACATCATTACCGTTGCACACTGGCATCATTCCGTAACCGACTTGCACGGCATTTTTGTTTGTCAGTTTCTTGGGAGACACTCCATCTGCTAACTGCATCCAACCTGACCCGGTCTGTCCACCGGGATTCATAAGCATGGTGTAAACAAGTATATCGCCAACTTTTACTTCCGGATCGGTCGTGATTGGTTTCGTTTCCGGGTCTTTGCTACAAGCTGAAAACAGCATAGTGATACTCATTAGGAGGAGTAATACTCCGTTGATTCTCTTTTTCATTTTACTTTTTATTTTATTGTTGAATAATATATTGAATTGTGATTAGCTTTATTTCAGCACGTACCTGATACGTGCGGTAAAGGCTCTGCCGGGAAGCGGGTAATTAAACTCGCTGAACAGGCGGGCATTCGTAAGGTTGGATGCTTTTGCCGAGAAGGTAAGCCCACCGTTCATGATGGAGTATTCTAATCCCAAGTCGAGCTTGAAAGAGCGCGGAATGCGTTTCTCTTGATATTGACTTACTTCGAAATCGAAGAAATACTCTTCTACGAATGAAGCATCGGTAAATAGTCTTACATTCTGACCTTTCCCTCCGAAGAGATTCTCTTTGTGAAACTCTACCCCCGCATTTGCTAAGAAATAGGGAATATTAGGCATACGCAATCCCTTCGACGGATTGAGAACGTTACTCGTTGGTTCGTACTTACGTGTATCGCGAAGGTCTTGAAACGTGGCATTTACATATCCGTAAAGCCAGCGTGTAACATCTGCTTTGACTTCTGCCTCTACACCGAAGGTACGCATCTCACCGAAATTAGTGTATCTGCCCTGCACGAAGTTGCGCGTATAGCGTATCATATCTTGCAGGTAAGAGAAGAATCCGTTTACCTCCACCTGCAACAATCCGGAACCAATCTTTTTATCGTACATCAATCCGATGTTAGCGTTAGTTCCTCTTTCGGGTTTCAAGTCGCCCGAAGGAGCAATAAGGAAGCCGTCGCCAATGAGTTCGGCATCTGTCGGTAGTCGTACATCATAGCTTACGGAGGCTTTCCCCAACAACTCTTTGGTGAAGCGGTAGCGCAAGGCTTCACTTACACCCCAATCGTGCTGCTGCATATCCACTTCTTTGGGTACGGAATTCCAAACATCTCCTATTTTCGTATTCATGGAATAGTAATAATACTTACCCGTCAGCGAGTTGAGGAATTTGTCATTGGGGGATTTATAGTCGTAACCCAAGCCTAATACCCAGCTCGTCATGTGTGAGTCGAAGTTTATCTGTCGCCCCACCGCTTTATCCAACAACGGATCGGAGGGCTTCCCCAATGCCCATTTGAATAATGAGTTGAGGTTGATGGAGTGCCGGTCATTGATGATGTAATTGAGATTGGTCTTATTTCCCACGGTATGCTTACGCATTTTCATGTCAGAGGGTAAAACTCCTATTTCTCCTCCGTAAGCCGAAACAGGCGGATAAGGATTCATATCCCAGTCGTAGCGAAGCCTAGCTGTATCCACAAAGTTGTATTGAGAATAGGCATAGCCCGTGCCGCTACTGAAGTCAAGTCCATTGAGTAGGAAATTGTCTTTCTGTAAATCAATGGCGAAGTTGTAAGCTCCGGCACTACTTTCGGCAGAGCGTATGTTCTCTACCACGCCTTGTATCTGCTTGCTGTTTCGGATAAATTCAAGTTCAAACTCCATCTGATCGAACCACCATTTACGGGCTTTCATCGATATCCCTCCCCCCGATTGGTTGAATTTGTCATGGTCGCGTTTTATGAACTTACCTTTGTTCTGAGGCAATTCCATACGATAGTCATTATCAGAATGGGTGTATAACAACGCTGCCCCCAACTCTATTCCTTGTTTGACCAGATTCCGCTTGAAGACGCTACTTGCTTTATGTGTATTGAAGCTACCGAACGAATACGAAGCATCCAAGTAACGAGGTGGATACTCTTTAATCACGATATTTACAGCACCCCCCACGGCAGATCCACCGAACTTGGCTGGAACCACACCTTTATATATTTCAATGCGGTCAATCATGTCGATGGGTATATCGTTGATGTCGATGAAATCGGAATTATCGTTCATCGGTACTTCGTCTATAAAGAATCCAATACGCTTGCCTTCCAAGCCGCGAACAGAGATACGCGAGGCACTGCCTACTGCTCCCTGCGAACGAATGGTTACGCCTACGGTCTTAGTCAGAATATCTTCTACGCTATTTACTGTACCTTGTAACTGGCTCATACTGTAAACCGTTACCGGCATGGCTTGCTCCCGAATCTTGCGGGCTTCACTTTTGCCCATCACCACCACTTCGTCCAGCGATTTGACTTCGGCTTTCAGGCGGATAATAGTTTTCTTTACATTCTCTTTACTTACGGTTACTTTTTGGACTGCTGTTTGATAGCCCATAAACTTCACGGTGAATGTATAAGTACCGAAAGGAATGTCTGAAAAAGAGAACTCGCCATATTTGTTGGTTACATCGCCCTTTTTCAGTTCCTCAATAAAGAGGGTTGCTCCGGGCAGTGGATCTTCGTCAGTGTTGTCGATGACCACGCCCGCAATCCGCCCCCCACCTGTTTGGGCGGATACACTGATGCTCATGAGCATCAGTATCAATAGAGAAAATAGTACTTTCTGTTTCATTGTTTATTTATATGATTGTTGGTTTCTCCTTAAATGCTGGGATCGGGAGCTTCCGGCGTGGAAACGACTATAGGAGTTGTACCTGAAGAGTTTCCTTCGGTTACTTTTTGTGTAAGTACCTCAACATCCTTAAACTCTATTCTGGCGATCGCCTCTTTGGGGTTGAGTGTCGTTTTGTCAGCAATGAGTTTGGGCACTTCACGTTCTTTCAACATACCCGTAGAACGTAGCACGGGATACCATTTGGCAGCTTCCTTCGGCTTGGAAAGATTTTTGCGGGCTGCTTTGTTATAAAGTATAAGCATAAATCGATATTGTTTTGTGCCCTTTCGGGCAGTTATTAGTAGTAATTTTCAATATTTGAACTGTATATCTTCTCGTTCCATTTCTCCTTTGAGGTATGTGAGAAGAGTCTCCATATCGTCTCCTACTGTAAAGGCAATGCTCTCAATAGTAGTGCAATGCCCCAACGTACAAGTTGATACAGGATTGATTAAAGAAACATAACGACTGTCTCGTTTCACCAGTCGATGAATCAACTGCGGATAGGTAGTCAGAACCCGATGTATCGGGGTATATTTATTGATGCTCATCTGTCTATTGGTTTCATCATCGGTTGTTTTGTCGCTTGCACGCATATTCGTTGCGATTGGCTCTCCGGCGAGATGTCGTAGGTCACATTTATAAATCCCGCTTGTTCCAGCATTCTTTGTATTTCTATGGGTGAGTAAATGCGCAGGTCGATATTCCTCACCCACTTTTCATTGCCTTCCTCGCTGCATGCCTCGTTGCAGATGTAGAACCTTCCTTCGGGTTTCAATACACGCAATACTTCCTTGAAGTTTTCCACTATATCATTCCAAAAGTAGATAGTTTCGAAAGCGGTTACAATATCGAAGCGGTTATCGTCAAAAGGAATGTTTGAAACATTCGCCTCTACTATAGATGCTCGTCCCTGACTGATAGCCGCCTTGTTCTTGCGACTCGCAATGTCCACGCACGTGGGTGAATAATCCATGCCGCAAACTAATCCATGAGTTCGTTTGATGAAATTAGCTACGTTTTGCCCACCGCCACAACCGATATCGAGCACCGTTTCGCCACCGGAAAGTTTTACGAAGTTGTCAATGCACCAAAGAGAAATCCGGTTATGCCCTTGGTTCATCATTTTCACAATGCACCTGCCCATAAAGCTATTCTTGGGTTTGCGGAAGTTTTGAAAGATGTTTTTTATTATGCTCATAATTATTCTTTGTTTTTAAGTCTTTTCTTACTAATATGATATGTCTATTATTTGCTGTGCGCGATACCTAAAAAATATACGCCCGTGAGTATGCTCTTTGTGAGCATCGTGCTCATGACAGTGGTAAGTGTGAGATGTATGCATATCTTTTTCTGTTTTTTATTTATTGTTTCTATATTACTTCTTCTTGCTAACCCAGCATCAGCAGGCTTAGTGCCATGACCGCCATGCCTACCACCAAACCGTAGATGGCATGGTGGTGCTTACCGTATTCTTCAGCTGCGGGTAACAGCTCATCGAGCGAGATAAATACCATGATGCCAGCAATCATGCCGAAGATGATGCCGAACACATTGTCGTCGAGGAACGGAGCCAGCACGAGATAGCCTATGACGGCTCCCACCGGCTCTGCCAATCCAGACAAAAACGAGAACCAAAAGGCTTTCTTGCGGTTGCCTGTAGCGTAAAAAACAGGAACGGATACCGAAATACCCTCCGGTATGTTGTGTATGGCAATGGCGATGGCAATGGGTATGGCAATGTTCACATCCTTTAGGGCAGCAAGAAACGTAACCATACCCTCCGGGAAATTGTGGATAGCCAGCACCAAGGCTGTTACCATGCCAACACGTAGCAATTTGGGCTTCACGTCTAATTGTATTTTCGCTTTTTCACTCATTTCTTCCACCCGGTGCATTTCATGCGGATTCTCGTAGCGAGGAATTAGCTTGTCGATGAGCAATATCAACACGATACCCCCGAAGAAAGAGAGCGTGGCATAAAACGTTCCTTCTGATTTGCCGTGCATCTCCACAAGTGTTTGCACAGAAGAGGTAAACAGTTCGACAAACGATACATAAATCATGACTCCCGCCGAAAAGCCCAGCGATAGAGAAAGAAACGACGTGTTGGTGCGTTTGGCGAAAAAAGCAATGGCACTGCCTATGCCGGTGGATATACCGGCAAACAGTGTCAGAAGAAATGGAACAAATACTTGTTGTGACATGGCTATGACAGATTGGGAGTTAGTACTTCAAAAGAGAACGAAAATCTATTTTGTTCAAAAACAAAGCGAGTCGCTCTTTGCAGGCGACTCGCTTGATACGATGAATTATTATTATTAAAAATGGGATGTTTCATACATCTGTTACTAAGTTAAGTCTGGAAAATCAGTCTCTGGACGTTCAATATCGATGCATTCTTTTTTAATTCTAATAGTCTCTTTGTTCAAAGCCTCTCTGGGCAGAGCGGATTTTCTGCTTTGTGTTACCCACGATTCCTCGCAGAGGAAAAGTCCGTTTACTCCTTGCACAAGCGTTATTTCGCCGTTACAGATGATGTTGGTGATACTCATATATTGATTGTTTTTAGTTGTTCTACCGAAGTGGTGCGGTATTTAGCCTCCTGCACCAAGCGAAATCCTGCTTGACAAGACCTGCCGCATCTGCCCATGCAAGCAACGGGTGTCGGGTCGAACAGAAGATGGCTAAAGTGCTTCTTTTCCGAATCGAATACGAAAGAAATCCGATTGTCCACAATTGTACAACCGCTTCCACAAGGGTTGCATTGTAGGCAGGAGGATGTGTGGATGTTTCTATTTGTTTTCATCTTTCTATTTTTACATTCATGAGCCTTTTCCAGCCTCCTGTGCTAAAGCGGATATACTCACCAATAAAACATTCAATTTCTTCACTGGAAAGCTCTTCATGTTGCACCACCTCTTTCATCATATTAACCCACCATGAGCAGGTGAAGTGCATAAAGAATAGAGAAATATCGGTATGCAGATCAGGGTAGAGCTTTTTCATACCTTCCATATATTCTATACCCATTACTGTACTTCTTTTAATCCATTGTTCCCAATAATCATTGAAACGAGAGTCTTGGATAGATGAAAAAAGTAACTTAAATTCTTCACGATACCGTCTTACGATGTTCATTACCTCCTTCATGGATGAGCGATGATATTCTTCGGAGGTAAAGACATCCAAAGAAAAGGCCTCCGGGCGATTATGATCTTCCAGCATACTGTTCATCGCCTCCAAAAGCGGATGCAACACGTCAGCCAACAAATCGTCCTTACAAGGATAATAATTGTAGATGTTGCTCAGACCGATACCCGACAATTTGGATATTTCACGCATAGACACAGCCTTAAAGCCCTTCTTGAAAAAGGCTCTCCTTGCTGTTTCCAACAATAATTTATGTGTATATTCTTTTGTTGTTTGCATAGGTCAGAACGTAGTTCCTGTTATTAGAATACAAAGTACGTTGTATTTCAAAAATAAAACAATCCATACAAATGGGTATTTTCTATAAAACAATCCCTATTTGTAGGGATACAAAAAAGGGTATGTAACTATCAGCAGAGCCACTTCACGCCAAACCATAGTCATAAGTACGTGTATTGCCTCTACTGTATCCTCTTGTTATTCTTATTCTGACCTCTTTCCATGGCTATTGTTAATACGCAGGTTATAAATCATGTGTAAAAACTACTTTAATCTTTTCATGATTCCCATTTTAGTAATGATTAATCGAATATGCTAAAAATGTATCATATAAAACTTCTCTTTTCTGTCATTCTACCTTTTATCTATTTAGCTTGTCGCCATTAATTAACTCGGATTCATTTTGATAGTTGTGCCGCAAGAGTATTATGACTAATAAATTATTCATGTGTCATTTTGCCATAAACAGTCTTTTTATACCACTCTCGGACAGTTTAGAAAACGGCTCTTGATTCTTCTTTCATTTGCCGATGAAAATAGAATCAACACGTTTTATTAACCATTAAAAATTAAATGTATGGAAGTAGTAACCATCGAAAAAAGAACATTTTCGTATGTCTGCGAGAGCTTCACGGAGTTTGCCAAACGGATAGAGAGTTTGTGCAGCAGTCATACTCAAAAAGTAGAAAACTGGCTGGATAGTCAGGAAGTGTGCCTGTTGTTAGGCTTGAGCAAGCGAACGCTGCAATATTACCGAAGTAGTGGGCGACTGGCTTATTCTCAAATAGGGAGCAAGATTTATTATAAGTCTTCCGATATTGAAAGAATTATTGCGGACAGTGAAACACAAAATCAGTCACCCAAACAAATCAAGCCTTATGAAAAGAACTAAAGAATATTATCCGTCCTTCAACTTGTTTTCCATTGTCGGCACATGGGAAAGTGTTAATCTGAATCCTACGGTTATCATCTATCGGAACGACAAAGAGTATCTTCTTTCTATTATATATGTATCGGAAACCACCAAACAGGCTTCACCCTCTACTTATGAAATACAGAAAGACGGTAGCCAGTATTTTATTGCTCCTGCTCCTAAACGGATTTACATAGATTATGATCCAGCGAAAGATGTGCTAAACCTTTCGTCATTGGGTGACTATCTGCGTAACTAATCAATCGACCAGTTAATCTCTAACTGATTCGCTATCTAGCCATCTTAAAATCAATATTTCAATAAAACAATCTTTCAATCATGGAATTAATAAATAAAGATACACCACAAGTCAAAGAATTTATTTCTTCGCTCGACTCAATGCTAAGCGGTATTGAATCAATTGTCAAGCACTATAAGCCCCACCTGAACGGAGAACGTTTTCTTTCCAATCATGAGGTTTCTAAAAAACTGAATGTCAGCCTGCGAACCCTGCAAGAATGGCGAGATACAGGCTTAATCCCCTTTATCCAGATAAAAGGTAAAATCATCTATCGGCAAAGTGATATTGATAAACTGCTCCAAAAGCATTATTTTGAAAGTTGGAAAGAATAATCTGCCACTCACAAAAACATTGTTTTTCGGAATTTAATTTGAATCATTGACTTTTCCAGTGAAGTATTTAGTCTGTGCAAGTCTTTAGATAAAAATACGCTCGAAATGCAATGAGAGGAAGATTTTTATCTAAACCGAAGGCTTGGACTTGAACAGGCTAAATACGAAAATTACCTTTGTCAATGCTTCATATTGGGTTCTGGAAAACTTACTTTAAAAGAAAAGGGTTGAGAAAATGAAGTTCATTATTCCCAATCCTTTTTTCTATATTGGCTACTGCCTTATTTATATAGCCAATTCCGACAAGCAGCTATTCACTTTCTGCATATCCTTTAGAATATTCTGATCCAGTACCCGTGCGTAGTGTTTCGTCACGCTGGTATCTGCATGACCTAACATCTTGGCTACATTTTCCATACTTACGCCATTTGCAAGGCACACGGAAGTGGCATAGCTATGTCTGGCCGTATGAGTGCTAAGATTTTTATGAATTCCGCACACATCGGCAATTTCTTTCAAATAACTGTTCATGCGTTGATTACACAATACAGGTAAAAGTTTTCCGGTACACTCTGCCACATCCTTATATTTATCAAGTATAGAAGCTGCTACAGGCAGCACAGGAATGTTGCACATGATTTTTGTCTTTTGGCGGTTCTTTCTTATCCAAAGCTCCCCTTTGTTGTCTTTTACCAAGTGTTCGGGTGATAAATCTTTCACATCGCTGAACGCCAATCCAGTAAAAATGCAAAAGATAAAAACGTCACGTACCTGTTCTACTCGCTTAATCGTGAATTCTTTTGCAAGAATAATTTTAATCTCGTCCATCGTCAGGAACTCAGGATCGGTTTCTTCCAGTTTGAAGCGATAGTAAGCAAACGGATCTTTCTTTATCCAGTCGTTTTCCAAAGCAATACGGATAATCTTCTTCAAGTTCTTCAATCGGGTGATAGCTGAATTCTGCGCACAACCTTTTTCAATTTTCAAAAAAGCATCGAACTTAGAAATAAAGTTGGCTTCCAAGTTGTTTAGGGCAATATCAGATAATTGATATTCTTTCTTTATGAATTCCTCTAAATATCGGGTAGTGGTTTCATACCGTTGAACGGTCTTACTAACGAAGTCCTTACCGATTAGCTTACGGCTTTGTTCGTTATGCTCTCTGAATACTTGCAATAGCGTTTTACTATCTTCATCCACCCCATAATATAGCTTTCTCATAAGATCGACTGTAATAGTCTTACCTGTGGATTCCAGTTCTCTATAAATTTGGTGTATGCGAGAGCGTGTGATTTCCAAGTAGTGGTTCAGTTCCACCGACATACGATCTTTTCCTTTGGAGTTTTCTTTTGCCTGATTCCATAGATTTACAGGACAGCTTCTTTTTACTAAAACATCTACCATACAGCCGTTTACAGTAATTCTCATGCACACGGGTGCTTCTCCATTCTTTAATAATCTGGCTTTCTTGATAAAGAATAGCACATTGAAGGTTTTTCTAGCCATTTTTACATCGTTTTTAGAGTTACAAAACTATGTATTCTCTTCCAAAGTACGACCATGCAAAATGCTATGAATCAGTGAGAAAGAAGCTAAATCGTGGGACTTTTTTCAGCCTGATTTATGTACCACGATTTGCACACCAACAATATGCTTGAAACGGCTATTTTCTGCTATCTGCCAGAAAAAAGAAATCCCTGATAATGTCTGATTATCAGGGATTTGCTTGATTTTTCTTTTGTTTTCAGTGATCCGCCTGGGGCTCGAACCCAGGACCCCAACATTAAAAGTGTTGTGCTCTACCTGCTGAGCTAGCGAATCAATCCTTATTTGCGAATCAGTTATTTCCTGATTGCGGGTGCAAAGGTAGTTACTTTTATTTAATTTGCAAGTGTTTCGTAGAAAAAAGTTCCAATTATTTTTCCTCTTTATCGCTTGTTTCTTGATTATCAGTAGTTTCTACTTCATCATATTTTATTCTTTCTTTGTTGATAATAAAGCGTTGATAGTAGGAAAGCATCAAAGTGGTCAGAGGCAAGGCAATGATCATACCCAGCATTCCCATTAATGAACCCCAGATAGAAAGGGATAAAAGGATGATGGCGGGATTCAGTCCCGTAATCTTTCCCATGATTTTGGGGACGAGGAAAGTATCCTGTATAATTTGGACGATAGCGAAGACTGCCAGTGCGCATGCTATAATAATCCAGAAATTCTCTCCCGTATCGGCAGCTTTAAGGATCGCCAATAGGACCGTAGGGAGGAAACCGATGATTTGCAGGTAAGGAACCATATTAAGCGCTCCAATGAAAAGCCCTAGAGCGATAGCCATCGGAAAATCGATAATAAGGAAGCCTATACTGAACAGAATCCCCACACAAAAGGCAACCAGTGCCTGACCACGGAAATACCGATTCATGCCGTCCTGTACATCATGTACGAGGTTGGATGCGAAGGTACGATACTTGTTGGGCAGCAGATGCAGCCATCCTTCGGCTATGACTTCATAATCCAGCAATATAAAGATTACATATAATAATATGATAAAGGAGGCGAGAATGCTGAACAGGATATTGAGCGACTCCGCAAGCAGGGCCCACACTCTGGGCACCGTATCTTTGATGGCTGCAAGAATATTCTCTTCGCTTAATATACGGTTGAGCGCCTGAAGATCAATATTCTCATGAATGAATTCGGAAAGATTCTTGGGTACATTATTCCCGGCTCCATTGGTGAGGTAGGTTACCAGTAAGTCATTCATCCTGCCTATTTCCGAAACCATGGGAGGCACCAACAAATAGAATAAGGATACTCCGACAAGAGTAATCAGAAACAAGGTGCAGAAGATAGAAACAATACGGCTCTTTAACCGTAGCTTATACTGGAAAAACTTGACTAACGGATAAACCATGTAGGCGATCAACCAGGCTATAAAGAAAGGTAATAACACTCCGCTGAGCCGTTCCACAAGCATTAGTATCCCTACCACCAGTACACATCCGATGGAACCACGTATAAAACTGTCGAATGTTATCTTCTTTCTTTCCATATATGTTTTAAATAGAGTTTATATCTTCTGTCCGTCCTCTCCCCGTGCACGGAGGTAGCACTCCCTGCAAAGCGGCTCGTATTCGGCTGTCTCTCCTAGAAGTACCTGCTTGTCATTCTTGACGGTACGATGAGAGAAAGATGCCAGATCACCGCACTTCACGCAGATAGCATGAACCTTAGAGACCTCGTCGGCAATGGCACATAATTGAGGCATCGGTCCGAAGGGATTCCCTTTAAAGTCCATATCCAGTCCGGCGATGATGACACGGATGCCGTTATTGGCAAGCTGTCTGCATACGTCAATCAGTCCGTCATCAAAGAACTGTGCTTCGTCGATGCCGACTACATCTATTTCTGAAGTGAACAACAGGATACTTGCCGATGAATCGATAGGGGTGGACGCGATGGAATGACTGTCGTGTGATACCACGTCTTCTTCCGAATAACGGGTGTCGATGGCCGGTTTGAATATCTCTACACGCTGGCGTGCAAACTTGGCTCTTTTCATTCTGCGAATCAGCTCCTCCGTCTTTCCGGAGAACATTGAACCGCAGATTACCTCTATTCTACCTCTTCTTCTGGTCTCTTGTATGTGGTCTTCTGAAAATAATACCATGTGATTTTTGTGCTTTCTTGATTAAATAAATGAATGGACAAAGGTAAACAATTCGATGTACAAGAACTGTTAAATTATCCATTATTTTAAGTTATTGCATAAATTATTCCTACATTCGCACCATAATAACAATGGATGGAAATGAAACAGAAGCTATTAACAGATATTGAGCTGGATGTTCATGAGCTGAAGCTACTCATGAATACGTTTTCTAAAGAGCCGACTCAGACTTTGTCTGAACTGTTGAAGCGGAGCATCCTACGTATGCAGGAGCGTTTGGAGCAGTTGTCGGAAGAGATAAGTGCTGTGCCGGTGGAAGCCTCGTCTTCTCTTGTAGCGGAAGCGGAAAATGAAGTCCCCATTGTTGAAGAACAAGCCCCCGTAATAGAGGAAGTCGAATATCCGGTAATAGAAGAACCGGTTGTGGAAGAGGATGAAGCGACAGCTCCGGGAGAAGATGAACCTGTGATAGTACAGGAACCGCAGACTGTTGTGGAAGAAACAGTAATTGAGGAGCCTGTTGTCGAAGACGAAATGGAAGAGAAAGAAGCGGAAGATGAGTCGGAAGACGATGAATCGCTTCTGATAAAGGAGCCGAAAGCTGCCGTATTGGGCGAAAGCATAAAGATGGCTGCCGGATTACGTCATTCCATCAGCTTGAATGATTCTTTCCGTTTCTCACGTGAGATATTCGGCGGAGACCCCGAACTGATGAATCGTGTTATCGAGCAGATATCAGTCATGAGTTCTTATAAGACTGCCGTGGCATTTCTTGCCTCGAAAGTCAGCGTAAACGAAGAGAATGAGGCGATGGCCGACTTTCTGGAGTTGCTAAAAAAGTATTTTAATCAATCAGCATAAAAGTTTATGGGAAAGTTATATGTAGTACCTACGCCGGTAGGAAATCTGGAGGACATGACCTTTCGGGCAATCAAGGTGCTGAAAGAGGTCGATCTGATTTTGGCAGAGGATACACGTACTTCCGGTATTTTGCTGAAACACTTTGAAATAAAGAATGCAATGCAATCTCACCACAAATTTAATGAACATAAAACGGTGGAAAGTGTTGTTAATAGAATAAAGGCAGGTGAAACCGTGGCATTGATTTCGGATGCCGGAACACCCGGGATTTCTGATCCGGGATTTTTGGTAGTCCGCGAATGTGTGCGCAACGGTATCGAAGTGCAATGTTTGCCGGGAGCGACAGCTTTTGTTCCGGCATTGGTAGCATCGGGACTGCCGAATGAAAAGTTCTGTTTCGAAGGGTTCCTCCCTCAGAAGAAAGGACGACAGACACGACTGAAGGCATTGGCAGAAGAACATCGTACTATGGTGTTTTATGAATCGCCTCACCGCTTGTTGAAAACGTTGACACAGTTTGCCGAATATTTCGGCACTGAACGTCAGGCAACCGTGTCTCGCGAAATATCCAAACTCCACGAAGAAACTGTTCGGGGAAGTTTGGCGGAATTGATAGAACACTTTACCGCTACCGAGCCCCGGGGCGAGATTGTGATAGTATTAGCAGGAATAGACGATTAAAATAACTTCATTTAAAAACGTAAAACGTAAACGTATGAAAAAGTTAGCAGTTTTATTTATGTGCGCAGCCATGTTGGCTTCGTGTGACTTTAAAGGTGGAAGCAAAGACCTTAAGGCTGAAAATGACTCTCTTTTAATGGAATTGACACAGCGTAACGCTGAATTGGATGATATGATGGGAACTTTCAATGAAGTGCAGGAAGGATTCCGTAAGATCAATGCTGCCGAAAGCCGTGTGGACTTGCAGCGTGGTACTATTACCGAAAATTCAGCCAGTGCCAAGCAACAGATTGCTTCTGACATTGAATTCATCTCCAAGCAAATGGAAGAAAACAAAGCTCAGATTGCAAAACTGGAAGCTCAGCTGAAAAACAGCAAGTACAACTCTACTCAGATGAAGAAAGCTGTAGAAGCTCTGACTGCTGAATTGAAAGCTAAACAACAACGTATCGAAGAACTTCAGACTGAACTGGCATCTAAGAACATTCGTATCCAGGAACTGGATGCAGCTGTCAGCGACCTGTCTGCTGCCAAAGAATCTTTGGCTGCCGAAAACGAAGCGAAAGCTAAAACCGTTGCCGAACAGGATAAGAGTCTGAATGCCGCATGGTTCGTATTCGGAACAAAATCAGAGTTGAAAGCCCAGAAGATTCTTCAGAGCGGTGACGTGCTGAAGAGCGCTGATTTCAACAAGGATTATTTTACTCAGATCGATATCCGTACAACAAAAGAAATCAAGTTGTACTCCAAACGTGCTGAGTTGTTGACTACTCATCCGACAGGTTCTTATGAACTGGTGAAAGATGACAAAGGTCAGCTGACTTTGAAAATTACTAATCCTGCCGAATTCTGGAGCGTATCCAGATACTTGGTTATTCAGGTAAAATAAGGTAGACATACCTGGTTAGAATTGCCAATGTGCTGATTCCTGAATTCAAGAAATTAGCACATTGGCTTTTTTATTTCTCATATTATATATCACGGAGCCAATGAAATATAAAAATCTCTTTTTTGACCTGGATGACACCATCTGGGCTTTCTCACGAAATGCACGCGACACCTTTGAAGAAGTATATCAGAAATATTCATTTGACCGCTATTTTGACTCGTTCGATCATTATTACACACTGTATCAACGACGCAATACCGAACTCTGGCTTGAATATGGAGAGGGAAAGGTGACGAAGGAGGAACTGAACCGCCAGCGTTTCTTTTATCCCTTACAGGCAGTAGGAGTGGAGGATGAGGCTTTGGCTGAGCGTTTCTCGGAAGATTTCTTTGCCATTATTCCTACCAAAAGCGGTCTGATGCCCCATGCCAAAGAAGTGTTGGAGTATCTTGCGCCGCAATATAATTTGTATATCCTTTCCAATGGTTTCCGGGAGCTGCAGTCGCGTAAGATGCGTTCGGCAGGAGTAGATCGTTATTTTAAGAAGATCATTCTTTCGGAGGACCTTGGCGTATTAAAGCCTTGGCCCGAAATCTTTCATTTTGCTTTATCTGCCACCCAGTCTGAGTTACGCGAATCGTTAATGATCGGTGACAGTTGGGAAGCCGATATTACCGGAGCGCATGGGGTAGGGATGCATCAGGCTTTCTATGATGTGACGGAACGAACCGCTTTTCCTTTTCAGCCTACCTATCATATCCATTCACTGAAAGAATTAATGAATTTATTGTAGGTTTTATGGATTAAGTCGTATTTTTGTTGCATCTAATAAATGTATAAAATACGATAACATCATGGATAGTACGCTTCTGCCATTTGCTTTACTTTGTTTTACTTCGTTCTTTACGCTGACCAATCCTTTGGGGACAATGCCGGTCTTTCTGACCATGACACACGGAATGACAGATAAGGAGCGGCAGACTATTGTGCGCCGTGCCACCATCGTGTCGTTTATAACGTTGATGGTGTTTGTCTTTGCCGGGCAGTTCCTTTTCAAATTCTTCGGTATCTCTACCAATGGTTTCCGTATTGCCGGTGGAGTAATTATCTTTAAGATTGGTTTTGATATGCTTCAGGCACGGTATACTCCGATGAAACTTAAAGACGAAGAGATTAAAACCTATGCCGATGACATCTCCATTACTCCTCTTGGAATTCCGATGTTGTGTGGTCCCGGGGCTATCGCTAACGCCATCGTTTTGATGCAGGACTCTCATACTTACGCCATGAAAGGTATATTGATCGGAACAATCGCTTTGATTTATCTGTTGACGTTCTTCATTCTCCGTGCTTCCACCCGACTGGTGAAAGTACTGGGAGAGACCGGAAATAATGTGATGATGCGTTTGATGGGATTGATTCTGATGGTAATTGCAGTGGAATGCTTTGTGAGTGGAGCGAAGCCGATATTGGCGGATATTGTGAGAGAAGGGCTGAGCGGTATCTGCAAGTAGAAGTCTGTATTGTGGGGAGGAACGGATAAGATTACACTCATGTGTAAATTCGGAAATGGAAAATAAAAAGCGAGCCCGTTTAACTGCTTAAAGTTAAACGGGCTCGTTATTAAAATAGTTTCAGTGTATTAGTAGCCTTCGTTTTGTTTCAGCTTACCGTTAGATACATTGATCTCGGAAACCGGAATAGGCATTACGGTACGATAGTCGTCATAGTTGATCGGACCGGCCGGAACCTGGGCATTCGTTACTGCCTTTTTGTTTCTCCATGTATCCCAGGCGTTATGACCTTCACCATAAAGTTCCAGTCTGCGTTCTGTCAGAATATCATCGATAGTAACAGAAGCAACGTCTTCATAGCCAGCTATTCTTTGCTTACGCAAGTCATTGATATAGCTGGCAGGATCAGCACCACCTGCTTTTAATGCAGCTTCTGCGGCGATCAGATATACTTCGGACAGGCGGATTACTTTCGGATTATTTACATATATTTCTCCGTCGCGTCCCGGATACTTCTGGATATACCAGCCTTCGTTATCTCCACCGTCGCTTTCTTCAGCAATCAGAGTACTGCGAACATCTTCCGGACGTTCTTGAAGGAAAGTTTTGAATCCCTCGGTGATACCGGCTTCAGCATAACCTTCGGCATGTGTGTAGAATCCGAGAGAGTTACGTTGTGCATTGTAGAGTGAGGTAATCAGGAACTCGAAAATGCTTTCACTACTTCCAACTTTGGTCCATACTGTTTCGTATTCATCTCTGGTGTACAGCTTGTATGGAGATTTTTCGATTACATATTTGGCGTCCTCAAGTGCTTTACTGTTCTCATTCATGTAGAGATATGCACGGGCTCTCAGTGCACGGGCTCCCCAATAGTCGATATGACCAGCAGTTACTACCTTGCTGGTTTCTGGGAGATTATCCAATGCAGTCTTCAAGTCATCCAGGATGGTTTCGTAAGTTTTCGCAATAGTAGCTCTTTCTGCTGTATATCCGGATTCGAAAACTTCTGTAGACAATACGATACCCGGATCGCTGGCCTGTGCATTACAAGGAAGTTTAGCGAACAAGCGGGCCAAGTCAAAGTGGAAAAGTGCCCGCAAAGCATACAATTCGCCTACCTGAACATCAACTTCAGCTCCTTCCAGACCGGATTTCTTAACTCCCTCCAAAACTTTGTTTATTCTTGCCAGAGAAAGATAAAAGCGTTTGTAGAAATAGTATGAATCAGAACTATTCTTAGTAGCCTGGTAGGCATATACATCAACTGTTTGCTTATTGCTACCGATGGCTTTGAAGTCGCTGCCTCTTTGGTCGGCGTACAAGAAGAAATCACCTGCGTAGCTGCCACGTGGATTAGTTCCCGCGTCTATAGAAGAAGTCTGAGACTCATAAACACCGTTAACTGCAAACTGTAAATCTTCAAGAGTCTTAATAGCACCTTCTGAAGGCCATTCACTGGAAGGCACTTTGTCGAAAGTATCGCATGAGGATACTGCCAACGTCAGTAATAGAATGGGTAAATATATTTTTTTCATTATTCAGTCTGTTTATAGATTATAATTTGATATTAATGCCGAATACACAGCTTCTCAATGCCGGTGTATCTGCTTGACGATAACCATTGATCGCTACATCCGGGTCAATGTTTTTAGTCTTCGACCACAACATAGCCAGATTGTTTGCTCTGAAGTAGATGCGGAAGTTGGAAATGTGCTTCTTCAATACCGGCAGAGTATATCCTACTGTCATTTCTCTCAGACGAATATTGTCAGTCGATTTGATTGTGCGGCTTGAGAATCTGTCCCAACGATAAGGGTTGGCATAGATAGGCATCGGGTTGTCTACTTTATCACCCGGATTTTTCCAGTAGTTTCCGGCTACATCTTCTGACAGGTTCATGGAACCGATTCTTACGCCATCATGATGAGAGAAATATCCCGGATAATCGAACATGTCACCACCAAACTGATAAGTGATCAGGAATGACAGGTCAAAGTCTTTGTATGTGAAAGTGTTGCTGAATCCACCGATAACATCAGGCAATGCTTTTCCTACAATTCCCTTACCTGCTTCGGAGTAGTCATTTACCACTCCCTTTGAGTGATCTTCAGGATCTAACCAGAATTCTCCCAAACCTGTTTCAGGATTTACACCTTTCCATTCGGGCAGATAGAATGTATACATTGACTCTCCCTCACGGTGCAGATACATTTCTCCGTCTCCATACTGGATATCTTTTCCTTCAGGAAGTTTGTCTACCAATGCACGTTGGTAAGTCAGGTTGAAGTTTGAAGTCCATGTAAAGTTCTTGTTGCTGATATTTTTAGAATTGAGTTCCAATTCGAAACCGTCGTTCTTCAATGCACCCAGATTTTCCCAACGGGAGTCAAAGCCGGTGATTAATGAAGTAGGTACTTCGAACAGCAAATCCGTAGTCTTCTTATTGTAATATTCCAGAGACAGATTTACGCGGTCGTACATATTCCATTCAATTCCCATATTGAAGTTCTTGGATTTTTCCCAGCTTAATTTGTCGTTTGCCATTCTTGACCAGTAAATAGCAGGAGCACTTCCGTATCCGGAACCTGTATACAGGTCCATGTAACCATAGTAATCTGAGGGCAAGTTACCGTTTGTACCATAAGATGCTTTGATCTTGAAGTCGGTAAATAACGGCATATCTTGCATAAATCCTTCTTTACTCATTCTCCATGCACCGGATACAGACCAGAAACTAGCCCAACGATTGTCTTCACTCAAACGTGACGAACCATCACGACGGAAACTGGCAGAAAGATAATACTTGTTATCATAGTTATAATTGCCACTTGCGAAATATGACATCATGCCGGCTCCCAAGGTTGAACTTGCAGCTTGGTCCGGTTGTCCGTTGGCCAATTCGGGATAGTGGCTTGAATAACGTTTGGCAACAGTTACAATCTGCAGCAGGTCTCTGTTTTCAACTTCGAAACCGGCCATCAAGTTCAGATTGTGCATATCTTTAAAAGTATCCGTGTAGTTTAATGTAGAAGAGCTGGTAGCTACGCGGCTTTCGAAGGTATAACGAGAACCCATTCCGCTGACGGAACCACCGTTAACACTGTTGCGATCCCAATATTCAAAGTGCTTGTTGTCTACATAGTCATAACCAAAGATAGAGTTAAGTGATAACTTATCACAGAATTTGATTGTTACATCTGCATTGGTCATGCTACGGAACATTTTGGTCTGAATCCACTCCAGAGCTGTATCGCTGTCTTTACCACCTAGCATCAGATGCGGGTTGGTAACTTTACCCCATGCTGCATTTTTATTATATGAACCATCTTCATTCTTTACCGGAGCAGTCGGGTCCATTGCGAATAAAATACCTATCGGAGAAGAAGTACCCATTCCTTGAGCCTGGTCTCCCTGATCGCGGAAACCATCTTGCGATGTAGCGGCTATCATTTGCTTGAGAGCTACGTTCAGCCAGTTATTTACTTTGTGATTAACGTTCAGACGACCGGAGATACGTTCGAAGTCACTACCAAGAACGATACCCTCGCTCTTATTGTAGCCAACTCCGGCATAGAACTGAGTCTTTGACGAACCGCCGTTGATAGATACCTGGTGATCTTGAGTGAAAGCAGTACGATAGATTTCTTTCTTCCAGTTCGTATTTACTTTACCGGATGGGTCATGGATAAAGTCAGCAACAGTAGCCGGTGAGTCGAGCAGAGGAATGAACATATCACCTCCGTTATCGATGTTGTTCAATGCTGCTTGTTTGCTATCTGTTATTCCGTAAGTAACCAGACAGTTGGCTAATGATTCGCGAGTGTAGTCAATCAAGTCGGCTGATCCCATCATATTGAAAGCATTTACAGCCATCTTGTTCCAGCCTACTTCACCTGAATAGCTGACATTCGTTTTTCCTTCTTTACCTTTCTTTGTGGTAATGATGATAACACCGTTTGCGGCACGTGAACCGTACAATGAAGCAGCAGCGGCATCTTTCAGAACAGTCATGCTCTCAATGTCTTCAGGATTCAGTGTACTCAATACGCTTTGAGTCTTACCGTAGTAGTTCATGTCGTCATCAGCCTTTGTTACGACACCGTCAATAACATACAACGGGCTTTTAGAAGCACTGATAGAACCGACACCGCGAATGTTGATTTCGGCCATAGATCCTGGGTCACCAGTTGCTGAGGCTGTGCGCACACCTGCCATTTTACCGGACAATGCCTTGTCAAAAGATTCTTTGGAACCGGAAACGATTTTATCTGCCTTAATGACAGCAGCTGATCCTGTGAATGAAGACTTCTTCGCAGTACCATAAGCCACAACAATAACCTCATCAAGATTTTGTGCATCTGATTTCAGTGTAACTTTCACCATTGGCTTGATTGCCACTTCTTGTGTTTGCATACCAATATACGAAATCTGCAAAGTCTTTGCAGAACTTGGTACGTTCGCCAAATTAAAATTACCATCGATGTCTGTGATTGTACCTTGAGTAGTACCTTTTACCAACACAGAGGCTCCAACAACTGGTTGCCCATCTTCTTCAGAAATCACAACGCCTGTGACTTTCTGAGTCTGAGCAGTTACTAGGCTTATGCCCACAAAAAGGCATGCCAATAACAGCATTAATTTTCTTTTCATAAATTCTCTCTTAAAGTTCAACTTTACATTAATTGTCTCTATACTCTAACAAGTTGCAAAATTATTAATAAATATGAAACTAACAATTAATTTGATAAAAAAAGGTTGTATATATAACATATTGTTATTTATAACATCGAAAATATGCTGATAAACATCTTTATTTGCTATAAATATTGTGATTTATCAAGCATGAAATGTCACTTTGTGAATGCAAAGTGTAGTAATTAACATTCTATTTGCTTGTTTTTGGATATAAAACTACCCTGCAAACGTTTCTTTTTGATTTATTATGAAGAAATGACGATAAAAAAATAGCATTTAAATTAAAGTTATGTAAATACTTAATTATTGAATTTTAATTTTTGCAGAAATTAATGCAGGTTCAACCTTAATTATAGCACAGAACTTAGTTTATTTTGTTCTTAGTATTAACTAAAAGACAATAGAATGAAGAAGATTAGTTACAGCCTTGTGTTTAACAGAAAAAAGAAGCTGAACAAAAAAGGAATGGCATTGGTACAAGTAGAAGCTTACTTAAACAGGAGAAAAATGTACTTCTCAACCAGGGTGTACCTCAAACCAGACCAGTGGGACGTAAAACGTAGAATGGTAAAGAACCATCCTAATTCAGATGCATTAAATCGAATGCTATATGATTTTATAGCTGACATTGAGCAGAAAGAACTGGGATTATGGCAACAGAGAAGATCGATATCCTTGGATTCGTTGAAAGACTCTATTGAAAAACCGGAAAATAATGGGAATTCATTTCTGACCTTTTTTAAAGAGGAAGTCAGCAACTCTTCTTTAAAAGAGAGCACCAGGCAGAATCATCTTTCCACTTTAGAATTGCTGCAAGAGTATAAAAAGGACATTGTATTCACTGATTTGACATTCGAATTTGTGTCTTCATTTGATAATTATCTGCAGTCCAAGGGGTATCATCTCAATACCATTGCCAAGCATATGAAGCATTTAAAACGATATGTGAATGTAGCTATAAATAAAGAGTATATGGATATTCAGAAGTATGCTTTCAGAAAATATAAAATCAAAAGCATAGAAGGAAGTCATACGCACTTGTCGCCGGAAGAGCTGAATAAAATGGAGGAGGTGAATCTGGAAGGGAAGTTTACGAAGTTACAAAAGTCAAAAGATGCCTTTTTATTTTGTTGTTACGCCGGTTTGCGGTACTCTGATTTTATAAATCTGACTGCCGCGAATATTGTCGAACTCCATCAGGAGACGTGGCTGATTTACAAATCTGTTAAAACAGGTATTGATGTGCGCCTTCCTTTATATTTATTATTTGAAGGTAAAGGACTGCGGGTGTTGGAGAACTACAAAGACGATTTAAACGGATTCTTCAAGCTGAAAGATAACTCTAATGTGAATAAAGACTTGAATGCATTAGCCAAGCTGGCAGAAATAGACAAACGGATATCATTCCATACAGCCCGACATACAAACGCCACCTTATTGATATATAGTGGTGCAAATATAACGACTGTACAAAAGCTGCTGGGACACAAAAGTGTGAAGACAACTCAGGTATATGCAAATATCATGGACATGACTATTGTGCATGACCTTGAGAAAGCAGCCTATTCAAAATTAGCTAATAGACCAAAAAGCTAGGCAGTGATTGTCTGGAAATGTCCTGTTTTTAAGATTGGTTTCAACAGAGTTGATTCAAAATCTAACAATATGGCAGAAATAATGCATAAATCAATGTAAGAATATGCAATTTACAAATGATTTGTCGCATATAAATGACTGTAATATACATAAAAAGTGCAATGTCAGGACTCTTTCCTTTTAAAGGAACGATCCGTTCCTTTAAAAGGAACAGATCGTTACTCACCGAGGAACATCTAATTGCTTTAAAAGGAAGAGCCAAAAGTAGTTTTAATTTCTAATTCTGTTCTAACTGATAGACTTTCCTGTCACAGGGAAATATATCATATCGAAACTAAATATTTCTTTTATATTCAAAGGTGCAAGCTGATATAAGTAATCATATAGCACAAGGAAACAAAAAACGGACAGATGTATTTCATCCGTAGATCTGCTGTTTTAAAATCCTGCCGATTTTTGTCATTCTCCCAAGCAGGTTCTGCATATTTTGAATTATACCATAACTAAATATGCTTTTCTTCAGATTTGATCTTTTTCTACTATCACGCCCCAAAAGTAATCATTCATTATGATTGGTGGTGAGAAATATTCGGGAAATATAAAAATAGTATCCAATAATAATACCTCATATAAATAAAATAAAGACATAACTTTCTTATAATGAATGAACTAAATGATTGAAATGGATAGAAACAGGGTATCATTCGTTAAAGAAAAGGGTAGTTATAATGCTGATAAATAATTGATTATCACGTTTATATATGGATACAATAACATATATGACGATTAGGTTTATATTTCTCATTATTATAATAATCAACACTTTATATAAAGAATTAGTTCTGCAAAGACTTTGCAAATTTCGTACATCGGTATGCAAACTCAAGAAGTAGCGATTAAGCCTAATTTAAAGGTAGTACTTAGGTCGGATGCTCAACAGATCGATGAAGTTGTTGTTACAGCAATGGGTATTAAAAGATCTGAAAAAGCATTAGGTTATGCTGCAACTTCAGTGGGTGGAGAAAAAATTGCGGAAAGCCGTACATCTGATGTGATGTCAAGCTTGGCAGGTAAGATTGCAGGTGTACAGATTTCCAGCACTTCATCTGACCCCGGAGCCTCTAATTCGGTCATTATCCGTGGAGTTAGCTCACTCTCCGGTACCAACCAACCACTATATGTCGTGGATGGAGTACCTTTGAATAACTCTACCGTATACTCTACAGATGGCTTGAATAGCGGATATGATTTTGGAAACGGTGCCAACGCTATCAATCCGGATGATGTGGCAAACATGACTATTTTGAAAGGTGCTGCGGCCACTGCTTTGTATGGTAGCCGTGCTGCCAACGGTGTAGTCATGATTACTACCAAAAGCGGCCGGAAAGAAAAAGGAGTTGGAATCGAGTATAACGGTGGAGTTCAGTGGTCAACTGTTCTGCGTCTGCCGGAATTTCAAAATGAATTTGGTATGGGATGGAACGGCAACCATACAGAATTGGAGAACGGTTCCTGGGGACCTCGTTTCGATGGTTCCATGCAGTTGTGGGGTAATGTGTACAACAACTCTCAGAAACTGAAACCTTATGTGGCAATGCCTGATAACATCAAAGACTTTTTTGATGCGGGATTCAGATATAGCAACAGCCTTTCATTCAATGGAGCTACAGATAAAAGTGATTATTATGTATCATTCTCTCAGATCAGCGATGATGGTATGATCCCGACAGATGCCGACAGCTACGATAAATATACTTTTTCTGCACGCGGCAGCCATAAGGCAGGAGCGTTGACATTCTCTTCTTCACTGAATTACGCTTATCAAAAGAATAACTTTGCTACTACGGGACAAGGTTTGTCCATGCTAAACTCTTTATATCAGACACCAAGAGATATCAGCATAATAGGACTGGAAGACCAGAATGATCCGTTCAACACTCCGGGATATTATTATACCCCCTACGGAGTTATGAACCCTTATTATATTTTGAATAACTATTTGAATGAATATGAATCTGAAAGATTCTACGGAAAATTTCAATTGGATTATGAATTCCTGAAATATTTCAAGTTTACGTACCGTATGGGCTTGGATACTACAACAGGACAAAGTGACAAAGGAAAACCGAATCTGTACGCTCTTTATTATGAAGGTACTCCTAATGGAGAAGGTCAGGGCTCCAGCAGTCCTTTCTCTGGTGAAACCGGACAATATTCTGAGCAGATAACCCGTCGTCGCGAGATAAACCAGGATATTATGGTTAATTTCAATATGCCGGTTAACGATTTTAATATCAATGCACTGGTCGGTTTCAATGGCAATGAACGTAAAGTCTCTTATCAATATTCAGAAGTTAATGATTTAACGATTCCTACATGGTTTAATCTGAAGAACTCCGGCAAAACTCCTATAGTAGAACAGCACATGGAACTCAGACGTCTGATGGGTGTTTTCGGACAGTTTGAAGGTTCATGGAAGAATATGCTCTATTTAACGGTTACTGCCCGTAATGACTGGTCTTCTACTCTTCCGAAAGAAAATCGCAGTTTCTTCTATCCTGGTATTACCGGTAGTTTTATTTTCAGCGAATTATTGAATGACAATCTGCAAGATGTGATAACTTTTGGTAAGATACGCGCCAGCTGGGGTAAAACAGGTAACGATGCTGATGTGTATATGGTTAATCCTGTGTATGCCCAATCTTCCAATAGAATACCTTTCGGTTCTCTGACTTTCCCTCTAGGAGGTGTCAACGCTTACTCTGCAGGAAATGTACTCGGAAGTAATACATTAAGTCCGGAAATGACCACAGAATCTGAAGTCGGTTTAAATATGGCTTTTTTCAAAAACCGCCTCTCTTTTGACGTATCTTATTATAATAGGAATACCGATAAGCAGATTTTCTCTTTGGCTATGGACCCTGCTTCAGGCTATACAGCACAGAATATGAACCTGGGTAAGATTCGTAACCGTGGTATAGAACTCCTGATCAGCGGCACTCCGATAAGAACAAAAGATTTCAGTTGGGAACTGACATGGAACTTCACAAAGAACTGGAGTAAGGTGATCAGTTTACCGGAAGAATTGGGTGGCATTACAACGATTTATGGTCTCAATGGAGGTACCAGTATGTACGCTATAACAGGCATGCCTGTTGGTGTTTTCAAGGCTCAGGTAGCCGAACGTGATCCGCAAGGACGTATTGTAGTAAATTCATCAACAGGTCTTCCGGTTGAAGCCAGCGAATTCGGAATCTGCGGAGATATGAATAACAAATATCAAATGGGTGTTTCTACTAACTTGAAATATAAAGGTATAAGCTTAGGCATTGATTTTGATATCCGTCAGGGCGGAGTGATGTATTCACGTACTAAAGATATAAACTATTTTACCGGTAACGCGATACAGACTGCCTACAATGACCGTAATCCTTTGATTGTTCCTAACTCAGTAAATAAAATAGTGAATGGAGAAAACGTTACTTATGTAGAAAATACAACTCCTATTACAAGCTCTAACATTTATAAATACTGGGGCGACGGTGGCTCTGATATGGGAAGCTGCTTCCTGGTAGACAAATCATACGTCAAGCTTCGTTCTGTTGTATTAGGTTGGGACCTGCCCAAAAGATGGTTGGCAAAAACTCCTTTCCAGGCAGTAAAAGTGTCTGCATATGGCAATAACTTATTTGTCTGGACTCCATCCAGCAATACATTTATTGATCCCGAAATGACTTCATTTGGTAACGACCTTGAAGGTAACTATGGAGAATACACGGCTAATCCCAGCTCACGTCGTTTCGGTTTCAACTTAATGGTTAAATTTTAAACAGGAATAAAAATGAAAAAAATATTATTATATGCATCATTAGCAACAACAGCATTGTTTGCAGGTTGCGACCTGAACATCAATGACGACCCGAACTACCCGATGAATGATCAGGTGACGGCGGATTTGATATTCCCCTCTATCAGTGCTTCCATTGCTTCGGCGGTAGGCGGAGAAATTTATAATTACGCTGGCTTTTTCGCTCAGTACTATGAACAGAAACCGGAGTCGAATCAGTATAACACTCTATGTGAATATACATTTACTGAATCTTCCCAGCAAATGGATTATTCTTATAGAATCCTGTTTGCAGGAGCTTTGGAAGATGCAAAGCAGGTGCTGGAAAAGACCACAAACCCTGCCGACCGATTCGCTACTACCATACTGAGAGCATATGCCTTTCAGATAATGGTAGATAATACCAGTGACTCACCTTATTCGGAAGCTCTGCAAGGTAATGCCAATGCCACACCTAAGTGGGATACGGGTGAAACAGTATATAAAGGTATATTAGGTGAGATAGATGCGGCAGAAGCTGCTTTGGATGGAAGTGGTATGGATGTGCCGGATTTGATATTCAACAAAAATATCGCTCAATGGAAAGGTTTTGCCAATGCTCTTCGCCTCCGTATGTATCTGCGTTTCATTGATGCCAACATAGATGCGGCTTCGTATACAGAGAAAGTGAAGACCTTAGTACAAAACAACGAATTCTTTACCGGTGACGTGAAATTGGATTGTTTCTTGGATGAAACAGACAAACGGAATCCATGGTATAATACGAATGCGGTCGGCTTGACCGGTAATCATTGTGCTGCCTATCCGTTAGTATCTTATTTAAGCAGCACGGGAGACCCTCGAATCGCTTATGGTATTAGTAAAACAGATGCGGATGGAAAGTATGTCGGTCAACTTCCCGGAGGAAAAACACATATGCAAAGCATTCTGGGTACTGACAACTGGAAAAATAAAAACGTAAGTGCGATTGATTACTCTATCGGAGCCACAAAACCTGTCTATTTCTTTACTCAGGCTGAATTACAATTCCTGATAGCTGAGGTATATGCTCGTTTTCACAATGATGATGCGAATGCAAAGAGTGCTTATGAAGCAGGTGTAACTGCAGACTTTGCCGTTCGTGGATTTGCAGGTCAAGAGAATACCATTTTGGAAGGAGCGTGTGCATGGTCTGCTGCTTCTACACAGGCAGACAAGTTAAACTTGATATATATGCAGAAATGGGTATCTCTTTTCTACATGGATCATATGGAAGCATGGAGTGAGATTCGTCGTACAGATTGTCCGAAACTGTCTTCTTATTCAGCAGCACAGATACAGGCTAGTGAGTCAGTATACACTCCGGGAGAGTTAGTTGCTCCATGGACTAATGGTCTGGAAGCGGGTGGACTGATGAAACGTATGACTTATCCATTAAGCGCACGTCAGCAAAATGTGAATACTCCTGCAGGGGTACCGGGAAGTACTCCGGTTTGGTGGGATATCAAATAGTAACCAATAACTTAGTAAGTTTTACGTATGAAAAATATAATATACAGCATATTAGTATGTTTGCCGTTTGTCTTTGGAGCTTGCGACAAATCAACAGATGACACTTCTAAAGTCACCTATTTTGTTACGTTGGAAAGAGAGGGTGATGAAAAGATCGTTTTAGAAAAAGGGCAACCCTTTGTGGAGCCGGGATATTATGCGGAAATGAACGGAGAAGATATTACTGAATCTGTTCAGATAAAAGGTAGTGTTGATGTCAACACTCCGGGAATCTACAATTTAGTATATGCGGCATACAACGAGGACGGTTTTGCCAAAACATTTACACGAACAGTATATGTGGCAGATAATACTGCTTCTCCTTTGAAATCCGGAATTTATACCGTAGCCGAAGGAAGCAAACGTACCGCCCCTTCTGTGGTAGCTTTCAGTGGATATGAGATTGTGATTTTCCAGATGGAACCGGGGATTTTTTATATCAGCGATTTCTTAGGAGGCTGGTATGACCAGCGTGCTGGCTATGGACCGGACTATGCAATGGTTGGCAAATTCGAATTGAATGATGATAATACCATTACTCCTCTGGAAAGTTATGTTGCAGGTTGGGGAGATTCCATGGATCAAATGACTAATACATTATTGGACCCTGCGACTGGGACTCTGAAATGGACTGTTGCTTATGCCGGTCAGCTATCTTTTGACATTATAGTAAAACAATAAAAATACGATTATGAAGAAATATATGATATTACTTTTAGCTTCACTGGCTTTTACATTCGTGGCATGCGACAACGATACAGAACCAGGTGGTACTGCTGTTGAAAAAATGGCAGGAGACTGGTGGGTGACAGTGAATGCATTTATTGACGGGAAAGAAGTAGAAGATCCTTTCGGAGCAGGACATCTGCAAATGAGTACTTACAATACAGCCAGCAACAGTGAAACTGAAATGTGGTTGGATGATTTAGGAAACTTCTGGGAATATAAACTGAAAGTAAACGTGAATTATGCAGCGAGGACTTTCTCGACAACAGGCTTTGTGGATAATGTAACATATGAATCCAAAGTGAAAATAACTGATGGCAAGGTACTGGAAAAAGCTGCCACAACTCCTAGTGGTATGCCTGCTGACAGTATCGTATATATGGTACAATTCGACGACGATGAAGATGGATTAACTTATAAAGTTTCAGGCTTCCGTCGAACAGGTTTCCCTGCTGACGATTTTTAACAGAAGAGTTTAAATATAGAGAGGGCTGTTCCAATGATCGGAGCAGCCTTTTTGCAATCTAACCTCAACTAAGACAGATCAATATATAAGCAGTCTCCAATATTTACAATATTTCCTTGCCTTTAAAAGAAAAATGAATGGGACAATGTTTTTAATTAGCAACATCCATTACCTGATTAATTGTATACAAATAAAAGCGCCTCTTATAGCATGATACTATTTTTTGTTTATAATAGCTCCTTGTTTTATAGATATAATATTGATTATAAGATAAATAGTTTTCATTTCGGTAGAGAAGTGGTATTACATAAAAGAGAGTAAAACATTAGCTGAATTAGGGTAATTAACTGTCAAATAGATATATAAGCTATTTCTGCTTGATAAAATATCGACTGGTGTTACTGATTTATCCCCTATATACCTAACTGATTATCAGTTATATATAAATCCATTAGTTCTGCAAAGACTTTGCAGATTTCGTATATTGGTATGCAAACACAAGAAGTCGTAATCAAACCTACTTTGAAAGTTTTGTTAAAGTCTGATTCTCAGAATCTTGAAGAGGTAGTGGTAACAGCTATGGGTATTAAGCGCTCTGAAAAATCTTTAGGTTATGCAGTATCCAGTGTAAAAGGAGATGAGATAACTAAAGCGCGTGAAAGTAATGTGCTTAATTCATTGTCCGGTAAGATTGCAGGTTTGCAAATTGCACAGTCGTCTGGAACGGTAGGTGGTAGTTCAAGTATACAGATTCGTGGTGCTTCCTCTATTGGCACAGTTTCTTCCCCTTTATTTATTATTGACGGACTTCCTATTGACAATGGTTCTTACAATCCTGACAGAACCAATGGTATAGTCGATGTAGGTAACCGTGCAGGAGATATCAACTCTGACGATATTGAATCTATTAACGTATTGAAGGGTGCAGCTGCAACTGCATTGTATGGGGCACGTGCAAAAGACGGTGCAATTGTTATTACTACTAAGAAAGGGAAGAAGAATTCACCGGTATTTGTTACGGTAAACTCTTCAACACGATTTGAGAATGTACTTAAATTGCCTGATTTCCAGAATGAGTATGCACAAGGTAGCTACGGAGTATATAATGTAAAAATGCTGAATGGATGGGGACCGAAGATTTCATCGGTACAAGATCAGCAATTTACAGATTATAAAGGAGATAAAGTGACCTTGAAAGCAAATCCTGATAATGTGAAGGATTTCTATGAAACCGGAATGAGCTATATTAATAATGTGTCAGTAGCCGGAGGTGGTGAAAAGGCTGATTTCCGTTTGAGCTTTACTTCTACTAATCAGACCGGTGTTGTGCCAGGTTCTGACTATAACAAATATGCATTCTCTGTGAATGCAGGTATGAACTTTACTAGCAACTTCACAGGACGCATCTCTGCCCAATATATACGTTCAGATTCTGAAGGTCGTCCGGCACAGGGGGCAAATGATAGCAACTTGCTGATTCCTTTAATCAATGGATTGCCAAGAACGATTGATATTCATGATATTAAGCAGAACTGGATTGATGAAAATGGCAAACAGGTTACGTTGGATCCGGAAGGCAAAAGTAATAATCCGTACTGGATTATTAATAAGAATAAATTTACCAATAATCTGGATCGTATGATCGGTAATATCACATTGACTTATAAGCCGATTGAAGGATTGACTATCACTAACAATGCCGGAACTGACTTCTATACAGAAGGAAGACGTAAACTTTACGCAAAGGGTACTGTAGGAGCCTTAAATGGTAAGTTTCAGACTTGGAATTTGTATAAAAGAATTATAAATAATGACTTAATGGTTTCCTATGAGAAGACTTTTGCCAATGATTATCATTTTAAGGCGATGGTAGGTCATAATCTCTATCAGGAAGAATGGAAGAATGAAAATGTACAAGCTCAGAACCTGGTAGTTGACGGATTGTATACATATACTAATGCGAAATCTACTACTCCGGTGAATTATTATGAAAAGAAACGTCTTGTCGGTTTATATGGAGATATTAGCTTGGGATACAAAGATATGCTTTTTATTAATGTAACAGGACGTAATGACTGGTCGTCTACTCTGCCTATTAATAACCGTTCTTATTTCTATCCATCTATCAGCGGTAGCTTTATTTTCACAGAATTGATGGAGAATAAAGACATCCTGAATTACGGTAAGATTCGTTTAAGTTATGCGAATGTGGGTAGTGACGAAGATCCGTACAATTTGGCATTTAAATATACTCCAGCTAGTACTTACTTTTTGCAATATCTGGGTAATGTCAATACTTTCCCACACATGGGACTGGTTGGTTTTACCGGGCCTCGTGTTCTGCCGAATGAAAACTTGAAACCTCAGAACCAAAGTTCATTCGAAGTCGGAGCTGATTTACGTTTTTTTGGTGGAAAGATTCGTTTGGATATGACTTATTATAGCAATATCACAAAGAATCAGATTGTAAGTATTGATGTCCCGTTATCAACAGGTTACTTTGCTAATAATATCAATGCCGGAAAGATTGCCAATAAGGGTGTCGAAGTAACTTTGGGCTTGACTCCTGTAGAAACACGTAACTTTAAATGGGACTTGGATGCAACGTTTGCTTCTAATAAGCAGACTGTAGAAGAGTTGGCTGAAGGACTTGATGAATATACATTGACTAGCGGATTGAGTGGTTTGCAGATTAAGGCTGCCAAAGGTGATTCGTTCGGTTTGTACGGTACTGCCTGGAAGCGTGATGATCAAGGTAATTATGTAATCAACTCTAAGACAGGTTTGAGAGAAACAGTCAATAACGTACGTTTGGGAGACGTTTATCCTGACTTTACAATGGGTATCAACAATACACTTACTTATAAAGGGCTGACTTTTAGTTTCTTGATTGATATCCGTCATGGAGGTTCCTTATATTCGGAAACAGTAGCTAATTTGAGAAGCAGTGGTTTGGCTGCAGAAACAGTGGCTCACCGTGAAGATGCCTCTTTTATTGAACCGGGTGTTATTCTTCAGGATGACGGAACTTACAGACCTAATGATGTTCCGGTGAAGAGTATGCAGGACTACTGGCAGCATGTGGCGAACTCCAGTAATAATGAAGGAAATATCTATAATGCATCATTTGTGAAACTTAGAGAAGTGCAATTGTCCTATAGTTTTCCGCGTAAATGGTTTAAGAGTTTCTTTGTTAAATCATTGGATTTAGGCTTCGAGGCACGTAACTTATGGATCATCAAAGATCATGTGCCGCATATTGATCCGGAAGCTAACTTCTTCGGTCCTTCTCAGATCGGAGGCGGTGTAGAGTTTAACAGTATCCCTTCTACCAGAAGTTTCGGATTTAATCTCAGACTAACATTGTAAGAATTAAACGAACATGATTATGAAAAAGAAAATATTAGCATATGCATTGAGCGCTTTGACATGTGGGTTATTTACTTCATGCAGCGACTGGCTTGATATCAACCATGACCCCAATACTGCCGAGAAAGTTGATCCCGGATATTTGTTTAACTATGTAGCCGTAAACTGGGCCGGAACACGTACCGGTGGTGACTTCTATATTCCGTTATCAATGAGTTCACAGTGTCAGGTTGACGGTGGACTTGATTATGGTGGCTGGGATGAATCGGTATATACCATTTCCCCTTATAGTACAGGAAATACGTGGAAACATTACTACTCTGTCGGTGGTAATAACTTGATGCTGGCTATTAAAAATGCGGAAGAAGCAGATCCGGTGAATCACAATGCTATTGCACAGTGTAAGATTCTGTTGGCTGAACATATGTATGAAGCGACGATGCTATGGGGGGATATCCCTTTCACTGAATCTTGGAACGGAACAATTAAGTATCCGAAATTTGATTCTCAGGAAAGTGTATTGAATGGGGTGTTGTCATTGCTTGATGAAGCACTGCAGATCATGGATTTGAATGATGCCAATGCGATTGATGAATACGATATCTATTATAAAGGTGATATGAATAAATGGATGACTTTGGCCAAATCTTTAAAGTTCAGAACACTGATGGTTATGGTGGACAAAGATCCTTCTAAAGCTACTGCCATTGGTACGTTGTTACAGGCTGGAGGCATGGTATCATCAGCATCAGATAATTTGGTGTTCCCTTATTCTGCAGAACCGGGTAACCAGAATCCTAAGTATGAACTTATAGAATTGGTTGGCGGTACACAGATATTGTTTTTTGCCAGCAACTATATGCTGAAGCCGATGCAGGAACGTAATGACCCCCGTATTCCTTGTTATTTTGAACCGGGTGCCGACGGTGTATATAGAGGCTTAGGTAACCGTGAACCTGCTGTTACTGATGACAAAGATAATATGTTATCATCTGTTGTGAGCAGTTATCTTTTCAGAAAAGATGCACCGGAGTTAATATACTCTTGCCAGGAGCAGTTGCTTCTGGAAGCGGAAGCTTATGCGCGCGGTTTGGGAGTTGCTCAGAATTTGTCGAAGGCTAATGAATTGTATAAGAAAGGCATTCGGGAAGCATGTGCATTTTATGGAGTAGCGGAAGCGGATATTGATACATATGTTACAGGTTTGCCGGAATTGACAGCGCTGACTCAGGAGAAAGCACTGTATGAGATTCATATGCAGCAGTGGATTGATTTAATGGATCGTCCGTTTGAGGAGTTTGTACAGTGGAGACGTTCTGGTACTGCTGGAAATGAAGTCCCGACCTTACAAGTGCCGGAAGATGCAACTTCAAAAGAACTGATCAGAAGATGGGAGTATAGCCCGGAAGAGATGACTGCTAATATCAATGCACCGAAAGAATCTCCGAAGATTTGGGAAAAGTTATGGTTTGATTTATAATTGAATTACTATAAATGGTTACGAAAAAGAGGACAATACAACATTGTCCTCTTTTTTTTTGTTATATTTGCGACCATATTTAGATTTATATAGTAGAAGTTAAAGAATGAAAGAATTTATAATATCCGAAGCCAAAGTAGAAACCGCAGTACTTGTCGGACTCATTACCCAGATGCAGGATGAGCGGAAAACGAACGAGTATCTGGATGAATTGGCTTTCCTTGCTGAGACGGCTGGGGCGGAGGTAGTGAAACGATTTACACAGAAATTACCGACAGCCAATTCGGTTACTTATGTCGGAAAAGGAAAACTGGAAGAGATCAGACAATATATACGGACAGAAGAGGAAGAAGAACGTGAAGTGGGAATGGTCATCTTTGACGATGAACTTTCCGCGAAACAAATACGTAACATTGAAGCCGAACTGAAAGTAAAGATACTAGACCGTACTTCATTGATCCTCGATATATTTGCGATGCGTGCACAGACTGCCAATGCGAAAACGCAGGTGGAACTGGCTCAGTACAAATACATGTTACCACGTTTGCAACGACTCTGGACTCACTTGGAACGTCAGGGTGGTGGCTCCGGTAGCGGAAGCGGTAAAGGAGGTTCTGTGGGACTTCGCGGACCGGGTGAAACACAGCTCGAAATGGACCGCCGTATCATCCTCAACCGTATGTCACTATTGAAAGAACGTCTGGTGGAAATAGACAAACAGAAAGCTACTCAGCGTAAGAACCGCGGACGCATGATCCGTGTTGCATTGGTCGGCTATACAAATGTTGGAAAATCGACCATCATGAACTTGCTGTCAAAGAGCGAAGTGTTTGCCGAAAACAAGCTGTTCGCTACACTCGATACAACGGTACGCAAAGTGATCATCGATAACTTGCCGTTTCTTCTGTCGGACACGGTCGGATTTATCCGTAAGTTGCCCACTGACCTGGTAGACTCATTCAAATCGACTTTGGATGAGGTGCGTGAAGCCGATTTACTGGTGCATGTAGTAGACATCTCTCACCCCGGATTTGAAGAACAGATCGAAGTGGTGAACAAGACACTTGCCGACATTGGCGGCGGTGGCAAACCCATGATACTTATATTCAATAAAATAGACGCCTACACCTACGTGGAGAAAGCGCCGGACGACCTTACCCCCCGAACAAAGGAAAACTTAACACTCGAAGAACTGATGAAGACGTGGATGGCAAAGATGGAAGACAACTGCCTCTTTATTTCCGCCCGCGAACGAATCAATATAGACGAACTGAAAGATGTAGTTTATCAGCGAGTGAAAGAATTGCATGTTCAAAAGTACCCCTATAACGATTTTCTTTATCAGACTTACGAAGAGGAAGAATAATAATCAATGTACCGCTTACTGATTGGGGGAGGCGGTACATATCTATTTTTATCTATATGAAAGACTATCGTAAATTGACTGAGGACGAAGTGCTTCAGTTGAAGAGCCAGTCGTGTCTGGCTGATGATTGGGGAAATGTTTTGGTTGCCGAGGGGTTTAACTGTGAGTATGTTCACCATACCCGCTTTTCGGGTGAAGTGAAATTAGGCGTATTTGATGCCGAATTTACACTGCCCGGAGGGATCAGAAAACATTCGGGACTCCGTCATGTAACTCTGCACAATGTGGTAGTGGGGGATAACTGCTGCATTGAAAACATTCAAAACTACATTGCTAATTATGAAATCGGAAATGATACCTTCATTGAAAATGTAGATATCATTTTGGTAGACGGGCTAAGCACCTTTGGTAATGGGGTGGAAGCGACAGTGCTCAATGAAACGGGCGGACGTGAAGTGCTGATCAATGATAAATTGTCGGCACACCAGGCATACATACTTGCATTGTATCGTCACCGTCCGGAACTGATTAATCGCATGAAGGCGATTGCCGATTATTATTCCAACAAGCATGCTTCTGCGGTAGGTAGTATAGGTGATCATGTGATGATTCTGAACACAGGGTCTATCAAGAATGTACGGATCGGTGATTATTGCCATATCTGCGGTACTTGCCGTTTGACAAACGGTAGCGTCAACAGTAATGTGACAGCACCTGTACATATCGGACATGGAGTGATATGTGATGATTTCATAATCTCTTCCGGCTCCGAAGTAGATGACGGAACGATGCTGACCCGTTGTTTTGTCGGTCAGTCTTGCAAACTGGGACATAACTATTCAGCCTCCGATTCCTTGTTTTTCAGTAACTGCCAGGGAGAGAACGGGGAGGCATGCGCCATCTTTGCGGGACCTTTCACGGTGACTCATCACAAATCGACTTTATTGATTGCCGGTATGTTCTCGTTTATGAATGCGGGATCGGGATCGAATCAGAGCAACCATATGTATAAACTGGGGCCTATCCATCAGGGAACCATGGAAAGAGGAGCCAAAACGACCTCCGACTCCTATATCTTATGGCCGGCACGTGTCGGAGCCTTTTCTCTAGTAATGGGACGCCACGTTAATCATGCCGATACCTCCAATCTTCCTTTCTCTTATCTGATCGAGCAACGGAACACGACTTATCTGGTTCCGGGAGTGAATCTGAGAAGTGTGGGTACCATTCGCGATGCTCAGAAGTGGCCGAAACGTGACAAGCGGAAAGACCCGAACCGATTGGATTATATCAATTATAATCTTCTGAGTCCATACACCATTCAGAAAATGTTCAAGGGACGTTCTATTCTGAAAGAGCTTAAGCGGGTATCCGGCGAAACATCTGAAATCTATTCCTATCAGAGCGCAAAGATCAAGAACTCCTCTTTAAATAATGGTATCCGTTTTTATGAGATCGCTATTCATAAGTTTTTGGGTAACTCCATCATAAAACGCCTGGAAGGCATTAATTTCCAGAGTAACGAAGAAATACGCCAGCGTCTGAAACCGGACACGGAAATCGGAACCGGCGAATGGGTGGATATGTCCGGACTGATTGCTCCTAAGAGTGAAATAGACCGTCTGCTCGATGGCATCGAAAATGGTTCTGTCAACCGGTTAAAGTCCATCAACGCCAGCTTTGCGGAAATGCATGAGAATTATTATACGTATGAATGGACCTGGGCTTACAACAAGATTCAGGAGTTTTACGGCTTGAATCCGGACGAAATAACGGCACAGGACATAATCCGTATCGTAAAAGCGTGGAAAGAGGCGGTAGTCGGTCTTGATAAAATGGTATATGATGATGCCCGTAAAGAGTTCTCGCTGTCTTCGATGACAGGATTCGGAGCCGATGGTTCTCACGATGAAATGAAGCAGGACTTCGAACAAGTACGTGGTGATTTTGAAAGTAACACGTTTGTGACGGCTGTCTTGAAGCATATTGAGGACAAAACTGCGCTTGGCAATGAATTGATCAAAAGAATCGGGTCCATTCAAGAGTAAAATCTAAAGTCGGCTTATTGGTTAGTCGCCTCATTAACAGTAGTTATTGTGATCTAAAGTTCTCAGACCATTCTCATCTCGATGAGAAAAAATTCTCACCACAATGAGAAAATTTTCTCATCGCAGTGAGAAAAAATACTCATAGGCATGAGAAAAAGTTCTCACTGCAATGAGAATAAATTCTTGTTGCGGTGGGCATAGTTCCTTTCTGCGTTATTCATTCTTAATTCTTCATTCTTCCGTTATCATTCTTTATTTTTAATTACTACCTTTGCCTCACTAACTAACATTACGTAATAAAATAAGAAATTATGGCAACACCTCCGTTTAAGTATCAACCCATGTTTGAAAAGGGAAAAGATACCACTGAGTATTATCTGCTTACAAAAGACTATGTATCGGTAAGCGAGTTTGAAGGAAATCCTATCCTGAAAATTGAGAAAGAAGGCTTGACTGCGATGGCAAATGCAGCTTTTCGTGATGTGTCATTCATGCTTCGCCGTTCGCACAATGAACAGGTTGCTAAGATTCTGAGTGATCCGGAAGCCAGCGAGAACGATAAGTACGTAGCACTGACTTTCCTGCGTAATGCGGAAGTGGCTGCCAAAGGTGTACTTCCATTCTGTCAGGATACCGGTACTGCTATTATCCACGGTGAAAAGGGACAGCAAGTGTGGACCGGCTATACCGACGAGGAAGCTCTGTCACTGGGTGTTTACAAAACATATACCGAAGAAAACCTGCGTTACTCTCAGAATGCGCCTCTGAATATGTATGATGAGGTAAATACAAAATGTAACCTGCCTGCACAGATTGACATCGAAGCTACCGAAGGCATGGAATACGAATTCCTCTGCGTAACGAAAGGTGGTGGTTCTGCCAACAAAACATATCTGTATCAGGAAACAAAAGCAATTTTGAACCCTGGTACACTGGTTCCGTTCCTGGTGGAAAAAATGAAGACTCTGGGAACTGCCGCTTGTCCTCCTTATCATATCGCTTTTGTGATCGGCGGTACTTCTGCTGAGAAGAACCTGCTGACAGTGAAACTGGCTTCTACTCACTTCTACGATAATCTGCCGACTACGGGAAATGAATTTGGCCGTGCTTTCCGTGATATCGAACTGGAAAAACAAGTACTGGAAGAAGCTCACAAGATCGGTCTGGGTGCACAATTCGGCGGTAAATATCTGGCACATGATGTTCGTATCATTCGTCTGCCTCGTCACGGTGCTTCTTGTCCGGTAGGTCTGGGCGTATCTTGTTCTGCCGACCGTAACATCAAATGTAAAATCAATAAAGATGGTATCTGGATTGAGAAACTGGATTCAAATCCGGGTAGCCTGATTCCGGCAGAATTGCGTCAGGCCGGTGAAGGTGATGTAGTGAAGATTGATCTGAACCGTCCGATGGCTGAGATTCTGAAAGAACTGACCAAATATCCTGTATCTACTCGTCTGTCACTGAACGGTACTATCATCGTTGGCCGTGACATCGCTCACGCTAAACTGAAAGAACGCTTGGATCGTGGAGAAGATTTGCCTCAGTATATCAAGGATCATCCTATTTACTATGCTGGTCCGGCCAAGACTCCGGCTGGTATGGCTTGCGGTTCAATGGGCCCGACAACTGCCGGACGTATGGACTCGTATGTTGAGCTGTTCCAGAGCCACGGTGGCAGCATGGTTATGTTGGCGAAAGGTAACCGTAGCCAGCAGGTTACAGATGCTTGTCAGAAATATGGCGGCTTCTATCTGGGTTCTATCGGCGGACCGGCTGCAATCCTTGCTCAGAACAACATCAAGAGCATTGAGTGCGTAGAATATCCGGAACTGGGCATGGAAGCAATCTGGAAAATTGAAGTGGAAGATTTCCCGGCATTTATTTTGGTAGATGACAAAGGAAATGACTTCTTCAAACAGATAAAACCACGTTGTGCCAAATAACAAGTAATAAGTAACAAGTAATAAGTAATGGCAAGTTATTCTTGCGGTTGATTACATAAACATTCATTTGGGATACCTGTCAGTTTTCGTATGGGTATCCCTTTTTTTATAAACTTGCTTATCTAATAATTAAAACACCATGAAACCACTAGTGATGAATTTATCCAATCAAAAGAACCAGCATATTGTTTGGCTGGATGTCGTTCGTTTTATTGCGATGTTTACAGTTGTCTGCTGTCATTGCACCGATCCGTTTAATTTTTATCCCGGCACGGCTCCGAATATCGGAGAAATAAAACTTTGGGGGGCTATTTACGGATCTGTACTGCGTCCGTGCGTGCCTCTGTTTGTGATGATTACCGGTGCATTGCTTCTGCCTGTAAGAGGTGATGCTTCTACTTTTTACAAGAAACGTATTCCCCGCGTCTTTTATCCGTTCCTGATATGGTCGGTGCTCTATAATCTGTTCCCTTGGATTACAGGCCTGTTGGGACTGAATCCTCAGATTATTCTTGATTTCTTCCCGTATGCGGGAGAGGAAGTGATGCAGCAATCATTCTCTGTATCTTTGGAATATATTTTGATGATTCCGTTCAACTTCTCCATTTTAGCCGTGCATATGTGGTATATTTATCTGCTTATCGGGCTGTATCTGTATTTGCCGGTTTTCTCAGCTTGGGTAGAGAAGGCTTCGGAACGTGCCAAACTGATGTTTCTGCTGGCTTGGGGGGTAACTTTGCTGCTTCCTTATTATTATCAGTTTGTTTCTAATTATTTATGGGGAACCTGTTCATGGAACTCTTTTGGAATGCTGTATGCTTTTGCCGGTTTCAATGGCTATCTGTTGTTGGGGCATTATCTGAAAAATCTGGAATGGAGCTTGAAGAAAACGTTGGCGATTGGCATTCCGATGTTTGCAGTCGGTTATGCGGTGACATTCTTAGGTTTCAGGCATATAACCGCATTGCCGGAATATACGGATGAGATGCTGGAACTCTTCTTTACCTATTGTTCTCTTAATGTTGTAATGATGACGATACCTGTGTTTATGTTGGCAAAGAAAGTAAAAGTGAACTCGGAAAGGATGAAAAAGGCATTGGCGAATCTCACTGTTTGCGGATTCGGTATTTATATGATACATTATTTCTTTACAGGGCCGTCGGTCGTGCTGATGAGAGCTATTAATATGCCGATTGGTTTGCAGATACCTGTAGCCGCTATTCTTGCTTTCGCCGTTTCATGGGGATTGGTATGGCTGATCTATCGTGCAGGAAAGGTTGCTAAATATATAGTAGGATAGTCATAGAAAATAGAAATAGATGAGAGGTTATCAAAAGTCAATAGTAACTAAACTCCTTCAGGAAGGAGGAGAGTTTAGTTACTATTGACTTTTGACATCCCCTCTTATCGCATCCTCCGGTATTATTTCCTATTTAATTCCTTCTTCCATTTCTCATATTTTGCCAGTACTTTGCTGCCGTCTTTATTGTACCAGCTATATCCGTTCCGGCGTTCATGTCCGATTTCTGAGATATCGTATTTTTTAATTCCGTCGCGGTCGGAGAAGAAAGGACGATTGGTGTCCAGTTCATAAAAACGTGCCCATAGTACGGGACAATCTTCGCAAGGGATCATCTGGTAATCTCTTTTTCCGTCACTGTTGGTGAAGTATTCTTTTTGTATTCCTTTTATTTCGGACTTCTTGAACCATTTGACGGCTGATTCTATCGATTCAATTACTTTTTCCGATGGATGGGGGAGAGACATGAGCAAAAGCACGATATTGTCAGATTCTTGTCCGCTCAATGAAGGCAACTCATATGCACGTGCCTTGCAGGGCTCCAGTGTGATGCGGTCATGCTGCGCGCACCATACTGTCAGTTCCCCGTTTTGGCGAACCTGTGTCCGGAGGATACATTCTATTCCTTTGTCAAAGGCTTTACGTGCTTGCTGGCAGGTTTCATCGGGGATGAAAGTATAAGGGGACTGCTTTTCGTAGATTTCCCGTAACTGCTGCATGACTCTGACCATTGCGTTATCATTGTAGGTGATTTGGATATAGTATCCTGTAGGACGCGGATAAAACTGAGGCCATCCGCCATTGTCATATTGTGCTTTGAGCAGATATTGGATACCTTTCAGTACTCCTTCTTTGTATTTCTCTTTTTGTGTAGCTTGATAAAGACGGGCCAGATATTGAATTTCGGTTGTCGTGGCGTTGTTGTCAATGGTACTTTGGTTGACGTCTCCTTTCGCATTCCATGCTTTGGTGTATTCCTGCTCTGTCAGTTCTGCCGGCATGTAAATGTTTTTGGGCCAGCCTCCCGTGACTTGCTGATACAATAATACATTGTCTCCGATGCGTTGTGCTTCTTCTGTCCGGAAAAAGGCATCATTGAACTTGGGAGCGAGGTGTACCCATTCTTTGTAATTCTGTTGTTTCCTGTAATCTGTTGTTTGGGCTGAAACTCCGGTCTGAATGAAAAGTAACAGAAAGAAAAAGGCTGTTTGTCTCATGACTTCTATTGTTAAGTGAATGTTATGGTGTGTGCAAATGTAGAAGAAAAGGTCGGGAATGAAGGGTAATATCTGTTCTTAATGGCATAAAAATTGGGCTAATCGCTTTTATCAGATGATTAGCCCAATGAAAACAGGAGAATCAATGTTTTATTGCTCCAGATATTTGGTGATTTTTCCGCTGATTTGCAGTAGTGAAATTTCGCAAAGTTTGGTGTTGTATTCTGCCGAGAGAATACGTTCTTCGGCATCCAGCAGACTCTTTTGTGCCTCGCGTACTTCAAAACCGGAAAGGTCTCCCTGTATATAACGGTCCATGGCGATATCATGATTGTCTTTGGCAGTCACAAGATTCTGCCGTTCCAGATTCAGCAGCTGAAGATTATTACGGTATGCTTGCCACAAGTTGCTGAGATCGGAACGAAGGGCTAACTCCAGTTCCTGTCGTTCCAAACGACGATTCTTGAAGGCAAGGGTTGCGTTGCGCTTTTCACGGCGGCGGTTGCCGTCGAAGATATTAAAACCGACAGTAACTCCGGCATTAAAGCCTAAGTTGCCTCTTCTGCTATTTGCATTGATATCATACTTATTAAAGGTATATCCATAGCCGGTATTCAGTTTGAGGTATGGATAGTTGCGGGAGTTGATCTTTTTGTAATCCAGCTGTGCCAGTACGGTGTTCTGGTCGGCTTTCAGCAAAGAAGCATTGGTGGATAAGGTAGCATTCCATAAATCGTCGAACAGTAAGTCACTGTGTACGTCAATGGTAGAATCTTTGATGACGATAATCTGATTTACATTATTGTTGGCCATCAATTCATTAAGTTGGATGCGTGAGGAGTGCAGCAATTCCTGTTGCTTGATGTATTGGGCACTGTCCGCATTGAAGTCCACTTTGGCTTGCTGATAATCCAAACCTGAGAATTTACCGACAAGATGGCTCGCTTCTGCTATACGCAAGCGTTCTTTGGAAAGTGACATCGCATAATGAAAGTTCTTCAAACGGATCTTTTGCTGGATGAAGTTGTAGTATTCCGAGGCAAGATCGGCGATGAAGTCTTCAATGGCAATGCGGGTATTGATTTCGCCCTGCCGTTCCAGTTCCTTTAGTTGCTTGTACGTAGTGCTGATATTGAATCCGTCGAAGATGGTCCAGTTGAGGTTGAGGCCGACGTTAACTGTCTGGTCGTAGACTCCATTATTTTTGGTGACCTCTCCGGTGGCACGGGCTTTCGTCTCGATGTTGTCCAGGTTTCCGGTATATCCGGCAGAAAAGTCCAAAGTAGGCAGATAACCTGCATTTCCGAGTGTCGCGTTATTCTTGCTGATCTGTTCTTCGTTATGGACGATGCGCAGAGAATAATTGTTTTGCAGCCCTTCTTCCAGGCAGTCTTTTAAGGAATAGATTCGCTGTGCCTTCACTGGAGAAACTAATACGAAGACACATGCGGTAACTATGTATATGATTTGTTTCATGCAAATACTTTTCTGTTTCATTCTTTTGTTATTTTGATTCGGTTAGTCGAAATATAACTGTAGATGGCCGGCACGATATACATAGTAAGCAGTGTGGAAACAACCATACCACCTACTACAGCCGTACCCATGGCGATACGCTGATTGGCGCCTTCTCCGCTGGCAAATGCCAATGGAATAAGTCCCAGTACAGTAGAAGCACTTGTCATTAGAATCGGGCGCAGACGCTGTAATGCGGCATCTTTGATGGCGCTCATTTTATCCTCGCCTGCTTCTTGTTTCTGATTGGCGAATTCCACGATCAGGATACCGTTTTTAGCCACGAGACCAATCAGCATGATAATACCGATCTGGCTGAAAATATTCATTGTGATATCTCCGAAATACATGAATACCAAGGCTCCGGCGATAGCCAAAGGCACTGTTAACATGATTATTAACGGGTCCTTGAAACTTTCAAACTGTGCTGCCAGGATCAGATAAATCAGAAGGATAGCCAAAATAAAGGCAAACATCAGGCTCGAAGAACTTTCACGGTATTCCTTGGAGTCTCCGGATAATGCGGTACGGAAAGTATCATCCAATGTTTCTTTGGCAATCTTGTCCATTTCATCCAGTCCTTGTCCGATGGTCTTTCCGTCAGCCAGTCCGGCGGAAATTGTGGCTGATACAAATCGGTTGTAGCGGTACAGTTTGGGTGGAGCGATACCGTTTTCCAGCTCAATCAGATTATCCAGCTGTATCATATCTCCATTGCTGCTGCGGATGTAGATAGCTTTCAGGTCGGCAGGCTTGTTTCGTTGCTGGCGGTTGATTTCACCCAAAATTTCATACTGCTTTCCGTTCATATAGAAATATCCCATACGCTGGCCGCTCAATCCGTATTGCAGCGTTTGGGCGATGTTTTTGGTACTGACTCCCATTACACTTGCTTTGTCACGGTTGATCTTGATGCGGGCTTCCGGTTTGCTGAACTTCAAGTCTACGTCTGCCATCTGGAAAACCGGATTCTCATATACTTTGGCCATGAACTGCGGTAATACCTCCTGCAGTTTTTCAAGATTGGTAGCCTGAAGTACGTATTGAACAGGCATACTTCCCCGGCGTCCGCCGAAAGAAGACTGCTGTTGTACGAACGAGCGTGCCATGGTCTTTTTCTGAACTGCCTTTGATATCTTTTCCGCAACTTCCATCTGCGTGTAGTCACGGTCTTTCATGTCTTTCAGTGTAATGCGTACGTTTCCGCTACCACTGGATACACGTGCTGTCACCGCTTCCGCATCCGGCAGAATAGAATCTACAAGCTGGTTGATATCTTCGGTATAGTCCCGGATATATTCATAAGTGACACCCTCCGCACCTCGGGTGTTGATCGAGATTTGCGACCGGTCTTCAAGCGGTGCCATTTCTGCCGGAATAGCATTCCATAAGAAGCCGATCAGGCAGATGGTTATAAAAGTGAACGGAAGTGCCAGCCAGCGCTTGCGCAAAAAAGCAGCGAGCGAACGGCTGTACCATCGGTTCATCCCTTCAAAAAACGGTTCTGTTTTAGTGTAGAACCAGTTTTGTTTCTCACGTTTGATGAGTAACTTCGTGGCCAGCATCGGTGTGAAAGTCAGTGCCGCAAATGAAGAGATAATGACAGAACCGGAAATTACAATACTGAATTCCCGGAACAAACGTCCTGTCATACCTTGCATAAAGACAATCGGGAAGAATACTGCAACTAGTGTGATGGTCGTTGAAATAACGGCAAAGAAGATCTCTTTGGCTCCTTCTATTCCCGCTTCTTTCGGACTCATTCCTTTTTCGATACGGATATAGATGTTCTCCGTCATTACGATGGCGTCATCCACCACCAGTCCCACGGCCAGCACAATGGCAAGCATGGAAAGTACGTTAATGGAGAATCCGGCAAGATACATGACGAAGAATGCTCCAATCAGCGATACGGGAATTACGATGCACGGAACCAGCGTCACCCGCCAGTCGCGTAAGAAAAGGAAGATGATGATGATAACCAGAATAAAGGCTACATATACAGTCTCTTTTACCTCATTGATAGATGCCCGGATAAATTTGGTATTATCAAAACCATAGCTATACGTCACATCTTCCGGCAGGTCCTTCTTCATCTGTTCCATGCGTTTGTACACAGCATCGGCAATTTCGATGTGATTGGCTCCCGGCTGTGGAATAACAACAACACCTACCATGGGTACACCGTTCATTTTCATGTAACTCTTGATGTCGGCAGGACCAAGTTCTGCACGTCCGATGTCACTGAAACGGACGATACGGTTGTTATCTTCTTTTACAATAAGATTATTGAACTCATCGGCAGTATGCATTAATCCCAATGTACGGATTGTCAGTTCGGTAGTGTTTCCTTCAATACTACCCGAAGGAAGTTCGACATTCTCATTGTCTACCGCATTCTTTACATCAATCGGAGTGATGCCATATCCTGCCATCTTGACCGGATCGAGCCAAAGGCGCATGGAATAACGCTTTTCACCCCAAATAGATACACTACTTACATCAGAGATGGTCTGTAACTGCTCTTTGACAGTCAAGTCTGCAATCTCACTTAATTCAAGCAGTGAGCGTTTGTCGCTTTGGAGGGCAACCATTAAAATAGGCATCGCATCGGCATCGGCTTTTGATACAGTCGGCGGGTCACAGTCCCGGGGCAGATAACGTTGGGCACGGGAAACTTTGTCACGTACGTCATTTGCTGCAGTTTCCAGATCGACTGAAAGTTCAAATTCTACCGTAATACGGCTTTGTCCCTGCTGGCTGACGCTGGATAGAGACCGGATGCCCGGGATACCATTGATATTTTGTTCCAGTGGCTCGGTTATCTGGTTCTCAATGACGTCGGCATTGGCTCCCGGATAAGAACAACTGACAGAAATGATCGGGTTGTCCACCGATGGATATTCACGGACACCCAGATAACTGTATCCGATAAATCCAAAAAGGAGAATAATGATTGTCAGTACCGTAGCTAATACCGGACGGCGTATACTTAATTCAGATATATTCATAAGGCATGGCAGGTATTAGTCAATATTATCCAATGTAACAGGAAGTCCCAGGCGAAGTTGCAGTGTTCCTGATGTAAGAATGGTATCTCCTACTTGAAGTCCTCTTACAATTTGTACTTCAGCATCTGTACGAATGCCTGTTGTCACTTCTACAGGTTCGGCTTTTCCTGATTTATACAAGAAAACTTTATCCTTTCCCATCTCCGGTACGATAGCTTCCGTCGGAATGGCAATCGCATTCGGGATTTCTTCTTTCTTTAATTGGATACTTGTATATCGGCCGGGAAGTAAGGCGCGATTGGTATTTGGATAAAGTGCGCGTGCTGTAAATTGATGCAGGTTGGGATCAATCGTTGATTCTACAGCATATACTTTTGCGCTGAAGGCATCTAGTTTTCCTTCAATTCTAAAATTCAGGTTCGTACCTTTCTTAATCTGGCTTGCATAGCGTTCCGGTACTGAAAATTCTACTTTCAGCGGAGTAATCTTTGTCAGTTTGGCAACGATAGTTGTCGGCGAAGCGTATGAACCGACACTGATTTGCCGAAGTCCGATGATTCCGTCAAATGGAGCACGGAGCTCGGTTAGGGCAATGTTCGCTTTTACTATTTCTATATCAGCATTTAGAGTTGCCAGGTCAGTCTTTACTTGTTCATAAGCTTCTTTACTGACTGCATCTCGTTTAAGCAGAGCATCTTGTCGGAATACACGGTCCTCAGCTAACTTTAGTTGTGAAACCAACCGTTGAAGTTGTGCTTGTAGCTGGCGGTCGTTGACTTTGGCAAGAAGTTGTCCTTTTTTTACGGGAGTTCCTTCTTCGAAGTTGATCTCTATTACTTTCCCGGAAGTCTCAAAAGACAAATCAACTTCTTCATCCGGCAGAAGTACGCCGGTAGTAGTGTATTCGTCTGTTAACAGTTGAGGCTTTATTACTTTGGCGTTGACGTTCAGAATCTTTTTTCCATTCTTTTGGGTATTTTTTACCTTGTCAGCAGCAGCCAGTTCGTCGTTAGTTTTTGGTAACTGTGAGTAAATTCCCCCACCGATAATTCCGGCACCGATAAGAATAATGATGCCCCATTTAGTTTTTTTATTCATGGTTTAGTATAGTATATAGCATGTTATATAATATCTTCTGATGATTAGACGACACTTGAAAGAAAAGGTTTAATGCTGGATAAAGTAAAAGAAAGTTAATGTTGTGTCTGGCTTTAATAACAGACAAAAGGAGAATTTCGACTTTTCATCTAATTTACTTATTTAAATTAGTGAGATTTTGCTTGAAGTTTAAATTAAAATCAAAGTTGTGTTTGTTGTTTGAATTTTGGAATCAGAATGTTCGATTGTTGTCGTTTTTTTAATAGAAATTAGATTTATTTTTTATGTGTAATTTCTTGCTGATTAGTTAAGAGATTAGTATGCCGCCCGATACTTTCCCTCCTCCTTATCCTCCAGCATATTCAGATAAGAAGTATAACGAGACTCACTGATAAGATGCTTTTCCACTGCCTCACGTACCGCACATCCCGGCTCATGCCGATGTGTACAGTTACCATATTTGCAATCAGCGGAAACCTTGAATATTTCAGGGAAATAATGCCCGATTTCTTCTTCCTCCATATCGAACGTTCCGAATCCTTTGATTCCCGGAGTATCGATAATATATCCATCCCCGTCTACAGAGAACATTTCAGAGAAGGTAGTCGTATGCATACCTTTGTTGTGATAGGTCGATATCTCACCGGTTTTTACTTTGGTTCCCGGTAAAATGGCGTTGATGAGCGTCGATTTTCCAACTCCCGAATGACCGGAGAAAAGTGTGATCTTGCCTTCCAGGTCTTTTTTGATGGCATCCACTCCGGTTCCTTCCTTGGCAGAAACCTTGAAACAAGGATAACCGATATGCGTATACAGATTAATAAGAGCGTCCAGATAACGGAGCTCATCCTCGTTATAAGCATCTACCTTATTAAATACCAGTTTGACAGGTACACGATATGCTTCGGCAGAAGCGAGAAAACGGTCGATAAAAATGGTGGATGTTTCGGGATAGTTGACAGTAACCACTAACATACATTGATCGAGGTTAGCGGCAAGAATGTGAGATTGTTTGGAAAGATTGGAAGAACGGCGGATGATGTAGTTCTTTCTGTCTTCTATTTCATTGATAAAGGCAGTACCTTCCTGATTGAGTATAATCTGAACGCGGTCGCCCACGGCTACCGGATTGGTGCTGCGAATACCTTTTAACCGGAAATTACCTTTGATTTTACATTCAATAAATTGTCCGTCGTCGGTCTTCACCTGATACCAACTGCCCGTGTTCTTGATTACTAATCCCTTCATTTATTTAATGGATAATGGATAATGGAGAATGGATAATGGAGAATGGGCAATGGGACTGCATAGTAATTATCCATTGTCCATTCTCCATTTTCCATTAAACCGTCATGATTTCTTTATCCTTGTCAGCAAGCATATCTTCAATCTGTTTGATATACTTATCATGGATTTTTTGTAACTTGGCTTCCGCATTCTTCTGCTCGTCTTCTGCCAGTCCGTCTTTTACTGCTTTTTTCAGTGCGTCGATGCCATCGCGACGAGCGTTGCGTACACTTACTTTGGCAGTTTCGCCTTCCGCTTTACACTGTTTAGCGAGCTGTCTACGACGTTCTTCCGTCAGAGGAGGAATACCAATACGGATTACTTCACCATTATTTTCGGGCATAATGCCAAGGTCAGAGTCGATAATGGCTTTTTCGATGGCACGGAACATACTTTTGTCCCACGGTTTGATGGTGATACTGCGAGCATCCGGAGTGGATAAAGCAGCTACATTGCTGATAGGAACCATACTTCCGTAAGAGTCTACGCGGATACCATCCAACAGTCGGGTACTCGCTTTTCCAGCGCGGATATGTGCCAATGCTTCTTCGAGATACATTACAGCCATATCCATTTTTTCTTGTGCATTGTCAAGGCAAGTCTTTACGTCTACCATATTTTTTGATAATTAAAGTTGCTATTTGGTTGATTGATTAGCAAAAGTATACTATTTTTTGCTTATCTGCAACAGCACACTCATCTTTTTTATAAGCGACTTGCCGATGATAATCAATGTAACGGCAGTGATAATCATTAAAATACCGACCATTAATCGGGGAGTCAGTTTTTCGTGAAACAGGAGGACCCCGAAAAATAACGCTGTCACAGGCTCCAGAGCACCGAGTATAGCAGTAGGAGTGGAGCCTATAGATTGAATGGCTAATGCGGTGCAAATCAATGACACGGCAGTGGGGAGAATGGCCAAGGCCAGAACATCTGCCCACAATAAGGGAGAGGGTATGATTTGCAATTCCGTGCAGAAATTCAAGCGGACTATGTAAACCGATAATCCGAATAATATAGCATAAAAAGTCAGTTTGGTAGTCGGTAATGTTTTTAATGAAGACCGGTTGACTCCTACGATATAAATGGCATAGGAGAGAGACGACAGTAAAACAAAGATAATTCCTACGGTGGAGAGTGGTTTGTTGCCATCTCCCTGATAGAGCAGGGCAATGCCCGAAAGTGCCAACAGGATCGAAAAAACGGTGATTGCGGAAATCTTCTCTTTGAAAAAGGCGCCCATGATCACAGCTACCATCACCGGATAAACGAACAGAATGGTAGAAGCAATACCGGCATCCATATAGTTGTAACTCATGAATAGAAGCAGAGATGAAAACGAAAACAGCAATCCCATGATTACCAAGGGGAGAATGTCTGCCTTGCGAAGAGTAAAAGACTGCCCTTGCAGCTTCATCAAGACACCCAATACAATTACGGCAAATGCGTAACGGTAGAATAAAACAGTATCGACACTCATGCCGGCAGCATAGAGCGGGAGTGTGAAGAGAGGATTCATACCGTAGCTTGCAGCGGCAATGGCTCCATAAATAAAACCTTTGGTCTTGTTATTCATTATTTTAGCCTCTTAAAAATGGCGTGCAAAAGTACGTAGTTTGCCGATGATAAACAATAGTTTAGGGCGTTGATAGTATAATTTAATTTTTCGTATGCGACGGATTACTTGGAGAATAGCATGAGATTACTCTTCTGCTAGCCGTAAACTAACATTGTTTATGCTTGAATTTATTCGTCTGACAGCTGTTTTCTTTTCGTCTGACAGCTGTTAGACGAAAGATTAACAGTTGTCAGACGAAAGTTCAACAACTGTCAGACGAATAGTTTTATGCAATGCGAGACTTAGATTTTAGCACTATAGCCATTAAGAAATAGTATTGAAAGCTGTAAATCTTAGTCTTTTTATTATCTTTGCATCAATGACATGCCTTGCATCTTAATACATTAGATAAATACAGAATATAAAATATGAAAGAAAATAAACTGGATTACATCCCCGAACCGATGGACCTTTCATTGGTTGACCTTCCCGAATCTTTAATCCAATTATCAGAGCGCATCGCTGAAAATGTACATGAAGTGTGGGCAAAAGCCCGTATAGATGAAGGCTGGACATATGGCGAAAAACGCGATGATATCCATAAAAAGCATCCTTGTCTGGTACCTTATGATGAGTTGCCGGAAGAAGAAAAAGAGTACGACCGGAATACGGCTATGAATACGATCAAGATGGTGAAGAAATTAGGTTTCAGAATAGAAAAGGAGGATTAAGTTATGAATGCTCGTTGGTTTGACCGGATTATTTATGGCGGGGCTTGGAAACAGATACGTTTCCTGATTATTATAGTCGTTTCGCTGATTGTTTTATCTTGTTTGGGAGTGCACTGGGGAAGCAAGTATCAGATGACTCCTTCGGAAGAGATGACTGTGCTGGCTACTGACTCTGCGGCGAACCATTCTTTTCAGAAGACCCTGTGGAATGTATACAATAACTTTGTTGATTCGGGCAACCTGATCAGCATAAGTCCGGAAGACCGCCCGTGGGCATTGATTATTAGTTTGCTGGGTTCCGTCGTTTTGGGCGGATTGTTGATCTCCACGCTTTCCAATATCATTGAAAGGCGGGTGGAAAATTGCAGAAACGGGTTGATTCATTATAAACTATCTGATCATTTTGTGATCATCGGTGCAGATGCAATGTTACCCTGTCTGATACGACAGTTATGCCAACGGGAGAAGGATTGCACGTTAGTCATTCAGACTTCCAAAGACGTCAATGAAGTACGGATGGAATTATTTTCCAATCTCACAAAGGATGAGGAGAAGAGAATCGTTTTGGTTCATGCCATGAGAGACTCTAAAGAAGAACTGAAAAAGTTGTATGTGGCGGATGCGAAAGAAGTCTTTATATTGGGAGATAGCGGAGAGCTGGATGATGTGGAATATTATCATGACTCGATGAATGTCGACTGTCTGAATCTGATAGGCGAACTTTGCAAGGAAGAGAATCGGAAACCTCCTTTGAAGTGCAACGTACTCTTTGAATATCAATCTACTTTTGCTGTCTTCCAATTCTCGGATATTGATGATGATATAAAGGAATATATTGATTTCTGTCCGTTTAACTTTTACGAAACATGGGCGCAAAAAGTATTTGTGCGAAATGCGTGTAGTATCCGTGAGATTAATTATCTGCCTCTGGATTATCAGCCTGTCACTTACGAATCAGAGAAATATGTGCATCTGGTAATTGTGGGAATGTCGAGGATGGGAATTGCTTTGGCTGTCGAGGCTGCCCATATAGCCCACTATCCCAACTTTATCCGGGATAAAAAGAAGAAAACGCGCATCACTTTTATCGATAATGAAGCAATGCGTGAGATGAACAGCTTCAAACAAGCGTATGAAAACCTATTTGATGTATCTTATTCTACCTTTATAGATACAGAAAACGGAATGGTCCGCAGGGATGAACCTGCTGAGGTCTATGCTCATTTGGGAACAGATTTTATAGACATAGAATGGCAGTTTGTACAGGGAACTATCGAGTCGCCGGAAGTCCGTGATTTGATTACAGGCTGGTGTGAAGATGAGGATGCGCTGATGACGGTTGCAGTCTGCCTGAACCTGACTCATCAGTCTATTTCTTCTGCTGTCTATCTCCCGCGTTGTGTCTATGAGAAAGGTGTTCCGGTGCTGGTTCAGCAACGGATAACATCGGCTATCATTGAAAAATTATCCGGTAATCCGTTGAAGGGAAAAGGAGGAACCAATCAGCGTTTCAAGAATCTTCGTCCGTTCGGGATGTTGGATGATTGTTTCGACTTGTGTATGGCAGACGAGATGTATGCCAAGCGTGTAAATGCGGTGTATGAAAAGTGTGAAGGAGATAAAGTCTTGACAGAACTGCCATCTGCGAAAGAAATGGATGAACTATGGCACAATCCGAAGTTCAAAACGGTAAAGAAATGGTCTAATATTTATAATGCGAATGCCATTCCTACCAAATTGCGTTCAATCGGCTATACCAAGGAACATTGGGACAACGGAAAGCAACTTAGCGAAAAGCAGGTGGCGATTTTGGCAGAAGTGGAACACAACCGCTGGAATGTGGAAGAACTGTTACTGGGATATAGACCTGTGACAAAAAAGGAACAGGAAGAGATAGAACAAAAGGTAGCCTTGAAGAATAAAAAGCGGGATGAAGAATATGCTCATTATGACATTCGCCCTTACAACGATTTGCGGAATGGCAGTGAGAAATATGATATTGCTTTGACACGGCATCTGCTTTTGATTGCGAAGCCGGACGAAAAACTATAAAATGGATTAGGATTTGTGATATGGGGAATCATCAAAAGGAAATATTCTTAGTGCTCTCTATCTTTCTGATTGGCTTTCAGTGCGTTTGGGCACAAACCACTCAGAAGGGAATTGTCATGGAAATGAGTAGCAATAACAAGCCCGTAGCCGGTGCTGAAATAAAAGTAGCGGGTGCTTCGCCTACGGACAGCGATCAGGAAGGGCGGTTTATTCTGAATTTCACCGCTTCCTTGCCGGGCGATCCGTTGATGATTAATGATATCTATAAGAAAGGTTTCAAAATAGTCAATTACGAGAAAGTAGCCAACTGGAATATATCGTCTGCCTCCGAACTGAAAATTGTATTAGGGCGTACCGAAGTCATCAATGCGTTGCGCAAGAAATATTACGATATAGGCGAATCCAATAGCGAGAAAGAATATCGGAAAACATTGGCTGAACTGGAAGAACTGAAGAAACAGAACGCATTGTCCGCAGTGGAATATGATCAGAAAGTTGACTCCATGTCTAAAAGTATGATGGAATGGCAGAAACGTCTGGAAATATATGCGCTTAAATTTGCCTGCATCAATCGTGACGAGCTTGATGCTATGGAGAAGCAGGCAATGGAACTGCTCGATCATGGTGATGTGCATGGAGCTATTCGTCTTTATGAAGAGATGAAACTTGATTCTGCCATGACATTGAAGATTGCAGTCAGGCAGGAAGCAAAAGAAGATATGAAACTGCTTCTTCCATCCTTAGTCAATAATTTCCAGTTGCTGAAGCAAGCCGATGATAAAGTGGCGTGTGACTCTGTTGCTCACCTGATTTATGAGATGGCGACGGATATCAAGCTGAAATTAATGTCGGTAGAGTGGTTCTTTCAGCGGAATGACCCGAGTGAAGTTCTGGATCAGTATAGCTTGATAGTAAAGGAGACGCAAAGTATGCAAGAGATTGAGCTGGTGGAGAATAGCCTTCAGCAGTCATTGAAAGAAGTCAAGTTGAAAGGAGAACTGAAGAAAAAGGCACAGTTGGTTTTCGAACGAATCGAAGACCGCAAGAAATGGATCAGTATAAAGGAAAAAATATAGAAACAGATGAAGAAGATCAAGATTTTTATTGCATCATCAGCGGAGTTGAATGAAGACAAACAGATGTTTGACTTGTACTTTTCGGATAAGAATAAGCTTTATCGTGATCGGAATATCGACTTCGACCAGCGTACGTGGATGGACTTCAGCAGTTCGCTGAATGAAGGCCGTCTGCAGGATCGCTATAATGACTATATCCGTGAATGTGATATTGTGATTTTTCTGTTCCACACACGGATGGGGCGCTATACCAAAGAAGAACTGGAAGTGGCCCATGAAATATATCTGAAGACTAAGGCTGCAAAACCTAAAATATTTGTCTATTTCAAGGAGGAAGGGATCGTTGATGAGTCTCTCAAAGATTTTAAATCTTATTGCGAGAAGAATCTCGGACACTTCTGCGACTTGTATACCAATTATGATGATTTGCGTCTCAAGTTCGACAAACAATTGCAGATTTTGGAGAATGAAGGCTTTATCAAGCCCGATCCGGTAGATGTGAAACGGACATTGAGGTTCGTATTATTGTATGTCCTTGTGCCTGTACTGGTGGTGGCACTGGCTTTCTTTGCTTTCTATTATTATTCGCCGGTCACTTCCACGGTGCGTCTTACGGATACTTCCAAATCTTCTTTGCCTTTTTATGGCGCTGATATAACATTGGAGTATGCCGATAAGAGCGAAACCCGTCATGTGGACAGACTTTCTGACGAGGTTGTCTTCAAAGAAATTCATACTAAATATCTGGGTGAGAATGCCCGTCTGAAGATAGAATCGAAAGGATATGTGACGGTAGATACGGTACTGAGCCTGGAAAAGAATGTGACTCTTGGCATCAGTCGGGATTCTTCATTAGCGATGATTTTCGGTACTGTGAAAGATGAGGATAACCGTCCGCTGGCGGATGCTACTGTTCAAGTGCTGGACATGAAAACGGTATCTGACGGAATGGGAAACTTCCAACTACCCATACCTGCCGAGAAACAAAAAGAGGAGCAACGGGTGACGGTATACAAGGATGGATATCAATTATGGGACTTCACCGGACCGGTCTCCGATAAAGTCCCATGGAAGATTATTCTGAGAAAGTAATGCCTTTACTTTCTGTAAATGCTATTATTGTTGGTCCGGTAGTCATTGATAAGGTAGAGCAGAACGGCATCGTTAGGCAGCGTGCCGCTCTTATACTCCAGCCCTGTTTTCAATAATTCCTCGGAGCCGGGCTGAGATAATTTGGCCAGAAGGTCTCCTTTGGCAAACCGGACAACAAGAGGGTAGGAGCTGAAAAGCTGATTGAGTTCTTTCAGTTCGTTTGCGATGTTTTCCGCCTCTTGCAGAAATTTCAGAGCCTCCGCATTATTGCTGTTCTGATAGTAGGCGATACTTGTATTGAGAGTCATCAATAGATAGTTCGTGCCAAGTTGGGCTTTATTATGCGGATATAGTGTCTTGATGATTTCGTATGCTTTCTTTTGCACTTCCAGTGCTTTGGCATATTTTTTAAGTTTGCCGTATCCCAACGACAGGTTATTGTAGGTAGTGGTGATACTGCCCATCATATCCACGTCGTTCGGCTTTTGTTTCAGGTGCTTTTCCCTGTCTTTCTTTACTTTTTCCAGATGTTCCACTCCTAATTCATACAGTCCTCCGCAAACCATTGCGGTGCCTATACTGTTCTCTGTTCTCAAGTCCTGAAATCCCCATACTCCTTGCATGGTGTATAATGCTTCCAGGTCGATGGCGGCTTTCAGAGCTTTGTCATGTTCGGAAAGTTCCAGGAGCATATCGATATACGATGCCTGCGCACTGATAATCTCAAGAACAAATCTTGCCGGATTCAACTGATTCAGTTTTTCGGCATATTGGTATGCTTGTTCCACATGCTTCCTTTCTTCGGGTTTATTTCCGTTTTTGGAGTAATATAGAATGTATTGTTTCTCGATATTGTACAATAATGAGGTCTTTTGTTCTTCACTGTTGATTTTTAATTCGTTGGCTACCTTGTCTTCAAATGCTTTTATGGTCGTGAGGAAGTTTTCCGGTTCTGTTTCTGTGCTTACGCTGATGTAGGCGAAGTTCCATAAAGCATACCAGTAGGCGCGGGACAAGGGACGCATCTTATACAGTTTCTCGGCTTTTGCCAGAATCTCTTTTATACTGCCGGCTGCCAGTTTGTAATCCGCTTTCTCTACTGCCTGATGGAACAGGTATTCTTGTCTTCCTATTTCAGCTTCGAGTATGGCTTCTTCATTATCTCCTGCATTCTTTTTATTTAGCTCGAATAATTTCTCTGACAGTTCGTTGACTTTAGACACATTGCCTTCCTTCTTGTAAATGTCTGTCAGCGAACTGTATATGTTGGCAAGTTGAGAACTTTGAATATTTATGAACAGCTGATTGTCGCTGTCTGCTATCTCTTCACTGATTTCTTTGATCTGGTCTTCATAGATTTCCTTTGCTTCTTTGAATTCGTTCATGGCTTCGTATGTCTTTCCCATTGAATAGAACGTCTGATGGTAGATAGCATAGTAATCGCCCGAAGGCATGGAAATATTTTTGTTGGACAGTATTTCCAGTGCGTTGATGTCATACTCCAAGGCTTTGATATAGTCTTTCTGATGATGACGCGCAAGGGTACTTTTTATGTTCAGTACTTGTACGAGAGATTTCTCGTCAAATGAAAGTTTCTGGCATTTGTCCAACCATTCCATGGTATCACTGTCTTCCAGTCCTATTTTCTGCAATGCGTATTTAAATACGTATGTAAACCTGTCGGGAAGTGCTTCGGCTACGAACTTGTAGGCATCATTTGCTTTCTTCTCGTTTTCCATTCCTCCGGTCAGGGCGCAGAGGTCGGCATATCGGTACATTATTTCGGCCAGTTTGTCGATGTCTTCCTCTGCTTTTGTTTTCTGTGACAGCTTCTCTCTGGCCTGAGTGATAATTCCGGATTTATTGTATAGCTCGATGGCTTCAGACAGTTTTCCGGCATTGACCAGTTCCAATACTTGTTTCTCAATGGCGTTGATGTCATCTGGATTTATTCTTGCAAACTTCTCAGCGTACTGATCGATCTGATTCATAAATGATCTGGATTCCTCCGCCATCGCTTTCAGACGGTCGCTGCGCTCTTGCAGACTGATTTTCTGTGCTATATATAGCTGGTTGACTTCTTCAATGGCTTTTTCTTGTTTTTTCGAAAAGTGGGCAACGGAGATGGAATAATACTTGTTCTTGCTTTCTTCTATAGTACCTTCGGGAGCCATCACAATGCTCAACGGACGTTTTTCGGATAGAATCCACCCATTGATCATGTCTTTATTTACCAGTTCATATCCTTTCTTATATACATTCGGAGAAGCGATAGCCATTCCCGGTTTTTGTTTGCTGAAGTTGAACTGGAAATTCCCGTTGGCATCCGTATCGGTGGCAGGGGCATCGGTAGCTGTCAGTTGTACTCCCGGTAGTGGGGACTTATTTGAATTAAAAATCTGTACTGTACCTTTTTGAGACATTTGTGCGTAAGCACTTCCGGATAGTAATAAGAATATCCAGAAACAGGCGTTTTTGGTTTTCATAGCTTTTATTTCTTAATGATGTATATGCAAGTCAACAAAAGGAATGTGGAGGGAGAAAGTAATCGGGACTGACTAAAAAGTCTGAAAGCTGATTATATCCTTTTTAGTCAGCCCCGGGTATATTGGTAGGGAGTCAGGATCAGTTGTGTACTACTGTTCCTATTTCTTCTCCGCTGATTACTTTTTTGAGGTTTCCTACCGTGTCCATGTCAAAAACAACAATCGGCAGGTTGTTTTCCTTGCACATACAGGTAGCTGTGAGGTCCATCACTTTCAGACCACGTTTCAGTACTTCATCGTATGTGATGTCACTGAATTTTGTAGCTGTAGGGTCTTTCTCCGGGTCGGCTGTGTAGATGCCGTCTACGCGGGTACCTTTCAGCATTACGTCTGCTTCGATTTCGATGCCGCGCAGTGAAGAGCCGGTGTCTGTGGTAAAGAAAGGATTTCCCGTACCGCCGGACATGATAACGATTTCACCGTTTTCCATGCATTCAATCGCTTTCCATTTGCTGTAGAATTCACCGATCGGCTCCATGCGGACTGCTGTAAGTACACGGGCCTTTACTCCGGCTGCTACTAATGCGGAACTTAATGCAAGGCTGTTGATGACAGTTGCCAGCATACCCATCTGATCACCTTTCACACGGTCGAAGCCCTTGTTGGCTCCGCTTAGTCCACGGAAGATATTTCCGCCGCCGATAACGATGCCGATTTGTACTCCCTGTTCATGGATTTCTTTGATTTGTGCGGCATATTCCGCCAGTCTTTTTTCGTCAATGCCGTATTGTTTTTCCCCCATCAGGCTTTCTCCGCTGAGCTTCAGCAGAATTCTTTTATACTTTGCCATATCTTTTTACATTTAGTTTAGCGCAAATATAGAGATAATTTGTTGGATAGACCTCATAGTTGCGCGATAACTTTTATATCGCTTTCTTCACTATTTCTCTTCCGATGAAGGTCTGCACGATTCCCCTCAATGAAAGGTAAGTGATGAAAGCCAGCCATAAAGCGTGATTTCCCAAGAGATTGTGGAAGGCATAGTAGATCATAAAAAAGCTGACGGAAGCAACCAACATCGAATAAAGCATCTGGCGGGTGGCGGTGGCGCCGATAAACACACCATCCCATAAGAAAGCGGAGAAACCTGTCAATGGGATGGCGAGTGCCCAATAAAAGTAAGTGTCTGAGGAGCTTATTACCGAAACATCATTTGTCAGTAACCCGAGAAATTCTTTTCCGCCTATTGCATATAAAAGGGTGAATGCTGCCGAAAGTCCGATGCCCCAATAGAAAAGGTGATTGACCGTATTGCGGAGAGCCGTTTGATTTCTTGCGCCGATATAGCGTCCGGCTAACGCTTCCCCTGCATAGGCGAATCCATCCATAATATAAGAGAAGAGCGTGAACAATTGCATCAGCAGTGTATTTACTGCCAGAACGACTTCTCCCTGTGCAGCTCCTGCAGAGGTGAAGAACATCGTTACGATTACCAGGCAAAGGGTACGGAAAAAGATGTCACGGTTTACCCGGAAGAAACGGTACATTGCCTGCTTCTGTATGATATCTTTCCATACAATACGTTTTCGGAGCGTGCTGTAATAACGCATATACAATAGTATGGCCATAAAGAAACCTGCATACTGTGCGATAAGGGTTCCGGCGGCGACTCCTGCCACTTTCATATCCAAGAGATAGACGAAAGACAAACTGGCGATAATATTGACAATATTCTGCGTGATGGCAATATACATCGGGAAGCGTGAGTTCTGCATTCCGATAAACCAGCCTGCAAATCCATAAAGACCTAGCATTGCCGGAGCTCCCCAAATACAGATATAGAAATAGGTAGTTGCCAGTTGCTTTACTTCTTCTGTAGTCTGTATGAGTGTGAATGCCGCATTAAGGATAGGATATTGAAGGATCAGCAGGCATAGGGCAATAAAGAGTCCGACGCCGACAGAACGTATCAGTAACCGGTTGATTTCGTTTAAGTCATGCTGCCCGTAGGCTTGTGAGGTCATGCCGCTTGTTCCCATACGTAGGAATCCGAAGATCCAGTAGATGATATTGAACAACATTCCTCCTATGGCAATCGCTCCGATATATGCCGGAGAGCCGAGATGTCCAACGATAGTGACATCGATAAGTCCCAGCAATGGCACGGTAATATTCGAAATAATCGATGGTACGGCAATCTGTAATATTCGTCTGTTTTCGGAGGTCGTCTTTTTATTTATCATCTTGTAGAAACACTTTTATCAAATAGATTGTTCTTTTTGCGAACAAAGGTACATATTTTATTATTTTATTGTATCTTTGCGTGTCACGAACTAGAAACAATGTAACTGATTATGAAAACCTTAACTCTCCTTCTTTTTTCTTTGTTTTCGTTGCCGCTGATGCTGAATGCACAGACGGCCGATGAAATGTTGCATAAAGTCACGGCTGCTATTGAGGCTGGACAGCATGGACAGGCGGTTAGCTATTTCCGTCAGGCTATCAGTCTGAATATAGACCGCTCGGAAATGTTCTATTGGACGAGTATAGACAAGAGTAGTGAGATCAGCTCGAAACTTTCTAATGAGTTGGCTCTTGCCTATAAGAAGAATCGGAATTATGACAAAGCCTTTTTGTTTTATAAAGAACTGTCGCAGAAGGACCCTGATAATGTAGATTATCTGGAGGCTGTTGCCGAAATGCAGGTATGTCGTGGACAGGAGAAGGATGCGTTGCGTATGTACGAGAATATATTGAAGTTGGATGCGGATAATCTGGCAGCCAATATTTTTCTCGGTAATTATTATTATCTGATGGCGGAGCAGGAGAAGAAAAAACTGGAAAGTGACTACAAAAAGCTTTCTTCACCGACAAAAATGCAATATGCACGTTATCGGGACGGGCTGTCGAAATTGTTTGCTACCGGATATGAGAAAGCACGAAGCTCTTTACAGAAAGTGGTGCTACGGTTTCCTTCTACAGAGGCTCAGAAAACGTTAGATAAGATTTTGAGGATAGAGAAAGAGGTGAATCGCTGAGCGGTTCACCTCTTTCTCTATTAGTCTTTTCCTATAAGGATTTAAATTTATCAGAAGTAACCTTAGTATTTGAATTGTATTGGTGGTTTCTCATCACTAGCTAAAGAACGAGTATCAGTAGATGTATATTCTTTAGGCCCGGGTATCAATGGACTATATGAAAGTACATGGCGGATTCTTTTGCGTTGATCGGAAGTGAATACATCAGAGAAACAGTAAGCATAATCCATAATATTGCGTGATATGAATGACTCTCCTTCGCAGTTATGTCTTGCGCTTAAGTAAGTGAGGGTATACTGTTGGTCTCCTGACAGCCCATTTACCCAGTCTGTATATTCTGTAATATTATAAGTTGGAGTATCATCACAATAATCCGTATCCTTACATAAATCTGTATTATCTCCATCCTCGGAAAATGCATGATGAAGACCCAAATAATGTCCTAGTTCGTGTGCGAGGGTGACATAAACATCATAAGGGGTATATTGGATATTATTGCTATTTTCATAGATGTAAGTACTATTGATGGATACACAATGAGGGTATGCTACTTCATTTTTTAAATAGTAATTACCGTTATTCAAACCTGCTAGCGGGTAGGTAGATAGCGCATAAGGTAAATGCGAAATCCCCAAAATACTTTTATTTGTGAATGGATAAATGAAGATGTTAATATATAATTTCGGATTCCAAATCATTTTTGCATATTCTTTTGCTTGACTTTCATTCTTCCCATCCATAAACAGGGTACAGTCCATGGATGGAGTATCCCATTCAATATATTCAATACCCGGTTCCTCTAAAGAAGTACCATCAGGCGCTTCGGTAGCCATAATGAATTCCAAATTCATATCTTGGCTAATGTTATTATTTGCGTTTTTATATATTTTGTTTTGATAAATCGAATTACAGGCATTTATGATTTCAGTAAGTCGTTCTTTTTCTACATATTGATTCCGGTCTGCCGGGTTATTATAGAGTACATGAAAGATGACAGGTAACTTATAATGATATTCATCAACAGGAGTAGTAGTAGCTAATTGAGATATTTTGATGATTTTAGTTACTTTCTTTGAGATAATAGTAACGGTTGCATTTCTTTCTTTAGAAGTATTATTTGCATGAATAGTTAAAATAAGTTCTCCGTCACTGTTAGCACTTTGTTTGTTAGGTATACACCATGACTGGTTGCTACTTGTCTGCCAGGTAGAGTTACACGTCACATCTATTTTTAATGTCTCGCCATTTGCGCTAACATCATCGAAAGTTGATTGCGATAATTCCAGTTTCGCTGTTTCTGAATCTGAATCGCCACAACTAATAAGGAAAAATAGTAATGGAAGTAGGAAGATTAATCTTGTTTTCATAAATAAGCGAGTTTTTATAGTATATATAAACGTATGGCTCAAAGATAATGTTTTTTGAAACAATAGAGGCTTTTATTTAAAGATGTATTCTACTTCTTTAAACATATATCCTCTTTTTTTCTGCGCATCATCTTCCAGAATTAGCTTCCCTTCGGGTTCTACGCAAATAATTCTCGCAAAGAACTCTCCATCAGCATCTTTATACCGATGCATCCCTTCTTTTCTGAAAAGAGCTTTTTCATATCGGTGGGCTATGAGTTCAGTGTCACCGTTCCGGAGCAATTCATAACTGGATTGAATGCGGAGCATGATATTTTTGAGAATTTCGAAAATGTCATACTGCTTTCCTGTGATTTGCCGGAGCGATATCGGATTTGGAGCAGTACTATGGAATACTTCTTGATTCACATTGATCCCGATTCCGGAAATACTCTGACTGATATTACGCCCCATCAAATCATTTTCGATCAGCATCCCACATATTTTTTTGTCTTTCCAGTAGATATCATTCGGCCATTTGATGGAAAAATCGTCAGCATAGCTATCTAGTTCCTCTTTAATAGCCAAAGACACAATCTGAGAAATCAAGAACTGCCGGCGTGCTTTCAAGAAATCCGGGAAAAGAACAAAACTGAAAAGAAGATTCTTTTTGGGTTCAGATTCCCACGAATTGCCACGTTGCCCACGTCCGGATGTCTGGAAGTCGGCAACTACAGTCGTAAATGCTGCAACTCCCTGTTGCTTGGCACAAAGAGTCTGCAGATAACTGTTTGTAGAGTTTGTCTCACTGATGTGAATCAATGGGACAGGAAATGACATATCAGGGGAGGGCATCATATTCAGCACGCAGTTTCTTAGTGAATTTCTTGATAACTTCCTCGTAAGAATGATCGACGAGTTCCTTTATTAATTTATCGTCTACGTCTCTATCGAAGTAAACGCCATTCCAATATTTTTTGTTGAAATGGTAGGCTCCTTCAATGCCTGCATAATGTTCGCGCAGTTCAATGGCACGTTCCGGATCGCATTTCAGTGAGATGGAGTTGGCTCCTTCCAAGTCGATGAGGGCAAACATTTTGTCCATCACCTTCATAACCAGCGATACATTATCAAACGGGAATGATTCGGTAACCCCTTTTTTACTTAAGCAGTATTCCCTGATCGTTTCTACATTCATAAGTCTTTCGATTTTATGTTTTTGCTCTTAGTTAAAATACTTGTTTCCTATTAAAATAAAGGAGGATAAAAAGCTTCCTTTATATGGTCTATTCTGAAATTTCCGTTCTCGCCAATGACAGTGATGATATCGAAACGTACCGGAACGTCAATCTGAAATAGTTTCATATATGCGTCGGCAGCACGTACTGTCCGTTTAATCTTTGGTAAATCGACGGCTTCTTCCGGTTGGGCAAACAAAGTGTTACTGCGTGTTTTCACTTCTACTATCACCAATTCGTTCTCTTTGGCGGCTACGATGTCCAGTTCGAAGTGACCTTTTCTCCAGTTCCGGTGGCGGATAAGATAACCATGCTCTTCGAGATAGGCTACTGCGGCATTTTCTCCTGCTTTCCCTAATTCATTGTGTTCAGCCATCTTTTTTTGCAAATTTACAGCTTTTATTCTTTGTTTTTACAGAAGTAAAAGTAATTTTGCAGAAGATATGAGAAAAAGGAGCAAAAAGTGCCTGAAAATGCACGCTGAGTATACCAAACGGGAACGGCGGATGAGCATTTTGTTGAGCGAAGACGAGCAGTTGATTGTCGATCGTTATCTGGAAAAATACAAGATAACGAATAAGTCACGCTGGCTTCGCGAAACCATTCTCATGTTTATCCATAAAAATATGGAAGAAGATTATCCTACCCTCTTCGGAGAACATGACATGAGACGCTGATGATGACGCTGGACGATACTTACTTCATGAAACAGGCATTGATAGAAGCCGGCAAGGCTGCAGAGCGGGGCGAAGTCCCTGTGGGAGCAGTGGTTGTCTGCAAAGAACGGATCATAGCCCGTGCCCATAACCTGACAGAGACATTGAATGATGTGACAGCCCATGCCGAAATGCAGGCTATCACTGCTGCTGCCAACGTACTTGGCGGAAAGTACCTGAACGAATGTACGTTGTATGTTACAGTAGAACCCTGTGTGATGTGTGCCGGTGCCATTGCTTGGGCACAGACCGGCAAACTGGTTTTTGGTGCGGAAGATGATAAGCGTGGGTATCAGCGATATGCGGCTCAGGCGCTGCATCCTAAAACGGTCGTTGTAAAAGGAATCCTTGCAGATGAATGTGCCACATTGATGAAGGACTTTTTCGCTTCTAAGAGAAGATGAAACAGTGATTAGTAAGTTGCTGACTACACGTTACTAACCACTTTCTATATTATATTATTTTACTTCCTCGAAATCCACATATTCACCGTCATCCTGAGTGAATATTTTCTTATGTTTGGTTCTTGGACTGTTTTCAGCAAAGATTTCCCCTTCGTTATCGGCACGGCTGTCCGTGTTCTGGTTATAGCTGGGACGACCTTGCTGCTGGCCATTTTGTCCATTACCTGCCTGCTTCGTCCGGGAAGACGAACCACGGCCAAGCCCGAAAATGGCTCTTAATACAAATCCGACAATCGAAAGGCCAAATATGACAATGGCAGCTAGAAAAAGAAGTAAGAATAAAAGTATATGCATTGGGCTATGATTTTATGTTGTAACTTCGATAAAACTCATAGTACAACAAACGTGCCAAGAGATTGTTTATTTACTTTTTCTTGTAAAAAGTGAAAGTAAAATATACCAGACAATGATCGCTGCGAAGCTGCTGATACCTAAGAAAACAAGGAATGGGATACATACAATCAAGAAAATGAAACTGATTTTATTTGTATTCCATGAAAGATTCTTGAATTTCAGCGAGAACATTGGTATCTCTGACACCAGCAACCACGAAAACAGACAAACCAATAAAATAAGGTAGACAGGATGGCAGTTCTCAGAAACGAGGAAGTCATGCGCCCCTACTACGAACGATCCCCAGAATAAGGCGTTTGCCGGAACAGGAAGACCTACGAAAGAACTGGTCTGCCGGGTATCATTATTGAATTTAGCCAGTCGTAACGCTGAGAATACGGAAATCAAAAAGGCTGCGTATGGCAGGTAAGGAGCAAGAAATTCCATATTTGCCGGATAGTACATCTCTTTAAATAAGGAGAATACAATCAGTGAGGGAGCCACACCGAAGCTGACATCATCTGCAAGTGAATCCAAGTCTTTTCCGATGATTGAGTGTGCATTGAGAATACGAGCCAGCATGCCATCGAAAAAATCGAAGACTGCACTCAGAACAATAAAAAGCAGTGCTAGGTCATAACGGGCTTCGAAAGCCATGACACAAGCGATACAACCGGAGAAAAGGTTCAGGCAGGTTACTGTATTCGGAATATTGTTCTTTATAACATTTGTCATTGTGACCGAATTATTTAAGTTTGGCGATAACCGTCTGGTTACCGGTCGTTAATTGTCCCATGTTGACACAGACTTCCGTGCCGAGGGGCAGATATACATCCACACGGGAACCGAATTTGATAAAGCCCATGTGTTCGTCGATATAGCATTCTTCTCCTACTTCTGCGTAGGTGACAATGCGTCGTGCCACGGCTCCGGCGATTTGTCGGGTCAGCACTTCCACTCCTTCCGGAGTTTCTATGACTACGGTAGAACGTTCGTTCTCCGTACTGGCTTTAGGCAACCATGCTTTCATGAAGTTACCGTTGTGGTGGGCTACCTTTTTAATGGTGCCGTCCACCGGATACCAGTTGGCATGTACGTTAACGATGCTCATGAAGATAGAGATCATCAACCGGCGGTCATGGAAGTATTCGTTTTCGTCCACTTCTTCAATGACTACGATTTTGCCGTCAGCAGGAGCGACGACTATCTTTTCTGTATCCTTTCCGAAAAGTCGGATCGGACAGCGGAAGAAGTTAACCATCAGCAGATATACTGCAATACTGGCTACTGCAACCACATAAAAAGGAATTTTGCAATCTATTCCCCAATAAAGGGCCGCATTAATCAGTAGCAGTAGCAGAAAGCTAGCCCATAATATATGTGTTCCTTCGCGGTGAATACGTATCTTTTTTAATTTCTTTAGTCGACCCATGAATGCTGTTTAATGATATTGTCTGCAAAAATATACTTAATTTAAAAAATCAGCAAGTAATTCAGCATAGAAATGTGAATGTTGATAACTTTTTGAGGATTATTTTTGTTTATAACGCGGGAGGTAGTAATTTTATGCCTTCAAATTAACTACTTATCATTATGCAGGATTTCGTTCATTTACACGTTCATACGCAATATTCTCTACTGGATGGTCAAGCAAGTGTCGCCCGTCTGGTAGATAAAGCCATGAAAAATGGGATGAAGGGTATTGCCGTGACCGATCATGGAAATATGTTCGGCATCAAGGAATTTACGAACTATGTCAATAAGAAGAATAGCGGTCCGAAAGGGGAAATCAAGGATCTGAAGAAGCGGATTGCAGAGATTGAAGCCGGCACAGTGGAGTGTGAGGATAAGGAGGCGGAGATAGCTGCCTGCAAGGCGAAGATCGTGGAGGCGGAGAACAAGCTCTTTAAACCGATTATCGGTTGTGAGATGTACGTCGCCCGCCGTACGATGGACTTGAAAGAAGGGAAGCCGGACCAAAGCGGTTATCACCTGATTGTACTTGCCAAGAATGAGAAAGGTTATCATAACCTTATTAAATTAGTATCGCACGCGTGGACGCGCGGGTACTATATGCGTCCGCGTACCGACCGCAGTGAGCTGGAGAAGTATCACGAAGGTCTGATTGTCTGCTCGGCGTGTCTGGGTGGCGAGGTGCCGAAGCGTATTACCGCAGGGCAGTTTGCCGAAGCCGAAGAAGCGATCCAATGGTATAAGAACCTGTTTGGTGATGACTACTATCTGGAGATGCAGCGTCATAAGGCGACTGTACCCCGTGCCAATCATGAATGTTATCCGCTACAGGTAAATGTGAACAAATACTTGCAGGAGTATGCCCGGAAGTATAATATCAAGCTGATCTGCACCAACGACGTTCACTTTGTGGATGAAGAGAATGCCGAGGCACACGACCGTTTGATCTGCCTGAGTACGGGTAAAGACTTGGATGACCCTAGCCGTATGCTATATACCAAACAGGAATGGATGAAGACCCGTGAAGAGATGAATGAACTCTTTGCAGATGTTCCCGAGGCACTGAGCAATACGCTGGAAATTCTAGATAAAGTCGAATATTATTCGATTGACCATGCACCTATCATGCCTACCTTCGCTATTCCTGAAGACTTCGGAACAGAAGAAGGATATCGTGCCAAATATACGGAGAAAGACCTGTTCGATGAGTTTACACAGGACGAAAATGGTAATGTGGTGCTGAGCGAAGAGGAAGGACAGGCCAAGATCAAACGTCTGGGGGGATATGAGAAACTGTATCGTATCAAACTTGAAGGCGATTATCTGGCAAAGTTAGCATTTGACGGTGCGAAAAGAATATATGGCGACCCTTTGTCGGAAGAAGTGAAAGAACGGCTCAACTTCGAGTTGTACATCATGAAAACGATGGGTTTCCCCGGATACTTCTTGATAGTGCAGGACTTTATCAATGCCGCACGCTCGGAACTGGGCGTATCGGTAGGGCCCGGACGTGGTTCGGCTGCCGGTTCGGCAGTGGCTTACTGTCTGGGTATCACCAAGATCGACCCTATCCAATACGACTTGCTGTTCGAGCGTTTCTTGAATCCGGACCGTATTTCGTTGCCCGATATCGATGTGGACTTCGATGACGACGGTCGTGGTGAAGTGCTTCGCTGGGTAACCAATAAATATGGTCAGGAAAAAGTAGCGCATATCATCACGTATGGTACGATGGCTACCAAACTGGCTATCAAAGACGTTGCCCGTGTACAGAAACTTCCTCTCTCGGAGTCCGACCGTCTGGCAAAGCTGGTGCCGGATAAAATCCCCGATAAGAAGCTGAACCTGCGGAATGCCATCGAATACGTCCCCGAACTGCAAGCGGCTGAGGCATCGTCCGACCCGTTGGTGCGAGACACTCTTAAGTATGCCAAAATGCTTGAAGGTAATGTTCGTGGTACCGGTGTGCATGCTTGCGGTACGATTATCTGTCGTGACGACATCACCGACTGGGTGCCTGTAAGTACGGCCGACGATAAGGAAACGGGCGAAAAGATGCTCGTTACCCAGTATGAAGGTTCGGTGATCGAGGATACCGGATTGATCAAGATGGACTTCCTCGGGTTGAAAACATTGTCTATTATTAAGGAGGCGGTTGAGAATATCCGTCTGAGTCGTAGTCTGGAGATAGACGTAGACCAGATCGATATTACCGATCCGGCAACTTACAAATTATATAGTGACGGACGTACCATCGGAACGTTCCAGTTTGAATCTGCCGGAATGCAGAAGTACCTGCGCGAATTGCAGCCTTCTACCTTCGAAGATTTGATCGCCATGAATGCCCTCTATCGTCCGGGTCCGATGGATTATATTCCGGACTTCATCGACCGTAAGCATGGCCGTAAGCCGATTGAATATGACATTCCGGTGATGGAGAAATATCTGAAAGATACGTATGGCATTACGGTCTATCAGGAACAGGTGATGCTTTTGTCACGTCTGCTGGCGGACTTTACCCGTGGTGAGTCCGATGCCCTTCGTAAAGCGATGGGTAAGAAGCTGCGTGATAAGCTGGATCACATGAAGCCTAAGTTTATCGAAGGCGGACGCAAGAACGGGCATGACCCGAAAGTACTTGAAAAGATTTGGACCGACTGGGAAAAGTTTGCCTCTTATGCGTTCAACAAATCGCACGCTACTTGCTACTCTTGGGTGGCTTATCAGACAGCCTATCTGAAAGCGAACTACCCGTCGGAATACATGGCGGCTGTCATGAGCCGAAGTTTGTCCAACATTACCGATATCACGAAGCTGATGGACGAATGCAAGGCAATGGGTATCCAGACGCTCGGTCCGGATGTGAATGAGAGTAACCTGAAGTTTACGGTCAACCACGACGGTAATATCCGTTTCGGACTGGGAGCGGTGAAAGGCGTAGGCGAAGCTGCCGTGCAAAGCATTGTAGAAGAACGTAATACCAACGGACCATTCAAAGGTATCTTTGATTTCGTACAACGTGTCAATCTGAATGCCTGCAATAAAAAGAATATGGAATGTCTGGCGTTGGCGGGAGGTTTCGACAGTTTCCCCGAATTGAAGCGGGAGCAGTACTTTGCCGTCAACTCTAAGGGCGAAGTATTCCTCGAAACCTTAATGCGATACGGTAACCGCTATCAGGAAGACAAAAGAGCTGCCATCAATTCATTGTTCGGCGGAGCGAATGTCGTCGATATCGCCACCCCCGAAATACCTCAGGGAGTAGAGCGCTGGGGCGACCTCGAACGTCTGAACAAGGAACGCGACCTGGTAGGTATCTACCTTTCCGCCCATCCGCTGGATGAGTTCGCGATTGTGCTGGATCACGTCTGCAATACCCGTATGGCAGATTTGGAAGATAAGGCGGCTTTGGCAGGCCGGGAGATTACAATGGGTGGCATTGTGACCAGTGTCCGTCGTGGAGTCAGCAAGAATGGCAATCCGTATGGCATTGCCAAGATCGAAGATTATTCGGGCTCTACGGAAATACCTTTCTGGGGAAATGACTGGGTGACTTATCAGGGATATCTGAATGAAGGCACGTTCCTGTATATCAAAGCCCGTTGTCAGGCCAAGCAATGGCGGCAGGACGAACTGGAAGTCAAGATCACTTCAATGGAACTTCTGCCCGATGTGAAAGAAGAACTGGTGCAGAAGATCACCATTATCATTCCTCTGTCAGTGTTAAATTCGGGACTTATTACCGAGCTGGCCACTTTGACCAAAGAACATCCCGGCAATACGGAACTCTACTTCAAGGTGACGGATGATACGGACAGCCGTATGTCGGTCGATCTGATTTCCCGTCCGGTCAAGCTTTCGGTAGGCAGAGATTTAATAACATATTTAAAGGAGCGCCCCGAACTTGGATTCCGTATAAATTGATTATCTTTGTAGCGCAAATCTACAAACGAAGTAATACATAATAATTAATACTTAATACTTAAAAAGAAATGGCTTTAGAAATTACAGACAGCAACTATAAGGAAATCCTTGCAGAAGGAAAGCCTGTTGTGGTGGATTTTTGGGCTCCCTGGTGTGGCCCTTGTAAAATGGTGGCTCCTATTATTGAAGAATTGGCCGCGGAGTTTGAAGGACAAGTCATCATCGGTAAATGCGATGTGGATGATAACAGCGATGTGGCTGCCGAATACGGTATCCGCAACATTCCTACTGTTTTGTTCTTCAAGAATGGTGAGATTGTAGACAAGCAGGTAGGCGCAGTCGCCAAACCGGTATTCGTGGAAAAAGTGAAGAACCTTCTCTAGACTTTGTCTAATATTTAATACTTATTACTTAATACTTACAACCATGGGACTGGAAGATGATTTTTTATTAGAAGATGCCGATGACGAAAAGACCGTCGAGTTTATCAAGAACTATCTGCCTCAGGAACTGAAAGAGAAGTTCGAGGACGATGAACTGTACTATTTTCTCGATCTGATAGACGAGTACTATTCAGAAAGTGGCATTCTTGACGCTCAGCCCGATAACGACGGCTACGTAAACATTGACTTGGAAGAGGTCGTAGCTTACATCGTGAAAGAAGCCAAGAAGGACGAAATGGGAGAATATGATCCCGAAGAAATCCTTTTTGTGGTTCAGGGAGAAATGGAATATGGAAACTCTCTGGGGCAGGTGGACTAATTGTCGCTAGTCACCACTGTAGATAAATGAAAGGAATATAGCCTGAAAGATTCGCGTCTTTCAGGCTATTTCTTTTTCCATCCTTATGTTTTCGCTTTCCGGTATTTCCTGCCAAGTAAATTGGCAGTACCTTTGTTCTATAGTTTTAAATAAAACACTTTATGAAGTACAACGAATCAATTATAATTAGAGAATATCTGCCAACAGATAAAGATGCTATAATGAGTTTAATCAAGCTGAATACTCCCGATTTTTTCGCAGAAGAGGAGGCGAATGATTTAAGCAAATATTTGGATGAAGAAATAGAACAATACTATGTTTTACTCGTTGATGGAGAAATCGTTGGGTGTGGAGGAATAAATTTTGCAGAAAACGGCACTATAGGGAAAATAAGTTGGGATATGATACATCCCGCCTTTCAAGGTAAATCATTAGGAACAAAGCTGTTGAAACATAGAATTGAAGTGCTGGAATCTATCTCCAGTGTTGAAAAGATAACCGTTAGGACTTCACAAGTAGCCTATAGATTCTATGAAAAACAAGGGTTTGTTTTGAATGACATTAAAAAGAATTATTGGGCGGAAGGATTTGATATGTACAGTATGGAGTATAAGAGAATATTAAAAAGCAACCACAAAGCTTTTATTAATCCGTAATTTCCATTGCTGTAAAATTCAGTCTGTGTTCCTCAGAATACACTGTACCTGCTATCTACTTATTTTATTAAATACCCATGTGGGAAATAGTTTCGGGGCTTTCAGATTTTTAGTATCTTTGTTCGTTGTTTTATTGCGTATCACTAAGGTCTGATAATTGAAGCACCTTGGTGCTTCAATTGTTGCACGTAGGTGACTCTTTTGTTGCACCTAAGTGCAACGAAAGAAAATAACCAAGCAAACGACTAATTGCTTAAATAGTAACAGATAAGTTATTAACAGCCAAACATAAAATTATTCTTATGAGCATTTATTACGACCTTTATGAGAATCCGGATAAAGAGGGTACCGAAGAACAGAAGTTACTGCATGCACGAGTAGTGCCAAGCGGAACATATACAACCAAAGAGTTTGTGGAGCGGGTATCCATGATGCACCATATTCCTCATGCACAATTAGTTGGAGCAGTGGAAGCTATCACCGACGAGTTGCAGACGCTGTTGTCCAGAGGATATATTGTGGAGTTTGGAGATTTGGGGCATTTTTCTCTGACCCTCTCTTTGGAGAAAGAAATCACTGACAGAAAAGAAGTGCGCTCTCCATCTGTCCATCTGAAAAATATCAAATTAAAGGTAAAGCAAACATATAAGAGAGAACTGAACTCTAAAATGGATTTAGAACGAATATCTTCCCCTACGCGTTCCAATATGAACATATCAGAAGAAGAATGTCTGAAAAGATTGCAGGACTTTTTGGAGAAACATCCTTGTATCAATCGGGCAGATTATTGTGCTATCACCGGAATGAATAAAACACAGGCTATACGGCAATTGAATCTTTTCATTGAAAAGGGAGTTATTCAGAAATATGGGATTGGGAAGACGGTAGTGTATATACGTGTTGTGTAAGTTCTTATTTTAGATTTCCTCCAATGCATAATACTGATAATCCCGAAGTACCGTTTGGAGGAACTTCTCCTGATTATTCTCTCGTGGAGTAACAGATAAGATTTCCTGCACCTTTTTGGCGAGTAACGTAACGCGCCTTACCCGATCCTTTTCACCGGACTCCAGCGTTCGGGTGATTACGTTCACCTGTTCCAATGATAAATCGGCAGATTGTGGATACGTCGGATGATAATTCTTTGTCAGATAGTCAAATTCATCGAGGCTGACGTGTATCTTGCGATAATTCTTCTCTTTGATCACCATCGTTCCGGCTGCTAAATCACCCAGTCTCTGACTGTTTTTAGTCAGCAGAACGACTAAAAGCCCTAAACCTCCTGTACCGGGACCATCAATGATGAAGAGAAGCCAGCGCAGCAGATAAGCACTGATGCTGGGAGTAGAACCGTCTGATTTTACGACGCGTATATTCATCAGACGTTTTCCGAAACTCTGCCCGTGATTGAACATTTCGCAGAGGAACGAGTAAAAAAGTACAGGCAAATAGACGAGGCACAGAAAAAAGACCGTACCGACTCCGGAGGATAAATGCAGTTTAACAATGAGTGTCGTCACAGAATATAGATAAATCACAATCAGGGAATAATCGATGACCAAAGCCAGCAATCGTTCGCCGATACTGGCGGGCGTTTGGCTGATTCGAACAAACTGACCGGTAATAATCGTAGATTCTGCCATTCTTGGTTAAACATTTTTAGGTTTAAGTTGCAAATATATCATAATTCTTTTATTTTTGCTTCTGCTCTCAAACAAAACTTATTCGAAATCTATTAAAAGTGATGAATGTAAACTATGTCTATGGAATCATCTTCCTGTTTTTAACATCTTGCCTTTCTCCCACAGATAGGGTAATTCCTTCTTTATTGCGTGCAGATTCTTTGATAGAAGTTGGATGTGCAGATAGTGCATTGAGTTTATTGGAACGTATGAATCTTGCTGAGTTGTCTTCTATACAGTCTAGAGCTAGTTATGCCCTATTGTTAACACAAGCCAAAGATCAGAACTATGTTACTCACACGGATGATTCGCTAATTCGTGTCGCTGTAGATTATTATGACACTTCCGATGATATTACCCTAAGGGCAAAAGCTCATTATTATCTTGGACGAGTTTGTCAAGACAGAGGTGATATTGAAGGAACTGTACGTGAATTTTTGGTGGCAATGCCTTTGGCTGAGAAAGCGGAAAATTATGATTTAAATATTCTATTGAAAAGTAATTTGGGTTTATTATTCTGGCGGCATGGGTTGCAAGAGGAGGCTGATTCTCTTTATAGACAGGCTGTTGAATTGGCTGAAGCACATCATGATTCATTGCGTTTAGCCGTAGTGCTAGTACATTGTGCAGATATTTGCATGGAGCGAGGAGAAGAATATTATACAGATGCGGAAAAATATTTAAAACGGGCTCTAAAGCTAGTGAAAGATACAGATAAACAACATACTGAGGAGCTTGTGTTTAGTTCTCTTAGTTATCTTCTGGAATATCAAGGGAAATCACGCGAAGCTATATTGTATGCAAATAAAGGTATGCGGTTGGTATTAGACAGCTCTGAGAGATATGGTTACTATCTAGTTATCGGGAGTGCTTATTTGCAATTGGAACAATATGATTCAGCCTTTGTTTATTTGAATAGAGGCATACCTTCTGATAATTATTATGCAAAAACAAATGCATACATGAAACTATCGGAAATGGCGATGAGGTTGGGAAAACAAAATGAAGCATTGGAGTACGAAACTTTATATACTATATATAAGGATTCCATGAAATTAGTAGAGCAACCGGTTGAGGTAGTTTCTTCTTTAAAGGATGTGTTATATCGTCAATCAACGGAACGCTATGAATCCTTTTTGACCCGGTATCGTTTTTGTCTATTGTTATTTGTCCTATTGTTTATTATTACGATTTATTTCTTTTTGCAGAGGCGTAGAAAAAGGAAGAAAGAAATAGCACGATTGGTTGACAAACGTCAATTGTTGTATAAAAGTATAGAGGCTATCAAGAAAGAGTTGGAGGAAAAAAAACTAGAAATAAAAGAAATACAGCAACATTGTGAATGTTTAGAGTCGGATGTTAACTCCAAAGTGCAATTAGATAGTTGTCTTAATGAACTATTAGAACAATACCATTCAATGCAAGAAGATTTAGAACGCCGGCTTGTAGAAAGAGATGAGGAAGTAAGGCGATTGAGAAATCTGAATCTGAAATTTATATTAATGTCTTCTCCTATTTATCAAATGTTGATAGCATTGTGTGAGTATAATAAACTTAACCCTGATGGAATGAAGAAGATTACTAATGATGAATGGGTAATTTTATTGCATGAAATAGATATGGCATCTTTGGGATTTGTAGAAAGATTAAGCACTGAATATGAGTATTTATTGGAGGAAGATATTCGTTTTTGTTGCTTAGTTAGGTTGGATTTTAAATATGCCGATATTGCCTATCTTTGGGGATGCACTTCTGCTGCTGTATATAAAAGAAGTTGGTCTGTATTGGAAAAGATGGGTTTAAATAAAGATAAGAAAGTAAAATTGGTTGATATATTACGCAAAGTCTAAGCTTTGTGTATTATTATTTGAGTTTTATGCAATACAACGCATTCTTTGCATTCGTTAACATAATGGTATAATACTTTTCTTAAGCTTACTGCTCATATTTACAGCGTTAAACATCAAATATGAACAGTATATGAAAAAACTACTATTTTTATTATTCCTAGGTATTTTCTTTTCGGATCTAATACTAGGAAATTCTCCAAATTGTAATATAAGAGGTTGCAATATGGAATTGAGTTGTTCTTCTAGAAAAATAATTTTAAAAGGAAAGGGTAGTAAACCAGGTGAAACGACTCGAATACCAGCTATCTACCCAGTTGAAGCATCTATAAATAACAATGTATTGTGCCTCGACTTTTTTTCAAAAGTACCTAGTGTGACAGTTTTCGTAATTAATTTGGATACTAATGAGACAGTGTATCTAAATACTTTCATAAATCCTGTAAGTCTGATTACTTTAGACCTGAATTTGGTGGAAGGAACTGCTTACCGCTTAGAGCTTTTGTCTAAAGATTATGATTTATCGGGGGATTTTGAACTTTAATTAACTATAATATTATGAGAAAAATATTTATACAATTTTATTTGTTAGTCGTGCTTATTATTATCGCCTCGTGTAGTAACGAGAATATAATAGATGCAGAACGGAATGCAATTAAACAAGTAGATCCTAATGCGTTATCTGAAAATGAAGTTATTTCTATTGTAGAATCCTTTCAAAAGTCTATCAAATCTAAGACAGATACGAGAGGCGAAATAACAGAAAATCCAATTTTTGCTATTAGTGAGAAATATTTAATATCGTCTCGAAATTCAGAAATTACCCGTTCGTTGCCTAATGATGTAAAAGCTTTAGTTTATGAAGTTGAAATAAGGAATAGATATGAACAAGGGAAAGCTATTGTATCTGGTGATAGAAGATTCCCAAAGGTATTGGCGTATATACCTTCCTATAATGACTCCATTTTTGCAACGCAGATAGGAGCAAACGCTATGATTCAAATGTCGAAGAATGCATTATTAGACGAAATAGCCAATAATAGTGAGGCAATTACACGCTCTAGGCCTATTACTGATTTAGATGGCCAGGTTTGGATGATGATTGAACCTTTCTGTACTACAGAATGGGGACAGAAAGAACCATATAGTTGGAAGTTTGTAAATACTTGGGTTGAAATACCTATGGATATTTCTCGTAAAATATGTACATGGGAAAGACGCCCAGTAGGACTTACCAACACTGCAATAGCCCAAATTATGGCCTCCTTAGAGCCTAAATTAACTTGTGAAGGGATATCAATGGACTGGAGTTATTTAAAAGAAAGTAAAAGTATTAGTTATGATGATCCTTATGAGAAATGGAATATGGTTGCATCTTTATTTAAATATGTATATGATAGTACATCTTCTTCTCCAGTTTGGGGAACTGCCTATACTGATGTATGGCCGGACTCAGAATCTAAATTAGTGTCTTGCATTACTGCAATATCAACTCCATTATCTAATGTGTATAAATATCTAAATTCAGGAAGTGGAATAACCAATTGTGGTAATATTCAAAAATGGAGTATAGAAACAGTTAAAAATTCTGTTATTAAAATATGTCCTGTTTTGGTAGAATGTAATGGAAGTGCTTTTATAGTGGATGGTTATGCAATGACAAAGAACGAATCTTCTAGCAGTAATGCATATTTTCATTGTAATTTTGGAAAGACAGGTAATTCTGATGGTTATTATTTGGTAAACAATGATGGAAGCATTTCATTTGAGACTGGTGGTAATACCTATTGGGATACGCAATTAAGTGTTATACCTGATATAAGAAAAAGATAACATTGATTTATTATTGTACAGATTACATATTCAATTGAAACTTAAAAATATTTATTATGAAATTAAAGTATTATTTTTTGTTTTTCGTATTGTCGTTATTAGCTTCATGTAATGATGAAGAAGGTTTGGATTTACATAATAAGCCGATAGAATCTAACTCAATTGTATTATCTCCGGATGAATACATTAGTATTGCTTATGATAATCCAAGAGTAATAACTCCTGATGAGGCAAAGCAACTTGCATTAGATTTTGGGGTTAACAGAGTGCAGACGAGAGGTAATGAAAATATTGTTGTGAAGTTTCGCTCTTCTTTTAATATTGAAGAAAAGGGCAGCAATGCGGTAACAAGATCGGTTACAGACAAATCAATTCTTCTTCCTGTCTATGAAATGGAAATAGTCAGTGATGCAGGGAAAGGACTTGCTTATGTTTCTGCTGATGAGCGTGTGGCAAAGGTTATGGCTTATTTGCCCAAGGTAAATCTTGAGGATACAGCTAAAATTATTGGTGCGAAGGCTATGCTTGGTTTGTCAGAACAAAGCTTGTTAGAGGAGGCCAAACATTATGAAAAAATGAAATTGGAATTTAGAGATGAAACATTAAAAAGAATATCGAAAGAGCTCAATGTTGCAGCCGTAAATTTTAATGAGATCAAAGATAGGATTCTTGTCGAGGATTGTCTAGATTCACGTGCAACCCCTCAAGATCCTGCTGGCAATGCTATTGGGTGGGCTGGTTTTTTTTGTATGGCGACAAATTGGGATCAAGAACCTGTATATAATGATTTATTAGAGAAAGCATATTGTGCACCAAATGTTGGGAAGGAACCTGTATATAAAGCTGTTCCTGCGGGTTGTTCGGTTGTTGCCATGGCACAAATTATGGCTTCACTTGAACCAAACTTAACTATCGATGGTATAAAAATAGATTGGGAAGCATTGAAAGCACAGCCGCAGATACTAATGCCGCTACCCTGGAAGCCAAATCAGGGATCACCTGAGATTGTTAGAACTATGGTTGCTAAATTATTTAAACATATTTATGACCTTTCTGGTACTCATCCAGAATATGACAAAACAACAAATTGGGTAACAGGTTCTGGTACATCTGGACCTCAAACTAGGGATTTTCTTAGAAGATATTTTACAACAGGAGATTTGATAAATGGTTGGGATGGTAATGCTGCATTTTTGTCTTTACAGAAAGCTAAACTGGTATGGGTTGGCGTTTCAGATGCTTCTAAAAAAGCTTCTCATGCTTTTGTGATAGATGGATTTGCTTATTGGAGACCTCAAACGAGATATTTGGTTAAAAACTTTGATTTTTATTTCCGTGCGAATATGGGATGGGCTGGGTCTTATGATGGCTTCTATTTAGTTAATAAAGATATGTCGATATCTTTTGAAGCTGGAGGCTATGAATTAAACACAGGCTTTAATATGATCTGTGATATTATATTGTAAAAGAATGAAGTATATTATTCTGATTTTTCTTCTTGCTATTGTTAGTTGTAATGATGCAGAAGATGATGAAATATATATCAATGATTTTCCCCACAGGATATCAGAGCCTCCATTATTAGATAATAAAGGTGATACTGCTTTTATTATTATGACTCCTGCGGAAGGATGGAGATTGCATGCTGCTGGGACTGTTGTGAATAAGGATTCTATTGCTCTCAATGTAAAAATGACCCATACTTTTTTGCTTGAAGAAGATTGGTTTTCAATAAAAAAAGAACAGGAGGATTCGGTGATGACAGTAATTGTAGACGAAAATACATCTGGTGATATTAGGGAGATAATCTTATGGCTTTCTTATATTGGCTCATCAATGAGCACATATACAATAAAGCAAAATCCATAAATTATATAACTTATGAAATTGAAATACTATTTTTTGTTAGTTATCCTTGCTTTATTTACTTCATGTAGTAATGAACTAGGTATGCAAGATAATCTGAATGATTCTAAAATTTTATTATCTTCAGATGAGTATATTAGCATTGCTTATGATAATCCTGGAATAATTACTTCAGAAGAGGCTAAGCAACTTGTTTTGGACTTTAATCCAACAGGATTACAGACTAGAAATAATAATGTAAAAATTATGGCTATTTCTACATATAATGTATCTAGTTCTTCTGGATTAAAAACAAGAGTCGGTTCAACTAATCTTACTACTATTCCTGTTTATAAAATTGAATTTTTAAGTGATGAGGGGAAAGGTGTGGCTTATGTTCCTGCTGATGAACGTTTTGCAAAGATAATGGCTTATTTGCCTAAAACAGATTTAAAAGACTCTGTTAAATATGTAGATTCTAAGTCTATGCTCTATTTATCAGAATTGAGTCTGTTGGAAGATGCCAAATATTATGAAAAGGTAAAATCAAAACTGAGAGCTAAAACATTAGCGAAAATAGCAAAAACTTTAAACGTGAAGGCTGTGAGGTATGATGAGATTCAAGATATAATTATAGTAAAGGATGAGATTCTATCCCGTTCTGGACCAACATTTCCTGTTGGAAATCCGATAGGTTTTGCTGGTCTGTACTGTAGTAGTACAGAGTGGAATCAAGACGCACCATATAATGATTTGCTACAGAAAGAAAATTGTGATCTTTATGATACAGGCTCACCTACTTACGAGGCTGTCCCTGCTGGTTGTGCTGTTATTTCAATAGCACAGATTATGGCTTCTTTAGAACCTGACTTAACGGTTGATGGTCTGAAAATTGATTGGAATATCTTGAAAGCACAAAAACAAATTATTGCTCCTTCATCTTGGCAAACTCCTTCCTCTGAAACAACTAGAGAAATGGTTGCTAAATTGATAAAATATATCTATATAGCAACTAATACACAGCCTGTTAGAAATTCAAGTGGTTATGTTACTGGGTCTGGTACTTATTCTTCTGATACATCTAGCTTTTTCTATCGTTTTTTTTCAACTAGTGGTCTTAAAAATGGTTGGGATGGTAATGCTGCATTTCAATCTTTACAACTAGCTAAGTTGGTATGGGTAGCTGCAACCTCTAATCGTGGGGGAAGCCATGCTTTTATTTTAGATGGTTTTGCATACTGGAGACCCCAAACAAGATATTTGGTTAAAAACTTTGATTTCTATTTCCATACGAATATGGGTTGGGGAGGATATTACGATGGCTTTTATTTAGTAAATAAAGACCTCTCTATTACTTTTGATACATCTAATGGAAGTTATGATAGGAACTTTTCTATGATTTACAATATCATAAATAAATAAACTGGGGCTTAGGTCTGTTTTGAGCAGCAAAGGCTGATTTATAGTCTTTGTTGCTCTTTTTATTGAATATTTAAATAATAATCGTAGATTCTGCCATTTTTGGTTAAACATTTTTAGATTTAAGTTGCAAATATATCATAATTCTTTTACTTTTGCTTCCGGTTTCGGACAAAACTTATCCGAAATCTCTGAAAAGCATGAAGGAAGTTACGTTTATCCGTCGGAACATTGAAAAATGGAAAGGGACCGAAAAGGTGGTGGAACAGGCTGCAAACCTGTCCCCTGACCAACTTGCCGACGCCTATACGGAACTGACTGCCGACCTGGCTTTTGCACAGACCCATTTCCCGACTTCCCGCATTACCATTTATTTGAATAATCTCGCTTCAGCCCTGCATAATGAAATCTATCGGAGCAAGCGTGAGAAATGGACACGCATTATCACTTTCTGGACACGGGAAGTGCCGCAGACCATGCATGATGCGCAGCGTGAGTTACTGATCTCTTTTATCATCTTTGCCGTCAGTGCGTTGATCGGGGCAGTATCTGCCGCCAATGATCAGGAGTTTGTGCGTTTGATAATGGGCAACCAATACGTAGATATGACATTGGACAATATTGCCAGAGGTGAGCCGATGGCAGTATACAATGGCTCTCCCGAAGCTCCGATGTTTCTGGGCATTACAATCAATAATATAAAAGTATCCTTCCTGTGTTTTGCCGCGGGGATACTGACCAGTTTTGGTACGGGGCTTATACTTCTTCAGAATGGAATTATGCTCGGTTCATTTCAGATGTTCTTTTATCAGCACGACCTGCTTTGGGAGTCGGCACTTGCCGTCTGGCTGCACGGAACTCTTGAAATATGGGCGATCATCGTAGCCGGTGCTGCCGGACTTGCTTTGGGCAACAGCTGGTTGTTTCCCGGCACCTATTCGAGACTCGAATCTTTTCGCAGAGGAGCGAAAAGAGGGCTGAAGATTGTAATCGGTACGGTGCCCGTGTTTATCATGGCGGGATTTATCGAAGGCTTTATCACCCGTCACACCGAACTTCCGGATATGCTGAGGCTCGGCATCATCCTTACATCCCTTGCATTTATCATCTTTTACTATATTTATTTACCAAATAGAAAAAAACATGGAATCACAGAAACCTAAGGTTGCAATGTACGTGAAACGTTCTTTCGGTGATAAGTTGAACGCTTCTTTTGACTTCATAAAAGAGAATTGGAAAATACTGTTGAAGTTTACGACTTATCTGCTTTTGCCTGTAAGCCTTATTCAGGCATTAAGTCTGAACGGACTGATGGGAGGAGCGTTTGCCATGACTGCTATGTCCAAGACTGCGACGGTGCCGGATACTGCATCTTTATTGGGATTTATGTCCTATTACGGTCTGTATATGATTGTATTTATGATAGGCAGTATTTTGCTGACCTCCATGATCTATGCATTGATCCGTACCTATAATGAACGTGAAGAACGCTTGGAGGGAATCACGTTGGGTATTTTGAAGCCTTTATTGTTCCGCAATATCAAGAGATTGCTTGTAATGACCCTTTTCTCCATCTTAGTCATGCTTTTGGTGGGGCTTGTGGTAGGGCTGCTGGCGTTTCTGTCACTATTCACCTTGTTTCTGACCATTCCGCTTCTTATCGCTTTTGTAGTGCCGCTTGCATTATGGGCACCTATCTACCTGTTTGAAGATATTACAGTGATGGAGTCTTTCAAAAAGACATTCCGGCTGGGTTTTGCCACTTGGGGAGGTGTCTTCTTGATATCTCTGATCATGGGATTTATTGCTAATGTATTGCAGGGAGTAACTATGATGCCGTGGTATATCGCTACGCTGGTGAAATATTTCTTCTCATTAAGTGATGTCGGAAGCGAGACGGCAGTATCGGCAGGATATAGTTTTATCCTTTATCTGCTTGGTATTGTACAGGCGTTCGGCGCTTATCTTTCCATGATTTTCACTTTTGTCGGAATGGCCTACCAGTACGGTCATGCTTCCGAAGTGGTAGATAGTGTAACTGTAGAGAGCGATATTGATAATTTCGATAACCTCTAAACATATATAATTCAGAATAGATGCTGACATCCCCGGCTGATACATTGGTTTGCGACACCGTGCAGATTGCCAAATGGCAATCCGAATCGGCGTATGACTACAACCGTGAACTGATAACTCCTGAAATTAATATCTTTGAATGGTTTCGCAGGCAGTTTGGGGAATTGTTGCGGAAGATATTCGGCAGCCATTTTGCCGAAGAGTATTCCGAACTTATATTAATATGTCTGGCCATTATTATTCTGCTCCTGATTATATGGTTTGTTTATAAGAAGCGTCCGGAGTTATTCATGCGTTCGCCCAAGAATAAACTGCCTTATGAAGTGGGAGAAGATACGATTTACGGTGTGGATTTTTCGGGAGGGATTGCCGATGCGCTTTCCCGTTCCGATTATCGGGAGGCGGTGCGTCTGCTTTATTTGCAGACATTGAAACGGCTTAGCGACGAGAAACGCATTGACTGGCAGCCTTATAAAACACCGACACAGTATATCAATGAAGTACGGATACCCGTTTTCCGTCAGTTGACCAATCATTTCCTGAGGGTTCGTTACGGTAACTTTGAGGCAACGGAAGAACTGTTCAATTCCATGAAATCCTTACAGGAAGAAATAGGGAAAGGAGGGGGCTCATGAGGGGAAGCCGCTGGTTTATCTTCTTTGTCCTTGCTTTTCTGCTGCTGATGTTTGCCATAGAATATCATCTGCCGAAGAAATTTGTATGGGTGCCTACCTTTAGCCATTACGATGAGCAGCCTTTCGGATGCGCTGTGTTCGACAGTCTGCTGACTGTTTCACTGCCTTCGGGATATACACTGTCCCGAAAGACTTTTTATCAGATGGAACAGGAAGATACTGTTCACAACAAAGGAATACTGCTGATTGCCACTAATTTACCTTTCGGACAGGTGGATATAGAAGCCTTGCTCAAAATGGCGGATCGGGGAAATAAGATCATGCTGGTAAGCAGTTCTTTTACCAAGATTCTGGAGGATACGCTGAAGTTTGATTGTACTTATTCTTATTTCAGGTCGGTCGATCTGAAAAAATATGCCGCTTCGTTATTAAAGCGGGACAGTATTTATTGGATCGGTGATCCGGAAGTTTATTCACGGCAGGTGTTCCGTTTTTATCCGCAGTTCTGCAAGTCCTATTTCCGCCGTTATGATTCGCTGCCGGTACGTAAACTGGCGGAGGTCAATTTGGCAAGCGATATGGGGCACGCATTGGATGAACTGGATTCTACGACCGTTTCCCGCAATTATCATCCGTTGGTGGCTATGGTGCGTCCGTGGGGAAAGGGTGAAATCATTCTGGTTTCTACTCCTTTGCTTTTTACCAATTACGGAGTGCTGGATGAGAAAAATGCGACTTACATATTCCGCATCCTGTCGCAGATGGGAGAGTTGCCTATTGTCCGCACCGAAGGATATATGAAGGAGACTGCACAGACGCAGCGCTCTCCTTTGCGTTATTTTCTGTCGCAGAGGCCGCTTCGCTGGGCGATCTATCTGTCGATGTTCGCTATCTTGCTCTTTATGGTGTTTACAGCACGGAGGCGGCAACGGGCAATACCTGTCATACAGGAACCGGAAAACAAATCCCTTGAATTTACCAAGTTGATAGGCACGCTTTATTATCAGAAGAATGACCATGCCAATCTGGTTCATAAGAAGTTCACCTACTTTGCGGAAGTGCTGAGAAGAGAAATTCAGGTAGATGTGGAGGAAGTAGCAGACGATGAACGTTCTTTCCATCGGATCGCTCAGAAGACGGGGATGGAGGTGGAAGAAATCAGCAGGTTAATCCGCAAAATCAGACCGGTGATTTATGGAGGACGTGTTCTTTCCGGCGAAGAAATGAAGGGATTTATTGATAAAATGAATGAAATAATCAATCATATTTAAAGAAGATATTTATGGAAGAGAATACAGAACAACGAGTGGATTTAACTCTCTTTTCCGAGAAGATACAGGAATTGAAGGATCAGATTGCTTCCGTTATTGTTGGTCAGGAACAGACGGTGGACTTGGTGCTGGCAGCCATCCTAGCCAATGGTCACGTACTGATAGAAGGCGTGCCGGGAGTTGCAAAGACATTGCTTGCCCGATTGACGGCTCGTCTGATCGATGCGGACTTCAGCCGTATCCAGTTTACGCCGGACCTGATGCCGAGCGACGTATTGGGTACCACTGTGTTCAATATGAAAACCAATGATTTTGACTTTCATCAGGGACCGATCTTTGCCGATATCGTATTGGTGGACGAGATCAACCGTGCTCCTGCCAAAACGCAGGCTGCCTTGTTCGAGGTGATGGAAGAGCGTCAGATAAGCATTGACGGCATTACTCATAAGATGGGTGAACTCTATACCATCCTTGCCACACAGAACCCTGTGGAACAGGAAGGAACTTATAAACTTCCCGAAGCGCAGCTCGACCGCTTTCTGATGAAAATAACGATGGACTATCCTTCGCTGGAAGAAGAAGTGGATATTCTGGAACGTCACCATACGAACACTTCATTAATCAGGCTGGACGATATCAAGCCTGCTATCACCAAAGAAGAACTTCTGTCGCTGCGTGCCTTCATGAATCAGGTATTTGTAGACCGTACGCTGCTCCAATACATTGCATTGATTGTGCAGCAGACGCGTACCAGCAAAGCTGTATATCTTGGCGCTTCTCCGCGTGCATCAGTTGCAATGTTGCAAGCCTCCAAGGCGTATGCCCTTTTGCAGGGACGTGACTTCGTGACACCGGAAGATATTAAGTTCGTTGCTCCGTATGTGCTTCAGCATCGTCTGATCCTGACGGCGGAAGCGGAAATGGAAGGATATTCTCCGGTAAAGGTTACGCAACGTCTGATTGATAAAGTAGAGGTCCCCAAATAAGAACCGAATCTCTATAATTCGTAACTCAAAACTTAAAACTCAAAACTCAGAACCCGAAATTGTACTTAACCCGTCGTTTCTATATTGCCCTTATTTTGGTTATCCTCTTATTGGGTAGCGGATATCTGTTTGCTCCGTTTTTTGTCATCGGGCAGTGGGCGCTTTTTGCCTTATTCGTGTTGGTATTGGCAGACGGATATATTCTCTACCGTACCCAGGGGATTCAGGCATTCCGTCGATGTTCCGACCGTTTCTCCAATGGCGATGACAATGAAGTGAGCATTCGTGTCGAAAGTACTTATTCGCGTCCTCTCTCTCTGGAGATCATAGATGAAATACCTTTTATCTTCCAGAATCGGGATGTCTGTTTCCGGACCACCCTTCAGCCGAACGAGGGGAAAACAATCAGTTACCATCTTCGTCCGACCCGTCGCGGAGTATATTCTTTCGGGCAAATCCGTGTATTTGTGACCGACAAGATCAGGCTGCTTTCCCGTCGGTACACTTGTGGACAGCCGCAGGATATCAAGGTATATCCTTCCTATCTGATGCTTCACCGATACGAATTGCTGGCAATGAGTGATAACCTTACCGAACTGGGTATCAAGCGTATCCGCCGGGTAGGCCATCAAACGGAATTTGAGCAGATCAAGGAATATGTAAAAGGAGACGACTACCGGACTATCAACTGGAAAGCGAGTGCCCGCCGGCATGAACTGACGGTAAATGTCTATCAGGACGAACGCTCTCAGCAGATTTACAGTGTGATAGATAAAGGCAGGGTGATGCAGCAGGCCTTTCGGGGAATGACTTTGCTCGATTATGCGATTAATGCTTCACTGGTGCTCTCGTATGTGGCGATGCGGAAGGAGGATAAAGCGGGGCTGGTGACTTTTGACGAGCATTTTGATACCTTCGTTCCGGCTTCCAAGCAACCCGGACATATGCAGACGCTGCTTGAAAAGCTGTATAGCCAGCAGACTACCTTTGGTGAAACGGACTTCTCGGCTCTTTGTGTGCATCTGAACAAGCACGTCAATAAGCGTAGTTTTTTGGTTCTGTATACTAACTTTGCCAGTATCAGCAGCATGAATCGCCAGTTGGCTTACTTGCAGCGGCTCAACCGTCAACATCGTTTGCTGGTGGTTTTCTTTGAAGATGCTGACTTGAAAGCATACATCGAAAGTCCGGCGAGGGATACGGAAGATTATTACCGGCACGTGATTGCCGAAAAGTTTGCTTTTGAGAAGCGACTGATCGTTTCTACATTAAAGCAGCATGGCATTTACTCTCTGCTGACGACACCCGAAAATCTGTCTATTGACGTAATCAATAAATATTTGGAGATGAAATCACGGCAACTGCTGTAGTAAGAGTCGTTGATTGGTCTGATGTAGTTCTTTTATTTCCTTATCGGGCTTCTTGTTTGTTTAGAAAAGGGGTTGCCCCATTGCCTTTCGTGTTTCTACAAAGAAGAATACAGCCATTCCTATTATAATGACTCCCAGTATGCCGTAAAAGAGCCGTGCTCTGCCGCGACCTACATTCCGGACGATTGTCTGGGCATTGCGTGTGGTGAAGAACCAGTTCCAGTTCAGTAAGGAAGCTAGCAGGGAAGTGATTCCCGCTAGCGCAAAAATTCCTTGTACGATGTATTGTCCGGTCATAGTCTGATCACTCTGCTTCCGTCTTCCAGTTCTTCAATCGTCACTTTTACGGCATCTCCCGGCAGTAATTCTTCTACCAGTTTCGGCCATTCGATAAAGCAAAGGGCGCCGCTGTAGAAATAATCTTCGTATCCCATGTCATATACTTCACTTAGCTTTTTGATGCGGTAAAAATCGAAGTGATAAATCAATTCTCCGGTTTCGTCCGAACGATATTCGTTAACGATAGCGAAAGTAGGAGAACTGATAACGTCTGATACACCTAATTCTTCGCAAAGAGCTTTGACGAAGGTCGTTTTGCCGGCTCCCATTTTACCATATAAAGCGAAAACGGTGTTATCACCCATAGCAGCGATAAATTCCCGGGCTGCCTCATGGATACTTTCCAGTGATTGAATCTTGATTTCCATATACTATTCTATTATTATGACTGTTTCTTGCAACAACTCTTTCCGATCTTGCAAACGGCATAAATCAGGATAGAGAAGAATATAATCGAAGCGCCCGAAGGGACTTTCCAGTGGTAAGAAATAAACAGACCGCCCAGACAGCCCAGAAAACCGATACCGATGGACAGCCAGATGATTTTCTTGAAACTGTAGGTAAAGAGGTTGGCCGTCATTTGTGGAATGGTGAGTAGCGATATTGCGAGAACGATGCCTACCATACGCAGACAAGCGACGATGGTCAACGCAATAAACATCATCAGCACATATTCGAATATCTCTACCGGAATCTTTTGCGAACGGGCAAACTCGCGGTCGAATGCAATATATACGATAGGACGGATAAACAGATAAAAGAATCCGGTTAATATCAGAGCCAATATGCCCAGCATCCACAAGTCCGCCTGATTGATGGTCAGGATATTACCGAAAAGATAAGCTGACAAGTCCGGAGCAAATCCCGGTGACAGGAAACTGAACATGATTCCCAAAGCCATTCCCAGCGTCCAGAATACGGCAATCGCAGAATCTTCACGCATATCTTTCCGCCGGCTCAGCCACTCGACACCGAATGCGGACAATACAGAGAAGACGGCGGCTGAGAGTATGGGAGAAATTCCCGCAAACAGTCCCAGTCCTATCCCTCCGAAAGAGGCGTGCGTGATTCCTCCACTGATAAATACCAGACGGCGGGTAACAATGTAAGTACCGATAATCCCGCAGGCAATGCTTGCCAGTAAGCTGCCCAGCAAAGCGTGTTGGAAGAATGTATATCGAAGTAGATCCACTTTTTAATTAAAGATTAAAGATTGAAAATTAAAAATCAAAGCAAGAATAATGCCGTCCATCAATAAAAACAACTTCAACGCCCTCCTAATACTTATTACTTAATACCTATTACCTCTCCCCATTCCTTCTCTCTCCGATAATCAGAAAGACTTCATCTTTGAGGTCATCCGGCAACTCGATACCCCGTAGTTGCAAACTACGTACCCAGCCTGCGACATCAATGTCCTGCATGGTATATAACACATCCCTGAATTGGTTTGTTTCTTCGTCAGTATACGCATTTGCTTCCTTTCCGATGAACTGATCCAGTTCTTCGTCATCGTAATATTCAATTTTTTTGCTTACGGCGGCAAGCAAACTATCTTTCTCGCACACTTCGTGTTGTCCGCAGCATTCTATATCTGCTTCTTTCACTTCCGGCATACGGTCCAGTTCACCTTTTTCTATTTTCTGTTGCAGTCTTTTGTTGCGGATATAACCGGCTATCAATGCGATGATACCTAGCAACACCAAACTTATAATAAGTATCCACATAGTCTGTACTGATTCAATTTTCTGCAAAGTTACTTATTAATTTGCATTCTATCATGGATGGTATCTATTTCTTTTCTTACTTTTGCACGTTGCTAACTTAAATATATATTAGACGATGAAGCATAAGAAGTGGTTGACTGTCTTATTTATACACGGTAACAGGAGAAGATATCAGGTAAGTATATGGGCGGAAGGAAATGGCTGGGTGATAGAAAAAGGTGCGGATTAAAGAAAGAAACAGCCGGAACTGTAGGGTACCGACAAAGGTGATTTTCATCTGCTTAGGCGGTTATTTAAAATAATCCTGTATATTTGTGATAATAAATCGAAAGACTATGATACGACGTAGGCTTTGCCTCTTATTCCTACTGACTGGAATGACTCTGTTTGCTTATTCGCAAGGATTGTTGTTTCAGGCTAATGATAAAGAAATTAAAGAAAGGACTTCTCTTCAGATATTTCAGGAAGGGGAGATACCTTGTTTTACGAAAAACTTTCAGTTGAGCTTTGAACTTTCTATTCGCGATTTTGATACTTTTGGATATGTTTTTCTGCTGAAGGAAGATCAGGGGAAAACTAAATATAGCTTTACGTATACTTATCTGGATGGTGAGAACAGTACATTCAAGTTTAATACCGACGGAAAAGAGAATCATTATTCTTTAAATCTGCGCAATGATGCACTGGCTTATCAATGGATTCCTGTGTCTTTTGCATTCGATTTGCAACAGGACGTACTTACGATTCGTATCGGAGATAACGAAAAGAAGATTACTTCTTTAGGATTGAAAGATACTTTTTGTCCGCACCTCTTCTTCGGACGTTATGATTATATTTTGGATATGCCCACTTTTGCCATCCGCAATCTGAAGCTGGAAGGTGATAGAAGTCATTCATATACTTTCCCTCTGAATGAAAATGAAGGGGAAGAAGTGCATACTTCTACAGGGAAGGTTTTGGGTACGGTTGTCAATCCGGTGTGGCTCATCAACGGTTCTTATCATTGGGAGAAACTTTTTGAGTATTCTTTTCAGACTCCTTCGGGAATCACTTTTGAGCCGGACAGTCAGCGACTGATTATTTTCAGCCAGGATTCACTTCTTACTTATAATCTGTTGAAACGTCAGCCACAAAAGTATTCTTATAGCAACAAACTACCCGTAAAATTGCAGTTGGCTACTCATTTCATGAATACAACGGATGGTAAACTTTATGTTTATGAATTGAATAACCTGCCGTTGGGGGATGCTACGGTAGCGGCGCTCGATCTGAATAATCAGGAGTGGAAACAGACCGGAGTAGCAGCCTTGCCGGTACAGTTGCACCATCATGACGGCTTTTGGGATGAAACAACCGGGAAGTATCTCGTTTTTGGCGGTTTTGGTAATAAGCGTTTTAATAATACATTCCTCGAATATGATATCGAGGGCGACCGTTGGGATACCCTTTCTTATTCCGGCGACCGGATTATCCCCCGTTATTTCTCGGGTATGGCAGTCAATAAGAACCGGGAGCATATCTATGTCTTTGGCGGGATGGGAAATGAATCGGGTGAGCAGAGTGTAGGCCGAAATTATCTTCACGATCTTTATCTGCTTGACAGAAAGCAGCAGTCTGTGCGACGTTTGTGGCAGAACGCTTCGGATCATCGTTTGGTCGTCGCCCGTGATATGATACTGACCCCTGATGAGAAGTATATCTATGCTCTGTGTTATCCGGAATATCTTTCGGATACCTATCTGCAACTTTATCGCTTGACGGTTGATGATGGAACGATGAAAGCTTTGGGAGATTCCATTCCGATGCGTTCGGAAGAGATTATGACGAATGCTAACCTTTACTATAATTCATTGACGCATGAGTATTACTGTACGACCACGGAATTTGACAAGAAGGGACATACGGTGATTCGGACTTATGTGCTGTCCGCCCCTCCGGTTTCTCTGGATGAAATCCGTTCTTACGGTTCCAGGTCTTCTCTGGAGATTCGTTGGTTATGGATAATGGCAGGAATAGGAGTATTATTGCTTGCCGGAGGTGTGCTGTTTGTCAGGAAAAAGAGGGGAAAACAAAGAAATGCGGTTCTGGAATCATCTTCTGTGCTCATGTCACCACCTGTCGGGAGAGAACCGGATAAAAGTGTACAGGGAAAAGAAACGCTTGCAAAAGAAGATTTTGAGTCATCCCTCGTTCGTCCGAATGCAGTTTATTTATTTGGTCCTTTTACGGTAATTGACCGGAATGGGCGGGATATTACTCATTTGTTCAGTTCCCGTTTACGGCAGGTTTTCATCTATATCTTGCTTCATAGTACTCATAATGGAGTATTATCCGCCTCCTTAAATGAGGTCTTCTGGCCCGATAAACCCGACGACAAGGTGAAAAACCTGAAAGGGGTAACGATCAATCAGATTCGTAAAAATCTGGCTGAACTGGATGGAGTGGAACTTGTACACGACAAGGGATATTTCAGACTGGTGTTTACTGACTGTTATTGTGATTATTTCCGTTTCCGCACCTTGAAGAATGCTGAAGAGGTCGAGAATGAACTCGGCATTTTATTAATGCGTGGCAAATTCCTTGATGGTATGGATGCGGGAATGATGGATCACTTCAAACAGAAAGTAGAAGAGTTCTTGTCTTCCTTCCTGCCATTGGAAATCGAACGTCTGTATCAGCAGCATAAGTATGATGCCGTCATTCGTTTCTGTAATGTGCTTTTCCGGGTTGATCCGGTTAATGAGCTGGCACTGGCTTATGGTATGCATGCCCTTAACCATACAGGTTCGTCACAAGAAGCGATTCTGCAATATTCCCTGTTTGTGCGTGAGTACAGGCAAATGATGAATGAAGAATATTCTACTTCCTATGCAGAACTGATGAGCAAAAATCCTCCTTTTCATCGATAAAAACATATCGGTTAATGATATTTATTCGCTTATTAATCCGTTATTAACCCATCACTAATAAGTTGTTTAACCTTGCTACATTATGTTTGCAGCGATGTTATTTACTTATTGTTTTATTTAAAAACCTAATACGTATGAAAACAAGATTCTTTATGAAACTTTGTTTATTCAGTTTGTTGGTTTGGTGTGTCAGCTCGTGCAAGAGCGATAACGGCGATTCAGTGCGGCCTATTGCACTTGAATGCATGTACACGCATCTGACCGACATGACAAACATGCTTGATACCGCAAAGATCGGTACAAGTGACGGTACTTTCCCATTGGCAAATGCCCAGAACCTGCAAAAAGCTGTCGAAGAACTGCAAACAGGTATTTCTAAAGGTATGGCTGGCTACTTTGTTCTACAGTATGAAATAGATAACTACTGTATAGCCGCCGAAAAAGCGATTGCCGAATTTCAGGATTCCTATCAACAGACATTGCAACCGGGTACGCCTGCCGAATTAAAGGTATTCGGCATTGACGGTAAAGGGCGTATTGAATTTGGTTCCGATCCTGCTTATGGTGGCGGTAATACTTTCACCGTAGAAAGTTGGGTGAAGTATGATGCCGGTTTCTTTGAGTCGGGAATTGGCAGTTTCCTCTCTACTTTTGACGGTAAGCAGCCGAATGAGGGATGGATGATCAACTTCTTAGGCTCTAATCTTCGTACAACGATCGGTATGGGACCGCAGGAAGGCCGCGTACTGGAAGAAGGCCGTGCTTATCCTGATAATTTTGGTAAATGGAATCATGTCGTGACGGTGTGGGATAATACTTTGCCTGAAGGACAGCTGAAAATGTATGTCAATGGTGAATTATTCTTCAGTAAGACAAATGATGTGAAGAATGATGCCGGAGTATTACAGAATTATATGCCTAACACCCGTAACCAGAATATGTGGGCATTCCAGGAACCGACTGACAATTCACGCTGTATGACCGGATTTATTAAGAAATTCCGCATGTGGAGTACTGCGAAATCGGCGAATGAGGTAAAAACGCTGATGAACTCGGATGTGACGGGAACAGAAAGCGGACTGGTATGTGCGTGGGACTTCACGACAGTGGTCGAAGACGTTACCAACATTCCGGATAAGACAGGAAAACACGTTGCGAAAATTGTAGGTAACTACAAATGGTTTAAAGTTGAGAACTAACCTTAATAAACAGACGAAGAGTATGAAAAATAATACGATAAAAATAAAGGCTTTCCTCTGCCTGCTGCTTCTGACGTGCGGATGGGTAAGTGTGCAGGCACAGCAGGTGCTTACAGTGAAAGGTGTGGTAGTAGACGCTTTAAAAGAACCGTTGCCCGGAGCCAGCGTTCAGGTGGTAGGAATGTCTACCGGTACGGTGACTGACTTGGATGGTAATTTTAGTCTTCAGGTTCCGAAAGGAAAAACGATTGCTGTTTCTTTTATAGGATACGTGACACAGGAACTGACTGTAAATCAGAATCAGTCGAACCTTACCATTCAGTTGAAAGATGATTCCAAGCAGTTGAATGAAGTAGTCGTTATCGGTTATGGTACGGTAGAAAAGAAAGATTTGACAGGTTCTATCCAATCCGTTACCAGCAAGGAATTAAGTAAACTGGTGACTACCGATGTCACTGAAACACTGAACGGACGTGTCGGTGGTGTACTCGTGAATAAGACTTCCAACCGTCCCGGTTCGGATACGAAAATAGAGATTCGGGGTATCAACTCGTTCAATTTCTCGAATGAACCTTTATACGTGATCGACGGAGTACCTTCTCAAACGGGAATGCGTCATTTGAACTCTGCCGATATTGAATCTATCGACATCTTGAAAGATGCGTCTTCCAGTGCAATCTACGGTTCGCGGGGTGCAAACGGGGTGGTGATTATCACTACCAAAGGAGCTAACAAGCGTCAGGGCTTTAATATCGACTATTCGGGTTACGTTGGTTTCAAGACTCCTACCCGTATTCCTGAAATGATTGGTAACATGGGCAATGGACTGGAATATGTAGACTATCGCACCGCTTTGTGGAAAAAGAAGTATGGTGATGCTTCACTGAGCCGTCCGGACTTTCTGACTGATGACGAGAAACGCCGTATCAAACATGGTGAATACTATGACTGGTTGCGTGAACTGTCGCAGAATGCATTGACTACCAGTCATTCTGTTTCCGCTACCGGAGGTACGGATAAACTATCTTTCTCATTCGGCTTGGGATACTTGAAGGATGACGGTATGGTAGGCGATGAAAGTTTTGAACGTATTACGGCTAATGTGGGGTTGGAATATCGTTTTTCTGATAAATTCAAAACAGGGATTAACAGCTATGTTTCTCTGAATAACACGAATGAAGGAGCCAATGATGCTTTGATTAATGCATACTTCCTGCCTCCTACGGTCAGCCCGTATGATAAGGACGGAAGCTACTTGTTTAATTGTCAGCCGACTTCCAGCAAGATCAATCCATTTGTTCAGATTGAAAATAATAAAAGAGAGAAAGAAGCAAACTATACCAACTTCTCCGGTTATCTGGAATATCAGCCGATCAAAGGACTGAGCTTTAAATCGCAGATTGCGGTTCAGTATGATTCGGACGTTTACGGAGAATGGGTAGGTACGATGACACAAGCCAAAGGAGGTCTCAATGCACCGGAAGCTTACCGGAAAGAAGGACGGAATATGAATTGGGTATGGGACAATATCATTACTTATGATAAAACCTGGAAGAATATTCACCGTCTGAATGCTATCGGTTTGTATAGCGTACAGAAAGAAACTCATAAGGGTTCGGAAATGCGTGGCGATGGTCTGCCTTACAACTCGGACTGGCATGCGATCGAAACAGCCGAAGAAATTCGTGACGTGAAGAGTTACTATTGGGAGTCATCCATGCTTTCTTTCATGGGACGTGTCAACTATACGTTGATGGATCGGTACTTGTTTACTGTAACAGGGCGATATGACGGAACTTCCCGTCTGGCTACCGGCAATCAGTGGGGATTTATGCCGTCGGCAGCTGTCGGCTGGCAGATGAAGAATGAGAATTTCCTGAAAAACGTAGACTGGCTGAATAGTCTGAAACTCCGCGTCAGCTGGGGTAAATCGGGAAACAACAGTATTGACCATGATATTACCTGGACAAAGCTGGACCTGACTCATTATATCTATGGAGGTAAAGGTGAAAATGCTTTCGGATTAGGTGACCGCAAAGGTAACAAAGATCTTCGTTGGGAGATGACCTCGGAGTGGAACTACGGTATTGATTTCGGCTTTCTGAATAACCGTATCAACGGTACGATTGATGTGTATAACCGTACTACGAAAGATTTGATTTTCGCCCGTTCGGTAGGTAACCTCAACGGTTATGGCTCTATCCTTGAGAATATAGGAACGTCCTCCAATAAAGGTGTGGAAATAGGTTTGAACACGGTGAACGTCTCAAAGAAGGATTTTACGTGGAAGACAAATCTGACTTTCTCTCTGAACCGTAATAAGATTGTAGACCTCTACGGTGATAAAAAGGATGACTTGGCTAACCGCTGGTTTATCGGTCAGCCGATGAAGGTGATCTATGATCTGGAAAAGGTAGGAATCTGGCAGACGGAAGATAAGGAACTGGCTGCTAAATACGGACAAGTGCCGGGACATATCCGTGTAGCCGATCTGGACGAGAACTATGTGATTGATGAACGTGACTATAAAGTACTCGGCTCTCCATCACCCGACTGGACAGCGGGTATGACCAATACCTTTACTTACAAGAACTGGGATTTGTCTTTCTATATGTATGCACGTATCGGTGGCACCTACAATGATGATTTCACTTATATGTTTACCGCATGGGATAATGAACACTGGAACAAACTGAATGTGAAGTACTGGACTCCGGAAAACCACAGCAATGAGTACCAGCAGATCGGTGCGCAATCCTACCATACTCAGGTATTAGGTAAGATCTCCGGTTCGTTCCTGAAAATACAGAATATCACGTTGGGATATACCCTTCCGGAAAACTGGATGAAGAAGATGAAAATGAAAAATGCACGTGCCTATATCAATGTGCAGAATCCGTTTACTTTCACCGACTATCTCGGTCCGGATCCCGAAACGATTGGTGAAGACGTATACAAGTCTTTGTCGCTTTATCCGATGACATTTACTTTTGGAGTGAATTTAACCTTCTAAATGCTTGAAACCTTATGAAACGAGTAAAAGAACAAATTAAATATTTGGCACTGTTAGCAATCTGTTTGCTAAGCGGATGCTCCGATTTTCTGGATAGTTATAACCCTTCGGCAGTAACGGACGATTTCTATAATACTAAAGAAGGACTACAGAAATTGTTGACAGATATCAATGCCCGTTACCGCAATGTTTTCAATACAGGCGAATTGCAGTATTACGGAACTGATATCTACATGGCTATCTCCGAAGAACCTGCCGAACGTATGTTTAACGGCTATGACAAGACTTTCAACTCCACCGCTCCGATTGTAGGCGATTATTGGAAAGTACTCTATAAGATTGTGCAGGAAAGTAACATCCTGCTGAACCGTTGCACACCGGATATTGCAGGAAGCGATTATACTTCGCTGACCGTACAAGCCCGCTTTTTCCGGGCAATGGCTTACTATTATCTGGTAGAAACATTCGGTCCCGTACCTTTGCTCACCGAAGAGAATACAAGCGTTATCCAGCAGGCGGAACGTACCGGTGAACAGGCTATTTACACTTTCATCATTACCGAACTGAATGATATAAAGGATAAACTGGACATGACCACGATTTCTGCCGGAAAGGTGACGAACGCCGCAGTCATTCACTTTTTAGGGAAAATGTATCTGACACGTGCTTACAAATCCTTTGCTGAAGCAGACGACTTCGCCAATGCAGCAACGACATTTGATTTGCTGGTAGAGAATCCGGCCTCCGGTTATGCTTTGCAGGAAAACTATGCTGCTTTGTTCGATGAAAACAATCAGGCTAATTCGGAAGTGATCTGGGCGATTCAATATGGACTGGATAAGAACTATCGGGGTGATGGAAATCCGCAACAGGCACAGTTCGGATTTAATATTGTAGCATTGGAGCCGGATCTGTTCATTAAGAATCAGAATGATTACTCTAGTGTTTCCCGTAAATACTGGGTGAATCCGAAAGCACACGAGCTTTATACTGACCCGGAAGCGGATACTCGTTACGATGCGACGTTCAAACGTGAATATTACATAAACAATCCGGATAATGCTGATTACGGTAAGCTGGGAATCTATTTCCCCCGTTGGAACGATAAATCGGGTATGAGTAATAATGCGAAAAGGTTTTATCCGTTCAAGCAGGACGATGAATATGTGTGGTATCCGCAATCTACGGCACTTCCTGTATTGGAAACTGCTTCAGATCGTATGCCGATGGTACGTAAGTTCAGCGATACCAAGATACAGTGGGGAGAAGGCGGTTCTCGTGAAGATGTCATTTTCCGTCTGGGTGATACCTATCTGTTGTGTGCTGAGGCTTATCTGGGTGCCGGAAACAAGAAATTGGCATTGGAACGCATCAACAGTATACGTAAGCGTGCCGCTAAAGATGCGACCGCTTATGAAGCAATGAAGTTGACAGATCTGGATATAAACGTTATCATGGATGAACGTGCCCGTGAGTTGATGGGAGAGCATGACCGCTGGTTTGACTTGAAACGTACTCAGACATTGCTGACACGTGTACCTGCATACAATCCGTTTGTGGTGAAGTATGATAATTTGAACAAGAACCATCTGGTACGACCCATTCCACAAGATGAACGGAACAAGGTAGATGGATTATCTCAGAATGAAGGTTATTGATTAATGGTTAACTAACAAATGAAAGAAGTAATTATGAAAACGACTATATGTGGCGCTGCACTGTTGCTCAGCTTGACAATGGCTAGTTGTGAAGTGTACGAATCGCCGGAAATCAATCAAGGATTGAACGAAGAAAACAACACGTCCCTTTATACAGATGCTTATGATCCGATCAGTAATGTGGGTCAATACTATATGCCGGAAATGAAGGTGAAACCGAAGAAGTACTGGAATTGTGTGGAAGTCGTAACGGTAGGCAGCCGTAATGAGCTGGGACAAACAGAGAAAGTACGCGGATTGCAGTACCACCTGATGTGTCAGTCATTGGCCGGTCTGGCTAATCGTGCCGTAGAACAGGGAACAAGTGAAATAGCTGTTTGGCTGCACGATCACGGTGGCAGTGATTCCTATAAACTGTCTAAGCAGGCACTCGAAGATATGGGTATCCACGAACAGGGGATGCAGAGCGGACTGGAACTGGCACGTAATGATTATGGTCCGTCCGACGGAGTGACTATTCAGCTGAAAGGTATGTTTGACGGATATGTCTTGACGGATATTGAGCATAACCCGGAGAGCGGTGTCGTAGCATCTGTTGCTTCTCATATTTATAATTCTATTATTGTGGATGTCCGTGACAAGGAATATTATGAAGAAGCAGGATATACCATGAAGTACGATGCAAGGAGCAAAACTACTGCACAGGCATGGGCGGAGTTCAAAGACAAGTGCAGCAACAAAGCATTGGTGATTATGCCTGTACAAACTGGTGAATTGCGTGAGTTTGCCATTAAGAATGAACTTTTCGTATTGAACTTGAATAAGCGTCAGGGCAGTTCGGCTGGCGGACAGAATACGGCTTTGCTGAAAGAAATCCTTGCCTGGCTGGAACCGAATGCACCTGTCTACGGATGGGAACAGGGAGTAAGTGAAGATGCTTTTGTCGATTTGGTTTCCAAAAGCGGTCATCCGATGATCCCTTGTGACTGGAGTTACAATCATTCCTTGACTTCATTGCTTTATTCTCAACGTCAGAAATCGACATTGGCTCGCGTGAAGAATCCGCAGTTTCTGGATTATACAAAGAAAAAGAATTTCGTTTCTTTCTTCCTTTCCGATGGTGACAATATTCAGTGGATGATGAATGACTTTAAAGATTTCTATAATGCGGCGGAGTCGGAAGAAGTACGGATGACGTATGGTATTGCTGCTTCAGTGCTTCCGATGATGGCACCGGCACAATTCGATAATCTGTTGAGTCAGCAAAAACCGAATTGCTCTATTTTGGAAATGCTGGGAGGCGGTTACTATTACGTAGACAATTATAGCGAGAATGGCGACCGGGCGAAGAATCTGAAAGTCGTGGCAGAACGCCTTTCGGCTCATATGCGTCAACATCGTGTGAAACTGTTGGGTGTAATGGCTATGAACGTAAAATCAGAAGCTGCCAAAGAAGCATTTCAGGCTTATGTAGATGCCAATGACCAGTTGGAAGGTATCGTAGCGCTTCAGTATAGCCCTTATGCAGGAGGTGAAGGAGACGTTATTTGGGTAACGAATAAAGCAGGGTATGATATCCCGGTCATTACGGTGAAATACTCTTTGTGGAATTTTGGAAACCGGAATGCGGAACGTGAAGGTACCCCTGCCTATATTGCCGGAAGATTGAAACAGGAAGCACAGCAGGAAAGTTTTTCTGTCGTATGTGTGCATGCATGGAGTAATTTCTCCGATCACGGACAGACGGAAGATCCGCTGATTGAGAACCAGTCCGGGGATATTCGTGGAGCCGGAGCGGCAAAGCTTTGTGCAGGACATCTGAACGATAGTTTTGAAGTCGTAAATATGCAGGAACTGGTGTGGCGTTTGCGTATGAGCCAGCGTCCGGAACAGACGAAGAAGTATCTGAGTGAGGTATTTTAATTAACCTGAGTTTCACAGGCTTTCTGCATGGTTTTCTCTGTTTTAACGTGGAAGGAGAAGTGATACAGAAGGCTTGTGAAACTTAAGCAAATAATAATAGATATGGTTACAAGATTGTTTTTCTTATCAATCTGTTTTCCTTTTCTGCTCACTTCGTGTCAGCAGTCAAAGAAGACGGTAGAGTTTGTAGACTACGTGAATCCTTTGATGGGTACCGAGTCTACTTTTGCGTTTTCGCATGGTAATACTTATCCTGCTGTGGCGGTACCTTGGGGGATGAACTTCTGGAGTCCGCAGACGGGGGAGAATGGTAGCGGATGGATGTATACGTATACTGATAGTCTGATGCGCGGTTTCCGGCAGACACATCAGCCTAGTCCCTGGATAAATGACTATGGTACATTTTCCATTATGCCGCTTGCCGGAGAACTGAAAATGAGTCACAAAGAACGTCTGGTTCCGTTCTCACATCAACAGGAGAAAGCGACTCCTTATAACTACAGTGTTACATTCAATAACGGATTGCAGACTTCTCTTTCTGCTACTTCCCGCGGAGCTGTATTCGAAGTCTCTTTCCCTGAAAAGGAAGACCAGTATGTAGTGGTAGATGCATACAACGGAGGAAGTTCAATAACGATTGAACCGGAAAAACGGCTGGTAAAAGGTGCAACACGTTATAATAACGGAGGTGTGCCGGATAACTTCGCTAATTACTTTATGATGGAATTCAGTCATCCCGTCATAGAATACGGTACTTACAATGGAGATACTTTGTTGCACCATCAAACCGATGTAGCGGCCGATTATACCTGTGCCTATCTGAAATTTGATGTTCCGGCAGGTGAAAAGCTGACCATACGTACAGCCTCTTCTTTTATCAGTCCCGAACAGGCTGCCATCAACTTTAATCGTGAAGTAGCTGATGCGGATGTACAACTGATCAGCGGGAAAGCCCGTGAACAGTGGAATAATTACCTCGGACGTGTAGAAGCGGAAGGAGGAACAGACGAACAACTTCGTACCTTCTATTCCTGCCTGTATCGTACATTACTTTTTCCACGTGAGTTCTATGAGTTTGATTCACAAGGAAATCCTGTTTATTACAGTCCTTATGACGGTAACGTGCATGATGGTTATATGTATACTGACAATGGTTTCTGGGATACGTTCCGTGCGGTTCATCCGTTATTCACATTGCTATATCCGGAAGTTTCGGAACGTGTGACGCAATCTATCATTAATGCTTATAATGAAAGTGGCTTTATGCCCGAATGGGCGAGTCCCGGTCATCGTGGTTGTATGATTGGCAATAACTCTGTTTCCTTATTAGTCGATGCATGGATGAAGGGGATTCAAACGGTAGATGCCGAAAAAGCTCTGGAAGCGATGATTCATCAGACACAAGCCCGTCATGCGGAAATAGCTTCTGTAGGACGTGACGGCTTCGAGTATTATGATAAGCTCGGTTATGTGCCTTATCCGGAAGTTCCCGAAGCTACAGCCAAAACACTTGAATATGCTTATGCTGACTGGTGCATCGCCCGCTTTGCGGAATCGCTGGGCAAACAGGATATCGCAGACCAGTATTATCAGAAAGCCCAGAATTACCGCAATCTCTATTATCCGGAACATGGCTTTATGTGGACAAAAGATGCCAAAGGCAACTGGCGTGATCGTTTTGATGCTACGGAATGGGGCGGCCCTTTCACAGAAGGAAGTTCCTGGCACTGGACTTGGAGTGTGTTTCACGATCCGGAAGGCTTATCCGAATTGATGGGCGGACATGAACCGATGATAGCCCGACTCGACTCTATGTTTGTGGCTCCGAACACCTATAACTATGGAACCTATGGTTTCGTTATCCACGAAATCGCTGAGATGGTTGCCTTGAATATGGGACAATACGCGCATGGCAACCAACCGGTGCAGCATGCCATTTACTTGTATGATTATATCGGTCAGCCCTGGAAAACACAGTACCATCTCCGTAATGTTATGGACAAACTTTACAATTCTGGAAGTAAAGGATACTGTGGCGACGAGGACAACGGGCAGACATCTGCCTGGTATGTATTTTCTGCTATGGGTTTCTATCCGGTTTGTCCGGGAATGCCTGAATATGCGGTAGGTTCTCCGTTATTTAAAAAGGTAACTCTGCATCTTCCCGAAGGGAAAAACTTCGTCGTTTCAGCAGCAGATAATGCGGCAGACCGTCCATACATAAGGAAAGCTCTGTTGAATGGACAAGAACTCACACGCAACTATCTGACGCATGATGAACTGAAACAGGGCGGAGAACTGAATCTGTCGATGGACAGCGTACCGAATCAGCAAAGAGGTACCCAACCGGCAGACTTCCCATATTCTTATTCCAAGTAGTTTCAATAGGTTTTAGTATACTTTTCATTGACCGGTACGGAGAGAATCTTAATTGATTTGATCTGTATCGGTCATACAATAGGAATTTAAAGTCAGGCTTTGTCTTTGCTGTTTCTTTTGTTACCTTTGTGCATCTAATATGAGGTTTATGATACATTCTCTTCCATCTTCCGAACCCTTGACGGCACAAAAGCTTTTCTCAAAGCTTTATGTTTCCTACTATGCCCGTTTGGTTCGTTTCGCTTCCCTTTATGTAGGAGCTATGGGAGACGCAGAGAATATAGTACAAGATTTTTTCCTCTATTTATGGGAACGTAAAGAGATACTTCCGGAACTGCAACAGCCCGATGCATATCTTTTCTCCGCTGTCAAGCATCGTTGTCTGAACTTCCTTCGTTCACAGCTTTCTATAGTAGACCGCAGGCAGCCGCTTTCTGATATTATGGAGCAGGAGTTTAAACTGAAACTTTATAGCCTGCAATTACTTGATGACTCTCAAATGTCGATAGACGAAGTAGAACAACATCTTTATCGTGCTATTGATAAACTGCCGGAACGTTGTCGGGAGATATTTGTCATGAGTAAACTAAAAGGGATGAAATACCGTGAGATAGCCGGAGCACTCGGCATTTCGCAAAATACGGTAGAAGGTCAAATGGCTATCGCATTAAAAAAACTTAGGGAAGAGTTGCGTCATTGTCTGCCTTTGCTGCTTCTATTGAGCGTATAAGGATAAATCGCCTATGTATTGTCTTTGCTTCAGTCCATTCCATATACTTTAGTCAAGCTGAGTACTAATTTGCAGCTTATAATGAATACTAAATCTGTGTGCATCAAGAATTAAATCTTAGAGTAAATCCGAACAGATAAGTTCGTTTCAAAACAGTTCTTAGCTTAAACTTATTGGATTTTACTTCCCTTCCTTGATTTTTTTTCATTTTCCTTTGGTGGTAAATGCAAGTTGCTGTGTCTTCTTATTAAAAGCGCGCAATATGATGAACGAGAAATGGAATCAATACTTTTTCGGAGAACCGACCGAAGAGGAAAAACGGGAGCTTTTTCAGGAACTGGAAAAGAACGAAGATATGAAACGGGAATTTGCAGAAATGCAAAATATCGTAGGTCTGTCCGGATTATTACCCAGAGAAGATGATTCTTTGAAAGGCGAACGGAATCTGGAAGCACTGATGAACCGCCAGGAGAAAAAGCAGAGGCGGAAACGGGTGTTGCAAGTCATACGATATACTACTTCGGCAGCCGCTATGATAGCTCTGACGTGGATGCTTGCCTGGTATATGCTTGTTGGTTCGGAGACTCCCTCTTATACGGAGATTACAGTTCCGAAGGGGCAACGGGTACATTTAACTCTGCCGGATGGTAGTGAAGCATGGTTGAGTTCACTTTCTACATTGAGGTGGCCTTCTGTTTTCTCGTCCGATGCCCGTATGGTAGAACTGGATGGAGAGGGATTTTTTACAGTGACAAAGGATGCTTCCCGTCCTTTTACAGTACAAACGCAGAAGTATGATGTAAGAGTGCTTGGTACGGAATTTAATGTATATGCTTATAGCAATAGCGAAAAGTTTGAGACAGACTTGCTTTCGGGTAAAGTGAGAGTCAGCTCTACCGGATATCCTGAAGAGTCGGTAAACTTATTACCTGACGAGAAAGTATCTTTGATAGATGGAAAACTGGTTAAGTCCTCTTCTCATTTTGGAGGAAAGGAATACCGTGAACAAGGAATCTATGACTTTGAAGAATTACCGTTGGGCGAAGTGCTGGAAAGATTGGAGCAATGGTATGATATTCATTTTACTGTAGATGATCCATCTCTGTTGAGTAAGATTATTTCGGGTAAGTTCCGGCAAAGCGATCAGATTGAAACGATTCTGAAAGCGATTAGCCGTGCGGACTTATTTGAGTACAAAATACTGTCACAGCGAGAGATAACGATATATTAATAATCTGATTAAAAGTTTAATGCCTATGTAACACAACGGAGTAGAATAAAACGAAAGTAAATAGACATCAAAACGAGGAATAAAAAGGGGGAAAGTGGTGCAACACTCTCCCCAATTCCTCGGCTATTAATACTTTCTCTGTTTCACATTTTTGTGAACCTAAAATTAAGTACTAACAAAATCACTTAGCAAAGTTATGAAAAAAATCTTTTCACTGCTCGCTTTGGTCCTGTTTATTAACCTTTTTACATATCAGGCTCAGGCACAGACAGCAGTTGTGAATATTAATAAAACTTCGGTTTCGCTAAAAGAACTGATTCACGAAGTCGAAAAACAGGCCGGATATTTGTTTGTCTACGGAAAAGACATCAATATCGAACAGAAAGTAAAAATCAATGCCCGGAATAAACAGGTAAAAGCATTGCTTGAAAATGTATTGCCGCAAATAGGGCTGACGTATGAATACGCCGACAATTACATCTCATTGAAGAAAACGCAGGTAGAGAAAAAATCAATAGGTAAAAAAATAATAGTCAAAGGAACCGTAGTAGACAAAAGTGGCGAGCCTATTATCGGAGCTAACATCATGGAGCAGGGAAGTGCTTCCAATGGTACGATCACGGATATCGATGGTAAATTCACGTTATCTTTGCCTTCCAATTCGGTATTAGCGGTTAAGTATGTGGGTTTTTCCACAAAAAATATTCCGGTGAACAATCAGAATGCCATTCAGATTGTGATGGAAGAAGATTCTGAAATTCTGGAAGAAGTAGTGGTTGTGGCTTACGGTACGCAGAAGAAGATTTCTTCTACGGCTGCTGTATCAAGCATGAAGACAAAAGATGTAGCGCAAAAGCCGGTTATCAATATTTCTAATAGTTTGGCAGGCCGTATGGCGGGAGTCATTGCAAAGCAAGGATCGGGAGAACCGGGAGCTGATGGCTCTGATTTGAGAATCCGTGGTGTGGCTACGTTAGGCAACCAATCTCCATTGGTCGTAGTGGATGGAGTTCCCCGTGACTTTTCACGTATCGATCCGAATATGATCGAGGATATTACTATCCTGAAAGATGCGGCTGCCGTAGCTCCTTATGGTATGGCCGGTGCCAATGGGGTAGTATTGGTGACTACAAAAAAGGGAAAAAGCGGTGCCCCGGTACTTTCATACAATGGATATATCGGTTTTCAGAACCCGACCCGCATCACTGACCAGGTTAATTCGTATGAATATGCTTTGATGAAAAACGAAGCGGCTATGAATGCAGGTTATCCCAATTATTATGCTTACTCACAGCATGATCTGGAAATGTACCGGAAGACCTGTGTCGGAGATCCGGATGCCGATCCTGACCGCTATCCTAATAGCAACGGTCTGCGTGACTTGGTACAAAACAATTCTGTGATTACGAATCACAACTTACAGCTATCCGGTGGTAGCGATAAATTCCAGTACTATGTGTCTTTAGGATATTCTTATCAGGAAGGAATGTGGAGCACTACCGATTACCAGCGTTTCAATTTGTTGGCTAATTTAAGCGTGGATGCCACCAAATACACGAAAATCAGTTTAAGCCTGGGTGGATGGCACGAAAAGAAGAATTATCCGGGTGCCGATACAGGCGACATCATGTATCAGGCTTATCGTACTCCTCCTATCTCAGCTATTCAGTACTCGAATGGTTTGTGGGGACAATATGTAGGTAAGTCACTTTTCGGGCTGACTTATCGCAGCGGATACCGTCAGGAGCCGGCCGACCAACTGAATACTTCTCTCTCTATAGAGCAGCAACTTCCCTTCATTCAAGGGTTAAGCATCAAAGGAGTAATCAACTACGACCCGTATCGTGTGAAGAAAAAGAAATATCTGACACCGATACCTGTATACACACTGGATGCATCACAAACTCCGTATCAATTCATGGAAGGATTTCAGGGACCGGAGAAACCGAATCTGGAACAATCATTTGAAGAAAGCGTGAGCATGACTTATCAGGGAATGATTAATTACTCACGGACTTTCGGCAAGCATACGGTTACCGGACTCGGAGTTATTGAAGCACGCGAAAGAAACGTATGGAACATGAGTGCCAAACGTCTGAACTATAATATTGACATGGATGAAATCAATGCGGGAAGCAGTGACCCTGCCGATGTCAGCAACGGCGGTACGTCCTGGAAAGAACGTCAGGTAGGTTACGCATTCCGTTTGGGGTATAATTATGATAACCGTTATATGGCGGAAGTTTCCGGTCGTTATGACGGACACTACTATTTTGCTCCGGGCAAACGTTTTGGTTTCTTCCCTGCTTTCTCACTGGGATGGAACTTGCGGGAAGAATCTTTTATGAAGGACGTCGAATGGATGGATAAACTGAAATTACGCCTTTCTTATGGTGAGTCCGGAAACTTGGCTGGTAGTTCCTATCAATATATGAGTGATTATGGATTCGGAAACGCTGTAAATCTTGGCGGCGTACCTATGATGGGTATGTGGGAAAACTTACAGGGAAATCCGAACATCACTTGGGAAAAAGCCAAGAAGTTTGACTTCGGTGTGGAATTTTCCGTATTGAACGGTATGCTTTCTTTGGAAGCTGACTATTTCTATGAGAAGCGTTCGAATATGCTGATGGCTCCGAATGCATTGGTTCCGGCAGAATATGGTATTCCTTTGTCACAGGTCAATGCGGGAAGTATGCACAATCAGGGTATTGATTTATCTCTGAATTTCAACAAGCGTATCGGCAAAGACTGGATGATCAGTGCAAAAGGTACTTTCACTTTCGCACGTAATATTCTGGATGAAGTATTTGAGACGGAAGCTACCTTCAATAACCCGAATCGTCGCAGAACAGGACGTCCCGACGGAACAATGTTCGGATACAATGCTTTGGGTTACTTTACTTATGATGATTTCAATCCTGACGGTTCCTTAAAGGCAGGCATCGCTACTCAACCCTGGGGGCAGGTATATCCGGGTGATTTGCGCTACGAAGATTTAAGTGGTCCTAACGGCGTGCCTGATGGAAAGATTGACGAGCATGACCAGACTGTAATCGGTTTCTCTAACTGGGCGCCCGAAATTATTTTCGGTCTGGCTCCTACTGTCCAATGGAAGAACTTCGACCTGAACGCATTGATTCAAGGGGCTACCCGTACCAGCATTTCATTGGGTGAGACTTTGGTAATGCCTTTCTTTGATTCTGGTTCGGCTACTAAGTTACAATTCAGTGATCACTGGACGCCGGATAACACGAACGCACCCTATCCCCGTCTGACTAGTGAAGTAACGGTGAATAACCATCGTCAACCTTCTTCGTGGTGGGTACGTGATGCTACTTATATCCGTTTGAAGAGCATTGAAATCGGTTATACCTTGCCTCGTTCGGCACTGAACTTTATTGGTATCAGCTCTGCCCGCGTATATGCTTCCGGACAAAACCTCTGGACATGGACTCCGTTTATGAAAGAGCTGATCGACCCGGAAGCCAAATCCGCTAATGGTAAATACTATATGCAGCAGGCTGTATATGCTTTTGGTTTGAATATTACTTTTTAATTAGTTAACCATCATAACAAGATAGAATATGAGAATACATAATATAATAAAAACAGTTTGCCTGGCAGGCTCATTAGCCTTGTTGTCTGCCTGTGAAGACTGGCTTGAAATAGAGCCGAAAGACCGTTTTGGAGATACAACGGTCTGGGGATCGGAAGAAAATGCCGATATGTTTCTGAATGATATCTATAATCAGTTGCCGCATCTGAACAATGAAACACAGAATCTGGATCAGTATTCGGATAATTCATACGTAGGTGCGGAATGGATGAATGCCCGTACAACGATTTATACCGGAGCATTATCTCCTACCAGCTGGATACCCGGCCCTTGGGATATGTGGAAATGGGGACGTCAGAACAATGACGACGCCAAAGGACAGTATGAGCGTATCCGTTCCTGCAATCTTTTCATTACGAAAGTAACAGAATCCGATTTCTCGGCAGAATATAAGAAAGAACGCCTTGCAGAAGCGCGTTTCCTGCGTGCCTGGTTCTATCATTATCTTTGGATGGCGTACGGTGGTGTACCTATCATCACGGAAGTGCTGGATAATAACGTGAGTACGGATATCTTTTATCCGCGTGAGACTGCACAGAAAACATTTGAGTTTATCGACAAAGAGTTGGACGAGATTAAAGATGATCTTCCTCCACGTCGTAGCGGTTCCGATCTGGGACGTGCTTCCAAAGGAGCAATTCTGACGTTGAAAGGATGGGTGGAACTGTTTCATGCCAGTGAATTGCGTAATCCGGGCAAAGACAAGAAACGCTGGGAAGCAGCTGCGGCTACCTTGAAAGATGTAATTGACTTACAGGTCTATCATCTGCAACCGACTATTCTGGACCTTTGGACAGAAGCTACCAACAATAACGATGAAGTGATATTCGACTTCCAGATGTCTAAGCAGAATGGCGGGCGTCGTGAAGGCCTGTTCGGTCCGGTGTTTGTAAAAGGAGTACAGTCCAGTTGGGGAAATATGCAGCCTACACAGGAACTGGTTGACGATTATTGCATGGCAAACGGATTGCCTATCACTGACCCTGCATCCGGTTACAATAAGAATAATCCTTATAAAAATCGTGAGAAACGCTTCTATCAGAGCATCCTGTATGACGGATCTATGTGGCAGGGTGAAGAGATTATCACTCGTGTAGGGGTAGGTAGTCCCAATGAGATTGATACTTCTTCGGATAGTGACGTTACGAATACGGGATACTATACTCGTAAAACGATTGACGAATCAGTGAATGGAGCGGACAATCTGCAAATGAGTAACGGAATGGCAAATTATATTTTCTTCCGTTATGCAGATGTGTTGCTGATGTATGCAGAAGCTTCTTTGGAAGCCGGAGATAAACCGACTGCCGTCGAATATCTGGATATGGTAAGAACCCGTGGAGGAAATATGCCTTCTATCGACGATACTTATCCGCTGGGAATCACAGAAAATCAGTTGCGGGAAATCATTCGGAGAGATCGCCGTATAGAACTGGCATTTGAAGATAAGCGTTGGTGGGATATTCTTCGCTGGAAGATTTGTGATGGTGAAAACGGAGTGATGAATAAACCGATTGGTGGTATGAAAATAGAAGATACCAATGGAGATGGTGTGTGGGAATACAATTATCATGAAGTTGGTAAACGTACCTTCCTGCCACGTATGTATTATCAGCCCATTCCGCAGTATGTGATAGACAAGAATCCGGTGATCCGCGAGCAAAACGGCGGTGAAGACGGATGGGTAAACGGGCAGAATCCCGGATATTAATAAAGAATGTAAACCTTGAAAGATTATTCGTATGAAACTAAATAGATTTGTCATGGCGGCAAGTGCGGTACTTTGTTCGTTTGCCTTGCTGAGTGGATGTAGTGATGATGATGTTTGTAAAGTATATATTCCGGAAGCCAAAGCTTTGCAGATTAAAAACTTCGATTTGGGTGAAGAACTGAGAGAAGTATTTCATGTGGCTGTGACTGCCAGTGACTATGTGACCCGTTCCGGTAAGGAAGTGGGAGGAGATGTAAAGGTGCAGTTGACTGTGGATGAGGCGAAGGTGCAGGAGTATAATTCTTTGTGTGGGACAGACTATCCTTTGCTTCCTTCCGATTGTTATACGCTGACAACAGAAACTGTGATTCCGGCCGGGGAGAGTTCTTCTGCCGATTTGGTGCTTACGGTAAATGCACAGGGAAAAATCCAGCCGTTTGATTCTTATTTGCTGCCGGTCACTATCACTTCGGTAGAAGGTGCACAGGCGGATCATATTCAGCAAACGGTATATTACCTTTTGAGTGGTGCGGAGGATGTATGGGCGATGCCACTGGCCGACCGCAGTGCATGGCAGGTGATAGAAGTTTCTTCGGAAGAAACGAGCGGCGAAGGATCGGATAACGGTCACGCTATCCACGCTTTTGACGGGCTGAAAGGAACTTTCTGGCATACACAATGGAAAGGCAACGAGCCTCAGCCGCCGCATCATATCGTAGTGGATATGGGGCAGGAAGTGAAAATGCTGGGCTTTCAGTATGTATCCAGAGATCATGGTGAAGCATGGCCGCAGGAGATGACGATGGAAACCAGTCTGGATGGCTCGAAGTGGGAGTCGGCAGGTACTTATAGTGACCTTCCTGCCGGAGCAAAAGAGGAATTCCGTTCCTATTTCCCGGGATTTAAGCAGGCACGTTATTTCCGTCTGACAATAACTGCCGTGTATAGTGGCAAATGGGCAACAGCAGTGGCAGAGATTAATGCGATTTCTATTATTAAATAACAGAAAAGACGATAACCATGAAAAAATACATTTATATACTTTTGACATTCTGCCTGTTAATCTCCTGTATGGAAGATCCGACGGCAGGTGTGGTCGTTCCTAAATATACTCCGTCTACCGAGAATCCGGGAGGTCCGGGTGAAGAACCGGGTGATGGACTGATAGATCCGGCAGAACCGCTGGACAGGGGATTTATACATCTGAAAGGTCGTGAACTGAAATCTCTGAACTCTATTTCCATCACAGGGCTGAATGATGGCGAGAAAGTAATTCTTTCCACTTTGGCAGGGCTTGCGGCAAGAGTGACGGGCGATCAGGTTTATATCAATGAAGGCGGTCCTTCTTCCGTATGGTTGAAGCAGATGCAGAACAAGTACGGAATTCCGGTAAATACTTATAATGCTTTGGCTCCGTTGGTGCAGCATTATGTCGAAACCGGAGTGATCAAGGGATATATTGTCTATACGCCCTATTCGGAAGGACAATCTCATTCGATCAATGTAGCCACTTCTTTATGTGGTTTGCTTCGGGGGATTGCGGTACCGGAATCTCTTGTCGATAAGGTAAAGGCAATGGGAGTGACAACCGAACTTATGGACGTAAGGTCTTATGATGAGAAGTGGCTGTACGAGAATTATAAAGACCAGTTGGACAAGAGTCTTGCAGCCGATATGAAACCGGAAATCTTCCATCACCTGCGCGATTATATCACAATGACCAATGCTTTTGCTTTTTATGACTACAATGCGCGCGGGGATTGGTCATGGCGTACTTCTATACTGAAAGATCTGGATAAAGGAGCTTATTGTTTCGGTTATTATGATCTGGATGAATGGGGCATGGTGAATAATGCTTCTCAACTGGGTGTTTCTATGTTGCCGACCGATCAGGCGGCTAATTTGGCCACGTTGAGTAGTATATATGATACAACAGGACTGAAACAGCGTCCGGCAACTAAAGAAGTGGTTACCGAAGAGAATGTGCACTATGTGACATTCCTCGTCAGTGACGGTGATAATATCGCGTTTAACCTTTGGGGGCAACAAGGATACATGGATCATGACCTGCACGGCCAATTCCCGCTCGGATATACCATTTCACCTTCTCTGTACGATTTGGCTCCGGCTGCTTTACGCTGGTATTATGAAAATAGTAAAGAAGGCGATTACTTTGTAGCGGGTCCGAGTGGCAGCAGCTATATATTCCCGAGTAAGATGTCGGATGCCGACCTGGACGATTATCTGGCTAAGTTGAATGAGTATGTCGATAAGTCAGGCTTGAATATCTGTAATATTCTGGATCAGAAGATTATGGATAATCCCAGAGTCTATAGCAAGTATCTGGCTCAGCCTAATATCGATGCGATTTTCTACACAGGATATGGAGAAAAAGGAGATGGAAGAATCAAATTTTCGGATAATGGCAAGCCGGTGATTGAGCAGAGAAGCGTATTATGGGAAGGCATCGACGGTGGCTCGAACAGAGGTGAAGAATCGACTGTCATTTCTCAGATCAATAGCCGCTCTGCCAATCCGCATAGTGCCGACGGATATACTTTTGTATTTGTACATTGCTGGACAAAGAACCAGCAAAGTATCAAAACCGTCATTGATGGATTGAATGACAATGTGCGTGTTGTTCCGGTCGATCAATTCGTGCAGCTGGTGAAACAAAATCTGGGTCCTAAATAAACGAATATACTCGTAAGTTATTTATTATGAACATAAAAGTATTAGTTGCATCGGCAGTTGCTGCGTTCAGTTTTCTGCCGGTCATAGCTCAACAAGCGCCAGCTCCTTGCGGGTTGGTTCCGAGTGCCCGTCAACTTGAATGGTACAATCGGGAGATGATCGCCTTCTTTCATTTTGGAATCAATACATTTGAAGAATATGTGAATGAAGGAGACGGGAAGGCAAGTACGGCTATTTTCAATCCAACAGCTCTGGATTGCAGGCAGTGGATGCAGACATTAAAAGCAGCGGGGATTCCCGCTGCTATTCTGACTGCCAAGCATGCCGACGGATTTTGCTTGTGGCCTAGCAAGTACACAGATTATAGTGTGAAGAATGCAGCGTGGAAGAACGGTAAAGGAGATGTAGTCCGCGAGTTTGTCGATGCTTGTGAAGAGTATGGATTGAAGGCGGGAATCTATCTGGGACCTCATGACCGTCACGAACACCTTTCACCTTTATATACGACCGAACGTTACAAGGAATATTATGCCCACCAGCTTGGCGAACTGATGAGTGATTACGGCAAGATATGGGAAACATGGTGGGACGGTGCCGGAGCCGACGAATTGACAACGCCTGTTTATCGTCATTGGTATAAGATTGTCCGTGAGAAACAGCCGGATTGCGTTATCTTCGGTACAAAGAATTCTTATCCGTTTGCTGATGTTCGCTGGATGGGGAATGAAGCGGGAGAAGCGGGTGATCCTTGTTGGGCGACAACCGACTCAGTAGCTATTCGTGATGAAGCTCAGTATTACAAAGGTTTGAATGAAGGTATGCTGGATGGTGATGCGTATATTCCGGCGGAAACAGATGTTTCAATTCGTCCCAGCTGGTTCTATCATGCCGAAGAGGATAGCCGTGTGAAGAGTGTCCGTGAACTTTGGGATATCTACTGTACCTCCGTGGGGCGCAATAGTGTATTGCTTCTGAATTTCCCGCCCGACAGACGTGGTTTGATTCATCCGACCGATTCGCTGCACGCCGCCTTGTTAAAACAGGGGATTGATGAGACTTTCAGTTCGAACCTGTTGAGAGGAGCCAAAGTGAAAGCGACCAATGTACGGGGCGCGAAGTATGGTCCGGAGAAAATGCTGGACAGTGAGAAAAACACTTATTTTGCCGGAAAAGACGGAGAGGTAAAAGCGGATATAACTTTTACCTTGCCCAAGCTTATTGAGTTTGATTGTCTGATGATCGAAGAAGTTATCGAACTGGGACATCGGACGACGAAGTGGAGTGTGGAGTACACTGTTGATGGCAAAAACTGGATCACCATTCCGGAGGCGACGGACAAGCAGACCATTGGTCATAAATGGATTGTACGTCTGGCACCGGTGAAAGCAAAGCAGGTACGTTTGCATATTCAGGACGGTAAAGCTTGTCCGGCTATCCATACTTTTGGCGTATATAAACAGTCACCGGTTTTCAAATTATAATATAAATTAGACTACTAAATGATGCAACGATTAAAAATCTTGGGAAGTGCATTGATTGCACTGTCGTTTTCCGCCTCTGCGGTTGTGGCGCAGCAGTTTGATCCGAAGCAAGGATATGAAATCCATACGGTCAACGGATTAGTGCTGGACAATCAGGAGAGTCTGGATACGAATACGAAAATATTTATCAGTAAGCAGGAGGCAGACAAAGAATCGCAGGTCTGGAACCTGATTCCATGCGAACAAGAGGGATGTTATACGATAACCAGTCCCTTGACTCAAATGAATGTAGATAATAGTGGTAAAGGAAAAGTAGAATGTTCCGTGATTCAATGGTCGGCAGACCCTAAAAATCCGAATCAGCAATGGAAAATAACGGCTTTGCCGAATGGAAATTACGTATTAACCAATGTCGGGACTGGCTATAACTTAGGATTTCCTGATGCCGGACTGGTCGGAGAGCCTGTCTTTCAGTTAGAACCGGAAGCTTCGAAAAGTAACCAGCAGTGGCAGATACGGAAATCGAATCTGAAAGTAGTGGCGGAAGCCTTGAAAACAACGAGTCATAATGACTGGGAAAATGAACGTATCTATGCAATCAATAAAGAAGAAGGCAGGGCTACATTTATTCCTTTCGCCAATTCGGAAGAGATGAAGGCGGATCCCGCTTATACCCGTCCTTGGGAGCGTACCCGCTCTTCCCGTTATCTGCTGTTGAATGGAAACTGGAAGTTTAACTGGGTGAAACAACCTTCGGAACGTCCGGTGGATTTCTATAAAACGAGTTATGATGTCTCTGGCTGGAAAGAGATTCCTGTTCCCTCCAACTGGGAGATGCACGGATATGGTACACCTATTTATACCAATATTACTTATCCCATCCGTAACAATCCTCCTTTTATACAGGGGCAGCGTGGATATACTGTAGAGAAAGAGCCGAATGCGGTAGGATCTTATCGCCGTGAATTTGCTCTTCCTGCCGACTGGAAAGACAAAGAAGTCTTTATCCATTTCGATGGAATTTATAGTGCAGCTTATGTATGGATCAACGGTAAGAAAGTCGGTTATTCGCAAGGGTCCAGTAATGATGCAGAATTTCGTATCACTCCTTACGTCAAAGCGGGTAATAATACGGTTGCCGTGGAAGTTTACCGCTGGTGTGACGGCAGTTTCCTTGAAGATCAGGATATGTTCCGTTTAAGTGGTATTCATCGGGATGTTTATTTGGTAGCCAGTCCGAAAGTTCGTCTACGTGACATTCACCTGACTTCTCAGATCAGCGACCGTCTGGATAAAGCGGAACTGAAAGTGAAAACGGATGTGCATAATTACGGAAAGAAAGTACAGGAAGCTACCGTACGTGTCTCTTTGCTGAATACGGAAGGAAAGCCTGTGAGTTCGTTTATCATACCTACCGGTAAGATAACTGGTGGACAGGAAAACGTCTGTGAAGGTACGACTACGATTCGCGACCCTCGGTTATGGAGTGCTGAGACTCCTTCTCTGTATACCGTCCAACTGGAACTGCTTGATGCCGCAGGCAATGTGCTTGAAGCGACGAGCCAGCAATATGGCTTCCGTAAGATAGAGATCCGGAATAATAAGGTGTATATCAACAATGCATTGATCCTTTTTAAAGGAGCCAATCGGCATGACATACATCCGCAGTTTGGAAAAGCTGTTCCGGTGGAAAGTATGATAGAGGACATTCTTCTCTTTAAGCGTTTCAATCTCAACACGATTCGTACCAGTCATTATCCGAACGATCCGAAGATGTATTCGCTGTATGATTATTATGGCTTGTACGTCATGGATGAGGCCGATATTGAGTGTCACGGCAATATGTCGCTGTCAAACCGTGAAAGTTGGGAAGGAGCTTACGTCGACCGGATGGTGCGTATGGTGGAACGGGATAAGAATCATCCTTCGGTCATTTTCTGGTCAATGGGCAATGAGTCCGGTGGTGGTCGTAATTTTGAGGCTACCTATCAGGCGGCCAAAGCGATAGACGACCGTTATATCCATTATGAAGGAATGAACGATGTGGCCGATATGGATTCCCGTATGTATCCTTCGATTGAAAGTATGATCGAACAGGACGAGCAACCCCGTAACAAGCCTTATTTCCTTTGTGAATATGCTCATGCGATGGGCAACGCCATCGGTAATTTGGAAGAATACTGGGATTATATTGAGCATCATTCGAAACGTATGATCGGAGGATGCATCTGGGATTGGGTGGATCAGGGCATTAATATGCCCGGACAGCCTGCCGATCATTATTATTTTGGAGGCAGCTTCGGTGATCGCCCTAACGACAATGATTTCTGTTGTAACGGGATTGTGACGGCTGATCGTCAGGTTACTCCTAAGTTGTGGGAAGTGAAGAAAGTCTACCAATATATCACATTGGAACCGAATGCTGAAAACAGTATCGGCGTTCGTAACCGCTATGCTTTCCTGAATCTGCATGATTTTAATCTGCGCTATGTGATTTTGAAAGATGGTGTGCCGATAGCGGAAGAAGAGTTCAGCCTACCCGATGGTAAGCCTGGAGAGCATCGTGCGGTGCAGATACCTTATTCCCGCTATTTAACTTCAGAAGGTGAATATTATTTGAACCTTGAAATAAAACTAAAGAAGGATTGCGTATGGGCAAAAGCCGGACATATCGTAGCTACGGAACAACTTTTGCTTCAAAAATCCCCGAATACCGGGCTACAGCCGGTAGCAGTTTCCGCCTCATCTAAAGAATCTCTGTTTAAGGTGGTGGAAGAGGAGAAGCGTTATTTGTTCTTCCGCCGTCCCGGTGTAGAAATCACCTTTGATAAGAAAGAAGGCAAGTTGACCGGTATCCGTTATAATGGCGATAATATGCTTCATCTGCGTGAAGGATGGTCGCTGAATACGTTCCGTTTTATCAATAACGATGTGCGTAAATGGCAGGATACCCAAACGGAGGTAATCAGTTTCGACTGGAAATGCTCGGAAGATAATCAGTCGGCAATTGTAACGATTCAGTTGCAGGAAACCGTCGGAGATGTGAAAGTGCCTTATACATTGATTTACCGTTTGTATGGTAATGGTGAAATAGATGTGGATGCTTCTTTTACAACGAATGATGACTTTAATCTTCCCCGTCTGTCGTTACAGGCCTTCTTTAATCCTTCGTTGGAGCAGTTGGAATGGTATGGTCGCGGTCCGATAGAAAATTATCGGGATCGGAAGAATGCGGCTTATGTCGGCAAATACCAGTCTGCTGTCAATGATATGAAAGAGAGTTATGCCCGTTCTCAGACGATGGGTGGGCGTTGTGATACCCGCTGGCTGACTTTGACCAATAAAGCAGGTAAAGGAATCAAGATTACTGCTGCCGATACATTTGATTTCAGTGCTTTGCACTATACGGATAAGGACTTGTTTGAAATCAAGTACGGTCATGCCTTGCCTGATATTTATCGTGCGGAGGTGGTGCTGAATCTGGATTGCATACAGCGTGGTCTGGGTAATGCCAGTTGCGGACCGGGTCCCCGTCCCGCTTATGAAATTCAGAAGAATACAGTTTATAAATATGCTTTCCGCATGTCTCCTTTTTCAAAATAAGGAAAGATTGACAGGATAACAAGGTCTTAATAGTTTGTAGAAAGAGTGAGCAGCCAAATCTTATAAAAGATGGCAACTGCTTACTCTTTTTTTGTATTTAAGGATAGATTCTGTGTTCTTTTCGTACTTTTGTAACATGGACTCTAAATTATATACCACGATGAAACAAAGAATTATATTATTCGGATTAATACTTGTAGGAACAGTAACTTTTGCACAGTCTCCCGTAGAAAAAGGCTTGAACACGATCAACCGTTCTTCTGCCGAAGCAACAATCGGTTTCCTTGCAAGTGATGAATTACAGGGACGTGAAGCCGGATTCCACGGTTCGTATGTCTCCTCTGAGTATATAGCATCTATCTTACAATGGATGGGAATCCAACCTCTGAACGAAAGCTACTTCCAGCCTTTTGATGCTTACCGCAAAGAGCGTCAGAAGAAAGGACGTCTGGAAGTTCATCCGGACTCTGTAGCGAAGCTGAAACAGGAAGTTCATCAAAAACTATCTATGAGGAACGTACTGGCTATGATTCCCGGTAAGAATATGAAGGAATATGTCATCGTAGGCGCTCACTTTGACCATTTGGGGATAGACCCGGCACTTGACGGAGATCAGATTTATAACGGCGCGGATGACAATGCTTCCGGTGTCTCGGCTGTATTGCAGATTGCCCGGGCATTTCTTGCAAGCGGACAACAACCGGAGCGAAATGTAATCTTTGCCTTTTGGGACGGAGAAGAAAAGGGATTGCTCGGTTCTAAATATTTTGTACAGACTTGCCCTTTTGTTTCGCAGATCAAGGGATATCTCAACTTTGATATGATAGGTCGCAACAATAAGCCGGAACAACCGAAACATGTCGTCTATTTCTATACAGCTGCTCACCCCTCTTTTGGAGACTGGCTGAAAAAGGATATTAAGAAGTATGGTTTACAGTTGGAACCGGACTATCGTGCCTGGGACAATCCGGTAGGGGGCAGTGACAATGGAACGTTTGCCAAAGCAGGTATTCCTATTATCTGGTATCATACGGACGGACATCCCGATTATCACCAGCCATCCGATCATGCTGACCGGTTAAACTGGGATAAGATAATGGAAATCACCAAGGCTTCTTTTCTTAATATGTGGAAGATGGCCAATGAAGCTTCATGGTAACTCAGCCTCACTGAAAGGCTGTTTTACATCTTGCAATAAAGGGCGGAAGGAATCAGTTTGAATAACCATGCCACATATTTCCATCTTTTGGAGATAAAGGCGACTTTTTTCCTGTCTGATATAGCCTTTTTGATTTGTTTTACGGCTTTATCGACAGGAGTAACCCAAAACAATCCTTCTCCTTTCGCCATCGCTGTATCTACAAATCCCGGACGGATGTCAGTGGTGTAGACAGCAAAGGGTAGCTTTGCCGCCTTTTGCCGCAGTCCCTCCATGTAATTGATTTGATAGGCTTTTGAAGCATTATAAGCTGGTGCTACACCGCTGCCGCGTGTTCCGCCTACTGAGGAAATGTTAATCAGATGCCCGCCTTTCTGCTGTTCAAAGTACCGGAACCCCCAGTCGGCGATATTGGTAAATCCCACTACGTTGGTCAATAAGGTCGGTTCTTCGAGCTGATAGGAGAGCTGCGGATTCAGTTCCCCCGTTCCGGCACAGATAATCAGCATATCCATGCCTCCCATTTCTTGTACAAGCGTTTCCAGTGATAAAAGGGTCGTTTCTGTGTGAGTGATGTCACATACCTGATAGAATAGTTTATCTTTATCTTGTGCGCAAATTTCTTTTAATAGATTCTCACGGCGACCGGTGATGCCGATAAGGTAGTCTTCACGGGCATACTGTTCTGCCAATCCACGACCGATGCCGGAGGTTGCGCCTACAATTATTATTTTCTTCATGAATTAAAATAGACTATGTTTGCCTGCAAAGGTAGGGGAGGAGTCTGAATAAAATCTTGATTGAAATCAAGAATTTACTTCCGAACTACTTTTCTCCGGATGCGGCTCAATGTTTCCGGACGAATCAGGAGATAGGAGGCAAGTTCTTTTAAAGTAATCAGTTTCAGCAGGTCGGGACAGCGGTTGATAATATCCAGATAACGTTCTTCCGGTGTCAGACTGTACATGGAGATCATCCGATCATATATTTCCCACAGAAGAGTTTCCGCAATCCGGCGTCCCAGTTTTTGGTGGTCGTTGTTAATGTCGTAGAAATCTGCCAGTTGGGAATGGTTGATCACATACACCGTACAGTCGCATAACGCTTGAATATCTACATTTGATTGGTCCTGCAACTGGAAAGCCGGATAATTCCCGACAAAAGAATGGTCGAATGTATATCCGACAATGCTGCTTTCGCCCAGACTGTTGACGCAACAATAGCGGAAAGAGCCGGAAACAACAAATCCCATGATCTTACAGGCTTCTCCTTGCCGTACAAAGTACTCTCCTTTTTTATAAGAAGTCTCTTTTCCCTGCTGTAATGTAAAATCTACAATAGGGGAATAGTTGATATGGGAAGTATATTTATTGAAATCTTCCACAGTACGACAATGATTAACCTTCGTTTATCACTTGGAATCCGGCAAGTTTCAAATCCTCCCAATAACCGGGATACGATTTGGAAACAACTTGCGGGTCAGCAATCAGCAGCTTAGGGAAGGTGATTACTGCCGGTGCGAATGCCATCGCCATCCGGTGGTCTTCGTAGGTCGCAATCACAGGAACCGCTTCCGGTTCGCAACGTTCGCCGTTCCACATCAATACGCTGTCATTTTCTTCTTCGATGAGGTATCCCAGCTTTTTAAGTTCGGTTCTCAATGCGGCGATGCGGTCTGTTTCCTTTATTTTCAGACTCTGCAAGCCTGTGAAGCGGAAAGGGATATTTAATAAAGCGCAAGTTACAACGAACGTCTGTGCCAGGTCCGGAATGTCAACGAAGTCTTCTTCCAGTCGTTCCGGTGCCTTGCCTGTTTTTTTGATCTTTACGCCTTGGGGAGTAAACTCCGTCGTGATCCCCAAACGAGAGAATACTTCCGCTCCCCGACTGTCTCCCTGATAACTGTTGCGGAATAATCCCAACAGTTCAATCTCTGCTTCCGGAGACAAAGCGGCAATCTGATACCAGTAAGAAGCAGCGCTCCAGTCGCTTTCTACGGTGAAGGGGACACTCTGATACGGTTGCGGAGCTACGGAGATGCTGCTGGGCGAAGTCCATGCCGCCTTTGCTCCGAAGTCCTGCATTAATTGCAGTGTCAGATTGATATAAGGACGGGAAATGATTTCTCCTGTCAAGTGCAGTGTCAGTCCGTCTTTGAGCACAGGACCTATCATCAGCAGGGCGGATATATACTGTGAACTGACGTTTCCCTTCAGCGTGATTTCATTTCCTTTCAGCTCTGCGCCCTTGATGCGAAGAGGCGGATATCCTTCGTTATGGGTGTACTCTATTTCAGCTCCCAACTCGCGAAGGGCGTTGACCAGAATCTGTATCGGGCGTTGCTGCATACGGGCGGTGCCTGTGATAATCCGTTCTCCCGAAGTGGCACTCAGATAAGCGGTCAGGAAACGCATGGCGGTTCCGGCTGCCATGATGTCTATAGTCTCTTTACCTTCGGTCAGGGCTTTTATCATGACTTGGGTATCATCGCAATCGGACAGGTTTTCCGGTGGATAAATGCCTTTACCCAGCGCATTGATGATGAGTGCACGGTTGCTGATACTTTTGGAAGCTGGCAACTGGATTGTTGCCTTTACCATGGAAGGGGAAATAAGTTTATAGAGCATCATTCTAAGTATATTCTTTGTTATGGAGTACAAAAGTAGAGATTTATTCGGAGACTTCCAACAGCTTCTGACTCTTATTGAGAGAGTTGAAATAATATCTGTACCGATGTTTCTGCTGATATTTGGTTTATCAATTAACAGTTTATAATGAATAGTTTGCGAAGAAACTTTATATTTGTGGCAAATAAAATAACTAATTTATGAATATACCGAATATCCGTTTGCTGAATCAGCAGTTATTAAATCCACTTTTCCGTGAACCTAAAGAGTTGGTGTCTTGGATGGGAGCCATGCAGGCACAGAACTATTCCATGGTGAAGTGGGCAGTAGGGATGCGTCTGAAATCGGCTACAATTCAAACAGTAGAGAAGGCGTTGCGTGAGGGAGAAATTCTGAGGACTCATGTGATGCGTCCTACGTGGCATCTGGTGGCGGCAGAGGATATCCGCTGGATGCTGAAACTTTCCGCGCAACGTATTATTTCGGCAAATGATTCTTTTGCGAAAGGATATGATCTGGACATCCCAAACGAACTCTATACGAAAGCGCATGACCTGTTGGAGAAGATTCTTTGTGGAAAGAAAAGCCTGACAAAACAAGAGATTGCCGAACACTTTAACCGTTCGGGGATTGTGGCGGACAATCACCGTATGACTCGCTTTATGGCACGTGCGGAGCAGGAAGGCATCATTTGTAGTGGCGAGGACAGAGGAAGCAAATGCACGTACGCACTTTTGGAAGAACGGGTTCCGCCGATGCCCGAACTGACGAAAGACGAGTCTTTGGCGCGCTTGGCACGGAGTTATTTCCGTAGCCATTCTCCGGCAGTTTTGCAGGATTTCATTTGGTGGTCGGGGCTGCCGGTTTCGGATGCAAAACAGGCTGTTTATCTGATTGCTTCGGAACTGACAACCGAACAATGGAAAGAACAGACATGGTATATTCATGACACCTGCCGGACTCGTGGCAAACTGTCGGGACATATACATCTTTTGCCCTCCTATGATGAATATCTGCTGGGATATAAAGACCGGACGGATGTTCTGCCCCTTGAACATTATCCCAAAGCGTTTACTAACAACGGACTGTTCTTTCCGATTGTCCTTCATAACGGTCAGGTCATAGGAAACTGGGATAAATCGGAAAAGAAGAAAAGTGTCGACCTGAAATATTCATGGTTCAGACAGGTGGCCGATATGGATGAAGAAACGTTGGAACGGGAGCGGCAGAAGTTTGCCCGTTTTTTGGGAAAATAGCTTGATGGGACACTGGTAAAGTGGGAGTGTTTAGTGGAAAGTTCCGTTAGGATATGGAACCGGGTTCTGTTACTATCCATTAGCCGACGATAGTTACTCATTAATCACATAAATAGCGATTTTTTTTCGTTGCACCTAGGTGAGACGAAAGAGTCACCTAGGTGCTTCAGTTGTTTAACCAAGGTGAGACAATTGTTGTACCTAGGTGCAACGGAAGAAAATAGCCAAGAATGACGATCATTTTGGCTGATGGAATACTTGTTTAGCCATATATCTCCCTAAAGGGTAATTGTTCTGAGTGAATCGCTATTGATTGGCTCAACAAGACTGTCCGCGAAGTGTGATTGTGTACCATCATTTTGCTCCGCCATCTAAGGGAGCTTGTTGGAAGAACTGTCTTTCTTTATTTGCCGGCTTGTTTTTTAGCCCATTCCAGTCTCCGCTGATCTGCCAAAGAAGTTACCTTAAATTCTTCGAATGTGGCCGTGAATCCCTTTCCGTCCGGGCAGGCTCCCATTAATCCGACCATAACCGGACAATTATCCTGCAACCAGCAAGTACGTATCATCGTATATTCCTTATCATCGCGGGAGAAGAAAATCTCCACTGCATCCAGTCGGCGGACCGCTTTAATCCATAAAGAACGAGGAGCATCCGGCAGTTGCACTACACTCCAGTCGCTGGTGCGGTGGGTGACTACGGCACTTACATTCTGTTTGCCGTCTACGTACTCTACCCCTGCCTTTATCCAGTTCTCGTGGTCGATGCGTAACATCAATCCCATTTGGTCGAAAGTAGTCACATAATTGCCGGTTATTTTCACTTTCACCTCAAACTCTCCGCCATAAGTAGCATAGTAGAAAGGTCCGTCGTCTACCGTAAATCCGTAGTGGGAAATCCGCCAGAAATCGGTTTTCGCCGGAACGTCCATCACTAAAGCCTTGCCTTCTTTTATTTCCCATTGCTGAGGCTCATTCAGCCAGTTCATTTTGTCCAGACTTTGTGCCATAGAAGAAGTTGCTGCCGCCAATAACGCGATTGACATGATTTTGATTTTTAAATGTTTCATGTTCGTTTCTTATTTATTTATCTTTGTGGTGCAAAGATAGGTCATGCCTGTCCTTGCGACAATACTGAATAATAACCATTTTATACGATGGACGTACTACAAAAAGAAATTGATGAAGTCTATGCTACGCATCCGACAGCGCACGAAGCACTGGATAATGGAATAGTGGAACAACACCAGCAGTTTGTCCGCTCATTGACGGAAGTTAATGGAGGGTGTGCTGTCATTTCCGATCTTTCGAACCGGAAAAGTTACGTTACTGTCCATCCGTGGGCGAATTTCCTGGGACTTACTCCCGAAGAGGCGGCTTTAAGCGTAATTGATTCGATGGACGAAGATTGTATCTACCGGCGCATTCATCCGGAAGATTTGGTAGAAAAGCGTTTGATGGAATACAAGTTTTTCCAGAAGACTTTTTCCATGTCTCCCGGCGAACGGCTGAAATATCGGGGCAGATGCAGACTGCGTATGATGAATGAAAAAGGCGTTTATCAATACATTGACAACCTTGTGCAAATCATGCAGAACACCCCTGCCGGCAATGTCTGGCTGATCTTCTGCCTTTATTCCTTATCTGCCGACCAACGGCCGGAACAAGGCATTTATGCTACGATAACCCAGATGGAACGTGGGGAAGTAGAAACATTATCCCTTTCGGAAGAGCACCGCAATATCCTTTCAGAACGCGAAAAGGAAATACTGCGCTGCATACGGAAAGGGCTGTCGAGTAAAGAAATAGCAGCGACTCTTTATATCAGTGTGAATACGGTCAACCGCCACCGACAGAATATTTTGGAAAAACTTTCTGTCGGCAATTCGATAGAAGCCTGTCGGGCAGCGGAGCTGATGAAATTGCTGTAATATTCCTTGAATTTATCCGGGATTTATCCAGATAGAGTATTTATCCAAGTAAAGATAGCAGATCATCGAGTCTTTTCACCTGTTTCAAGCGTTCGTGTGCGAACGTTTCCGTTACTTCATGCTTCCACATGACTTCAAAAGGAATATGTACTCCGTATCCACCTAAAGATAAGACCGGCTGAATATCCGATTTAAAAGAATTGCCGACCATCAAAAGTTCGGAAGGAGTTATTTGCAGAATACTCAATAGCCGGAGATATTCTTTTTCCGTCTTGTCGGACATCACCTCGATATGGTCAAAGTAAGGAGATAATCCCGAACGTTCCAGCTTATTCTCCTGGTCCAGCAAATCTCCCTTTGTAGCTACTACCAACTTGTATTTTCCCGTTTCTTTCAGCGTTTTCAGCGTTTCCTTGACTCCCGGAAGTAATTCGATAGGCATTTTCAACAAGGATTTCCCTAAATCGACAATTTGCCGAATAATGTCGGCTGCAATCTTTCCGTTGCTGATCTGTAATGCTGTTTCGACCATTGAAATGGTAAACGCCTTGGCGCCATATCCCAAAATTTGCAGATTATTCATTTCTGTTTGGAATAAGGCGGCTGAGATTTCTTTGGAGGTGCCATACGGTTTCAGCAAATCCGTATACTGTTTTTCCACTTCCTGAAAAAAAGGTTCGTTACTCCACAGCGTGTCGTCTGCATCAAAAGCTATGACTTTAATAAGTTCTTTCATCGGTCTTGTCGTTAATGGGGGACGAGAATCGTTCCGTTATATTTTGCGGCAAAGTTACTGTATTTTCATATAAATCCCTATCTTTGTTACCCGTTTTAAGTTTGAATTTTAATAGGAGATACAATAATGAAAATAGGAGATAAGGTGCGTTTCCTCAGTGAGGTAGGCGGTGGAATCGTAACAGGATTCAAAGGAAAAGACTTTGTACTGGTGGAAGATGCGGATGGTTTTGATATCCCGATGCCGATACGTGAATGTGTCGTGATTGAGGCGGATGATTACAATATAAAACGCAAGCCTGCCGCGACAGCTCCGAAGCAGGAGGAACCCGCGAAGCCGGCCAAACCGGAAATGCCGGTTATACAGCGCCAGCCGGAAGTGCGTGGCGGTGATACGTTGAATGTGTTTTTGGCTTATGTGCCCGAAGATGCCAAAGCGATGATGACTACTCCTTTCGAGGCATATCTGGTGAATGACAGCAATTACTATCTGTATTACACTTATCTGAGTGCGGAAGGAAAGGCTTGGAACAACCGTTCACATGGACTGGTAGAGCCGAATACCAAACTGTTACTGGAAGAATTCACCAAGGATGTATTGAATGAAATGGAACGGGTAGCTGTCCAGCTGATCGCTTTCAAGGATGGAAAGCCTGCCGCCATCAAACCTGCTGTCAACGTAGAGCTGAGGATTGATACGGTGAAATTCTATAAACTGCATACATTCAGTGCTTCCGATTTCTTCGAAGAACCTGCTCTGATTTATGATATTGTGAAAGATGACGTGCCTGCCAAGCAGGTATATGTGTCGGCGGAAGAGATTCAGTCAGCTCTGTTGCAGAAAAAGTTTGTGGATAAACCCAAGTCGCAGCCTATTGTGAAGCCCAACCACGGTCAGAGCGGAAAAAATGGGATTATTGAAGTAGACCTTCATATTGATTCTCTGCTTGATGATACGCACGGAATGAGTAACAGCGAAATTCTGAACTACCAACTGGACAAATTCCGTGAAGTGATAGAGGCGAATAAAGAGAAGCGTGAGCAGAAAATTGTGTTTATTCACGGAAAAGGAGACGGAGTGCTTCGGAAAGCCATTATTGATGAATTGAAACGGAAACACAGCAATTACCGTTATCAGGATGCCTCTTTTCAAGAATATGGTTTTGGGGCTACCATGGTGACTATCAAATGATTCCGGTGTACTTGTAAATGATGCTGAAAATGTATTTGCCGGAATAAAGTCCGGCAGGTGGGATGAGATAAAAAGAAGGGTGGAGAACTTGACCGGTTAAGTTCTCCACCCTTTCTCTTGCTATATGATTCAATTTTACTTACTTAGGTCGATGCCTTTATTCAGTAAAGTAAGGTTCATCAAAGCGGCATATTTAGCATATTGTTCAGCGCTGAGCGTCTTTCTCATAAGTTTCAAGTTGCCGTATACAGCGTTGCGCAATTTTGCTTCTTTATCTTTCTTGGCTGTAGTGGCTCTTGACATCTGTTCTGAGAAATAATCGCAGATGTTTGCTACTTCTTCGCTCTGAACAGAGTTTAACTGCAAATATTTACCTAATTTATTTACGTTGATGTTACCTTCCCATTTTGCAGTTGTAGGTTGGTTTCCTGCTGCAAAAGTCGTAGCAGCGAGGCAGAGTGCTGCCCCTAATGTTAATCCTAAACGTTTCATAATACCTACTTTTTAATTGTTATACCTAAAAACTATTCCTAAAAACAAATCTAATACCTATTGAAAACTGATCTAATCGCTTAGTTTTTTCTTTTTACCTATGCAAATATAGCGATATGTTTTATAGCATAAAAACAAAGAAAAGGAAAAGATTTTGTTTCGGTTGATTTCTTGATCTACATCAAGAAATCAACTGCTTTTTGATACAAAAAGACCTTATTCTGAAACGTTTTTGCAATACGTGTGCGGAAACGAAAATGTAATATAACTGAATTTTAAGGAATATTGCTGTTAAAATGATATTGAACAAAGGAAGGTGACGAGAAATGGAACACTGAAATCAACTACAAAACCATGAAAGATAGAAATGATTACGAATTCTTTTCCGGAACATCGGGTGATGATGGGAAGAGTAGTGTCCATTGTGGTAGCTCCTCCTACAGAAATAGGGGCTAGTTTGCCGAAATACTTCACGAGAAACGGGGCTCCCAGCAATGCTATGATTTCACGCATGATGTTGGATAACAATGCGATTGTTCCCAATTCCGGACCTTTATATTCGGTGATGAATATACTCGAAAGGGAATAGTAGCCGAATCCGGCTCCCACTGCCATACAGTCTGAAGAGGTTCTTTGGCTCATGAAAATGCCTGCTACGGCGCATCCTGCCAATGTGCCCAGTATCGTCATGACGGGGAGAAACATCAGGCGGGGATTCAGAGAACGGAAACTTTTCAGTGTATTGGGATCATTACCGATACTGATACCTACGCAGAACATCAGTCCGCAAAGGGCGTAATAGCTTAGTTTGCTATCCGTAAAATCGTAAGGAATCAGATGATAAAACCCGCAAAGGGTACCGAGAATGAAAAATGAGACGATGATCAGACTTCCTTTCATACTTCCGTCTCCTTTCCTTTATTCCTTATATATAATAGGTACCAGAGTCCCCATGCGCAAAGTATACTGCCGGTCACTGCCGCCAGTGTGATAATGAGTGCTTCGAGTCCCAATGTATGCAGTCCTTTGATGATAGCCTCGTTTCCTCCTACATCAATCCCGAGGAGGAAGAGCAGGACCCATATCAGCAGGGTGATTATTTTATGTATCCAAGATAGTCTTTTATTATGTAGCAGGAAGCCTAGAAGCATTCCTGTCAGCATAATTCCGATGATGATAAACATAGTAAGTGCCTGTTTTTGGCTACAAAAGTAATAATAATAATTGAACTATATCTATTGAGGACAGCAATGAATCAATAATCGTACTTTTACAGGAATGAAGCCTCTCTGTTATCCATAATATGAATGACCTTGCTTACTTCTGTGCTGATCCCCACTATTCCTGTTCCTCCGTGCACATTACTGGGATACTTGATGGGGTCGTTTATCGTATCATCAAAAGCATCGGAATCTATGAGATTGAGTGCTTTCAGGTAATAATATTCAGATTCCGTAATACTTAAAAGGTGCACTATTATATCTACTTTAGCAGATGGATACGGTCCGTCGTAACTTTGAAAGATATAGCGTGGTACGTAAACTGTCATTGTGTAGGGACTATTCTTGAAGCGTGAATCATCAAACACGCCATAAACGTTTTTGGCTATATCGAACATGCCGTTATTTTCATCGTTCTCGGTGGAAGGCTGTCCGTCTGTCAGTACAATATCTTCTCTGTATACAAAGTTGTAGTTGTGCCATGTTTTGGTATAGAGTTCATTGTCTTCATTTCGTAGCATTTGAATAACTCGTGTGTCCATGATAATCCGATAATAATTATTCTCATCGGGGAGGTCTCTGAATGTTATTTTGTGCCGGAGAAACTCTGTGGTAAAACTGCTTTCTGTAAACGGAATGGTAAGCGTATCAATTTTTTCTATTTCTGCCGGACGTCGCGGTACGGTAACTTCTGCCCATGCGTGATATTGCCCGTCGTCGGTGAGAGCGTCAAGCCGTAATACATCACCTGAAGACAGTTTTCCCGTAATTTTGAATTGGCATTGAGGAACTGAGTATTCAGATTCAATAGGCAGAGGACGCAGTTGTTCCGTCAATACTCCGTTGACACGCACTTCCAGTGTGGCGTTCTGAATATGGGTTACCCGTTCCTTTCCTGTAAGATTGAGAAACACGATGTTGGTCAGGCTGTCTGCATTGATTAACGCATTCATTACAAGTTTGGGTGGATTATCCTTGACGTTGAAAGGTAAATCGTTCTCGCAAGAGGCGATAGTCAGTACTGATATCAATATGAATAAATAATGTATAAAGGTTTTCATAAACATTTTAGAATTTATAAGTATAAGTGAATGAAGGAATGAGTGGTAGAAGCGTAAATTTCCTGATGACACTTTGGCCTTCCTTGTTGGTACTGCGATATACCCATGCCGGATTCATGGCGTTGTACACATTGTAAAGACTGATATTCCAAGTGCGCATACCGTGTTTCGTCTTTTTGTTAAAATTGATACCGATGTTCAGCCGATGGCTGGAGGGAAGGCGGTAGTTATTACGATGTTCTACGTAAGAAGATTCTACGACGTAGGTATTATCATAATTGTTGTAAGAGCTATCGACATAGTTTCCATATCCTCCGGTAATATATCCTCCTATAAAATAAGAAACATTGCCGGGACGAATCACTGCTGTCTGCTCTTCAGGAATAGTACTTGTACCTCCCGTATAGAACACCCAGGAAGCGCCGACATCAATCCGGTCACTGAATTTATGATTAATGGTGAGATTTATATTGTGGCGACGGTCATATTTATATGGAAACCGTTCTCCATTGTTGATGCTGCCTTTGGCAAACTTACGGTCACTCTTAGCAAGAGTATAAGATATCCAACCGGTTGTCTTTCCGATTGTTTTCTGTGCCATAAATTCAATTCCCATCGAACGTCCGCGTCCCATTTCCACTTTATTTTCCCATCCTGCGGATGCACCGAAGATGCTGATGCCTTCTTTGTATTCCAGTACATTACGCATATCCTTATAGTAGCCTTCTACCGAAAACTCCCAGCCCTTGATGCCTGTATAATAATTGCCTAAAGAATATTGGTAACTTTGCATCGGTTTTATTCTTTTTGTGACAGGAACCCATAAATCCATCGGCATGGAAATAGGTGTGGAAGTTAGTAAATGTACATATTGGTTCATCTTGGTATAAGAAGCTTTGAGTGAGAAATCTTTGGTCAACTGGTAACGGGCAGACACACGTGGCTGGACAGAAAAATAGCTTTTCTGTTGTACATGAAATAAAGAAAAGTTTAATCCAAGGTTCACTCGTAGGCGTGGATTGATTCTGAAGTTATCTTCTATATAGGCAGATGCCTCATGTGCATAAACCGAACGATTGTTGATACCATGATAGATAGTATCATTGGGTAATTTATTATCGGTTCGCTCTGATATTTTGGAAGTCATGACTTCCGGCCGAAAGCTGTGATACAGATATTCCGCACCAAACTTAATGCGATGTGCGGGTGTGGGGTGGTAGTCAAAGTCCATCTTATAACTCCAGTCCTGAATACCGGAGCGGTAGTCGGCAGAATATTTATTGGTGGTAGCCTGGTGTGTGGTAATATCTGTATGCTGGCTGTAGGTATATGTGTCGGCATAAAACCTATATTTATTGAAAGCAACTGTCGTATTGCTGAATAACTTATTGTTGAATATAAAATTCCAGCGTGCAGAGATAATAGTATTCCCCCAGTCCATTTTGCTCTTATTCTCATAGCCTGAATATTCGGTGATTTTGTTTCCAAAGTGGTCTTTCCCGTTATAGGCGCTGAGGAAGAGGCGGCTCCGGTCGGAGAATTTGTGATTGATTTTTGCGTTTATGTCATAGAAGTAGTAGCTGCTTTTGTCATCTTTGGGCATAAAGGGCTTAGCCAGTAAATCTAAGTAGGAGCGCCGTGCGGAGAGATTGAATGATGTTTTTCCTTTGATAATGGGACCTTCCAAATTGATTTTGCTGGTCAACAACCCGATACTTAACATACCGTGAAATTTCTGCATATCGCCATCATTAGTGCGAACGTCAATTACTGACGAAAGACGTCCGCTGAAACGGGCGGGGAAGGAACTTTTGAAGAAAGTTACTTTTTTCACTGCTTCGGGAGTAAACACGGAGAAGAAACCGAATAAGTGATCTACATTGTATACTGGAACACCGTCAAGCAAAATAAGGTTTTGGTCGGGACTACCGCCACGTACGTATAATCCGGCGGACCCGTCTACTCCGGCTTGCACGCCGGGCATCAATTGGATGGTCTTCATCACATCCGCTTCCCCCAACACGCTGGGTGTACTTTTTATTTGAGCGGTCGGAATTTCGATAGCTCCCATTTGTGTGGCAAGGTTTCCGGCTTCCGATTTATTCGATACGATGACCACCTCTTGCAGTTGGTTATTATCCTTCATGCTGATATTCAGTATTGTATCCCTTTGGAGGGTGAATGAGTACGTGTCTGCCCCATAACCTAAATAGGAGAAGCGCAGTGTGGCTTCTCCTTCGGGTAATGTGATACTGTAAAAACCGTAAGGATTGGTAGTAGTTCCTTGTCCCTGATGACTCTCGACAATATTGACTCCAATCAACGTCTCGGACGACGTCCCGTCGGTAACATATCCGCTGATAGTAAACTTGCGGCTTACAGGCTTTTGCACCCTTTTCTTTTGCAGGAGAATGTATCTCTCAGAGAACTTGTAACTGATCGGTTCATCCTTGAATACGAGATCCAGTATCTCATGCAAAGGCATATCTTTCACTTTCAGATTGATTTTATGGCTGATGCTGATTTCTTCACTGTAGATAAAAGAATATCCTGTAGAGTTTTCGATTAACTTGACGAACTCCTTCAATGTAGCATTTCGCAATGTGATTGTGAGTCGGGCATTTGCATTCTGTGCGTATGCCTGTGCGGTGATAAGGATCACCATACCTATCAGAACGAGCGTTCTGACAGGCAGGTGTCCTTGGTGAATAGTTCTCATTTAGTCTAGTTTTTAGTAATAGTAATCTGTTGAGTGTTTCGTGAATAGTTGAAATAACCGGCATTATGCAGTACAGATAAAATCGCATCCAAGTCTTCTCCATTACGGAATCGCGCTGTGATCCGATAATTTCGCAAGGTTGAGTCGGTAATGTGAATGGTTATTCCGAACGAGTTGGAAAGTTCGCGGGCAATCTCCTGCAACGGCAGATCATCGAATATGAACTCCCCGTGGCGCCATGAAATTTCATCTCCGGCATTCTCCAGTACCTTGCGGGTAAGCTTTTGTTCCACCTTATTATATATAGCCGCCTCATTCGGTTTCAGCACCATGCGTACTGAGTTGTTTTTATTGCTGACTGCAACCGACCCTGTTAATAAAGTCGTCTTTACATCCGGATTGTCGGGATAGGCGTCCACATTGAAGTGAGTGCCCAATACTTGAACGTCAATCGTTTCTGTCTGCACTATAAACGGATGCTTTGGGTCTTTACTTACTTCAAAATAGGCTTCTCCGCTCAACTCCACTTCCCGGTTATCCGATTTGAACCGTTCCGGATAGGAAAGGGAAGAATAATGGTTTAGCGTGACGGAAGTGCCGTCGGGCAGATGGACGGTACGTGTTTCTGCCAAAGTGCTAACAGTCTGTATGGTTGCCGGCTGCATGTACAGATAAGCTGTCCATACCGATAGACACAGTAAAACTACTGCTGCCGCTGCCGCAAATGTGCGTGTCAGATACAACCGGCTGTTGCGGAAATTCAGCTTTTTCTCCAGTTGCGGATAACTGGATGCTGCTGAAAAACGTCCTCTCGGTGAGCGGGTGGAAGCAATGAGCTTGTTCAGTATGTCTTCTAATTCTCTATCGGTATATTTCATATCTTTTTCTGTTTAGCTTTCTTTCTAATTCCGTTTCAGCAGAATCGTCAGCTTGCTTACACTGCCTTCTTTCCACTGGGGAGTACAGGATAAGGTAATGTTCTGCTGTTTCAGTACCATCTTTTTGGGATATAACTTAATGGTGGTCGTTGCCGATTTCTGTCCCGCCTTGATGGTGACTTTGGTTTCTGTTAGTTTCATAATCGGTGCCTGTCCCGCCGGCAAAGCAGGAGTGGCAAGTAGCACTGTCCTGTCTTCTTTGGATTTGTCGGTGGCAATAATTTTAATCTGCAACTCACTCTCGGATTGATTCTTATCACATTCTACTGTTCGGGTAGATTTTTCAAATCCTACATAATTCTTAGGATAATTGTCATTGTCGTTGTTGCAGGAAAATAGGCTCAGACATGCTGTTAAAAGGACAAAGAGTCCAACGTTTGCGTCATTAAACTTTTTCATCATTCAATCTTTTTTAGTGATTAATCGGTTTATTTGCTGATAAAGACCGGAGATTGACAGAAACTCCCTACGCCTTTTGTGCAAATAAAAGTTAATATAAAAAAGAAGTGCTGAACGGTTCGGGTGATCTCCGGTTATCCGCTGGACGAAATCATCTCTTTCAGTCGGGTGACAGCTTTCTGTAGCTGGGCATCAACTGTCTTTATGCTGATATCCAATTCTTCTGCTACTTGGGCATAACTTTGTTTTTCTTCACGGATACGGATGAATATTTCCCGGCAACGTTCCGGAAGCCGGTCGAGTGCTTTCACATAGATTGCAAATAGTTCTTCACTGATTAATGACTCTTCCGGAGAATAACTTCGTTCCTGTGGCTCCGGCAGGGAATCGGAATGGATGGTGGCGTACTTCGACTCTTTTTCCAGATAATTGAGAGAAGCGTTCTTGACCAGAATAAAGCAATAGTCCTCGATGTTTTTCACATCAAGAAGGGTGTCGCGCTGCTTCCAGAGTTTGAGGAAGATGTCGAGTACGATTTCCTGCGACCATTCTTCCTGTTTCACATAATAGTAGGCTATGCGGAAGAGTCGGTCGTAAGTCATGTTGTAGAAGTCGCGGAAGGCTGTTTGCGAGTCCAGTTCCTTCATTTGCCGTAACAACTTCCTTACTTCTGATTCGGTCATCGGCTTATCGTTTAGTTTTTTAATTAACCCAAAGCAAGTCGCTCATAATGCTGTCGGAGATGAAAATACCTTCCCGTGTCAGGCGTAAAGCCCCCTCATGCACTTCCAGTTTCCCATTTTTCAGATAGGGGGCAGACATCTTCCGGCAATATTCCCACAGTTCATTACCGAACTCTTGTTTTAGTTTTTCTATAGGTGTACCCCATACGGTGCGTATGGTGGTAATGATAAATTCGTTGTAACGGGTCGTCTGGTCCAGGTTTTCTGTCTCAAAGTCGCGCCGGTTTTCTTCTATACCTTTTATATATAGGTCGATGGAAGATACGTTCCATTCGCGTGTAGTTCCATTGAACGAATGTGCGGATGGTCCGCAGCCCAAATATGGTATTCCCCTCCAGTACGAAGTATTGTGACGGGAGTATTTGCCGGGGCGGCAGAAATTGGATATTTCATAATGCTCGTATCCTGCATTTTGCAAATGCTCGATCAGCAATGTAAAGAACTGCAGACTGGAATCTTCGTCTACTTCCTCTATCTGATGCTGCTTCAACATATTATATATAGGTGTATCTTCTTCGTAAGTCAAATGGTAAGCAGAAATATGCTCTACATCCAGGCGGATAGCTTGCCGGAGGTCGTTTTCCCACCGTTCCATTGTTTCGCCCGGCAGTCCGTAAATAAGATCAATGCTGATATTCTGAAATCCCGCTTCCCTGCATCTGCGGACAGCTTCGACGGCTGTTTGGGAGCTATGGCGGCGTTTCAGTAATTGGAGTGTCGTATCATCAAAAGTCTGTATCCCCATGCTGACACGGTTGAAGGGGAGGGAGGATAACATTTTCAGATATTCCTGCGACAGATCGTCCGGATTGGCTTCCAGAGTGATCTCCCGGCAGTGTTCCATTCCGTAATTTTCCCGTATCGTTTCAAAGATACGTTTAAAATCAGCTTCCTCCAGTTGAGAGGGAGTTCCTCCTCCGAAATAAATGGTTTCTACAGGTTCGCCTTTCAGATATTCTTTCCGCATTTCCAGTTCACGGCAGAGGGTGTGCACATAACGCGTCTTTAATTCGCTGCGGGTAGTCGAATAAAAGTCGCAATAGATGCAACGTGTCTTACAGAAGGGAATATGAAGATAAATAGCTGCCATAGTAGATGTTTAGCTTGTTACCAATTGATTATAGCCTGCAAATTTAAACCTTTTTTCTGAGCAATTGATACAATTAACGGGAATTAGGTATAAGTCTGGCCTGTCTGCTACCCATAAAACGGATCTTATGTTACATAACATTGTTTAGTAACACTGTCATAAATATTGCTTTTCCCCCAATAAATCCCTAATTTGCGCGTCACTAAATTAATGGTATGCGAGAAACATACTGAGTAATTACTAAAATCTTATATATTATGAAAGTATATCAGACTAATGAAATTAAGAACATTGCCTTGTTGGGAAGTTCTGGCTCTGGGAAAACCACTCTCGTGGAAGCGATGCTTTTCGAGAGTGGTGTTATAAAACGTCGCGGATCTGTTGCCGCAAAAAACACAGTTAGCGATTATTTCCCTGTTGAACAAGAGTATGGTTACTCCGTTTTCTCTACCGTTCTCCACGTAGAATGGAACAATAAAAAGCTTAATATTATAGACTGTCCGGGTTCGGACGACTTCGTTGGCAGTACGGTAACTGCACTTAATGTGACCGACACAGCAATTATACTTCTCAATGGCCAATACGGCGTCGAAGTCGGTACACAAAATCACTTCCGATACACTGAAAAATTGAATAAGCCAGTTATTTTTCTAGTCAACCAGCTTGATAATGAAAAATGCGACTATGATAATATCCTCGAACAACTGAAAGAAGCGTATGGATCTAAGGTGGTCCCCATCCAGTATCCTATTGCTACCGGTCCGGGCTTTAACGCCTTGATTGACGTATTGTTGATGAAAAAATATTCATGGAAACCCGAAGGCGGTGCTCCTGTGATTGAAGATATTCCGGCAGAAGAAATGGATAAGGCTATGGAAATGCATAAAGCATTGGTAGAAGCCGCTGCCGAAAATGACGAAGGACTGATGGAGAAATTCTTCGAACAAGATTCTCTGACAGAAGATGAAATGCGTGAAGGTATCCGTAAGGGCTTGATCGCCAGAGGTATGTTCCCTGTATTCTGCGTTTGCGGTGGTAAGGACATGGGTGTTCGCCGTCTGATGGAATTCCTGGGCAACGTAGTTCCTTTCGTGTCTGAAATGCCGAAAGCAGAAAATACGGATGGTAAGGAAGTGGCTCCGGACGTAAACGGACCCGAATCTTTGTATTTCTTCAAGACGAGTGTCGAACCGCATATCGGTGAAGTGTCTTACTTTAAAGTAATGAGTGGCAAGGTTCGTGAAGGTGATGACTTGTTGAATGCCGACCGTGGTTCGAAAGAACGCATCGCTCAGATTTATGTCGTAGCCGGTGGTAACCGTGTGAAAGTGGAAGAGCTTCAGGCGGGTGATATCGGTGCTGCCGTAAAACTGAAAGATGTAAAGACAGGCAATACGCTGAATGGTAAAGACTGCGATTATAAATTCAACTTTATCAAATATCCGAACTCCAAATATTCCCGTGCTATTAAACCGGTGAACGAAGCGGACGTGGAAAAGATGATGACCATCCTGAACCGTATGCGTGAAGAAGATCCGACATGGGTGATCGAGCAATCGAAAGAATTGAAGCAAACGCTGGTACACGGACAGGGAGAATTCCATTTGCGTACGTTAAAGTGGCGTCTGGAAAATAATGAAAAACTTCAGGTTAAATTTGAGGAACCGAAGATTCCGTATCGTGAAACGATTACGAAGGCTGCCCGTGCCGACTATCGTCATAAGAAACAATCCGGTGGTGCCGGTCAGTTCGGTGAAGTTCACCTGATTGTTGAACCTTATAAAGAAGGTATGCCTGTGCCCGATACTTACAAATTCAATGGACAGGAATTTAAGATTACCGTGAGAGGTACTGAAGAAATTCCATTGGAATGGGGCGGTAAACTGGTATTTATTAACAGTATCGTAGGTGGTTCTATCGATGCCCGTTTCTTGCCTGCTATTATGAAAGGTATCATGTCTCGCTTGGAACAAGGCCCGTTGACAGGTTCGTATGCCCGTGACGTACGTGTAATCGTATATGACGGTAAGATGCACCCGGTAGACTCAAATGAAATTTCCTTTATGCTTGCCGGACGTAACGCATTCAGTGAAGCCTTCAAGAATGCCGGTCCGAAGATTCTGGAACCGATTTATGATGTGGAAGTATTTGTTCCGTCCGACAGAATGGGTGATGTGATGGGAGATCTTCAGGGACGGCGTGCCATGATTATGGGTATGAGCAGCGAAAAAGGTTTCGAGAAACTTGTTGCTAAAATACCTTTGAAGGAAATGTCTTCTTATTCGACAGCACTTAGTTCACTTACCGGCGGACGTGCTTCATTTATCATGAAGTTCGCTAGTTATGAACTTGTTCCGACAGATGTTCAGGATAAGTTGATTAAGGATTTTGAGGCTAAACAAACGGAGGAATAAACAATAATTCTCTCAAAACTGTTAAAACCGTTGTCTTTTTTAAGTAAAAGGCAGCGGTTTTTGTTTAACTATGATTAATAAAGATGGAAAATCGCAAGGAAAAGATTTAATTTTTTATTAAATTTGCAAACCAAAGGAGGAGTTATATTGTTGTAGTAATCAGAATACAACCTAAATAGCTCTTTACGGTTAATTTCCGGGAACTTCCGGTTAAATCAAGTTAATGTGTTAGGAGTGTTAATTAGGGAGTGTTAATTTTGTTGCTATGAAGAAGTCAACAATTTGGATATTAAGTATTGTAATGGGGCTTTCTTTCCTTAGTCTGTTGTATTTGCAGGTCAGTTATATAGAGGAAATGATGAAAACCCGGAAAGAGCAATTTGATTCGGCTGTGCGCAACAGTTTGGATCAGGTTTCCAAGGATGTAGAATATGCAGAAACTATGCGCTGGTTGGTTGAGGATATTTCGGATGCTGAAAGAAAAGCGCTGACTGAAAACAATACTTCATTAGGGCAGAATAATGTAGTTCGGGGGACACAGCGATTTCAAGTGAAGTCACGGGATGGAAAGATTATTTCTGATTTTGAATTGAGGGTGATGAAGATCAAACCGTCTGAACTTCCTAAAGCGATGGTACGTGGACGAAACACGATTCCTCAGACTTCTAATTCGATGTTGGAAGCTATCAAGAATCGCTATATGTATCAGCGGGCACTGTTGGATGAAGTAGTGTTGGACATGATTAGACGTGCGAGTGACAAGTCGATTGGTGATAGAGTACGGTTCAGGGACCTTGACGATTATCTGAAATCGAACTTATATAATAATGGTATAGACTTGCCTTATCATTTTGCAGTGATTGACAAGGATGGACGTGAAGTATACCGTTGTGCTGATTATGAAGCAAAAGGAAGTGAAGAATCCTATCAGCAGGCATTGTTTAAAAACGACCCGCCTGCAAAGATGAGTATTCTGAAAGTGCATTTCCCGGGAAAGAAGGACTATATTTTTGATTCGATCAGTTTCATGATTCCGTCACTGATATTTACGTTGGTGTTGTTGGTGACATTCATCTTTACGATTTATATCGTATTCCGTCAGAAGAAGTTGACGGAAATGAAGAATGACTTTGTCAATAACATGACGCATGAGTTCAAGACGCCGATATCAACTATCTCGCTGGCAGCGCAGATGTTGAAGGACCCCGCGGTAGCAAAATCACCGCAAATGTTCCAGCATATATCGGGAGTCATAAATGATGAGACCAAGCGCTTGCGCTTTCAAGTGGAAAAGGTGCTGCAGATGTCAATGTTCGACCGGCAGAAGGCAACGCTGAAGATGAAGGAAATTGATGCGAATGAACTGATTTCGGGAGTGATCAATACCTTTGCACTGAAAGTAGAACGATATAATGGTAAGATAACATCGAACCTTGAGGCAGCCGATCCTGTTATATTTGCAGATGAAATGCATCTTACCAATGTGATCTTCAATCTGATGGATAATGCGGTGAAGTATAAGAAAGCGGAAGAGGATCTGGAACTGAAAGTGAAAACGTGGAATGAATCGGGTAAACTGATGATTTCGATACAGGATAACGGTATCGGTATCAAAAAGGAAAACCTGAAAAAGATATTTGAAAAGTTCTATCGTGTGCATACGGGTAATCTGCACGATGTGAAGGGCTTTGGACTGGGGCTGGCTTATGTGAAGAAAATTATTACCGATCATAAGGGAACCATTAGAGCGGAAAGCGACCTGAACGTAGGAACTAAATTTATTATTGCATTACCTTTATTAAAAAATAATTGATATGGACGAG